>SAMEA104404097__coassemble_3421_pt1 | contig 9698 bp, 4 predicted proteins | sample SAMEA104404097__metabat2_low_PE_059 | metagenome-assembled genome bin SAMEA104404097 (sample SAMEA104404097) | Balaenoptera acutorostrata | reverse complement strand
TTTATCGCGTCCCTACGGCTAATGAGAACCTAGCCAGCTGACGCGATGTATCGCGCCCCTACGGCAAACGAGAACCTAGCCAGCTGACGCGATGTATCGCGTCCCTACGGCTAATGAGGACCTAGCCGGCTGACGCGATTTATCGCGCCCCTACGGCAAACGAGGACCTAGCCAGCTGACGCGATTTATCGCGTCCCTACCCATGCGGCCGCCAGTCCATCCGGCGGAGATTTTCAATGAATTCCATGCGGCCTGCTGCCGGAAGAATCCGGCCACAACCTTAATGAATATACCATCCGCAGGGAAACTCCTCATTCCTCATTTCTCCTTCCTAACTAATAGAAACTCCTCATTTCTCCTTCCTCACTCCTAACTACTAGAAACTCCTCATTTCTCATTTCTCCTTCCTAACTAATAGAAACTCCTCATTTCTCATTTCTCACTCCTAACTAATAGAAACTCCTCATTTCTCATTTCTCATTCCTACCTATTAGAAATTTCTCATTCCTACCTATTAGAAATTTCTCATTTCTCCTTCCTAACTAATAGAAACTCCTCATTTCTCATTTCTCCTTCCTAACTATTAGAAATTTCTCATTTCTCACTCCTAACTAATAAAACCTCCTCATTCCTCATTTCTCATTCCTAACTAATAAAACCTCCTCACTCCTCATTCCTAACTATTATTACTTCCTCATTTAATTTCTCATCAAATTCATGTTTTCTTATTTTGAATGCGGGATAAATCAAAATAAATGCTTATATTTGCACGAAATATATGAACGTGTAATGGAAACGGTGAAGCAGTATAGTGGAGTTGCCATGCAAGTACTGGAAAAAAGACATTGCCAAAGCTGTTGGCGAGCGGCCCTCAAAGGGATGGTTCAGAAAACAGCGGCATGGTTGTCGGACCGACAGTATTTACTGGGTTGCAAAGGAGTCGACGAGGCGGATCAAAGCGCAGTCGCAATTCCTTTCCTTAAACGTTTTCCTAAAAATGATGATTGCAGTAAGGACGTCAATGTTCAGCATTGTAGTTCTGCTGTCCTCCGTTCTTTTTGTAAAAAATCAATATTTTCCTTTTGCGGTTGCTGTTTGTTCGTGGAAGAACAATGCACAACTGATGCGGACCACCTCCGATTATTGACAGTCGGTTAGCGTGGTCTTTCTTGTGTCTTGCCCTTAGGGTGAGTGCAGTAATAATAGGAATGATTTTAATCAGCGAGTGAAACAAAATATTTGTGAAATAATCAACCACACCATTAAGAATATGCGAAACGTAACATTAATCCTTGACGATGGCACCAAGTTCCAGGGCCAGTCGTTTGGTTATGAAAAGCCCGTGGCGGGCGAGGTGGTGTTCAACACTGCTATGTCAGGTTATCCTGAAAATTTGACTGATCCTTCTTACGCAGGACAGATTCTCGTGTTGACCTATCCTTTAATTGGTAACTACGGTGTACCTACTACTGAAGTCGGCGAGTATGGCTTGGCAGACTTCATGGAAAGTCATCACATCCAGGTTTCAGCTTTGATCTGCAGCGCCTACAGTCCTGCATACAGCCACTGGAATGCCAAGGAATCTTTGGGAGACTGGTTGAAACGTGAGGAAATTCCTGCTATCACAGGTATCGACACTCGTGAGTTGGCGAAGCTGTTGCGCGAGAAGGGCGTGATGAACGGCCGTATCGTCTTTGAAGGCGATGCCACTGAGGTGACTCCAGTCGATTACGAGACTGAAAACTTTGTAGCTCCCCTTTCTTGCAAGGAAATCATCCGCTACAACGAAGGTGCAGACAAGAAGGTGGTACTTCTGGACTGCGGCGTGCAGCACAATATCGTGCGTAGCTTGATCCGTCGTGGCGTAGAGGTGATCCGTGTGCCATGGAACTATGATTTCAATGAACTGGAATTCGATGGTTTGTTCTTGGCTAACGGTCCTGGTAACCCTAATGTATTGGGTGAGGCGGTTGCTCATATCAAGACTTTCCTGGAAGGCGACAAGGTACGTCCTTGTATGGGTGTCTGCCTGGGTAACGAACTCCTCGCTTTGGCAGCTGGCGCAAAGGTCAGCAAGTTGAAGGTGGGTCACCGTTCACACACACAGCCGGTACGTAAGAGCGGTACCAACAGCTGTCTGATCACCACTCAGAACCACGGTTACGCGGTAGAGGCCAACACCTTGCCAGCAGGTTGGGCAGTTTCTTACGAAAATATGAACGACGGCACCGTTCAGGGTATCTGCCACCAGAGCAACCCTTGGTTCGCTGTTCAGTTCCAGCCAGAAGCTTGCACCATGCCTTTGGATCCAGATCCAATGATTGACGAATTCGTAAACAAATTATAACTCCTTAAGATAGAACCAAAATGAAAGAAATTAAGAAAGTATTGCTTTTAGGTTCCGGTGCCCTCAAAATCGGTGAGGCCGGTGAATTTGACTATTCTGGCTCTCAGGCCCTCAAGGCATTGAAGGAGGAAGGTATCGAGACTATTCTCATCAACCCAAATATCGCTACTGTACAGACCAGCGAAGGTGTGGCTCACCGCACTTATTTCTTGCCGGTCACTCCTTTCTTCGTAGAGAAGGTTATCCAGAAGGAAAAGCCACAGGGCATCATGTTGGCCTTCGGTGGTCAGACTGCCTTGAACTGCGGTGTAGAACTCTACAAGAGCGGTATCTTGGAAAAATATAATCTTCAGGTATTGGGTACGCCCGTCCAGGCGATCATGGATACTGAAGACCGTGAACTCTTCGTGGAGAAGTTGAACGAAATCGACGTGAAGACCATCAGCAGCGAGGCTTGCGAAAACATCGTTGACGCTCGTCGTGCTGCCAAGGAACTCGGTTATCCAGTCATCCTCCGTGCGGCTTATGCCCTCGGTGGTCTGGGTTCTGGTTTCTGCGACAACGAAGAGGAATTGAACAAATTGGCTGAGAAGGCCTTCTCTTTCTCTCCACAGGTATTGGTGGAAAAGAGTCTGAAGGGCTGGAAGGAAATCGAGTTCGAAGTTGTACGTGACCGTTTCGACAACTGTATCACAGTTTGTAACATGGAAAACTTCGACCCACTGGGTATCCATACCGGTGAGAGTATCGTGATCGCTCCTGCGCAGACTTTGAGCAACAACGAATGCCACAAGCTCCGCGACCTGGCGATCCGTATCGTCCGCCATATCGGTATCGTGGGTGAGTGTAACGTACAGTATGCTTTCGATCCATTCTCAGAAGACTACCGCCTGATCGAGGTGAACGCTCGTCTGAGCCGTTCTTCCGCTTTGGCTTCCAAGGCGACCGGTTATCCTTTGGCTTTCGTAGCAGCTAAGTTGGGCTTGGGTTACGGTCTCTTCGATTTGAAGAACTCAGTGACTAAGACTACCACTGCATACTTCGAACCAACCTTGGACTACGTGGTATGTAAACTTCCTCGTTGGGACCTCGGAAAGTTCCGTGGCGTAGACCGCGAGATCGGTTCTTCCATGAAGTCTGTCGGTGAGGTGATGTCTATCGGTCGTACCTTCGAGGAATGTATCCAGAAGGGTCTCCGTATGATCGGCCAGGGTATGCACGGTTTCGTCGACAACAAGGAATTGACGATCGACGATGTTGACGCAGCGCTCCATGAACCTACCGACAAGCGTATCTTTGTCATCGAAAAGGCATTCGCTAAGGGTTATACCATCGATCAGATCTACGAATTGACCAAGATCGACCGCTGGTTCCTTGAGCATCTGAAATATATCCACGACACCGACCAGGAAATCCGCGCTTGTGGCAACATCAACAACCTGAGCAACGAACTCCTCAAGAAGGCGAAGATCCAGGGCTTCACCGACTTCCAGATTGCCCGTGCACTCGGCCTGGAAAAGGAAATGGAATCAGAACAGGCTAGCACCGTTGTTCGTCAGCGCCGTAAGCAGGCAGGCATCATCCCTTATGTAAAGCAGATCGATACCTTGGCTGCTGAATTCCCAGCTCAGACCAACTACCTCTACATGACTTACTTGGCTTCTGGCCATGATATCCAGTTCGAAAACGACAAGCGTTCTGTAGTCGTTCTCGGTTCAGGTGCTTACCGTATCGGTTCTTCTGTAGAATTCGACTGGTGCGGCGTTCAGGCTTTGAACACCATCCGTAAGGAAGGCTACCGTTCCGTCATGATCAACTACAACCCTGAGACCGTATCTACCGACTACGATATGTGCGACCGTCTCTACTTCGACGAGTTGACTTTCGAACGTGTGATGGACGTCTTGGATCTGGAAAATCCTAACGGTGTGATTGTCTCTACCGGTGGTCAGATTCCTAACAACCTGGCGATGCGCCTCGATGCTGAGCACATCAATATCCTCGGTACTCAGGCTAAATATATCGATAACGCAGAAGACCGCGAGAAGTTCTCAGAAATGTTGAACCGTATCGGCGTAGACCAGCCAGAATGGAGCGCTTTGACTTCTATGGAAGACATCAACGTCTTCATCGAGAAGGTGGGCTTCCCAGTCTTGGTACGTCCTTCTTACGTCCTCTCCGGTGCTGCCATGAACGTATGTTCAAACCAGGAAGAACTGGAACGCTTCCTGAAGTTGGCTGCCAACGTTTCTAAGAAGCACCCAGTAGTGGTTAGCCGCTTCTTGATGCACGCTAAGGAAATCGAAATGGACGCCGTTGCTAAGGACGGTGAGATCATCGCTTACGCGATCTCTGAGCACGTGGAATTCGCTGGTGTACACTCCGGTGACGCTACCATCCAGTTCCCACCCCAGAAGTTGTATGTCGAGACTGCCCGCCGCATCAAGAAGATTTCTAAGCAGATTGCCAAGGAACTCCACATCAGCGGTCCGTTCAACATCCAGTACCTCGCCCGTGAAAACGATATCAAGGTGATTGAATGTAACCTCCGTGCGAGCCGTTCTTTCCCATTCGTCAGCAAGGTATTGAAGATCAACTTGATCGAGCTGGCTACCCGCATCATGCTCGGTTTGCCTGTTGAAAAGCCAAACAAGAGCTTGTTCGACCTCGACTATGTCGGTATCAAGGCATCTCAGTTCTCTTTCAACCGTTTGCAGAAGGCCGACCCTGTATTGGGTGTAGATATGGCTTCTACCGGTGAAGTAGGCTGCTTGGGTGAAGATTCCCGCTCCGCATTGTTGACCAGTATGTTGTCAGTAGGTCACCGTGTTCCAAAGAAGAACATCCTGCTCTCTACCGGTGACGCTAAGCAGAAGGTGGAAATGCTCGACGCTGCCAAGCAGTTGGTGGACAACGGTTACAATATCTTCGCAACTCCAGGTTCCAGCCGCTACTTGACTGAAAACGGTATCCAGAATACGATGGTATACTGGCCAAGTGAAGAAGGTAAACCACAGGCTATCGAAATGTTGCACAACCGCGAGATCGACATGGTGGTGAATGTCACCAAGAACTTGACTTCCGGTGAACTGACCAACGGTTACAAGATCCGTCGTGCAGCTATCGACTTGAATATTCCATTGATCACCAACGCGCGCTTGGCATCAGCCTTCATCAATGCTTTCTGCACGGTGAAACTCGATGACCTCGCGATCAAGAGCTGGCAGGAATATTAATAGAAAATTCCTTACCTACATAAAAAATCCTCAGGTGTCTGCAACAGGCGCCTGAGGATTTTTGTTGTTTTCAGCTTATAAAAAAATACGGTGGATTCCGGTTAAAGACAGCGGTGGACTATTGAGGATTCCCTTCAAATGTATAACTTTGTAGCCATCAAGTTTAAATTTAATGTTTATGAGAAAAATCGACAAAACCTTATTAGTTTTGGCCATGGCCTCCTCTCCGGTATTGGGTCATGCAGACGCTGCTTTCCTTTCGGCGGTTTCTGGCCCTCTGTTTGCCGAAGGACCGGTCCGTGTGACTCCGAAATTTATGCCTGGCAAGGGTACTGGCGTCTATGCGGTCAACTTTCCCCTCCAACAAGACTATACCCGTGGTGACCGTCATCTGGACGGCGTCCTCCTCAAAGGGTCCTCGGTAGGAGATCAGAAATGGGATATTCCGGCACCGCGTAAAGTCTATACCCAGGGACTGACCCAGGTATTTCTGGCGAAGGCCGGCGAGACCTTGATCCCTCAGTTTAATTTCAAAGGCAACTGGATGAATGGCTTTGTCTATATTGATTTTGATAACGACGGCAAATTCCAGGCGGTGGTTCATCCCGATGGAACTGTTGCGGCTGAGAGTGATTTGGTGGCTTATTCCAATTATAAGAAGAAAAACAGTGAGGGAAAAAGTTCTGGAAACGGCAACGTGTTGAACCCGCCAAGCTTTACCTTGCCTGCAAATCTGGCACCGGGTATTTACCGCATGCGCTACAAGGTGGACTGGGACGATATTCAAGCCGGCGGTCACGCGGATATCCTCAAGAATGGTGGTGCTATCTGTGATGTGCTGTTACTGGTGCATGGGGACAACTGTCAGGTGAGTGCCGTTGGTTCAACGGTCACTGCAGCCGATGGGAGTGCGTTGGAGAATACGGTCTTGCCTTTCGCCCAGGATCTGAAGATAAAGGTAGTTCCTTCTACGGACGAAACGCAGGAATTTGTACGTCTGCGCATTCGCCATGGTTACCGACTCTCTGGAGAGGCCGTCGTCAATGGCAATCCCCAATATCAGGAGCATTATCTCTCAGCTTCGGTATTGGCGGCGAATGACGGGGTGATTCCGGGAAAGTTCCTGGATGGTGAAGTGGAAATCGAGGCGGAGTATGCGCCTAAGGGAATCTATACTACCCATGTCGCGGAAGGTGAGGAGTATACCCGTACCGATCGCCACCTGGATGGTGTCGGACTGACTCGTGGCGGACAGCAGCAGATGATTTCTATTCCTGCTCCCCGTAAGGTGTATACCAAATTGCTTGGTCAGTATCTGCAGGCCAAGGCGGGAGAAGAAGTGACTCCTAAATTCCAGTACTCGAGTGACTGGATGAACGGTTATGTTTATCTGGACCGCAACAACGACGGGGTGTTCCAGGCGGAATTGGATGCCGAAGGACACATTCCGGCCCAGAGTGATATTATGGCCTTCTCACACTATCAAGGAAAAGACAGTCAGGGAAAGACCACCAATGGGGGACTGGTGAACCCTCCTTCATTTACCGTGCCGGCCGATTTGGTTCCCGGTTTCTACCGTATGCGCTACAAAGTCGACTGGGATTTTCTGGATCCGGCAGGCAGAACGGGGGACAAAGACAATATGATGGCCAACGGTGGTGCGCTGTGTGATGTGCTGCTCAATGTACACGGTGATTTTTGTCAGGTGGAGACAGTGACTGACCCACAGGTCAAAGTCCTCACCGTGGAGGGCAAAGAACTGTCCCGTGCAGAGGTTCCTTTCGGTCAGCCTTTAACCTTGCAGCTGCAATTGGCAGAAGGTACGGTCTGCGAGGCCGTACAGGTTCGTCACGGTTACCACTTGGAGGGTCCTGCGGAAATCCTGGGGAATCCCCAGTACCAGGACGATGTGATTCCCGCTTATCTTTTTACCGGTAACGAGGTGACCATCCCGGCGGCCTTCATGGACGGAGAGGTGCGTATTCAGCCTGTCGTTGCCAAAGGTAACGCGGTGGCCGGTGAGGACTATGCGTTGAACTTTGAACCGGAGACGGTGCGTGGACAGGTCGATCCGCTCTTGAATAAGTTCACTTTGGCGGCGGCTCAAGGTGGTACGACAACCATTGAGCTTTCTTCCGACAAGAACCTGGTATATCGCAATTTTGCTCCACAGTCCGTATCTGTACTTCCGGGCGACCCGGTCAACGTGCAATTGGACTGGAACGGAACTCCCGGCCATGCCTATCTTTATGTTGACTTGAACCAAGATGGTCAGTTTGGCGTTTCCAAAACAGAAGATGGAAAAGTCGGTCCGTTCAGCGAACTCGTTTCCTATACGGCTGAGCAGGGAAAGAACAGTGCCGGTGCATCCGTCGCTGAGGGCGACGCGGCCAACAGTAGTCTGCCCGTGTTCCAGATTCCAGCAGATTTACCGGTGGGCAATTACCGGGCCCGTCTAAAAGTGGACGTGGAAAACCTGGACGCTGCCGGTTCGTCAGAGATTGCACAGGCCGGAGGTCATGTCATTGATTTCCTGCTCAACGTGCATCGCCCGACGCAGAAGCTCAATCTCTTGACGACCAATGGAAATGTCTATGGTCCCGATGCTACGGCATTACCTTTGGAACTCACTCCGTATACCGCTTTGGACCTGGTGCCTACACCGGTATTCGAAGGATATGAGGCCGAGAAGATGCGGATCAAGATCGGTCACCGTTTCGATGGTCCTCAGTATGTCCATGGCAACCGCCAGTGGAATGAATATGAGGTACCTGCAGCTCCTTATACGATTCCGGCAGCGGAACTGGACGGAGATGTTGCTGTATCGGTGCATTATGAGAAGGGTGAAAACGCCGCCTACGAACTGGTCTTCTCCGATGAATTCAACGGGGAAAACGGGACGCAGCCTGATGAACGCAAATGGATGCGCAGTCCACGCCAGGGAGCTACCTGGAACCGCTGGATTTCCAACAGCGAGGAAGTGGTGTATCTGAAGGACGGCAATTTGGTGACCCGCGCTATTCCTAATCCGGATAAAACCAGTGATCCAGTACCTATGATTACCGGTGCTATCCAGAGTCAAGGTAAGTTTGGATTTAAGTATGGTAAGGTGGAATGCCGTGCCAAGGCCAATGTATGGAAGGGCACCTTCCCGGCGATCTGGCTGATGCCGGTCGACCAGAAAGACGGTTGGCCAACTTGTGGCGAAATCGATATCTTCGAGACCATAGACAATGACCACAAGGCTTATCATACCATTCATACGCATTGGACTTTCGATTTGAAGCACGGACCGAACGGTTCTAATGTGCCGGCTCAGCACGACCGTTACCATACCTATGGATTTGAATGGAACGCAACTGCTTTGAAGTTCTTTGTTGACGGCAAGCAGGTGTGGACTTATCATAAGTCGGACAAGCAGAATGAGTTGAATCAAGGTCAGTGGCCGTTCGACAAACAGTTCTATCTGATTCTGAACCAGAGTGTCGGTAACCACAATGTCTGGGCTAGTTATCCAGACGAAGACCACACTTATGAATTCTTGGTGGACTGGATTCGTGTCTATCAGAAACCCGGGATGGAGAACAGCGACGGACTCGTTGGACTGACGGAGCTCAATGCGGAACAAGCCTTGGAAGTGGAAGTGGTGAACCGGGGTTTGCGTCTCCAAGCCTCTGTTCCGGTTCGGGTTTGTCTGAGTGACCTGACCGGCCGAGTACTTTATACCCATCTTTTACACGGTGAAAGAGAAATCGCGCTTTCCCCAGGACTCTATGTGGTTAACGGCAAGAAATATCTGGTACGTTAATCCACTTGTATCATAACAAAAAAAATCGGCCGTTGTCCTAAAGATAACGGCCGATTTTTTTATAGAACTCCTGACGCGAATGAACCGGATACCTTCTCCACCGCGCGGATTATGTGCCGGATGGACTGGCGGTCGCATGGGGATTTCCTCATTCCTCTCTCCTCATTCCTAATGATCATGATACCTCGCGTCAGCTGGCCAGGTGCTCATTGGCTGTAGGGACGCGATACATCGCGTCAGCTGGCTAGGTTCTCATTAGCTGTAGGGACGCGATACATCGCGTCAGCTGGCTAGGTTCTCATTAGCT
>SAMEA104404097__coassemble_3356_pt1 | contig 9862 bp, 9 predicted proteins | sample SAMEA104404097__metabat2_low_PE_059 | metagenome-assembled genome bin SAMEA104404097 (sample SAMEA104404097) | Balaenoptera acutorostrata | reverse complement strand
TCTGACAGAAATCATTTGTGACATGAATTTTGTATAACCTTGCGGAAATTAGGTAGATAAGTAAAAACATGAAAAAATTAGTGGTTTTGACGGGTGCGGGTATCAGTGCGGAGAGTGGATTCAGTACTTTCCGTGATTCTGGTGGTTTATGGGAGCGTTATCCTGTGGAGAAGGTGGCAACCCCCGAAGGTTGGATGGAAGACCCGAATTTGGTGACCGATTTTTATAACGGTTTGCGCCACGACTTGCTGACTGCCCAGCCGAATGACGGGCACCGTTTGTTGGCGGAACTGGAGAAGGACTTTGACGTGACGGTCGTCACGCAGAATGTCGATGATTTCCACGAGCGTGCCGGTTCGTCAAAGGTCATCCATCTGCACGGAGAACTGATGAAGGTCTGTTCTTCGCGTGATCCGGATAATCCTCGCCACATCAAGGTACTTGAACCTGAGAATTGGGAAGTGAAGCATGGCACGAAAGCCGGTGACGGTTCTCTGCTCCGTCCTTGGATTGTCTGGTTCGGAGAGGCGGTGCCCAAACTCGAAGATGCTGCCCGCGAAGCGGAGAAGGCCGATATCTTTGTGATCATCGGTTCCTCATTGAACGTCTATCCGGCAGCGGGTCTCATCAATTACGTCCCCGCCGGAGTTCCGGTATTTCTGATTGACCCGAAGGAAGTACGTGTACCTTCCACTCGTCAAGTGGAGGTTATTCAGGAAGTCGCATCCAAGGGCATGAAAATCCTGACTGAAAAACTGCAGGCTTTGAAATAACCTGTCAGGAAGCCTTCTTTTTCTAGAGAATTCGGACTTTTTGAACACCTCTTCCTAGTGTGATATTTATAATCTTTTAAGGGTTGCAATCCTGTAGACTTTGCACTTTGACCTAAGTTACTGCTGGATTCATCTAGTAAAGACCTAAATCCATCTAGTCAAGACTTAGAAAAATCTAAGTCTTGACTAGATTTTCATAAAATAGGGTCGAAAAAAGCGGGAAAATGAGTCTGATCTCATCTTCCCGCTTTCTTATGATAAAGATACAACGGATGTCCGCGTTTTCCAAATCCGCATTAAGATTTATTCACGTTGTAGTTCTTCGGGTAATGTTCTAAAATACCGCTTTCTTCTTTAGTCGGTTCCTATTTCTTTTGTCTCCGTTCTTTTTCCTTTTTTAGATAGGGTCAGCCAGACGGTTTATCGTTTCCTAGATAGTAAATAGTAAGATTTAAGTCTGTGGAAGTTGAGTGCAGAATACTTGTTGTTTTAATAAATATTATGAAGTATATTTGATTAAGTAATATAATTCTGTATATTTGTGACAAAATACGATGATGAAATACATTTTGTGATACGATGAATGCTGTCCTTACAGAGACTTGTTTTACGGTATTCGGGGTTTCACGTATCCTTCACCTTAAATTAACCACCATATAAGAAACCGTATGGGTAAATCTATTTAGTATTATGAAAAAGATCTTATTAACTTTGTTCGGTATTGTCTTCATGACGATGAGTCTCTTTGCTCAGGGTATGGGAGTAGCCACTTTGTGTCACAACGATTCTACTATTTCGGCATATTATGGACGAGGAGCTTTGGTAGATGCTTGTAATGCAGCAGCTGCAGGGGATGTGATTACCCTTTCTGCAGGATTCTTCAATGCGTCTAATTATACGATTAGCAAAAGCATCACAGTGCGTGGTGCTGGTTGTGCTTTGGATAGTGTGTTACATAGTTATCCTACTATTCTTACAGGTAGTAGTGATTTAAAAATTTCTGCTAATGTTGTTAATTTTGAAGGGGTTTATGTAGAGAATAAGGTCAATCTTCAAACATATGGTGCTGTTCAATTTGTAAAATGTAGGTTATCTAATGTGTATTGTTCTTCTTATACACCAGCCATTACTTTTATCAACTCTATGATTCGTAGCTTTACACCTTATAAATCTTCCTCTTATATTTACAATTCGATATTGGGGTATTTCAATGATTCTAATCACTATGCAGACTTGGAATGTCATAACTGTTTTATTAAAGAATATACCGATATGAAAAATTCGATGTTTACGAATTGTATCTTTGAGGCAGATCAAAAGTCTAGTACAGATTCCACTTTGGTAACATTGTCTTCAACAAATATTGCTTATAGTTGCTTGGGCGTTGGAGCTAAAGGGGACATCTTCGAAAATGTTAAACGCATAAACAATATGTCTAATCAGTCGATTGCTGACTTTAGTGTTTTCAAGAGCTACAAGGGGGGGATGTTCAAGGACGATACCAATTTTGAGTTGACTCCAGAGGCTCAGAAGCAATATTTAGGTGTTGATGGTAAACAGGTCGGTATTTATGGTGGTGACATACCATACGATTTGGTGCCTACCAATCCTCAGATTGTGAAGTTTAATGTAGATTCCAAGACGACTCCCGATGGTATGTTGAATGTTGACATCCAGGTGGGTTCGGCTAAATAAAGATTGGCACAATGAGAAAAATAATATATTTGTTATTGTGCCTGGCAAACGTCGTGCTTGTGAGGGCACAATCGAATTATACTTATAAATATTGGTTTGACGGAAATGACAAGGATGCAGTCGTTGTCAAAGGGGGAGAAAAGATAAAACTCTCTATTGATGCGAAGGCTTTAGGGCAGCAGCTGCATACTTTGTATTTGCAGGTAATCGATGAAAATGGAGTGGCAAGTCCTCCCCAGGTTCGTATGTTTACGAAAGCCACTAATATGGATTCCTGCCGCTTGCATTATTGGTTTGACCATAAAGATAAGGATATGCAGTCTTTAAATCCGGGGGAGTTCGGACAGGTAAAACTGAACACGAAAGATTTACCCGCATATTTGCATACCTTGTTTGTTCAGGTTAGAAATGGTGAGGGAGTGGTTAGTTCCCCACAGGCTTGCTATTTCAAACGAGGACTTGATGTAGGTAAACGACAACTGCAATATTGGTTTGACCATGATGCTAAGGGACTCAAGACCATTGAGATGGACGATAACACATCCTTGTCCCTGGATGTGAACCATTTGAGTGAGGAACTGCATCTGATTCATATGCAGGTGATGGAAGGAAAGACCGTGAGTTCTGCCAAAGCTCATTTCTTCGTACGCAAGCCCTTGGAGGACATGGATAGTGTGTGCTATTGGTTTGATGAAGACAGAGCGCATTGTAAAAAGATCGAGAAGAATGGAGCGCAAATCTTGGATGCATCTGCTTTGTCGGATGGATTGCATTTGGTTCAAGTGCAGGTCGTTGGTAAAACTTTTTCAACGGTGGTCAAGAACATGTTCTGGAAGATTCCAAACAATACCGGCGACTTCCCTATGATTTGTGAGACTTCTATTGATCAGAAATTACATAAAAAAGAGGACATTGTCACTAAGGATGGCATCTTGGATTATAATCTTGACCTCAATCAAGTCAATACCGGATTTCATACCTTACAGATGAATGTGCGCAATCGTAATACTGGAGCGGTACTGGGAACTACGAGTTCGATGTTTCTGCGCGTACCAACCCTAGCTGAAATCAACTCGATGAAGTGTTTTTATCGCGTGGATCAGCAGTCGGGCTTCAGTGAGGCTACACACCAGGAAAATGGGCTTTATCATTTTACGTTTGACGTCAACCAGTTGCGGCCGGGATTACATACCATCGCTTGTATGTTGGCAAAAGATTACCAACACCTATCGTCTGTGAAGACCGCCTTTTTCTTGAAGCAGGCGGATGTGGACGCCGATATCGTGGGTTATTCTTATTGGTTCAACAACAATGTTGACAACTCGATGTATGTACAGCTTGAAAAGCCGGTACGAGAGTTGTTCCTGAAGGAGGTCTGGAAAGCGCAGTCTTTCCCGATTCGATCTTCCATGTTCCATTTCGAATATGTAGATCAAGTTCCTTACGTTTTTGCAAAGAATGAAGTGCATGCACGCTTCTTTAACCATTTAGGTGGCAAAGTGGAGGCTTCCAGTACTTTCGTGGATTACAAGGTCTCTGAGAAATTGGATACCGTGAGTACGATTCATGTGGACGAAACGAAAACGATTGAAGAGTTGAGCAACGAGAAAATTCAATGGTACCGTTTGAGTGCCCAGGCTGGTGATTCTGTCACACTGGTGAGCAATCATAAATGCGACATGCACCTTTTCGACCGTGCCGGAAAGGATTTGTTGGCAGTGGGAGAGGACAAAGCTCATGGAGATTCCATCGGTTGCTTGATTCAGAATGGGGGAATTTTCTATCTGGCCTTGCATGATGTGGATGCGTCGTATGACGAACCGACTACTGTCACCTATCTCTCTACCAACGATGGTGAGAATCCTTACGACGTGAACGAGGATCTGTTGGTCAATGAGGAGGATTATCAACTGATTGTGGACTATTATCTGGGTAAGCCGGTAGATGTTCCTATGGAACGTCTGGATGTGAATGGTGATGGTATCGTGGATGTCCAGGATGCTGTTCTTGTACAGAAAAACTTCACAGGAGTGCATGAGGGAATATTAAATGTAGAACCTTAAAGGAAATGGATATGATGAAATCTTTAAAATATTTAGTTTCTTGTGGTCTGCTGTTGTTCTCCTTGACCGCTGCAGCGCAGACTACGGTGAGTGATGCGCTTCAGGTGACTACAGACAGCTTGAAGGTGGGCGCTGATGGTATGACCGTGGGTACTTTGCATATCAGTCTGTCTGATACCTGCCGTTATACCGCCTTTAACCTGAGTCTGCAGTTGCCCCATGGGCTTCGTGTGGTACAGACCGAGGGTCAGTACCAGGTAGCTTTGTCCGCAAGGGATTCTGCCACTCATCGTGTTGCCGCCAATGCTTTGACAGAAGAGAATCTGTTCAAGGTACTGGTTGCTGCTCCTGAGAATAAAGTCTTGGCAACTGGTCTGGAAGGTGGACCTACAGATTTGCTTTCCATAGACTTTGTGGCTGAAGATATGGTAGCTGGCATCCATGAGATACTCCTTTCTGGAATAAAATTTGTTTGTCCTGACGGTAGGGCCTATGTTCCCGTGGAGGAAGAACTGAAAACCGTTGTGGAAGTGATGGATCTTTCCGGTATCGGAGGTGTAGCGGCTGACGAAGACTCAGATATTTATTACGATATGTCAGGTCGTCGCGTGCTTCATCCTCAACGAGGAGTTTACATCAAGAACAACAAGAAGGTTTGGATACAAGGGAAACAACCTTAGTAACCAACGGTGATGAATAATAAGAGGCTACCGCCTAGAAGACATTTCTTCTAAGACGGTAGCCTTTTTCGTGGCTGAGATTTTACCATTACTTAGTTAGTTCTTCAACAGTTCGAAGAAGGTCCGTGGCAGACTGATATTTTCCACATCGACGGCTTCCCGGAATAAAGGAGCGATTTCTTCCTCGCTGAAACCGGCGATGCCGCAGCCGATTTTGGTAACCAGAAACTGGTATTCGGTATGTGCCTTGGCAAAGGCGATGAACTCATCGACATAAGGACGGATGACGTCAACTCCACCGTGCATGGTCGGGATACCGTAACTCTGTCCCTGGAGTCCTGTACCCTGTCCCCAGATGGCGCCGAAGCGTTTATAGGCCAGTAATGCGGCCCCGCCGCCGTGCATCCCTTCCAGGTTGCTGCCAAAGACGAAAATCTCGTTGTCTTTTAGTGTTGTGATATAATCCGGGGTAAATCTGTTGTTTTCCATAAAGCTAAAATGATTGGTTATTTGGCAAAGATAGGGAAAAACTAAAAATCAAGTTCTTGTTATTCTATGCGAAATTCACAAATTATTCATTATCTTTGACTTTTGAAAAACATGACAGCCGTATGAAATATAAATTATTTGCTATTCTCCTTTCCTTCTCTGCCTCTTGTTGGGCGCAGAAGATGGACCATGTGAGCTCCCCCATTGTGCAGGAGCATCGTGTATCTGATGTCGTAACCATCACGGTCAAAGGTGTTTCCTTTGATATGGTACGTGTGGAAGGTGGCACTTTTAGCATGGGGGCCACTGCTGAGCAGGGCGAAGATGTCCAGGATGATGAGCGACCTACACCGCAGGTGACCTTGTCTACTTATTATATCGGTAAGTATGAGGTGACGCAACGGCTTTGGAAGGCGGTGATGGGGACTTATACGAGTGAGTTTCTAGGAGATGATTATCCCGTGGGACAAGTCAGTTGGGAGGATGGTCGGAGATTTATAGCCCAGCTAAGTCGGTTGACCGGCAAGCGGTTTGCTTTGCCCAGTGAGGCGCAATGGGAATTTGCCGCGCGAGGTGGCAACAAGAGCCGGGGCTATAGATATAGTGGCAGCAGTAATCTGGATGATGTGGCTTGGTATGAGGATAATTGTGGTCAGGGAGTGCATAAAGTGGGCATGAAACAGGCGAATGAGTTGGGACTTTACGACATGAGCGGTAATGTCATTGAATGGTGTCAAGATTGGAAAGGAAACTATTCTTCCTCTTCCCAGACCGATCCGCAGGGACCAAACACGGGAGATTTCCGAATTATGCGTGGTGGTTGCTACTTAAGCGGTGTGATCGACTGTCGTGTTGCTGTTCGTTTCCGCGATGTGCCCAACCAGAGTTATCCCGAATACGGTCTTCGCCTAGTGGGGCTTTTTTGATCTTGCTGTAAAATTTTTCTAACTTGTTTATTTCCTTTGATTCTGGAAAACAAAATAACATATGAAATATAGGATATTAGCTGTTCTTCTGTTCTTTTCCGCCTTCAGTTGGGCGCAGAAGATAGATAACGTCTACTTTAGGGTGGATGGAAAGCAGGTGGTGGTGACTTATGACTTCTCGGGCTGCGAGAGTGCGGATATTGCACTTTACCTGTCTACCAACAAAGGCCAAAGTTTCTCCTCTGTGCCGTTGTCGGCGGTGACGGGGGATGTGGGACGCAACGTCAAAGCGGGTCGTAAACGCATTGTCTGGAATCCATTGGGGGATTATCCCGATGGGATTGCAGGAGATGTGGCTTTCAAGGTATGCATTACTGGGAATATCATAGGAAAAGCGGATGGGGCGCAGGCGCCGTCGGCCGACCGTGTCACCATTACGGCTAACGGGGTTCCCTTCGAGATGGTTCGCGTGGAAGGGGGTACCTTTACGATGGGGGCCACGGTAGAACAACTGATGGATGCGGAAAATGACGAGAAACCGGCACATCGTGTGACACTGTCCACCTATTATATCGGTAAGTATGAGGTGACTCAGAAACTTTGGACAGCGGTGATGGGAAATAATCCGAGCTTCCACAAAGGAGAGAATTATCCGGTGGAAAGGGTGAGCTGGTCCGATTGTCAGATTTTTATAAAGAGGCTGAACGAACTGACGGGTAAGCAATTTGCTTTGCCTACCGAGGCACAATGGGAATTTGCAGCCAGAGGTGGAAATAAGACTAAGCATTATAAATATGCGGGGAGTAATGACAAAAATACCGTGGCTTGGTGTGACGATACGAGTGATAGGGAGACGCACCCGGTGGGTAAAAAGCCTGCCAATGAACTGGGATTGCATGATATGAGTGGAAATGTATGGGAATGGTGCCAGGATTGGTATGGGCACGATTATTATGCCTCCTCTCCCGCTAAAAATCCGGAAGGACCTGATAAAAGTTCCTGGAAATACCGTGTTAAGCGTGGAGACAGCAGCTGGGGATATCGAGAAAGCTGTCGTGTCTCCGACCGTAATGGTGATGACGCGGATATCCGGAGCTGGGGAGTTGGATTACGGTTGGCTGCTAAATTCTAAAGCATGTCCGATTCTCGCCTCGTTTCCCGAAATAAAAACAGATAACAAAGACTATAAAATATATCGTTATGCGTAATACATTAGTCCTTTTCTTTGCCATGTGGCTGGGTGTAGGGATGACTGCCGCCGCCCAGGAAGGTATCAGTCAGACAGGGCACATCTCTTTTGGCGTTGCAGGCGCCCAATCGGCTGTGGTCCCAGCTTCTGCTGTGTCGAACAGTGTGGATACCGGTATTCCGGTCACGGATATGAAGAATTCTCAAACTTTCGTTCTGATTGTGGCGAATGAGAATTATATGAATCTAGCCAAGGTGGACTTTGCCTTGAACGATAGTAAGGTGTTCAAGGAGTACTGCGAGAAGACTTTAGGAGTTCCCACACGCAATATCATTTACAAGACCAATGCTACTCACGGTATGATGCGTAAGGCGATGGACGACATGAAGAATATTGCCGAACTCTGTCACGGAAATAGTAAAATCATCGTCTATTATGCCGGACATGGTGCGCCTGATGAGTCGTCGAAGGAGGCTTATCTGATGGGGACCGATGCTTATGGTGTGGACCAATATACCTGTTACCCCTTGAGTGACTTTTATAAAGACCTCTCTGCTTTGCAGGCGAAGTCGGTGGTGGTCTTTATGGATGCCTGCTTCACTGGTGCTACCCGCAGTGAGAGTGGTCAGATGCTGGCTTCCGCCCGTGCAGTGGCCATCTCGCCGAAGAAAAATGTACCGACGGGTAAGGTGGTGGTCTTCTCTGCGGCCTCAAAAGACGAGACGGCGATGCCTTACCGTGAGCAGCAACATGGGCTGTTTACCTACTATCTGCTGTCGAAACTGAAGGAGACCAAGGGGAATGTCACTTATGGGGAATTGGCCACATATCTGCGGGACAATGTGGGACTGAATTCCTTTTTAATCAACAAGAAAAGACAAAATCCGAATATTATCGTGGGTTCTGATTTGCTGGATAACTGGAAAGAATTACCTTTGCGTTGATGAAAAAATAAAATAATGGTAAAACAAAAATCAATGCATATGAAAAAGTTAATCGGAATCTTGGTGGCCTGTCTCTTCGCCCTGTCGGCTTTTGCGCAGGAAAAAATAGCTGAGGCGGTGGAAGTCTGTGGTGAATACACGTATCTGGTACCGACGGACATGTCGCTGGACGAGGCTAAGGAGAAAGCGCTGGTCGGTGCCAAGAACGAGGCCATGGGTAAGGAATTCGGATGGGCGGTCAGTGAGGATACCAAGATGAGAGATGTCGAGACGGATGACGAATCGCATTCTTATTTTAATACTTATGCTTCTTCTGAGGTCAAAGGTATCTGGTTGGAGACGATCGGAAAGCCTAAGTTTGAAGTACAGATGGATGAGGCTACCGGTGGACTGAAGGTCCATGTGGTCGTAAAAGGTTTGGCTCGTGAGCGCGTTTCTACAAATATAGAACTGGAAACCAAATTGTTGCGCAATGTCAACGATAAATCCGAATCCCTTTCGTTCGTTTCGGAAGAAAATTTCTTCCTCTATTTCAAATCTCCGGAGAACGGATTCCTGACGGTATATCTGATGGATGAGACTGGCGATGCTTTCTGTCTGTTGCCTTATGGTAACCAGAAGAGCGGACATATGCCGATTAAGGCAGACCAGGTTTATACCTTCTTCTCAGAACAGATGGCTACAGATGATTGTAAACCCTTTGTGGACGAATATTTCTTCTTTGCCGAGAAACCTGTGGAAGAGCATAAACTTTATATCTTGTTCTCTCCGGAACGTCTGACCAAGGCCAGTGACAAGAGGGGGCGCTTTTTGGACAAGGCCAACCTGCAGATGCCTCGGGAAGTAAAGGCACAGGATTTCCACGAATGGTTGTCCAAGCAGAAGCAGATGGACAGTCATTTGCAGGTGGTGGTGAAGACGATTGAACTCAAATCTGAATAAAGTCGGAGGGGTACTTAATCGAAATAATACGGATAGATCTATTTTAGGGAGTAGGTCTATCCTTTTTAATTTAATGCTAAGAAATTCAGTTATGCCGTTTATTATCGGCTCACTAGCAAAAGTCCGTGGAATTAGCTAATGGCCATAGATGATATTTTAGA
>SAMEA104404097__coassemble_3318_pt1 | contig 9948 bp, 8 predicted proteins | sample SAMEA104404097__metabat2_low_PE_059 | metagenome-assembled genome bin SAMEA104404097 (sample SAMEA104404097) | Balaenoptera acutorostrata | reverse complement strand
TCATTGGTTGTAGTGAGCGGGTTCTCCCGCTCAGCACCCGCATTCCTTTGCTTTTCCCATTTCGGTTCGTTGCTGATCGGCAGAAGCCGCTCACTACAGCTGCCCTTCTCACAGGTATTCATTGGTTGTAGTGAGCGGGTTCTCCCGCTCAGCACCCGCATTCCTTTGCTTTTTCCATTTCGGTTCGTTGCTGATCGGCAGAAGCCGCTCACTACAGCTGCCCTCCTCAATGGTTCTTATTTGCAGTAATGAGCGGGGGCCCCGATAAAGATGTGACCTCAAAAAGTTGGACAGAAATTAATATTGAACTGGACTCATTCCTTTGAGTCTCAATTTAATTCTTCTATTGTTATAATAGTCAATATATTTGTGAACTTCGGCTTAATATTTTTTTGGAGATTAGGGATGAGTGGCGAGAATGGCAGATGAATGAACTCGAGGAATAGTGATACATTTGATTGAATTAGTGATAAGCTTAATAGGAATAGTGATTTGTCTGATGTGAATCGAAAAAGGCTGAGGGGATGAGCCTCAGCCTTTCTGTATTTATTCTTGTTAGCCATTCTGCTTTCTCAACCGACAAGATCTTGTATGTCGGTGCTCATTCCTAGCGTGTCAGCTTTAAAGTATTGTTTGTGTATTTGTAATATAAAAAAGAATTCAACCTCTCAGGGCAAAATAAACTATTTATATTTATTTTGAAGCGGTAGGTTTTAAGGGACTTAAAATAGAAACGGACGGGCATAAAAAAAGAGGGTCAATCCCCTCTCCTTGAAGTGGCGCGTCGTTAACCTTGGAGGTTTCCGATCGCCCACCGGCTAACAATTTAGCCTAGTCATCTTGTTACCTAAAATTTACAAGCCTTTTACCTTGGCATTGAACTAATGAAACAACTTCACTAACCTATAATATATATAATTTATTCGTATTACAGTATCTATTTATCTTAATACCATCTATAGTTAGTCAGTCTAGTGTGTCCTAGGTTAGTGATGCGCTTAGTTTCTAACGTGTTGGTTAAGCGAACTCCATTCCAGGAGGTCTAGGATAGACCTTGCTCTTTCATGAAGCTGATGCAAAGGTATACAGAGCTGTAATAATAACCAAAAGTTCTTTCGATTTTCTGCGTTTTTATGTTCTGTTCTGCGTATTTTTGACAACTCTTGTTTGCAAATGATGATAAAAACACTCGGGAGATTATAAAAGTATTGTGCTGCAACTAGTTAGTAGGATTTAAAAAAGGGAAAAGATGGTTTCATTTTCCTCTAGGTTAAAAATAAATAGAGAGGAGGAACACTTTTTTCAATATAAAATTGTACTTTTGTACCAAATTTCTAACATGAAGATAAAGGAAGTCGTTGTGGCCCTTGAAAGGTTCGCGCCTCTGCCTCTGCAAGAGAGCTATGATAATGCTGGTCTGCAGATTGGATTAACAGAAGCGGAAGCATCAGGGGTCTTATTGTGTTTGGACGTTACTGAGGCTGTTATCCGGGAGGCTGAGGAAAGAGGCTGCAATCTGGTGATTGCGCACCATCCCTTGCTTTTCAGAGGTCTCAAGCGAGTGTCTGACACCACATATGTGGAACGCTGTGTACGTGAGGCTATTCTGCGCGGTATCGCTGTCTATGCGGCACATACTAATTTGGACAATGCCCGTGGCGGAGTCAATTTTAAAATCGCGGAGAAGCTAGGACTAGAGAATGTCCGGTTCCTGGAGGAACAGGGAGAGGGCGGTAGCGGAATCGTGGGAGACCTGCCGGTTCCGGAAGCTCCTATGGATTTTCTGAAGCGGGTGAAGCGTACTTTCGAGGTAGAATGCCTGATGCACAATCAAGGTCCTCAGCGAGAGGTGCGCACCGTTGCCGTTTGTGGCGGTGCCGGAGATTTCCTTCTGGGAAATGCCATTCAGGCCCAAGCCGATGTATTCCTGACAGGTGAGATGGGTTATCATCTCTATTTCGGACATGAATCCGATATCTGGATTGGAGTGCTCGGCCACTATCAGAGCGAGCAGTTCACAATAGAATTGCTGCAGGAGATTCTGAACCGAGCTTATCCAGAACTGCCGACTTGTCTTATCCGTATCAATACCAATCCCATTCTTTATCTGAAATAAGAAGAACTTACATAATATTTATAATAATATGGCAATTAAGAAAGATGCTGCGGACATGTCCGTAGAAGAAAAATTGAAAGCGTTGTACCAGTTGCAGACTATGCTTTCTGAAATCGACAAGATCAAAACTTTGCGTGGTGAACTCCCTCTTGAAGTTCAGGACCTTGAGGACGAAATCGTCGGTCTTACTCACCGTGTCGAAAAGTACAATGAGGAGATTGAAGGTTTGAATGCTGACATCGCTACTCGTGCTGCTAAGATTAAGGAGGCTCAGAGTGCCGTAGACCGTTATAAGACTCAGCTCGACGATGTGAAAAACAATCGCGAGTATGATATGTTGACAAAGGAAATCGAATTCCAGAATTTGGAAATCGAACTTCAGAATAAGAAGACTAACGAGGCTAAGCGTAACATTGAAAGCAAGCAGAACGATATCGCTACTGCTACACGTAACTTGGAAGAACGCCGCGCGGACTTGGACGTCAAGAAGTCTGAACTGGATGAGATCGTTTCTGAAACCAAGGTAGAGGAAGAAAAGCTCCGCGAAAAGGCTAAGGCTTTGGAAGTGACTATCGAACCACGTCTTCTGGCTGCTTTCAAGCGTATCCGTAAGAGTTCACGTAATGGTTTGGGTATCGTATATGTTGAGCGTGATGCTTGTGGTGGTTGCTTCAACAAGATTCCACCTCAGCGCCAGTTGGATATCCGTATGCGCAAGAAAATCATTGTTTGCGAATATTGTGGTCGTATCATGATTGACCCTGAATTGGCAGGTGTTGAACTCGAAAAGCCTGCTGAGGATAAGCCAAAGCGCAGATTGCGTAAGCTTTCTAAATAATGCTATTTAGAAGAAGGTCTAGATAAAATACTCGGTGTGTCAATATGCTCGGTCCCTATGTCGGTGGTGCGTTTGATACACCGATTTTTTATATCGTTATTGTCGTATTCATTTATTTTAGATAAATCGTGAAATTACAGTTTATTGTCATCGGGAAGACCATAGATAAGCATATGGACGCGCTGATCAACGAGTATGTGGGGCGTGTAAAGCACTATTTGCCTTTTGAGCTTGAGGTGATTCCTGAACTGAAGAACACCAAGGCCTTGACTTTTGAGCAGCAGAAGCAGCGGGAGGCGGAATTGCTTCAGAAATCGTTTCGTGAAGGGGATTATATTGTGCTGCTGGATGAAGGGGGAAAGGAATTCCGGTCTGTGGAATTCGCCAGTTATCTGCAGCAGAAACAGAGTGTCGCCGCCCGCCGACTGGTCTTTGTGGTAGGAGGTCCTTATGGCTTTGATGCTTCTATCTATGCTTTGGCAAAAGAGAAGATTTCCTTGTCGAGGATGACTTTCTCCCATCAGATGGTACGTCTTTTCTTTGTGGAACAGGTGTATCGTGGACTGACCATCTTACGGGGTGAACCTTATCATCACGAATAGACCTTTAAGATAGATATCCGGAATGAACAGAGGTCTAGGTTGGTGGGTCTTGTGGATGGTATGGTTGTACCTACCTTTTTCCTTGTTCCCGCAACAGCGTACTTTTCGAGTCCTTTCCTATAATGTGGAGAATCTGTTTGACACCTGTCACGATGCGGGACACGACGATTATGAATTTCAGCCCGGTTCCTCAAGAGCCTGGGGAAGTATGCGATATTGGAAAAAACAGGGAGATATTTCCAGGGCGATAGCAGCTGCGAGCGGTCCTTCTCCCATTGAGTTGGTGGCCCTCTGTGAAGTGGAGAACGATACCGTGATCCGGGATCTTACCCGCCGTACCCGTCTTTACCGTATGGGGTATGAGTATCTGGTCACGAAGAGTAGGGATGCACGAGGTATCGACGTGGCCTTACTGTATCAGCCCGAACGATTCAAGGTGTTAAGGGACAGTGCTCTACGTATACCGCAGAGTGAGGCTTATGGCCGTCCTACCCGTGATGTCCTTTATGTCTCCGGTCGGTTGCCCAATGCGGATACACTTGATGTCTTTGTCAACCATTGGCCGAGCAGACGAGGAGGAACCAAGGTCGCGGACTTGTTTCGTTGGCAGGTGGCCCGCTATCTGAGAAATTTTGCAGATAGCGTGATGAAGGTACGGCAGCATCCGAACCTCCTGTTCATGGGCGATTTCAATGATGATTATAAAAGTCAAAGTATTGCTGACGGTTTAGGGGCTGTGCCGAAGGAAAGTCCTATGGGAGATTATGTTGTACTGTCTTCCGGCATGAAAGGACCGCAAGGTATCAGAGGCACCTACAAGTTCAGAGGTGACTGGAATCAGCTGGACCAGATTATTGTTTCACGCACTTTATTGAATCCGGCCAATAAGATTCATACCACGCCGGAACAATGCAGGATACTCACTTTTCCTTTTTTATTAGAGGAGGATGAGAGTCGAGGCGGGGTGAAAGTGAAGCGGACTTATCTAGGCCCGCTCTATCATGGAGGAACCAGTGACCATCTACCGCTTTTATTAGAATTAGAGTGGTGACTGGTCGGAGGAGCTCCGTGGTGATCTGGAGAGAATCTCCGGAACATTCATTTTACCCCTGCACAAAAACAGGTTTGTGCAGGGGTAAAATGTTTTTCTGAATAGGAAAAACAGAACAGATATGAAAATAAAGTGACTTATTCTTTGTAAGGATGTTTTAAAGAAACTTCCCTTTCTGATTTCAAAAACGGTTTTGAAATCTTGATGTTTTCCGTGAACCGAATTCCGTTCACGACTTTTATAATTTATCCCCATGCGGGTTGCTGATTATTTCAGTTCTTCGTAAGAGGGAATATCTTTTAGAAAGACAACCGAGCGGTTCTCATAGTCCATCCGGCAGCAATAATGGGAAATTCCGTTGGAGACCATCAGATAGTCGGCTCTGAAGACACTGTTGTAAGACGATATTTGAGTGAACACCTTCTGGGTGATTTGTATTTCCGGGGCTTTGTATTCAACGATGACGCGGGGCCGGCCGCCTTCGCGATGATAAAGCACCGTGTCGCAACGACGATTGACACCGCCAACGTTCAGTCCTACCTCGTTGCCCAAAAGTGCCGTAGGATATCCTTTCTGCTCAACGAGAAAATGGGTGAAATGCTGGCGCACCCATTCTTCAGGAGTAAGTGTGATATAGCGTTTCCGAAGAAAATCATAGATCATTGTCTTGCCGTTGCGCTGAGCGAGTCTGACCTCGTAGGCGGGTAAGTTGAGTGGAGTCATGTCGAGGGTTTCCTTAATAAATAATGTGTTACATTTGCTTTTTTGCAAGCTTATAAATCGATTATTTTATGTAAGTTTGCATCAAAGATACATCTGGGAATCTGTGAGAGATACCGATGTTTGTTTAAAACACAAAATTACGAAGTTTATGAAGACAAAACAAGAAATCGTTGGCAATTGGCTGAAACGTTATACGAAGATGCCACTGGAGAATTTTGGCAAACATATATTATTGACCAATTTCAACAATTATGTGGACATCTTCTGTGAACAGATGGGAGTTAAGCCTGTTGGTTTTGACGCAAATATGCGTGCTGCAACGGCTGATGGTATTACGATGATTAATTTCGGTATCGGTAGTCCTAATGCTGCGCTGATTATGGATTTGCTCAGCAGTGTGGAACCGAAGGCCTGCTTATTCTTGGGCAAATGTGGTGGTATTTCGGATAAAACTCATCTGGGAGATTACATTTTGCCGCTTGCCGGTATTCGTGGTGAGGGTACATCGAACGACTATTTTCCACCGGAGGTGCCTGCGTTGCCGGCATTTATGCTGCAGCGTGCGGTGTCTACCGCCATGCGTGACAACGGCCGGGATTATTGGACGGGTACCGTTTATACAACCAACCGCCGTGTTTGGGAACATGATGAGAAGTTCAAGACCTATTTGCGTGAAACCCGCGCGATGGCGGTAGATATGGAAACTGCCACATTGTTTTCCTGTGGCTTCTATAACCATATCCCGACAGGAGCCTTGTTGCTGGTCTCTGACAATCCGATGATTCCTGAAGGAATCAAAACGGAGGAAAGTGACAACAAGGTGACCCAGAATTATGCAGAAATGCACGTCAGAATAGGTATCGAATCCATGAGATTGACCATTGAGAACCGTAAGACGGTACGTCATTTGAAATTTGACTGGTAATCTGTTTTTGACAGAAAGAAAATAGGGAACACTGCAAGGTGTTCCCTATCCGTTATGTATGAACTACTATAAAACTAATTTTATAACTGAAAAATTATGCCTCCAGTTGCTGCAGCAAAGAAAAAAACAGGCGTTACGCATGAGGAAATCATACGTGAGATACGTGCTGGAAATATAAAGCCGGTCTATTATCTGATGGGCGAGGAGAGTTACTATATTGACCGTTTAGCCGATTATCTTGTAGACACGGTGTTGAAACCAGAGGAGAGGGATTTTAATCTCATTACTCTTTTTGGCGCGGACACGGATATTGATACGGTAATCAATTCTGCCAAAGGCTATCCTATGGGAGCCCAGCGATTGGTGGTGTGGGTCAAGGAGGCTCAGAACCTTCAGAATATTGATCGTCTAGAATTTTATCTCAAACAGGTGCAGCCTTCCACGGTTTTGATCTTCTGTCATAAAAATGGAACTTTGGACCGCCGCAAGAAAATTGCAGGACTGATTGAGAAAAACGGTGTGCTGTTCGAATCCAAAAAACTTTACGATAGTCAGCTGCCTACTTTTGTCCGCGATTATCTAAAGAGAAAACATCTTGGAGTGGATCCGGCTGCCGCTGCCATGATATCAGAATATATCGGTTCTGATCTGAACCGGATGGCTGGAGAACTGGACAAACTTTGTATCGCTATCCCGTCCGGGGAAAAGATAGTGACGCCTGAACTGGTAGAGCGAAATATTGGCATCAGTAAGGAATTCAACATTTTTGAACTGCAGGATGCACTGGCTCAAAAGGATATTTTAAAGGTAAATAGAATTGCGAATTATTTTGACAAGAATCCGAAGGCGAATCCGATACAGAAAATTCTTCCGACTCTGTTTAAATTTTTCTCTAATCTGATGTTGGCTTATTATTCTCCTGACAAGTCGGAGCGGGGAATAGCAGCATGGTTGGGTATGACCGACTGGCAGGTGCGGAAAAATGTGTTGCCTGCCATGCAGAAATATACAGGGGTGAAGGTGATGAAAATCATAGGAGAGATTCGTCGCACTGATGCTAGATCCAAGGGAGTAGGAAATCCTAGCATCGGCAGCGGAGACTTGATGAAGGAACTTTTCTTCTTTATCCTACATTAGAATTTTAGGCTTTTTGGAATAGCGCTAATGGCACTGGAAACGTTCGTTTCTGGTGCCATTTATTTTGTTTGCCTACGTCTGCGTTTTGAGTTCTGGCTACAAGTGTACCGCTGCTTTTCTTCAATTATTGGAATGAAAACGACTGTTTCCACAGTTCCTTTCAACTTCATTATTTGTTAAACTTGTTAGATAACCATCAATGATTTTGCATTCAGTATTGTGGGAGGGTGCTGGTTCTCGTCTCCTTTTGGATCGGTATGGAGAGCGTTGGTTGCGAAAGAGAGGGGGACCGATAGGATAGGGGAGAGGGCTTGTATCTTCTTTAGGACTGCCCCTCCTTCTGGATTTCTCAGAAGATGACCGGAAGATAGCAGTGGGGGATAAACTAAATTTTTTCAAAGTGATTTATATAATGTAAATGGGAGGCAAACGGTAGGCTGAAAGGGTGGGAGAGGGAGCTAGATGGGCGAATCTAAGTCTCATTTTGTGTGTTTCAGGGCGATTCCTGGGGCTAAATCCGATTTTTCCAGCCATTTTCTTTACTCTAGGGAAATGTATATTATTATCTGATTATCAAATTGTTACTTAAAATTAAAAGCGCTGAGGTTTTGACGAAACTTTCTGACTTTATATTGGGTCAAAAATAGCGTTTCTACTCCAAAAATAAAGGGTTTGAGAGGGATTCCGAAGTATTTTAAGTTCTATTTGCATTTCCTTCTGTTTATATAGAGTTGTAAACTATATATTTGTGTAAATTGTATTTATGTATCTATATAATTATATACATGTTTGTAAATAGTATATAGACATGAATCTAATAAATATAAATATAAATGTCAAAGAATGAATTTCTAAATTTATAATTATACAAATTTTAAAAATGTATTAATATTCCTATTCCTAGTTATTTATCCTATTTTATTATAGTGAATAAAAGGTTATTTGGTAAATCTTGCTGTATAGTTCTATTTATTTCATTTAGTTTCTTAAAGTGCTCTGTAATATAGAGTTATGAATCTGTATTTTATTTTTATTTATTAGAGTCGATTATAGCCTATATAAAGGAATGTATATTTATATTTACAAATTCTTATCAGGGAAAGGTCCGAAATGTACATTTGCAAATGTATTTTGTATATTTGGAAAGATAAATATTGAATTAAATATTTATATATAGAAATGTTGTTACATTTAAATCTTCTTTCTATCTTTGTAAAAGTTATAGAAGGCACTTAAAAATCGTATATTTCGAGGTACTTCCCTCTGATTCTCCTTTTTTCACTGTCTTTTTAGTGAAATTCTTCGTAGGTTTATCAGCGTACATCTTAGGAGTGAAGTGTAGACGGGATGTCCGGTCGACACAAGGCTCCCCTCTAGCGCTGATCTGGTTGATATATATAGGAGAAGCAGTGAGCTACAGATTGTAGAGATTTGCCAAGTCATGATTGGGAGTCCTACAGAAAGGTTGACTTTTGAGATGTCGGACTGAAGGATAGCGCGCAGTTGGTGAAAGACCCTGTGGTGTCCTTATGTACAGACGAAAAACGGATGTGCCTTTCTTTTCCAATTCCGAGTCTCCGATTTTTATCAGCCTACAATACCTTCGGGGACGATTTGCAGAATAACATAAATTAAGAAACTAACACCTCTTTATATTACACCTATGAAAGAAAGAATCAGACAAATTTTGGAATGGACGAAATTGTCTCAACAAGACTTTGCGACGCGTCTTGGAATTTCTCCAGCTTCCTTGTCCAGTATCTTTACGGGTAGAACAAATCCAACGAACAATCATGTACAGGCCATTCATCGTGCCTTTCCAGAAATAGACATCAGTTGGTTACTTTTCGGTGAAGGAATGATGATGGTCAGTGATGGCGTTCCTGAAAATGAGCATGGGGGTAACGAAGCCATGACGAAGGACAATGAGGGAGGTGCGTCGTCCGAGCAGTATGCAATGCCGTCCATGTTTTCCGATGAAGATTATGGAGCACCGGCTAATGGCGAAGGAGTTGCTTATGGACAGGGAGGATATCATAGGGAGAATTATGGTGGAAGACCTGCGGGATTTCAATTTGTTGATAATGCGAAAAGAATTGACAATCGAAAACGCCGTATAAAAGAGATACGGGTGTTTTTCGATGATGGTACTTATGAGGCGTTCGTTCCGTCAAACGGTAAATAAAATGTAAGAAGAGGTGGTATTTCTGTTGCTCTGAAAAACTGAAATTCCACCTCTTTTAAGTCGTCTTCAGGAGCCCATTGTTTTTATTTTCTCAGTCTGGTTTGTGGCTCAGACTGTTTTGACTTTTCATTTTGTGACTCTATTTTTAGTCTTCTTTGATTCATTGAATTTCTTTTTTTCCGCGTCATTTTATGATCAGTGTTGTATCTTATTTGTTCTTGAGAATTGCTGAACGATGATTTTCTATGTGTGGTTTTAAACGTAACCTAGTTTTCTGTTTTTTTCGAATTGCTGAACGATGATTTTCTATGTGTGGTTTTAAGGGGTGTTCTATAAATTAAGTTGTTGATATACAGCAAAAGATATGTTTA
>SAMEA104404097__coassemble_3265_pt1 | contig 10062 bp, 7 predicted proteins | sample SAMEA104404097__metabat2_low_PE_059 | metagenome-assembled genome bin SAMEA104404097 (sample SAMEA104404097) | Balaenoptera acutorostrata | reverse complement strand
ATGGCTAACTCCTAACTCCTCTCTTCTCATTTCTAACTATCCTGATACCTCGCGTCAGCCGGCTAGGTTCTCATTAGCAGTACGGTCTTGATAAATCGCGTCAGCCGGCTAGGTGCTTATTGACTGTAGGGACGTCTTTGATCCGGATGGCTAACTCCTAACTCCTCTCTTCTCATTTCTAACTATCCTGATACCTCGCGTTAGCTGGCTAGATCCTCATTGGCTTTCTCAGGTACAACTTCCCCGGAGGGGATGGACGCCGAAGGTGATTCACCCCGGCATGGCCCCAAAAACGAAGCGAAGCGGTGTTTTTGGGGCCTTGCCGGGGTTCCCCAGCTGGCTAGTCAAAGGGTATCGCTCCCCCTGGGGGGAGCTGGGCGCCGAAGGCGCTCTGAGGGGGAGACGAGTAAAGTTAGTAGTTCCCGGTCGTCAGTCCTTAGTTTTCAACCCTCAGTCCGCTTCGCGGACAGCTCCCAGTCTTGGGAGCGATAGTCTTTGACTAGCCATCGGGGGAACCCCGGCAAGGGCAAAAAACTCCGCTCCGCGGCGTTTTTTACCCATGCCGGGGTGAATCACCTTCGGCGTCCATCCCCTCCGGGGAAGTTGTACCTGAGATAGCTAATGAGAACCTAGCCGGCTGACGCGATGTATCGCGTCCCTACCCATGCGGCCGCCAGTCCATCCGGCGGAAATTTCCAATGAGGGCCATGCGGTTAAGAACCCATCCGGCCATTCATTAGCATCTTCATGCGCCAGCCGTTGCCGAAGGCAACATTTGCGTACATTTGCGCATATTTGCGGTCAAAGAAAAAAGTGGTCGCGCCAGCCATTGCCGACTTCGGCAACTCCAATTCTTCTAAATTCTTCAAAATTTGCGTGCAAAGACATCTGTGGTCGCGCCAGCCAGTGGTCTTTAGACCATATCAATCAATGACTGTTATATTCATCGGACGTTTATTTACAAATAAAGATATACTCCGGGGAAGTGCGTAGCAAACGAGGCTAGAACATCAAGCTGGTGCTGAGCGGGAGAACCCGCTCACTACGACAAATGAAGACGCTGATGGGTTTGCTGTAGTGAACGGCTTCTGCCGCTCACTACAGCAACGATTTTTTATCTACGGGACTATTCCTATGCTCCTTTTATTCCACCCTTGATTCTTCTTTTTTATTCCACCCTTGTTTCTTCTTTTTTATTCCACCCTTGTTTCCTCTTTGTTATTCCACCTTTGATTCCTCTTTTTTATTCTACCTTGAATCCTCTTTCATTCCATTTTTCATTCCATTTTTATCAAAAAAATCCCCGGCAGATGTTATTGTTCCTGTCGGGGATTACTATAATTCGTTCAACGTCGTATGGGCGCTTTTGTGGACTTTTGAGGGATTTTACCGGGTGAGGATATAACAGACTTCATCCTGGAAATTGCGGGCTTCTGTGCCCTTCATTTGCCCTTGGTTGATGATGGCGAAACAGAGACGGTGACCGTTTTTCGCAGTGGTGTAGCCGGCCAGGGAACAGACACTGGTGAGGGTTCCGGTCTTGGCGGCCACTTTACCGTGGGCGGAGGTGTAGCGCATTCTGTTTTTCAAGGTACCGTCTTCTCCAGCTACCGGCAGGGCGGGGAGGAGGTGACGATAGATGTCCTGGTGCTGGTAGGCGTATCTCAAGGCTTCCACCAGCAGTTCCGGGGTGATGTAATTGTACTGTGACAGTCCACTGCCATCCGCTATGCGATAGTGTTCGGGAACGAGATGAAGCTGCTCCTGGATGAAGCGCTTGACATAGGCGCTCGCCGTATGATGGGTGACATAGGGTTTGCCATTCTGGGCGGCAATCTGATAGAATAGGGATTCAGCGACCTGGTTGACACTCATCTTCATCATGGGTTTCAAGGCCTTGTCGATGTGCGTGGTATGGACGGAGAGCATCTGAGCCTGACTCGGTACTCTGCCGGTGCGGATGATCCCGGTGATTCTGACCCCTCTCCTTAACAAAGCCTGCTGGAGTGCTTCGCCGAAGTTCGGTTTCTCCTTATAGAGTAAAGGGCAGAGTGAGGGGTTCTTGTCGTCCCAGCACCATCCCCATCCCGCTTCCTTGTCGTCTTTCATGGAGAGGTCCAGTACGAGGTCTCCGTGGATGCGGGTAATACCTTTTTGGATGATGGCCGAGGCAAACTGATTGACGGTCTCGTTGCCGGTGAGGGGATCGAAGCCTCCTTTTATGAAGAAGTTGCCGGTGAAGGTACCTTTCTGCACTTTTCCCGACAGATAGAGGCCGGTGGTGTATTGGTAGTTCACTCCCAGTTGACTCAGGGCGGTGACCGCCGTAATGACTTTCATGGTCGAGGCGGGGCGCATGCTTTGGGTCTTACCGCTTTCGTAGAGGGGCTGGTCCTTGGTGAGGTCGTAGACGTAGAGTCCCAGTTGGGTTCTGAGCAGGAAGGGATCGTTCATCAAGCTGTCCAGACGTGCGACCATTCTATCGTTGACCTCTTCGTCGGAGAGTTTTTTAGGCTGGGGCTTCTTCGGCTCAGCGGCAGGAATCTCGGCTACCACCGGGGACGCCGGGGTTATCGGGGTGACCAGATGCTGCGGTTGAGGGCGCGGTACGATGGTAGCTCTCGAGTCCAGTGAGGAATGGTGACAGGCCACCAAAGTGAAGAGAACAGCCGGGATGTATACTAGCGTTCTGTTGAATTTAATCATAGTCTAGTGAGGAATAGAAAAGCGGTGTACATTCCGTTTGATGTACACCGCTTATAGATTCGATATATCTATTTATTTTGTAAGTGCCGGAGCTGTTGCGCTGATACCCAACTTAGCCATGACCTTCTTAGTGACATCTTCACTGAGGTTGTCGTTGATGATCATCAAAGAACTGCTGGCAGCGGTCTTATCCACGATGAAGAGGTAGTTGCCTTCCTTGACTACAGCCTGAACAGCATCGGTAATCTTGATCTGGATTGGCTGCATCGCCTTCATACGAGCTTCGTTCATGCTCTTGTTGTTGTCTTCGTAAGCGATCTTGATTCTTTCCTGCATCTCAGCCAGTTCCTGTTCGCGGCGCTGACGGATGTTTGCCGGAGTCTGCTCGTTTACTTCCTTCTGGTATTTCTCTACCTTGTTCTGGAATTCCTTCTGCATATCCTGGAAGTCTGCTTCATACTTCTTGAAAGTAGACTCGAGTTCTGTCATTGCAGTTTTGTAAGCTGGCAATGCGTTCAATACAGCCTGAAAATCAAACTGAGCGACTTTTTGAGCGGCAAGGCTCAATGGTGCGATGAAGAGCACCATCAATAAAATTTTCTTAATCATGGTTTTATTTTTTGTTGTTTTCTTTTCAATTATTAGTTAGGTCCGTTTTTCTTGTAACGAATTGGCAACAAAGATAATAAAATTAATTGGAATAGCCTAACTTCGCTAAAACCTCATTGCTGATATCTATGGATGGAGAGGCGAAAATGATGCCCGTATCCGATGCGCGGTCGAGAATCAGCTGGAAACCTTTGCTTTGTGCGATACCTTTCACCGCATTATATATTTCCTCCTGGATCGGTTCGATCAGAGAGACGCGCTTCTTGTAGAGCTCACCCTCTGGACCAAAATATTTCTTCTTGAGCTCGGAAGCTTCCTTTTCCTTGTCCACAATTTCCTGTTCGTGGACTTTCTTCTGTTCCTCAGAAAGGAAGACGGCTTCGTTCTGGTAGTTCTTGTACAAGGCTTTTGCTTTATTGTCGACAGCTTCGACTTCTGCCTGCCATTTCTTGGAGACCTGGTTCAACTGTTCGTTCGCACGTTCGTAGGCAGGGATATTGCCAAGGATGTATTCCATGTCGATCAAGGCGAACTTCTGTGCTGCGGACTGAAGTGCGAAAGCACAGAACATCAAACTGAGAATAAAGAGCTTTTTCATTTCGGATGTAGTTGATATGTGTGTGAAAATAAAAAGAAGGAATAGGGGAGGGTTTTCTCCCCATATTCCTGATTTAGATTAGAATTCCTGGCCGATGATGAAGTGGAACTGTGAGCCACCGATCTTCTGGCCGTTCATATATTTCTGGAAACCGTAAGCCCAGTCAATACCCATCAAACCGACCATCGGCAGAAGGATACGTACACCGGCACCGGCTGAACGCTTCATATCGAACGGATTGAAGTTCTTCACGTCTGCCCAGGCGTTACCTGCTTCCAGGAAGGTCAGGGCGTAGATGTTGGTGGAGCCTTTCAGCATCAACGGATAACGGAGCTCCAGAGACATACGGGTGTAGGCGTAGGCGTTCATACCGTTGTTACCGGCCAAAGAACCGTTGTCGTAACCACGGAGACCGATGGTTTCAGTGGCATAGCCAGAGGAGTAACCCGACATACCGTCACCACCGACGTAGTAAGTCTCAAACGGAGATTTGTTGTATTTATTGTACGATCCCAATACACCGAACTCAGCACGGGTCATGAGGACCGGAGCCTTGTTGACACTGGCCAGGGCGGTATAGTTACGGAATTTCAGCTTCCATTTGTGGTATTCAATCCAGCGGTACTTCTCCTGTGCCTCGCGCTGATAGCTGGCACTCTGGTAGTTGTTGGCCAGGTTCTTGTAGTCTTTGTCATTCCACAAAGAATAAGGTGGAGTGGCTGAGACGGAGAGCAGGAACTCGGAACCGCGACGGGGATAGAACGGATGGTCGGCGGAGTTACGTGACAACGTCAAGGTCAGGTTGATATTGTTACAGTTACCGTTGCTGATGAGGAAGTACTGCCAGTCCTTCAGCATATAGCGGGTGTAGGACAATTCAGCCATGAAGTTGAAATAGTCGTCCGGCCAGCGGAGACGTTTACCGAAACCGATGGACGCACCGAACATCTTCACGTGCTTGTCGGGATTATAATAGTTGGAGTAGTCGTAGATACCGCTACTTGAGCCAAAACCTCCGTAGAAGTTATTGTACATGTTGTTGTAGTTGCTGAAGTAGTTGGAGTTGACGTCACTCTGCTTGGAGTAGTAGAGAGAGAACGAGAACTGGTTTGGACGCTTGCCTCCGAACCATGGGTCGAGGAAGGAGAGCGAGTAGCTCTGGAAGTAGGTACCGTTGGTCTGACCGCTCAGAGAAAGGGTCTGTCCGTCGCCCTGAGGAATGAATCCCCCACGTTTCTGTCCCTTACCGAAGAGATTCTGGATGGAGAAGTTGGTGAACTTCAGGCCGATACGTCCCACGATACCCGTCTGTCCCCAACCGGCGGAAAGTTCAATCTGGTCACCTCCCTTGGTCACGAGCGGATAAGTGATGTCCACCGTACCGGTTTCCTCGTTCGGTTTGATGTTCTTGAACAGTTCACTCTGAAGAGCTTCCGGGTCGAACTGGTTCATGTTGGCCAGTTCACGAACGGTACGTTCTATGGCATCCATGGTGAAGAGGTCGCCCGGTTTGGTCTGGAGTTCACGGCGGATGACATTCTCATATACGCGGTCGTTACCCACGATACGGATATTGTTGAAGGTCGCCTGCTGGCGTTCATCGATACGCATTTCCAGGTCGATGGAGTCCTTTTCGACATTGATTTCCACCGGATCGAGGTTATAGAAGACGTAACCGTTGTTATAGTACAGTTTTCCGATCGCGTCCTCATCCGAGTTCAGACGTTTGTTCAGGAGTTCCTGGTCGTAGACGTCCCCCTTCTTCATCTTGAGTACCCGCTCGAGGATTTCAGAGGTATATACGGTATTACCCACCCAGTCGATATTTCTCAGGTAATATTTCTGTCCCTGGTAGAGGTCGAGGTGGACATTGATATGGGAGTTGTCCAGCACCTCGATGCTATCCTTGAGAATCAGGGCGTCGCGGTAACCCCACGCATTCAGTTTGTTGATGAGCAGTCCCTTGTCCTCCTCATACTTTTCCGGTAAGAATTTCTTCGACTTGAAGAGGTTGTATAGACTCTTCTCGCGCGTCTTCTTCATCGCCCGTTTCAGTTTGCCGACCTGTTTAGGGTCGTCGATACCGGTGATGAAAATCTTGTGGACTTTCACCTTCTCGTTCTTATTGATATCAATATCCACGAGCACTCGGTTATCGTTGGTGACATCTTCCCGCTGGACAATCTCTACCTTCGCATTTTTGTAGCCCTTCTCCTCGTAATAGCGCTTGATGATGATCTTGGCACGGTCCACCATATCCAAGGTGATGGAGCTACCCACCTGCAGACCCAGGCGCTGCTCGATATCCTCGCGCTCAGATTTCTTCACGCCGGAATAGCTGATACTGGAAATACGGGGCTGAGGCGCCAGTTTGATATGCAGGTAAATCTGGTTACCCACGATACTGTCCGCCTCGATTTTGACATTAGAGAATAATTTCTGTTCCCAATAGCGATGGATAGCGTCACTGATTTCCGGACCAGGCACCTCATAAGTCTCACCTACAGAAAGACCGGAGATACTCAGCAGGAAATCCTCTTCGAATCCGCTGATGGGATCCACAACGAGTCCCCCCAGCAGATAAGTGGGATGGACGGTGGTATAGTTGATTTCGGGCTTTACTTGTTTCTCAACCTGGGCATGTCCTGAAAGAGGAGCCAGTGAGCATGCGACGCAGGCAGAAAGAAGAACGCGATTGATATATTTCATATTTTATTATTGTGCTGTTGCTGGAGTTTCAGCTTCTACTTGTTCACTGGTCTTACCGTAACGACGTTCGCGTGACTGATAGTCGGCGATAGCCTTGAAAAATTCCTCAGAGTTGAAGTCAGGCCAGAAGGTGTCGCAGAAGTAAAGTTCGGAGTAAGCACATTGCCAGAGCAAATAGTTGCTGAGACGGAGTTCACCGCCGGTTCTTATGAGGAGGTCGGGATCGGGCATGAAGTTGGTTGCCAGATGCTGGCTGATCGTTTCCTCGGTGACTTCCTCTGCTTTCAGTTTTCCCTCCTTGACCTCTGTGGCGATTTTCTGTACGGCATCGGTGATTTCCCATTTCGAAGAATAGCTGATGGCCAGTACGACGGTCATCCCCGTGTTTTTAGAGGTACGTTCCTGGAGTCCGAGAATGGCATTGCGTACAATTTCGGGAAGACGGTCAATCTGTCCGATCAACTGCAGCTGTACGTTGTTCTTCATGAAAAGCTCTTCCTCCATGGCCGTCAGGATCAGCGACATCAAAGCCGCTACCTCTTCAGCCGGACGGTTCCAGTTTTCAGTGGAGAAGGTATACAAAGTCAAGTATTTAACTCCCAGTCGTGCTGCTGTGGATGTGATTTCTGTTACGGTCTCCACCCCTTGCTGGTGACCCAGACTACGGTCGAGTCCACGTTTTTTAGCCCAACGTCCGTTACCATCCATGATAATGGCAATGTGAGTAGGTATTCTGTCGATTTCAACACCTGCTTTACGGGCTTGTGCTAAGCATTCTTCTTTCTTTTGATCAGAAGAGGATTGTGAGTTGTTGTTACTGTTCATAATCTTAATCCTTGTTACAATTGGGGCAGCGTGGAGAAAGGTCATAAGTCAAAGTCAGGAAGGTGAACGAATAATGGTCTTTGTTCTTGAATCCTGAACTTTTGATACCTAATGGTGCCTCTAAATTTTCGAGTTTATCACTTAATGACAAATGCATCCGCCATTCGAAACCGAGGTTGAGGCGGGGCACTATCTTATATTTGACTCCAAATCCTAAAGGGATGTTGGCAGTGAAAGCTTTTCCTCCGGTACTATAGGCCATCCCCAGTCCGAGCTGGAGGTAGGGGGTGATGCGTTTATGACCAAGGTAGCTTTGTGCGAATCCGTAAGGAAAGAAGTTGATTTCGTAAAGAGCGCTCAGGTCGATGATTTTACTGTCGGCCTTGAAACTCATCTTTTCTGTTCCGGGTGTGTTGGGCGATACCGGGTAGAAATTCTTCAGATCATCTGTTTTTCCCGTCAGTTGACCATAATTCAACGAGGTCTTCAGTGCCATTCTCGGATTGAAGGTGAAACGGAAGATTGCTCCGCCGGCAAAGTTGACATTGCCGTACCATTGGGAGTTGACGTCTGTCAGACTGAAGTTGACTCCGAGTCCACCGCCCACTTCGTAGCGGTATTCCAAATCGTCATCGGATGCCGCAAGTAGCTGGACTGGCGGCAACAACAAAACGAGAAGGAGAAGTAGACGAAACATTTTCATGGTACGTATTTCGGTATGGGGTTGACTATGGAAAGATGACGGTCATCGGGTGGTCCGGTAGGTTAGAAAGAACCTTCGATTTCGTCCCAGCCCAGACGGTTGATTCGGCCACGCCACACCTCTCCGGTCTGTCCGCAGAACATCCAGACGAAATGTTTGTGGTCTACGTTGACGGCTAAGGTCTGCTGAGCCTGGGCTTCCGGGGTGACGATACCGTTTGTCTTCCAGGTTCTTCCGTTGTCCCGACTGAGCAGGAGGGGAGCCACCTTTCCTTCAGCGGTCAGTCCTGCCATCATTGTCACGCCGTCGTAGGTCGTCAGGGTGACGTGTTGGTAATCGGGGACATTATAGGAACTGCCAGGAGTATCGGGCAATAGAATCCACGGATAGACCTCATGGTGGGTCAGATCGATTTCCCGTTTCCAGACCACGTTCTTCCCGTCATTGTTTCCCACAACGATCCAGGTCTCCATATTCTTGTCGATATTGGAGGTGACATAGGTTCCTGTCGCTATCTGCTGTGGTAGGTAAGCCGGTTCGTCGGCTGCATCCATTTCCCAGGCGATGCCATCGGTGGAACTATAGAACTGTCCGTCCTTCAGAGCGACCAACTGACGACTGCCACTGAGTACGAGTGTCGTCGCCGTAAAATCTGTGGCGAGGGCGGTCCATTCAGTACCGTCGGTAGACGCGAAGAGCCGGTCCTCAGCGTTGACGCCATAGAACTGGTCGTGGAAGCGAACCACCGACTGTGGCCGGATGGAAGTGGAGGCTGTAGCGGTATACCATTTCGGAGTACCGTTACCGCTGTAGTCGTCCACATTGACACAGAGGGTCTGCGTAGCCCCGTCTTTTTCACCGAAGAGGAAAATCTGGTCCTTGACGGCGATACTGCGGATATTCTCAAGTAGGGCGATTTCCGGAGTGGACTCGCCTACCTGGTGCCATACCATAGAGTCGCCTTCCTCCTGATGTACGTTGATCTTGATCTGATAGTCGCGTTTCGACACACCGTCCGTCGCATGCACCGTAAGGATACGGGGCACGCTGAAGTCAGTACTATCGTTCAGGTTGAAGATGGTATCATTTCCGGTCCGGAGTGAACGGATGGAATACGTACCGATTGTGTTGATAGAAGAGAAGACCATCTTACTGATATCGGTCCCGACCGGTAAGGAATCGACATTATATATTCTTTGACGTTCCTGGTCGATACTTAAGGGATACAGTGCACCTGTGACAGTTACAATGAATGTACTGTCTTCTCCTTTCGAATTCTTCGTGTGCATTTCTCTTTTGAGGGCTCCCATATTCATGGAAGTGACGATGCACTCATTGGAGGTCTCATATTCGAAATGGTTGTCTTCGTTGCAAGAGGTCATTCCTGTTGCAAGAACCAAGGTGCCCATAAGGCCTGTAATTATTTTTCTCTTCATAAGGTTTTTAGTCTAGGTAATGAATGTGTGGTACTATCCGCTTATCAGTAGAATGTTATCGTGATAGTTATGCACAATCTCTACAAATTGCAAAATTACTCACAAATTTCCCAAAATCGAAAAAAGGAACTGTTTTTTTGTATTTATTTATGTTTTTCCTCAAGAGAAGTTGTTTTTTGTGTAGATCTGGTTGGGGAAGAAGTTCATTTCGGGACTATTCAGAGAGGCCCATTACGGTTCCTTCCTTAGTTTTCTTCTGTTTATCAGTCTGCTGACTGCAGGAAAATCGTGAATGGTTAATGCATCGATAAAAAGAGAAACCTTAGTTTAATTAGAGATTATTTTAATTAGGAATTAGGGGAGAGAGAAGAGAGATTATGTTTTGATTAGAAATTATTTTGATTAGAGATTAGGAGAGAGAGAAGAGAGATTATGCTTTGATGAGAAATTATTTTGATTAGGAATTAGGGGAGAGG
>SAMEA104404097__coassemble_3250_pt1 | contig 10112 bp, 5 predicted proteins | sample SAMEA104404097__metabat2_low_PE_059 | metagenome-assembled genome bin SAMEA104404097 (sample SAMEA104404097) | Balaenoptera acutorostrata | reverse complement strand
CAAATTTTCAAATGAGGGCCGTCCGGGCACCAGCATGGGTTTTCAACCGGATGGACTCGTGTCCGGATGGACTTATGTCCGAATGGGTAGGGACCAAATTTTCAAAAGAGTTCCGTCAAGAGATATATTTATCTTTCAAAAAAACCAGCCACAGAATATTCTGTGGCTGGTTCACCTCTAAAGAGGAATGGGTTATCCTCATTTATTCAAGTGTCTAATGGGAGAAAAAACGTTTTCTCCTGATTTATCTTCTGAAATATGCGGTAAGGGTACCGGTTTCAGCGGGATAGAAACTGTAGCTCGCATCATGGCTGACCTCGCGACCATACTGGTCCTTCCAGCAGGCGAAGCGGTAACCCGTTTTCGGAGTCGCTGTCAGGGTCACCTTCTTCCCGGCAGTCACTGTGGCAGGATTCTGGTTGTCGATTTCTCCACCCTTCACCATGATGGTACCCTTGTCGTCGTGGGCAACGGCCGTGATGACCGTGGTCGTGGTCGCCCGTTCGGTGATATTCAGTTTGATGTCGTACACCATACGTAGCGTTTTCTGGTCCGCTGCAATCGCATGGGTGGTGCGTTCCTCTCCGATGTGCTGCCATGCCCCGTCGAATCGGAGACGGAGATGGGTCATTCCCACATGGGAATCGTAAGGCAGTAACACCTGGATCTTGTTCTTGCTCACTGCACCGTCGGTCTTATCGTAACCTCCCAGCGTCTGGAGGAATTCCCCTTCGTCGTTGAAGTCACCGTCACCGTTGAGGTCGATATAAGCGGAGAGGCGGCAGTAGGAGAGACCACCCTTACCCGTATCGTTCCAATGCAAGGTCACCTGACTGCCCCGAGCGGCAGAAATAGTATTAGGTACCACATTGTACAGTTGTTCCGGACATTTGCCCGCAGTATAGAAAGGTTTCGCTTCCCCACTGGAATACTGCACCTGGAACTGCTGTACGTACTGTTCGTAGTTCTTGATGTCATTGTATTCCCGACGGTCTTCCCGTAGGTTCATTCCCCAGATATCCTTCTCGAATACCGCCTTTACGGTCAGCGGTTCCTTACCGGTATAAACATAAGGATTACGGGTGCTGAGGGTCTTGCCCGCTTCGTCCTGCCAAGCCATGAAATTGTAGGCAGAGGCCGGTAGCGCAGCGATGTGCACCTCTTCCTGGGTCTCTACGGAGCTGACCGACTTTCCGTTGAGTTGGAGGGTACCTTCCGTTGCGGAGGGCGCCACAACGGTCACGGTACGGGGACGGGAAATCTTGTCCTTGATCAGGAGGAAATAGTGGATGACCGTATGGTTGGTCAAGGTCATCTGCGCCTTTACCAGACCGTTGACCGCGTCGGCGGGAATCTGGAAGGACGACTTGTTGCTCGTCTCATTCTGTTCAAAGATCTCGTTGCCGTTCCAGTCGATCTGCAAGGACTGGATCTTCACCTTCTTCGGCAGTTCCAGTACCGGACTGTATTTCTGATCGCGGAAAGCCACATCGTTGAGCTTCTGGTCCAGTTCATTGGCTATGTGCTGGAGTACATAGTAGGTACCCTTTGCCGTTTCGAAGGTCATGAAATATTTCGGGAAGAGTTCCTTCGCCACGTCAATCGCCTTCTCTTTGGAGCCCTGACTCTTATATTGTGTACCAAACTCGTTACAGAACGTATCTTCCATATCGTACCATTCCTCAGCCGTAGGTGTGGACTGATGGGCTTTCAGACTCGCAAAATATTTGGCCCAACGAGGATAATAATAATCCTTCAGCAGTCCGCCCCATTCACGGTTGGAATAGTCGCGCAGACCGCCATAGTTGGCCTGTTCGATATTGCCCCAGGTCGTGATCTGCTTCCGGGCGTTCCATTCCATCCATTCCTTGGCCAAAATGGAAGTGTTGCCCACTTCGTCTGTCACATCGCGCGCCATCTGGGTCCAGCGACCGAGATAGAACTCAGGGGTCGTGGAGAGTAGACGGTCCTGGTCGAGGATCAACTGGAGGAAACAATCGCTCAGACGGTTGAACTCCGTCGTATCCTGGGACGTATAAGCCGCCTTCACCGCAGCCAACAAAGGCTGGGCATAGTTGCTGAAACTCTGGCGGGCAATGTCCACCACGTCGTAATCATAGTTCACCCCCTTCAGTTTACCTTCCTGTGAGAGCATCAGTGCGGTCGCCTGGATAATGTCCTGAGGATTGTAATACAAGGCCGAGCGGCTCCAAGTGGAAGCCGACCACACCTCCAAGGCCGGACGGGCACAGATAATCGGTTCACTGGTACCCTGCTGACCGTTATTGCAGTTGAGCGCACTCTTACCGATGAGTTGCCAAGCCTCCTGGGCCACGGCATTCTCCTTTCCGTAACGGTTGGTCGCATAGTCGTCGAGCCATGCATAGGCATCCTCCACCTTGGCCCAAGGGAGTTCGTAGAGGAGGTCATAGAGCACCGGATTCGTCTCGATGCCCTCAGGAGTTGTACCGATACCCTTGGCGTTGGCCGGATACTGGGCTATCGCGTCGTAGTAGCCCTTCGCCGTCTTTTCCAAACGACCATGGAGGCCCACGCGTCCACCAAAGTTATGGAGCATACAGTACACGAAGTCATGTCCTTCGTAACCATTCTGCTGCCAGCGCGGGTTACCGTCGGAGAAGAGATCCAGCACAACGAGTTTTCCCTTCGGTACGGCCTTCAGGGCCTGGTACTGGTTGTGGCTCCATTGCCACTGCTGGATCACCCATTTCGCCTTCGGATTCTCTCTCAGCATGGCCCAGGCTACTTTCTCGTAAGCCTCCTTCGGATCCACTCCTGCAGGAGCGACCCCACCTTCGTGGAAGAGGTCCATACTATAGTATTTAGAAGTTCCCATCACCTTCTTCAGATGATGATAATAACGGAGGGAAATCTCGTTGAAGCGCGGATTAGTAGGCTGCATGAAATCCGGACGGGTAAAGTAGCACCAGCGTCCAGTAGGCGCAGCGCCCAGCGGTTTGGTCCCCTGACCGATATACTCCGCACTCGGCACCTGACCGCTGAAGCCCGGCAATACCGGTTCGATACCCAGTTCACGCATACGGCCATTGATTTGTTTGGCCAGCTGTTCCTGACGGTCGTACCACCAGTCCGGATTCGGACCGCCCCAACCTTCGAGGTTGTCCATCAGCCACCAGGCCTGGTAACCCGGACCAGCCACATATCTGGCAATCTGTTCGTCGTTATAGCCCAGTTCCTTCATCACATTGCGCCACACCACGTCGGTGCCCACAATCTGCAGCGGCATATTGATGCCGTGCAAGGCCATCCAGTCAATCTCCTGCTGCCAACGTTCCCAGGTCCAGAAAGCCATGGAGTAGGAGAAGGTACAGTAGTTCAGATAATACCGGTAGTCGGCTGTACAGACATGTTTGTCCTCTTCTGCCGGCAGCGGGAAATCCACTTTGGAAAGATCCGCTTGCAAGCGGTTCCAGGTCAGATTCGTGTTGGCATAATGATTGAGGTACCAGTTGATACCCGTAGTAACTGCCAAGGAAGTGGAACCCGTGACGCAAGGCTTGTCGTCCTGCGTAGAGAGAATGAAAGTCTCCTTTCCGTTCTCAGCGATCGCAGGGTCGATGACCACCCTAAAACGCTCGGCTGTTCCTTCTCCACCGATACGGTTCAGTAAATCCTGAATGGCTTTTACATTCCCAGTTTGTGCGAATACCGATGGCACGCAGGCCAGCAATCCCATCAGCACCCATAGCTTGAAGTGTTTCATAAAAAGAAGTAATAAGTTGAAAATATTTATTTTAATGCAAAAATATACAATTTTTTGGTTCTTCCGGTATTTCGGGAGACATCTCTGGACAAGGGCAGGCCCTAAAAAGGGATTTCTTGTCCGGGGACCCCCATTTGGTCATACATCCTCTGTCAGGACTAGTGCACTTCAGGCACCGGTTTTTCTGTCAGTTTTCTTCCTTTCAGCCAACGCGGACCACAGCAAAAAGACAAAAGGTGCGTCCTGGCTCCAGGACACACCTTTTGTCTGTATGAATCGTACGGAATCGTTTCCCGTAACGAACATCTATTTAGAATACGATGACCACCTTAGATACACGAAGGTTCTCGTTCTGCACGTTTACAACGTAAGTACCGGCAGCAAGAGCAACGGTGCCGTTTGAGGCAACTGTCTGCTGCGCTACCTGCTGGCCACCGAGGTGGTAGACGGTTACGACTGCTGGAGTCTCACTGACTACCGTGATTCCCCCCTTGGCTCCCTTGATCACTAACTCGTCAGCTTCTACGGATTCGATACCAGTAGCAACTTCGAAACGAGCTGTCACATCAGTAGCGCGGGTAATGATGAATTCTCCATTTTCTGCCACCTTACCGTTGGCGGTAATCTTGGTGAGGCGGTAACCTTCCTCAGGGGTAGCTACAACCTTCAACGTACTGTTCTTTTTTACCTTGTTACCAGAAAGTACAGGAGTCTGGTCTGCGGTAAAGAGAGTTACGGAGCCGTGCTCTGGTTCAAGGATGGTGACATAGGCTTCATCGCAACCTGTGGCGTCACCTTCAGCATTGATCATCCAGCCCTTACCGGTAGCGATGATGGATTCAGCATGGTCGGCATCGTTCATCTTTTCAGGATCAGTACCTCTAACCCAAAGGGTGTGACCCTTCAAAGGTTCTTCGAGAGCAGGGTATTCATTGAGTGAATAATAGAGGTCGTTGAGTGCACAAGCCGACATCTTGTTGTTCTCGCAGTTGACATAGTAGAGCAGCATCTGATGGCTGAGATCCAGCTGGGCAATGTTGTTGTCTCCGCAAAGCAGTTTGCCAAGATTTGGATCGTGTGAAAGATCCAAGTTGGTCAACGCGTTACCGGATACATTCAGAATGTGGAGCGCCTTGTTGTTCTGAACGTTGACTGTTGTCAAGAGGTTGTTGGCCAAAGCGAGTTCTGCCAGTTCAGTGAGGTGAGCCACCTCCACCTTCTCGATGGCATTGTTCTGGAGATCCACACTTTCGAGCAAAGGATTCGCAGACAAGTCAATGGTGGTGAGCTGGTTGGATTTCGCGTTAAGTACGACGAGGTTTGGATTATGCGTCAGGTCGAGGGCCTGGATCTGGTTACCGTAGCAAATCAGAGAAACGAGTTTCTCATTGGCAGTCACGTCCAGTTCAGACAACTCACTGAAGGAACAGTCGAGGAACTGGAGATTCGGACAGTGGGTCACCTCCAGTTTCTGGATAGGGTTCATATAGGTATTGAGCGCTTCGAGAGCCTCGCTGTTGGAAACGGTCAGGCTCGTGAAGTTGTTTTCCCACATGCCCATACCTGGATAGCTGGAGAAGTCTGCTTCGGCGATATTACCTTTGATGACCAAGGAGTCACCAGCAGCAGTACCATCGATGCGAGTGATCTTCTTGCCAATCTGGTAAGTGGCAGGTACACCGTTACCCCAGTCGATCTGGATTTCGGTGTTGTTTTCCGGTGCCATCAAGGCAAAGGACAATGGAGTGTCTTTCTGAACGCCCATCACCATCTTGGCAGCCTTGATGGATTTGAAGCTGACTTCGATATTCGCCTCCTCTTCAATGACGAAAAGGGTGTCGTTGATAACCTTTCCGTTGACCACTACGTGGCTGAATGCATAGTCTGCGGCAGGTTGAGCACTGACCTTGATAGGTGTACCGATAACCGCTGACGTAGTGATTTCTTTATAATTCTTACCATATTCTGTAGGCTGGGAGAGAGTGAAAGAACCGTTTGCTGCAGGGGCAACAGTGAGGTTCACGTTGCTGAACTCTGCAGTACCGTCTCCCTGAATGTCCGTCTTCCACTTCATTTCAGTGGTGTTCATCTCAGCGGTATTGGCATGTTCCGCATTGCAACCCTCGATCAGGAGGTTAGGCATGTAAGAATCGGAATAACGGCCCAGCAAGGTAGAGAACATATAGTTCACGGTGTGGGAGGTCATCTTGCTGTTGAAACGGCAGTCAATATAGTCCATGCGGGGAGAACCTGCGAAATCGAGGAACTCCAGCTGGTTCTGCTTGCATTCCAGTTTGTTGAGATAAAAGTTCTGTGACAGGTCAAGACGTGAAATGGCATTCTCCTCGCAGTTCAGACGTGCGAGCTTGGTCAACTGGTTCACCTTGAGTTCTGTCAGGAGGTTGTGTCCGCAGGTCAGCGTAGTGATATTGACGTTGTTGGCCAGATTGAGTTCCTTGATCTGGTTGTTGGCGCAGAACAGGTTGATGATCTCAGGGTTGGCGGTAATTTCGAGTTTCTTCAACTGGTTGCCCGTGACATTGAGCGTTTCCAACAGTGGACACTTCGTGATATCGATCTCGGCAATATAATTGTTGCTGATGTCGAGGGTGGACAAACGAGGATAGTATTCACCGATTTCGAGTTCAAGAAGTGAACCGTAGGACAGGTTCAGACCTTCCAGCGCAGGGAGACTGGTAGGATAGAAATGGCTGATGTCACATTTCATCATGGAGATACTTCTCAGGTGTTCACTGCCTTCATAGAAAAGAGCGGTACTTAACTGAGGATTCTCGTTCGCGCTGAACATCTCCAGTTGCTCAAAGGGACGGGCGTCGAATGTGGACAGCTGGTTCTGGCTCAAGTCGATCAACTTCAGATTCTTTGCTCCGGTGAGATCGATCTCATAGGTGGTGAGCTGGTTCTGATTGAGGAGCAGGTCCTGGAGCAGGGGCTGATTCTTTGTGGAGAAAGAGGTAACACCAGCGCCGGCAAGATCCAACTTGACCAACTGGGTATAAATGCGGATGGTGTCGCCCATAATCTTTCCATTCACTTTGGTAAAGAATGGCGCACCCTTGGGGTCGATATTGTAGGTCTTGATATTGCCATCTCCCCAGTCCACTCTAATGGTGTCGGCCTTGGCGGTAGATTTGGGCCACATACTCAAGCTCTCTCCATACTCTTTCGTGGTAGTGAATTTGATTTCACTTTCTTCCTGAGCATAGACAGAGAAACTAGATGACATACTTACAAAAAGGCATGCCAGAGAAAGGTAAAATTTCTTCATGTTTAAATGTTTTAAATTATGGTGACGTATTCATGGAAATGAAGCCTCCGTTTTTTTATTGAAGCGCAAAAATACATTTTTCTTGTTCTAAAAGATTGAAAATAGAAGTTTCTTTAACATTATTATTTCTTTTTTGTAAGAACGCGATAGGGGATTTACGACAAGCCAGCGTTTTTTCCTTATTTCCCCTTCTTGAATGGTTACGGATATAAAAAAGATGTGGCCGTATGGTCTAGTCCATACGGCCGTAAAATAAGCGTTGTCGGGAGGAACGATTCAACTCATAGCCACTATTCCGCTTACGATCATCATGCCATAAACAATTTTCTTGAGCAATGGTCCGCTGATATGTTCAAAGCATTTCGCACCGATCCGGGTACCGATGAAAAGTCCGGCGAGACCTATTCCCCAATAGAACATGGTTTGTTCCGTGAAGAAACCGACGCGTGCCCGAAAGAGCGTATAGAAGAGGTTGGAGGCGCAGAAGAGGGTCTGTAAGGTGGCGATGTATTCCTTCTTGTTGTCGAAGGCATGGATGCAATAAAGCACGATAGGAGGACCGGGCATGGCGAACATCCCGCCTGTGATGCCGCTGATTCCTCCCATCAAGGCCTGTATCTTTCTGGAGTGGGTGGGGAGCTGATGCTTTCCTTGGAAAAAGAGAAAATAGAGGGCAATGAGAATGAGGGCGACTCCAAGTCCTTTCTTCATGGTAGCGTTGCTGAGCTGGGCCATGTAGGTAATGGCTAGATAGGCAGTCACCACGTTGGCGAAGAAAAGAACACTGATCATTTTCCAACGAATGTATTTCCAGTTGCGGACCGCAATAATCAGTGAGGTGGTGCCGGCCAAAAGTCCGGAGAGGGTGATGGCTTCCCCGAAAGTCGGGATGAAGAAGGGAAAGAACATCATGACAAAGATGCCGAAACCGAATCCGCTGACGCGCTGGATGAAACTGGCGGCTATGGCCAAGAGAAAGATATAGAGTGAGAGGACTAACATGTGGTTTGAGATTAATGCGCTTTCACAAAATTCGCAAAAAAAGAAGACTTGGCCAATATTTCTGTGATTTTTATGCTTTACGACATCGGGAGGTTGTTTTTGGGATGAAAATGAATATATTTGTCGCAAGAACTGTCATTCTGTAATGAAATATTATGGAGTATTGTTCGATTTTGTTATTTTTGTAGTCTAAAGCGTAAAAAATGAAAGTACATATTGTATATTTTAGTGCCACTTATACCACTCGCACGGTCTGTCTGGGGGTTGCCCGACATCTGGGTGGAGATATAATCGAGCACGATATCACGAATCAGTCACCTAAAAATAGAGTTGTTATACCTGCCCATGAATTGCTGATTGTGGGAATGCCGGTCTATTGTGGACGTGTTCCAGAAATGGCGGCCGAACGGCTGAAAAATTTCTACGGTGAGGCTACGCGGGCCATTACTTTGGTGGTCTATGGTAACCGTGAATATGATGATGCCTTATTGGAACTGACCCGTCTGGTGGAGGGCAATGGTTTCCGTACGTTTGCTGCTGCAGCTTTTATTGGTCGTCATTGTATATTCCCGATGGTAGCAGCTGAACGTCCCGATGCGGGTGACCAGTTGAAGATGAAGGCGTTTGCGGACCAATGTCGGCCGATGCTGGAGGAGGAGGTGTCTGCCTTCGCTCAGATTGAGGTGCCAGGGAACCGGGAAGAATATTGTCCGCACAAGCGTTCGTCGTTCTGTCCTGAGGCTACGGATGACTGTACGAACTGTGGTACCTGTGCGGAGCTTTGTCCGACAGGGGCTATATCTTTATTGGATGCTAGGGAGGTGAATCCGGATCTCTGTATTGCTTGTGGACGTTGTGTGCTGGTATGTACCCAGCATGGCCGCCATTTTGCCGGGGAGATGTACCAGGCTGCTGCGGCAAAATTCTCCGCTGTTTTTGGGGCCCGCAAGGAACCCGTGTTCTTCTTTGCAAAGAAAATTGGCGAGTTTAATTAGGAAAGATTTTAATTAGAGATTAGGGGAGAGAGAAGAGAGATTGAGATTTGATTAGGAATTATTTTAATTAGAAATTAGAGGAGAGAGAAGAGGGATTGAGATCTGATTAGAAATGATTTTGATTAGGAATTATTCTGATTAGAGCTGAGAAGTTTTGTGGGAGTGGATAGGTTATTTTGCCGAAGTCGGCAAGGGCTGGCGCGACCACTGGATTTTCTTTAACCACAAATCTCGTGCAAACGAAGACAGAGCCAAGCTTGCTTGAACTATGTTGAGTGCAGCCGAGATTATGAAAATCTTCACAATTATCGTGCCAGCGAAGCTAGAGACTCAAGCTTGCTTGAAGGCTATGCTGAGCGCCGCCGATAATATGTAAATCTACACAAATCTCTGAACTTGCTGGCGCTCGTCAAATCTCCACAAATCTTTTTGCCGATGTTGGCAAGGAATGACAAAGGAGATCGGATATGAGGGGCTGGCGCGGCCACTGATTCTTATTTAACCACAAATCTTCACACATTCACACAAATCTTTTTATCTCCACAATTATCGTGCAAACGAAGGCAGAGACCCAAGTTTACTTGAGGGCTATGCTGAGCGCCGCCGATAATGTATTTATACAAATCTCTGGACTCGCTAATGCTCGTCAATCTCCACAATTATCGTGCCAATGAATACAGACTAAAGCTTGCTTGAGGTATGTTGAATGCCGCCGATAATGTATTTATACAAATGGTTGCCTTCGGCAACGGCTGGCGCATGAGGATGCTGATGAATGGCCGGATGGGTCCTTTACCGCATGGCCCTCATTGGAAATTTCCGCCGGATGGACATGCGGCCGCATGGCTAATTCCTAACTTCTCTCTCCTCATTTCTAATTATCATGATACATCGCGTCAGCCGGCTAGGTTCTCGTTAGCTGTAGATTTCTTGCCCCCGATAACAGGAGCTAGATATCTACAGGTGAGAGAACGTTCGCCTATAGCAAACTCCACCGCACGGGTTGTACGCCGGATGGACAGGCGGCCGCATGGCTAATTCCTAACTTCTCTCTCCTCATTTCTAATTATCATGATACATC
>SAMEA104404097__coassemble_3051_pt1 | contig 10701 bp, 7 predicted proteins | sample SAMEA104404097__metabat2_low_PE_059 | metagenome-assembled genome bin SAMEA104404097 (sample SAMEA104404097) | Balaenoptera acutorostrata | reverse complement strand
TAGGTTCTCGTTTGCTGTAGGGACGCGATACATCGCGTCAGCTGGCTAGGTTCTCGTTTGCTGTAGGGACGCGATACATCGCGTCAGCTGGCTAGGTTCTCATTGACTGTAGGGACGCGATAAATCGCGTCAGCCGGCTAGGTTCTCATTGGCTTTCTCAGGTACAACTTCCCCAAAGGGGATGGACGCCGAAGGTGATTCACCCCGGCATGGCCCCAAAAACGAAGCGAAGCGGTGTTTTTGGGGCCTTGCCGGGGTTCCCCAGCTGGCTAGTCAAAGGGTATCGCTCCCCCTGGGGGGAGCTGGGCGCTGAAGGCGCTCTGAGGGGGAGACGAGTAAGTTAGTAGTTCCCGGTCGTCAGTCCTTAGTTTTCAACCCTCAGTCCGCTCTGCGGACAGCTCCCAGTCTTGGGAGCGATAGTCTTAGACTAGCCATCGGGGGGACCCCGGCAAGGCAAAAAACTCCGCTCCGCTTCGTTTTTTACCATGCCGGGGTGAATCACCTTCGGCGTCTATCCCCGCTGGGGAAAATCGTGGCTAGCGAAGGCAGAGACTCAAGCTCGTTTGAAGGCTATGCTGAGTGACGCCCGATTTATTTAAAGTCGTGGCTAGCGAAGGCAGAGCCAAGCTTGCTTGAGTTCTGCTGAGTGCCGCCCGATTTATCTAAATGGTACTTGAGACTTCCAATGAATTAGTAACGAGGTATTTAATTAGTAGAGAGAAGTCATCCCTTCAATCGCCTTCATCAGCATCCTCATGCACCATCCCTTGCCATTACCGGTGTCCCCTTCCTTCCCGCTCACGCGTGGAAGTCGACCATGCGGTTGGCTGACGTGATGTATCACGTCCCTACCCATCCGGCCGCCAGTCCATCCGGCGGAGAACCCATCCGGCGGAGATTTCCAATCAGCTCCATCCGGCCACCTTCATTAGCATCCTCATGCGCCAGCCCTTGCCGATTTTGGCAAAAGATTTGTGGAGATTGACGAGTGCAACTCGTCCAGAGATTTGTGTTAATTTGTGAAGATTTGTGGTGAAAAATCCAGTGGTCGCGCCAGCCAGTGGTCGCAGACCACCTTCCGTGTCTCTCCCCTGAGCTCCGCAGGAGCGCCTCCAAAACAAAATTCTTCCGTGTTAAAAATCCTAGTAATCCTTTTAATCCGTGGGACATATCCAGTGGTCGCGCCAGCCCTTGCCATTACCGGTGTCCCTTTCCTTCCCGCTCACGCGTGGAAGTCGACCATGCGGTTGGCTGACGTGATGTATCACGTCCCTACCCATCCGGCCACCAGTCCATCCGGCGGAGATTTCCAATCAGCTCCATCCGGCCACCTTCATCAGCATCTTCATGCGCCAGCCAGTGGTCGCAGACCACCTTCCGTGACCTTCCCTTGAGCTCCGCAGGAGCGCCTCCACAACAAATCTCTTTCCGTGTTAAAGCCCAGTGGTCACGCAGCCCTTCCGTGTTAAATGTCCGTGTCATCCTCGTCAGCCAACAAAAAAAGGGTAAGAATTATCAAAATTCTTACCCTCGGAATAATTTAGGTTTCTATATTTCAATCGATTCTGAAAGCTTTGGTGACATTCTCGATCTGCATCAGGGCCTGGCAAATCTGCTTGACGTCATCGGTATCGAATACCGAGATGTCCAGACTACCTTCGAAGATGCCGTCGTTCGTTTCCAAAGTGATGCGTTTCACAATAAACTGATTTAACTTCTGCAGTACGTCCGCAATGGCATAGAGCACTCCCTGGCTGTCGACCCCCTTCACCATGATCTTCGTATCGAAGTGGATCTTCTTGTGTGTATCCCATTTCACCGCCACGATATTGTTGCCATAACGGGTCTTCAGTAGCGTGGCCTGCTCACAATGTCGCTTGTGGATTTCCAGGGTATTCTGGGGAGTGATATAGCCCATAACGTCGTCACCGGGAATCGGATGACAACAAGAGGCCATATGGCACTGAGACAACATCTCCTCGTCGAGCACCAGAATCTGTTTCCGGTTGAGGTTCTTGAAATCCGTGCTCCCCTTCGGTACCTCGACATTATCCTCCTCTTTCTTGCTGATGAACGGGATGAATTTGCGCCAGCCCTTACTCTGGGTCTTCCCCAGGAGGACGTTGAGGTCGTTTTCGCCCAGGACGATGGTACCGTTACCAATCGTAGTCATCAAGTCGTCGCGTGAAGGTAGATGATGGGATGCCCGCAGTTTTTCCACATTGCTGGCAGTCATCTCAATATCCTTTTGCTGCATGAACTCCTTGAGCAAGGCCTCCCCCTTGTTTTGTTTTTCCTTATTCTCCCGGCGCAGGATCGCCTGGATCTTTCCTCTCGCTTTCGCCGTTGTCGCGAAGTTGAGCCATTCCGGCTGAATATGTTGGGTACGGGAAGTCAAGATCTCCACCTGGTCACCACTCTTGAGCTTATGGCTCAGCGGTACCAGTTTATGGTTGACTTTGGCACCGAAGCAATGGCTGCCCAGGAAGGAATGGATGGAGAAGGCGAAGTCCAGTGCGGTCGAACCGGCTGGCATGGTCTTCATGTCTCCCTTCGGTGTGAATACCAGGATCTCAGAGGTGAAGAGGTTCAGTTTGATGGTATCCAGTAAGTCGAGTGTATCCGGCTGCGGGTCATCGAGGATCTCCTTGATAGAGTTCAGCCATTTGTCCAGCTCGTTCTCATCGTATTCAGCATCGGCGTCTTTGTATTTCCAATGCGCCGCGAACCCCTGTTCCGCGATATCGTCCATACGGTCGGAGCGGATCTGGATCTCGATCCACTTACCCTGCTTACTCATGAAGGTATTGTGCAGAGCCTGGTAGCCGTTGGCTTTCGGATTGCTGAGCCAGTCACGGAAACGGGTGGGGTGGGGTTTATAGATCTTGGTCAGCGCTCCGTAGATCCGGTAGCACTCATCAATCTCCTCTTTCCGGTTATTCGGAACGAAGACGATACGTATCGCAAGGATATCGAACACCTCATTGAATGCCACATGCTTGTTCTGCATTTTCATCCAGATGGAATAAGGACTCTTGATGCGGGCTTTCAAGGTATATTTCACGCCCATCTCGTCGAGTTTCTCACAGATGGGAGGGGTGAACTTATCAAAGATAGTATCTCGCTCAGGCTGTGATTCCGCAAGGTCCTGTTCAATCTTCTGGTATTCCTCAGGATGTTCGTATTTGAAACTGAGATTCTCCAGTTCAGTCTTGATTTTGTTCAGACCGAGACGGTCGGCCAGAGGAGCGAAAATATATAAGGTTTCCCCCGCAATCTTATATTGCTTGCTAGGGAGCATGCTGGCCAATGTCCGCATATTGTGGAGACGGTCGGAGATCTTGATGAGGATCACGCGGATATCGTCGCTCATGGTCAGCAGCAGTTTCTTGAAGGTTTCGGCCTGCATAGAGGCTTTCTCCCCGAAGATGCCCCCTGAAATTTTGGTTACCCCCTCAACGATATTGGCCACTTTCGGTCCGAAAAGGTTGGAGAGGTCTTCATTGGTATAATCGGTATCTTCCTCAACGTCGTGGAGCAGGGCGGCACAGATCGAGGTGGAGCCGAGTCCGATTTCCTCGCAGGCAATCTGCGCCACAGCGATGGGGTGAAGAATATAGGGTTCTCCGGAGAGTCGGCGAACTCCTTTATGGGCTTGTTTAGCAAAGTTGAAGGCCTTGGTGATGACTTCAACTTTACGACGGTGGTTGGAGGCTAGGTAAGTATCGAGCAGTTTTTTAAAGGCTGCGTTGATCATCTCCTCATCTTTCTGTTCCTGAGGAGTGAGAGCTTGTGTGTTAAGGTCTTGCATATGATGATCCTCCATGTTTGTCTAGGTTATCAAATACGAATTATCTGACTCTAAGTCGTTTCCCAGGACTGATGCGATCGGTGCGCATACCGTTGAGGCGCTTGATGGCATTGACGGAGGTACGGTTACGCCTAGCGATGGCTCCCAGCGTATCTCCGTGGCGGACGGTGACGTACTTGGCGCTGCTGGCTTCTTTCGCTCTGGCCACTTCCTTGGTGTCGACCGGTGTAACTGCCTTTGGGGTGAGCAGTTCATCTTTCTGGAAATTATAGATAGAGTCTTGATGATCAATGAAAGTTAATATCTTGTCGCAAGGCATTCTGAGCGCCCTAGGTTTGGAAGCCCCAGGGATCACCGCAGTTGTATACTGAGGGTTCATGGCCTTGAGGTCGTCCACGGAGATATCGCAGAAGGCCGCGATCTGCTGCAGGTGTACATTGCGGTTGACCATGACGGTATCGGTCTTTACCGGCATTCTGCTTTTCAGCGGACGGATATTGTGTTCACAATAATAGTTCATGATATAGTTGGCCGCGATGAAGGCGGGTACGTAGCCCCGTTCGTCCTTGGAGAGCTGGGGGTAAATGGCCCAGTAGTCCCTTTTCCCGTTCGCGCGGTGGATGGCCTTGTTGATGGCGTTGGGTTCGCCATGGTAAGCCGCCAAGGCCAGATGCCAGTCCTGGAAGATGCCGTAGAGGTCTTTCAGATATAGGCTGGCCGCCACCGTCGATTTGTAAGGGTCGAGGCGCTCATCTACCAGACTGTTGATTTCCAGCTGGTAACGCTGCGCGATGGCCAAAGGCAGATGCCATAGTCCCTTGGCGCCCGAAGCGCTGACCGACAACGGATTCAGCGAGGACTCCACGATGGGCAGGTATTTCAGTTCCAGAGGCAGACCGGTACGGTCGAGGATCTCCTCGAAAAGCGGCATATAATAGTTGCCGGCGCTCAGCATCACTGCCACGGCGTCCCGTCCCTGCTGCGCGTATTTATCCACGCATTCCTGCACGGCATTGTTGTATTTCATCTCGATGACGGTCGGGAGGCGGTGCAGTCGATTCTGCACCTCTTCAGGCGTGTAAGTCGGGACAGAGTCGTTGCGCTGCTCGTTCTTGTCCGTATATAAGTAATGTTTGGCTTGCCAGGTTTGCATCAGTTGATCAGCTTGCGCTGTCATACTCTCCGGCCATTCGATGACCTCTTCCCGGTTGCTGAGCTCATCCATGATTCTGGATGCATTCCCGCTCTGTGCGGCAATGGTCAGACTTCCTGAGAAAACGGCAAGTATAGTGGTTATTTCTTTTATCATATTCTAAAAATTAATACTGCATCCCACTCCGTAGGCGTTTTTGTCCACATTGATCCCCTTTTGCTGGATGACAGCAGGTTCAATGCGCAGACTCAAATCGGGAGTGATGTCAAATTCCGATAGCTGGGCATCGACGTAAGCATCGATGACAGAGATGAGGTAAACTCCGACGAAGCAGAACGCGCTCAGGTCGCGGTAGCGGCGGAAGCGGTCTTTCTTGTTCTTGAATATCTTCTTGAAACGTTCCTCCTGCCCTGTGATGTCATAGCGTGGAGGAAGCATGTCTTCGTAGCTCTTGGTGTTCGGGTCATCATCCATGATGTCCAGATAAGCCTGAGAGTAGTCCATATACATCTGCTGGTTCCAGAGCAGGGCATAGGTACATCCCAGGAAACCTCCGTAAATAATCGGTAGTTTCCAGTATTTACGGTTATAGATCTGACCAGCCCCCGGAAAGACCAGTGACAGCCAGAGCGCCCGTTGTGGATTAGGGATAAACTGCTTCTTCGGTAATTGGATATCCGCATTTTCCCGCGAGATACTGTCGTTGACGGCATTCAGCTTCAAGGTGTCGGCATGGGCCTGGAGGGCATCCAACTGCCGGAAATTCTCCGCGACGATACTGTCATTGCTGAGTTCATGCCGGATACTGTCCGGGACTTCGCAGAGCATGACGAAAGCAGCTGTTGGAGTTGCGGAACCCGTAAGCATAGCGGTCGGGGCAAAACCTTGTCCCGAAAATGTGCCGGCTTTTGCCGATAGAGATGGACAGCACCAGCAGAGGGTCAGTCCCAACATCCAAATTAGGATATGTGTAGTCCTTTTATGTTTCATCCTTTCATTTTATCAAACAGGCTGATGATGCGTTCCAGTTCCTCCTCATTCGTGAAAGGAATGCTGATCTTACCTTTCCCCTGTGCGGAACAGGTCATCTGGACTTTGGTCTGGAAAAAATCAGACAATTTTGTCTTGAGCAGATTGAACTCCTCCGGCAATCTCTTCTGCCCCTTGTCGGCCAGCTGGTGGCGTCCGCTTTTGATGGTCTCCCCGTTGTTGAGGGCCTTGACCATCTCCTCCACCTGGCGGACAGAATACCCCTTGTCGATAATCTCGTTGAAGAGTTTGAGCTGCAGTGAAGGAGCGTTGAGGCTGAGCAAGGCACGGGCATGTCCCTGGTCGATTTCCTTATACTGCAGGGCCATCTGTACCTGGGCCGGAAGTTTGAGCAGACGGAGGTAGTTGGCGATTGTCGCACGGTTCTTACCGATCTTCTCACTCAGTCTGTCCTGGGTGAGCTGGTATCTTTCAATCAGATTCTGGTAAGCCAATGCAATTTCTATAGCGTTGAGGTCCTCGCGCTGCAAGTTCTCGACGAGCGCCATCTGCATCATGTTCTCATCGTCCGCAGTGCGGATGTAGGCAGGGATAGCATAGAGCCCGGCCATCTGCGAGGCTCTCCAGCGGCGTTCACCGGCAATGATCTGATAGGTGTCGTCATCCATCTTACGCAAGGTAATCGGTTGGACGATACCGATCTGGCGGATGCTTTCCGCTAATTCTTCCAAAGCATTGGGGTCGAATTCGCGGCGGGGCTGGTTAGGGTTGGCCCTGATCAGTCCGATGGGCACCTCGTTGATTGAGGAAGAACCGTCAACATGCAATTCTTCTTCAGTCGAAATAAGGGCATCCAACCCTCTTCCTAATGCGGGAAATTTTTTGTGTACGGCCATATTGGGTGAATTGACTTTTTACGAGTGGTAGATAACGGAATGGAAATGAGTAAACAAGTAGAGAAACGTTTGATCCGCGTTTGTCTACTTGTTTACCCCACAACGAAAATAGGCTTATTCGTTTTTGCTGATGATCTCCTTGGCCAGGGCCAGGTGATTCTTCGCTCCTGTAGATTCAGCGTCGTACAAGATCGCTGGTAATCCGTGGCTAGGTGCTTCGCTGAGTTTCACATTACGCTGGATGACCGTCTTGAACACCAGTTCCTGGAAGTGGCGTTTCACTTCATCATAGATCTGGTTGGCCAGACGTAAGCGTGAGTCGTACATGGTCAGCAGGAAACCTTCGATTTCCAGTTCCGGATTCATCTTTTTCTTGATAATCTTGATGGTGTTCAGCAATTTGCTGATTCCTTCAAGCGCGAAATATTCACATTGTACGGGGATAATCACGGAATCGGCGGCGGTCAGCGCGTTGACGGTAATCAGTCCCAGAGCCGGAGCGCAGTCGATGAGGATGTAGTCATAGTCCGCCTTGAGCGGTTCGATCACCTTTTTGAACAATCTTTCGCGGTTGGGTAAATTGAACATCTCGACTTCGGCACCAGCAAGATTGATATGAGAAGGGATGATATCCAGATTCTCGATGTCAGTCGTGTAGATCGCTTCCCGGGGATCAGTCTGGTTGATGAGGCATTCGTAGATGGAACAATCCACGGTGCTGAGATCAACTCCTAATCCGGAGGACGCGTTTGCCTGCTGGTCGGCGTCGATGAGCAATACTTTCTTTTCTAAAGTAGCCAGAGAGGCTGCCAAGTTCATCGACGTGGTAGTTTTACCGACGCCGCCTTTTTGGTTTGCTAATGCGATGATTTTACCCATACGTGTAATTTAATGGCCTGTCTTTTCCTTAAGTCTCTGCAGTGGTACTGCCTGGACTTCCGGGCAGGCTAGTTTTTCTTCATTTTAAAGCATTTGACGGCTTGATTTTTCTTGAGGTTGATTCGTTCGTGATGTAAATTGCACGTCTCTTGCAGATTGCAAAGATAACAAAATTTCTTCTAATGAATAGTCATTAAAGTTTTTTTCGTACTTTTGCAGAGGTCGTTTATTATAGATGTTTCTGAAGTATCGGCCCCGTAAGATTTGAATCGAAATATACTGTAAGATTATCCTGATAAGAATGTCAACTAAACCTTATTTACTCATATCCAATGATGATGGTGTAACTGCCAAGGGAATCAACTTCCTGGTGGATACGCTCCGTGATGTTGCCGATATCATTGTTGTGGCTCCCGACTCTCCGCGTTCTGGAATGGGATGTGCGATTACGCCCAATCTCCCCATCACTTATAAGCTATTACGTGAGGAACCAGGATTGAAAGTTTATTCTTGTAGCGGTACCCCGGTAGATTGTATCAAGGTGGCGTTGAACAACCTGATTGACCGTCAGCCCGATCTGATTGTCGGAGGTATCAATCATGGCGACAATTCCTCTGTGAATACGCATTATTCGGGTACGATGGGTGTGGCCACGGAGGGTGCGCTCCAAGGTTATCCTTCTGTCGCCTTTTCTTTGTGCGACCATGCCGCCGATGCGGATTTCAGTCCGCTCCAGCCCTATCTGATTGATTTTGTGTTTAAGTCCATCGCGATAGGCATGCCTCCTTTCACGTGTCTGAACATCAACTTCCCGAAGGTGCATAAGTTTGAGGGAGTGCGCATCTGCCGTATGGCGAAGAGCCGTTGGATCCATGAGACCGAACACCGCAACCATCCCCAGGGATATGACTACTGCTGGCTGGTCGGTGAATGTCAGGAACTGGAACCGGAGGCAGAGGATACCGACCGTTGGGCCTTGGCGCACGGTTATGTAGCAGTGACCCCGACCAATCTGGACTGTACAGCTTCCGGATTGATTGATGTCTTGAAAAATGTGATGTAGCGATAGGATAGGGGATGAGGAATGAAGGTATAAGAACGTACACATTCATTCCTCATCTCTCGCATTTCTCACTCCTCATTTCTCATTTCTCACTCCTCACTAAAAAAACTCCTCACTCCTCATTCCTCACTCCTCACTAAAAAAACTCCTCACTCCTCACTAAAAAAACTCCTCACTCCTCACTCCTCATTCCTCACTCCTCACCAGAAAAACCTCCTCACTCCTCATTCCTAACCTCTCACTAGAAACACCTCCTCATTCCTCACTCCTAACCCCTCACTAAAAACAACTTCTCCCCCCTCATTTCTCACTCCTAACTAGAATCCCCCTCCTAACTAAAAGAATTATGAAATATTTCCTGATTGCTGGTGAAGCAAGCGGTGATTTGCATGCCGCCAATTTGATGAAATCCCTTTTAGCGGAAGATCCTACAGCGACTTTCCGTTTCTACGGAGGCGATATGATGCAGGCCGTAGGAGGAGAGTTGTTGTGTCATTACCGTAATCTGGCCTATATGGGCTTCATTCCGGTACTGCTACACCTGCGCACCATCCTGAAAGGCATGTCCGACTGTAAGCGTCAGATTCAGGAATGGCATCCCGATGTCGTCATATTGGTGGATTATCCCGGTTTCAATCTCAAGATCGCCCGTTATGTCCACGATGCCGGCATCTGTCCGGTCTACTACTATATCTCCCCCAAAATCTGGGCTTGGAAAGAACACCGTATCAAGGATATCCGGCGCAATATCGACCGCTTGTTCTCCATTCTACCCTTTGAGGTAGACTTCTTCGAGGGCAAGCACCATTATCCCATCTCCTATGTCGGAAATCCGACCGTCGATGAGGTCGCAGCCTACGTGGCGCACCACGGCGCCCCCCAGTCCGATGGGAAAACCATCGCCTTGTTACCCGGTAGCCGTACCCAGGAAGTGACGGATAACCTCTCTCGCATGCTACAAGCCGCTCTACCTTATGTCGCACAGCAATACCGGTTGGTCATTGCGGTAGCCCCGGCCTTGTCGCACGATTTCTATGAAGCCATCATCGCCAAGAGCGGTGTTCCCCGTAGCAGTGTGGAACTGGTAGCCGGGAAGACCTACGAAATCCTGTCACATTCCGTGGCCGCCCTGGTCACTTCCGGAACCGCGACGTTGGAGACCGCCTTGTTCCGTGTACCGCAGGTGGTCTGTTATTATATGGCCTTCGGTAAGCTCATCAGTTTCCTTCGTGCCCGTTTCCTGAAAGTCCCCTTCATCTCATTGGTCAACTTGGTCTGTCATCGTGAGGTTGTCACCGAACTCGTCGCCGACGGGATGACGGTGGAGAATGTCGGCAGAGAGTTGCAACGGATATTACCGGGAGGAGCTGGTCGTGAGCAGATGTTGCAAGACTATGAGGAAATGGCCCGGATCTTGGGAGAACCCGGTGCCCCTCGACATGCCGCCAAGGAAATCGTCGAGAGATTACGTAAACAGCGCTAATTCGTCATTGGGGACCATATCCGATTGTCGATATTGTCCCACGGATATTGTTATTGTCCCACGGATATTGTTATTGTCCAACGGAATAGGACGACACGGATTCTTAACACGGAAATATTTTTATTTTGGAGGCGCTCCTGCGGAGCTCAGGGGAGAGACACGGAAGGTGGTCTACGACCACTGGCTGGCGCATGAGAACGCTGATGAAGGAGGTTGGAAGGACTTTGGTCCGGATGGGTACTCCGCCGAATGGACTTTGGTCCGGATGGGTAGGGACGCGATAAATCGCGTCAGCTGGCTAGGTTCTCATTGCCCATAGGGTCGCGATACATCGCGTCAGCTGGCTAGGTTCTCATTGGCTGTAGGGTCGCCGATAAATCGCGTCAGCTGGCTAGGTTCTCATTGGCTGTAGGGACGCGATAAATC
>SAMEA104404097__coassemble_3015_pt1 | contig 10815 bp, 7 predicted proteins | sample SAMEA104404097__metabat2_low_PE_059 | metagenome-assembled genome bin SAMEA104404097 (sample SAMEA104404097) | Balaenoptera acutorostrata | reverse complement strand
GTGAACGGCTTCTGCCGTTCAGCAACGAACCGGAAAGGAAAAGGCAAATGAATGCTGGTGCTGAGCGGGAGAACCCGCTCACTACAGCAAATGAGGCCCTTTGAGACGGGACGGCTGTAGTGAAAACTGGCAGTAACCTAGATTCAACTGTCAGTAACCTAGAAAAATCTAGTCGTAACCTAGATTAATCTGTCAGTAACCTGGAGATATGGAGAATCCGTGATGATTGGGCAAAGGGTAAATGGCCGATCCAAATGGTCAGCTTGTATTGAACAGCCACTGCGGTTCTGCAAATGGATTATTCTTGAAAAGGCAAATCTGGGCAGTTGCTGAACGGGAGATCCCGTTCACTACGGTTAACGAGAGAAACGGGATTCTCCATGAGATGTCAAACCTTACTGATCTTATCTTTTCTTCGGTCGCAGGGTCACCAAAGGTACCATCATCTCTTCCATCGAGACTCCACCATGCTGGAAGGTATCCTTATAATACTGCACATAGTAATTATAATTATTCGGATAAGCGAAGAAATGATCGCCTGTAGCGAAGATATAGGTCGTGGAGAGATTGGGAGAAGGTAGTCCCAAACGGGCGGGCTGTTTTACCTCGAACACGTTTTTGGCGTTATAGCTGAGGTTCTTGCCCAACTTATAGCGCAGATTGGTATTCACATTCCGGTCGCCGATCACCTTCTCCGGTGTGGTGGTGCGGATGCTGCCGTGGTCGGTCGTGATAATGATGTCGTAGTCCCAGGAAGCCAGACGGCTGAAGAGCTCCTTGATCGGCGTATGGCGGAACCAGGAGAGAGTGATACTGCGGTAGGCCGCCTCACTGCCCGCCAGTTCACGTACCATTCTGGAGTCGGTACGGGCATGGGAAAGAATGTCGATGAAGTTGATAACCAGTACATTCAGCGGGGTATTAGACAGCTGCTGGAACTGGGAAAGCAATTTATCCACCGCCACGGAGTCGTTGATCTTATGATAGCTGAAACCGTATTTGCGGCGGCTCCGTTCCAGTTGCCGGCGAATGAGCGTCTCTTCGTTCAGGTTCTTCCCCTCGTCCTCTTCCTCGTCCACCCAGAGGTCGGGATAGAGTTCCCGGATACGGGCGGGCATCAGTCCGGCAAAGATGGCATTGCGGGCATATTGGGTCGCCGTCGGGAGGATGGCATAGTAGAGATTCTCATCGATGTCGAAATCATCGGTCAGTTCCTGACTGATGAGGCGCCACTGGTCGAAACGGAAGTTGTCCAGTACGAGGAGAAAGACCTTTCTTCCCGCATCGAGACGTGGAAATATACATTTACGGAAAATATCGGGACTGATGAGCGGACGGTTGGAGTTGTCGTTGATCCATCCCTCGTAGTGCTTCTTGATAAATTTGGTGAAGTTCTGGTTGGCCTCTTCTTTCTGCATCCGCAGCATCTCGTTCATGGCGCCGTCCGTCTCCGACAGTTCCAGTTCCCAATAGACGAGTTTCTTGTAGAGATCCTTCCATTCCTCCGCATTGAGGTTCTCGCTCATCTGCATACCGATACGGTTGAAGTCCTGTCGGTAACTGGTCTGGGTGACTTCTGTGACGATTTCGCGCTGATGGATATTCTTCTTCAGCGTCAGGAGAATCTGGTTGGGATTGACGGGCTTAATCAGGTAGTCGGCGATTTTCGAACCGATGGCCTGGTCCATGATGTCCTCCTCCTCATTCTTAGTGACCATCACCACGGGGACCATCGGACGGATTTCCTTGATACCCGCCAAGGTTTCCAGTCCGCTGAGACCGGGCATATTCTCATCGAGTAAGATCAGGTCGAAATCGTTCCTCTTACACAGTTCCAGGGCGTCAGGGCCATTGGCTGCCGTTGTTACTTCGTATCCCTTCTTTTCCAAAAAAATCATATGGGCTTTCAGCATCTCTATTTCATCATCTACCCAAAGCAGTCTTCCGTTTGTCATAATATGATCAGTGTTAATGTTCGATTTGCGAAGATAGAAAAAAATCTCAGTTTCTCGCGTTAGTTTAAGTTAAAAGGGAGAGGGATTGTAGAAATGCAAAAAGTTTTCTAACTTTGCTCAACCATGGACACTTTTGTTGATATTCTTTTACCTCTGGCCCTGCCCGGTGCCTTTACTTATCGCCTGCCCTCCACTCTGGTGGGACAGGTGAACGTTGGATTCCGCGTACTCGTTCCGTTAGGAAAACGGAAATTCTATACGGGGATCGTGGTGCGTGTCCATCAGCAGGCACCGGTGGAAAAACGGGAAATCAGGGAGGTCTGCGAAGTCGTGGACCGTACCCCTCTGGTCTTTCCCCGTCAGTTGGATTTCTGGCGGTGGCTGTGCACCTATTATATGTGCACACCGGGAGAGGTGATGAAGGCCGCCCTACCTTCCGGATTGAAACTGGAGAGTGAGACCAATGTCTCGTTGAATCCCGACTATGTACCTGATGTGCCTTTTGGCGAACGGGAAGAACAGCTGTTGCAGCTGCTTTCTTCAACGGAGAGCCGTAAGGTGGATGAACTCGCCAAGGCCCTGAGTATGACGAATATCCTGCCTTTGGTGAACCGACTGGTAGCCGCTGGTGCGGTAAAGGTGGAGGAGAAACTGGGGCGGGGTTTCAAGCCGAGAACCGAATCCCATCTCCGTCTGGCCGCGTCCTATCATACTGAGGAAAGTCTGAACCGTCTTCTGGACGAACTGCACCGTACGCCGAAGCAGTATGCCACCTTGATGGCTTATCTCGACGCTTCGGGTTTCGCCGCCTTCCTGTCCTTGCACAATGAGGCGGTACTCAAGGAAGTCTCCAAGAAGGAACTGATGGGGATGGCGGGCGCGAGCGAGTCGGCTTTGGCGACCTTGCGCCGTAAGGGTATTCTGGAAGTCTATGATTTTGAAGTCGGTCGTCTTCGTCCGTTGAAGGCCGCACCTTTGCAGTTGGAGCGTCCGCTGAGTGAGGCACAGCAGGCGGCCTCGAATGCCATCCTGGCGAGTTTCCGGGAGAAGGACGTCTGTCTGTTGCACGGGGTGACGTCCAGTGGCAAGACGGAGATCTATATTCAGCTCATCCAACGTGAACTGGAGGCCGGACGACAGGTGCTTTATCTGTTGCCTGAGATTGCTTTGACCACCCAGATCACCAGTCGTCTCGGACGGGTGTTCGGCAATAAGATGGGAGTTTACCATTCCAAATTCCCCGATGCCGAACGGGTGGAAATCTGGCAGAAGCAGTTGACGGACCAGGCATATCCGCTGATCCTTGGCGTGCGTTCCTCACTCTTCCTGCCTTTCCGGAAACTGGGACTGATTATCGTGGATGAGGAACATGAAACGAGTTATAAACAGCAGGATCCGGCGCCACGCTACAATGCCCGTGACGCGGCGATAGTACTGGCCCATCAATATGGGGCGAAGGTACTGCTGGGTACGGCCACTCCGGCTTTGGAGACCTATTATAATGCCAAACGTCTGGGAAAATACGGGTATGTGCCTTTGACCACCCGCTTTGGCGATGTCCTGCTACCTGAAATCGTGGTGGAGGATGTCAAGGAACTGCGCCGGAAGAAACTGATGAAGACGCCTTTCTCTCCCCGTCTGATCGAGGAGGTGCACAAAGCCTTGGGGGAAGGGGGACAGGTGATTCTTTTCCACAACCGAAGAGGTTATGCTCCGGTTCTGGAATGTCGTACCTGTGGATGGACGCCGCATTGCGCCTGCTGTGACGTGAGTCTGACTTTCCATCAGAAAATCAACAAACTGGTGTGCCATTATTGTGGAGCGACCTATGACGTACCGAAACAATGTCCGAACTGTCAGGATACCGAACTGCGGGATATCGGTTACGGTACGGAAAAGATAGAGGCGGCGGTCCAGGCTTGTTTTCCAGAGGCCCGTACGGCCCGTATGGACTTGGACACCACGCGTTCCCGTACCGCCTATGAGAAGATTATCTCGGATTTTCAGCGTGGAGAGACCAATCTATTGATTGGTACGCAGATGGTGACGAAGGGACTGGACTTTGACAAGGTACGAGTGGTGGGGATTCTGAATGCCGACCAGATGTTGTCGCTGCCCGATTTCCGGGCTTTCGAGCGTGCCTATCAGATGATGTCGCAGGTGGCCGGTCGTGCCGGTCGCCGTGGACAGCGTGGCCTGGTGATTCTCCAGACCCGTCAGCCAAATCTGCCGGTAGTAGACCAGGTGGTGGCAGGAAATTACGAGGCCATGTTCAACTCGCAGTGGGTGGAGCGCGATGCCTTCCATTATCCCCCTTGTGTGCGGATCATCAATATTTACCTGAAACACCGTGACCAACGTACCTGTGAGGCGGCGGCGATGGCATTTGCCCAACTCCTCCGTCCACATTTCGGTGACCATCTCTTAGGTCCCGACCGTCCTGCGGTAGGTCGTATCCAATTATTATATATCCGTAAACTGATGTTGAAACTGGAGTTGAATATGCCTCCGACCGGAGTACGGCGCACCTTATTGGCGGCGCGAACGGCCCTCCTGAATGTAGAGGCTTACAAGTCCGTGAATGTGTTTTTCGATGTCGATCCGATGTAATTTTATAAGCATAAAAAAACGGGATAGCTGATGAGGCTATCCCGTTTTCTATTAGGATTGTAATGTAATCTAGATTACTTGATGACGAACTTGTGAGCAGAAGTACGTTTGCCGTTCGCAGTGATTTCGTAGATGTAAACCCCACGGTGCAAATCGTTGAGGGCAACGACACCATTCTGTGACAAGCTTTCGCTCTTTACCAAACGGCCAGAAACACCGTATACGTTAAGCTGGCGATCAGCATTGCTAGAGAAGCTGTAAGACAACTGCTTGTTGGCAACAGCTACACGGTCTGCCTGAGTAGACTCGATACCTGTAGGATCTTTAGCATAGGTATACTTAATGGTGATTTTCTGAGTCTGGCCATTAGCAGAAACTGTAACGTGAACCACTCTAGAGGTATATTGGCCTGCTTCATAGCCTTCAGCATGAAGTTGGAGACCTTCCTTAGCACCTGCCTTCAAAGAGAAGGATTGACTCATGGAAGCACCTGAAAATGGCTTACATGAATTCAAAATACACCAGGAGAATTCATCGGAAGCATTTTCTTTCTCAACGAGTACATTTACGTTGGCGTCCTTTGCACCTTTGTTGACAATCATAGGTTCTGTAGGAGAACAGGTAACGAAATACCAAGGTTCTTCTTCAGTACCGAAATTGTCTTCTGTTGCGAAGAATTCAATAGTTTCACCGTCTTTTACGACCTTGCCGTCCTTGACGATTTCAATCTGTGCACTAGCGGTGAATGCTGCCAATACGCAGAATACGAGAGTAAAAATTTTCTTCATAAGCTATTTAGTTTTAATTATTTCTGAATGACTGGAGCCTCGATGACCTGCATCACGCCATCAGCATTGCTGACGAAAGCAACGACAGACATGTTTTCTGGCTTCCATTTGTTGCTAGGCTCAATTTTATAAGTATACTGCTTAGAGACCTTCTCTTCCTTAACCAAATCCAGTTCTTCGCCCCAGGTACCGTTGACTGAGGTTCTGAAGACGTGATTATGGACATAATCCCTATTGGGTTTACCATCGGGCATGAACTGCATCTTGACGATGTCACTTTCGGTCAACCAAACCTGAAGTGTGGCCTTGGTAGCCTGCTTTCCGGTAACATCTACCTGAACGGTCAGCGTACCATCTTCTGGATTATAGGTGTTACCCTCCATACTTAAAACAGCACCGGCCTCCTTTTGCAGTTCCTTTACCACTTCAGCAGACCAAGAGGTGAATTCGAACAAGCCGCCTTTACGGTTGATCATACCCTTGGGCCATGAATCCACATTCCATTTGGTGTTGTATTCTTCACTTTCAGGAGTAGCTAGACCTACAGGGGTGGTAGCCGGCATGGACATCGGACCACCATGGAGTGCTACCGCGATAATATGGTCTTTTCCGTAAGTATGTTGTAAGGAATGAATGACATTGGTGGCGTTAGGGCAGTTGATACATTTCTGTCCGGTGAAGTCCTCGATCAGTACATTCTTCTTTGGAGTGAATTCCACAGGACCGATGAAACGTTCATCTTCGTCGACCGTCTCACAGGCTGTGAAGGCGGTAGCGAACAACGCGAGAGCGAGTATATTTCTGAGTTTCATATCTTTCGTTTAGAAGTTGAAGTTATAAGAGAGTTGAACGCCCTTGCTGGCTGGGACGAAGCGGCAGACACCACCGGAACAGTTGTAGCCGGCACGGGTCTTACCGTAGCTGACCTGCAGACGGTGAGCACCGTAGGTATAGGTTCCGGAGAACATATAGTAGTGCTGCTTGCTGGTGGCAGTCTCGTCGGTATTGGGTACGTTGGCATTGTACATATCTGAGACGGTGAACATGAAGTTCGGTAATACCGAGAGTTCGAGTAAACCATACCACCAGTCGCCCTGGTCATCGTCGGTGTTCAGATACTGTGCCTCACCACGGAGGGTCAATTTACGGTTGAAAGTATATTTACCTTCCAAGATACCGATGTTGGATTCAATCATGCCTCCATGACCTTCGACTACGGTCTTATTGTAGCGCTGGTTCATATACATGGCGTTCATCTTGAACTTCTTGGTAAACTTCTTTTCCACCTGTACGTTGATGTCCTGGTAGTAAGTCTCATCCCCCATCTTGAAGAACTTAGACTTGTAACCTTCCGTACCGATTACGTCGCCGATAGGATTGCCCATCGCGTCGAGCAATGGATCGTGGTCGATGGCACGAACATGGGAGAAGTTGACTTTCAACTTGGTACCATATTTACCTCCTAAGAAGGTGTTGCGCTTGAAGGTATAGCCCCCTTCTGCCTGGAAAGCCCATTCACCCAACGCGTTCTGGGTGGCGTATGGATAGAGTGCTGCCAACGCATAAGTGTGCTGCATGGCAAAGGCTGGAAGGTGGTTGATGAAGCCGGAAGTACCAGTCAAGGAGCGCTTGCTGCGATAAGCCATGTCCTCACTGCGCTTGGCCTGGAGCAAGAGGCTCATGCCACGCTTGGAGTAAGAACCGGAGAGCATCAAGGCGTTACCTTTGCGGTAGGTATAGCCATTGTCGAAAGAAGGGTCGTAACCTTTCTGTGCATATTCCGCCAGGAAACTATAGTTGCCTTTCTGGAGATTGGCGCGGACATCAAAAGAAGTCACGTTTTCTGGCAGGTTGAGCTTGTAAGCACCGAGGATAGGAGTGCCGAACTCATCTTCCTGTCCTGTTGGACGGAGGTTGAGGATATCCTCGTCTTTTTCGTACTTATTGACTGCGGAAACACCGATGGTCAAGCGGGTATTGCTTTCGTCCATCTTCTTGAACCACTGGTCAACGCTGAATTCCACGTCACCTCCATATACCCAGGAGTTGGAATCGTCGAAGTTGCGGTGGTGCCAGTAGCGACGCTGCTGACCGCCCAACATCTTCACGTTGACGCCCTTGAAAGGACGGAAGACCAAGCGGCCACCACGGAGTGAGTTGTCGATACCGAGAGAACGTTCCTCATAGGTACGGAAAATCAAGCCGGAACCGAACTGGTCGTAGAAGTCACCGGCGGTGAGCTGAACGCCCTTGTACTGTCCGGTGATATACATATAGGGAACACCCCATCCCTTGAAATCCTTTTCAAAACCGGGGAGTGGATATTCTGTGAATTCGAAACGAGCACCTGCGGTGATATATTTACTGAGCATATGGAGCTCGGCGTAAGTATTGGTCAGCGCCCAGTCATCGTAGTAGCCTGTACCGATCTTCTGGTCCTCCTGAGGAATGAGCACATCACTCTGAATGCTACCGCTCAAAGAGACCTTGTTGCCTTCTTCTTCCTGTGCCATCGCTGTAGTAGTGGCAAAGGTCAATCCCATGAGGGCGAGTTGGAATTTGTTCATATGATATTAAAATAAAAGGCTATAAGGCCTGCAAAAGCCTTATAGTCTGTCCTATCGGGTTATTAAATTATTTCTCGTCAAGAATTTCACGAACTTTGTCGATGAGGTGCTGTTCGCCGCCTTCGGTGTAACCGCCACGACGTTCTACAATCTTACCTTCACCATCAAGAATCAGTACGTGAGGAATCATGTTGATACCCATGGCACGCTTGAAGTCACCGTTTGGGTCGAGGAGAATATCAAATTCCCATCCGTTCTGGTCAACGAGCGGTTTCACTTTCTGGATGTTCTGAGCCTGGTCGATAGATACAGCATATACCTTTACGCCGGTCTCGTCCTGCCAGTCAGCATAAACTTCCTGGATGGCTTTCAACTCACGGTTGCATGGTTTGCACCAGGTTGCGAAGAAACTGATGATAAAAGGTTTACCATCGTTGCTCAACTTGGCAGTGTTGATGGTTTTACCGTCCAGTGTCTTGAGTTTTACTGAAGGAAGCTGTGCGAAAGAGACAGCGAAGAAACCCATGAAAAGAAGGGCTGTGAACAATAACTTTTTCATTATGATGTTTTTTATATTCCGATTTAATGAATTACCGGCTGCAAAATTATCTATTTTTAATGAAATTATCTCTCAAAATGTCGTTAAAATAACGGAATACCACGAGTTTATAGAGATTTCTTTTGAGTAGTCATCCCTTTTTGCACCAAAAACTCGGTAGCTTGTAGCATGGGGAAGCAATAATCCTTGAGTTTCTGATGGGCTGGAGTGAGGGCCACCGGGACAGGTTTACCCTTTTCCAGTTCGTAGCAGAACTCATGGTCGGCATCCGGGTTGTAGACGTAGAGGTGGCTGCTGTCGCGTGCGGCTACGGTATTGTCGGCGGTATAGAACATACAGGGACGGTGTTCCCGGAGTAGGTTGATGCCGAAATTGTTTTGTACGTAAGAGATATTGAGCAGTCCCAGGAGGGTCGGTGCGATGTCTACCTGTCCGGCGAAGTCGGTACGTTCTTCGGCCGGAATGTTGCGATTGTGGATGATGAAGGGGATATGGTTATAGGATTCAGGCAGTTCACAGTCAGCCTGACCGATCATCTTACCGTGGTCGCCGAGGAATACGAAAATGGTATTCTCGTACCAAGGTTCTTTGGCGGCTGCGGCCATAAAGTTGCCGACCGACCAGTCTGCAAATTCCACCACCTGGGTCTCGGGCTTGTCGGAATGAGGATGGAAATGGTCCGGAATGACATAAGGGGGATGGTTGGTGATGGTCAGGATCGTGGCAAAGAAAGGTTGTTCGCTTTCGGCTGATTTACGGAGAACGGGCAACGCATATTCAAAGAGATAGTCGTCCTGGATACCGAAATGGTTGGCGATTTTCTCTTTCGGATAATTTTCCTGGGCATAGATGTCCTCGAAGCCATTGCTGCGGAAAAAGGCGTTCATGTTGTCGTATTGGGACTCATGGGTCATGAAGAACATGGTGTGGTAGCCGTTGTCTCTCAGAATGGTAGGAAGACCGGAATAGGAAGGAATGGCCGACCCCTTCATCGCATTTCGCTTCATGATGGAAGGGAAGGAATAGAGGGTGGCATAGAGTGCATGGTTCGTATGGGTACCGGCGGAATAGAAGTTGCTGAACGCCAGGGAGTGTTGGAACAGACTGTCCAGATGAGGGGTCAGGTGCTGTTCGTTTCCAAAACGCTGCATGAATTTGGCGGAGAGGGATTCCATGAGGACGAGTACCACGTTTTTCCGATTCGGAGCTACGGAGTCCACTACCTCGCGGGCCATCGGAGAGACGTCCACCAGTCCTTTTCTCTGGAGCAGGGCTTGTGCCTGTGCCACCGCCTTTTCGCTATCCATCAGTTTCAGGGTCTTGTTCTCAGAGCGCATATCGTCGAGGGTACTGGTGAGCAGGCAGAACATCGGATTGACGCCGAGCTGGTTCAGGATTGGATTGTTGCAGAAATAGGCTGCGCTGACCTTGATGGGGTTGTAACCTCTGCGGCCACGGATGCCGAAGAGGCAGAGACCGATGAGGGGGAGACCGATGGCCAGTTTGCAGGCGAGGTCTTTTGCGCTGAATTTTTCTGTTTTCCCGTCTGCTGCTTTATTCAGCATCTGTACCCATCTCTTATTATAATATCGGAGGAGTAGGGCGAAGGCCGTGGTGAACACCACGAAATAGAAGATATAGAGATAGTAGGAAGCTTCTCCGAACATCATTCCCAGTGTGGTACCTCCGTGTTCGGCCCAGTTCCAGATGGAAGAGTTCAGTATTTTCGTAAAATAGGCGAAATAGGGGATATTTCCGGCTGAGGCCATGAATACCAGACTGTAGAAGAAACCGAAGAAAATGGCTGTTCCCCGGAAGAGGGCCTTACCGTAATAACGGCAGATCCCGGAAATCATAAAGATGACCAATGGCAATATCAGAACATAGCAACCGATGACATTGTCGAACCATACGCCACGGATGAAGGCGGTCAGATAACTGCCCAGGTCTCCTCGTACATCGTCGGTCAGTTGGCCTTCTACAGCAAAAAGAAAGAGAAGGCGGAATAAAGTGAGAAAAAGCAGTGCCGTGAGATGTACGGTGCACAGATAGCCAATGGACTTTAAAAATTTTTTCATATATGGGGATGATTTTTGTACGACGATGTACATCAATATTTTAAAATCGTAAACTGAAAGGTAAAAGGGGTACCTGAATTTCAGTTTCCTTAAAAAGAAGAATACCTTTTGTTTTCCGCTGCAAAATTAGCAGTTTCTTGTCAGACGGCAAAATCTTCAAATCATTATTGGGCGTTTTCAGAAAAATCAATGGCAGCTAGGAGTTTAGTAATGGTAAAAAAATAACTTCATACAGTTTTAATAACTGGCTCATTCTTT
>SAMEA104404097__coassemble_2984_pt1 | contig 10928 bp, 5 predicted proteins | sample SAMEA104404097__metabat2_low_PE_059 | metagenome-assembled genome bin SAMEA104404097 (sample SAMEA104404097) | Balaenoptera acutorostrata | reverse complement strand
TGACGCGATGTATCGCGTCCCTACAGTCAATGAGAACCTAGCCAGCTGACGCGATATATCGCGTCCCTACAGTCAATGAGAACCTAGCCAGCTGACGCGATGTATCGCGTCACTACGGCTAATGAGAACCTAGCCAGCTGACGCGATGTATCGCGTCCCTACGGCTAATGAGAACCTAGCCGGCTGACGCGATGTATCGCGTCCCTACAGTCAATGAGAACCTAGCCGGCTGACGCGATGTGTCGCGTCCCTACAGTCAATGAGAACCTAGCCGGCTGACGCTCTATTAAAATATCCACACCAAAAGGCTATCTGGCGAAAAGTCGCTACCCCTAAAACCAAATTGTCCGGTAGTGCGAAAGGTATTCGCACTACCGGACAACACTGTGGTCCTCTCTCCTTAAGGAGACGGAATCAATAAGATAACTTCATACCCGCAAAGAAAGATCGAGGAGATCCCGGACCGTAAATATAACTGGAGTCACGATTAGGACCAAGGTCGAAGTCGCTCTGGTAAGCATTGAACATATTCTGTACACCCAGGTTGACCTGCATGTTGATGTGCTTGTACACCTTGAAGTCGTAAGTGGCCTTGAGACCCATATCCATGAAAGGATCGGTCTCCTCGGTACGGTTGGTCTCGATGACACCGGCATTATGCTCTACCAGCATCTTTCCGGTATAGGTTCCCGACAAAGAGATACCCAAAGGTTTGATGGGACGATAAGTCATGGTGAAATAACCGTAGGTATCAGGAGTACGGAAGATACGGTCCTCGAGATCCACCTCATCGGCCCAGCGACGCGCCTCCTTATATTTAGCCTGCTGGTAAGTGAAACCAGCCTGGAACTGCAGATGATCACGCCAGGAGATTTTACCTTCGACGGTACCCCCATACACGCGGGCTCCCTTTTCGTTGCCACGCTCCAGGATGATCACCCCGTTTTCCTCCCCGATACGGGTCAAGGCGAAGACATCGTCGATATCAGTATAAAAACCTTCTACCAAAAGATTACCCTGCCAGTCGCCCCACTGGTGATACATATCGGCCGAAGCACTGACGCTCTGGGATTTCTCCTGTTTCAAGTGGTCGGCTAACTGAATCATGGAAACCGTACCGCCTACGTTCTCGATATGCAGGTCCTCATCGAAAGCCTGCGGTGCGCGGAAGCCATAAGAATAACTCAGACGCAGATTGATGTCATCGGTCGGATTGTAGCGGAGGTTCGCACGGGGACTGAACACCGGTTTGTCCAAGAGATTATGCTTGTCCATACGGGCACCGATCAAGATACTCCATTCCCGGTTTTTCCATTCGTTCTGAGCAAAGACACTGTAAATCTGCACCTTCTGTTCCGTATGACGATGATAGCCGTACTGGTTGTCCTCCAGTTTGTCCTGGTTATATTCCACACCTGCGGTCAGATCGGCCGGCATGAACAGACAGTTGTAGAAATGGTAGTTATATTGTGCACCAGCCACCCAGGTCAGATCCTTGGTGAAGCCATAAGCATTGAGGTCCTGTCCTCCACCATAATAACTGTCGCGGTCCACGTGCTGGGCAGAAGCGAAGAGTCCGAGACGATGACGGGAGTCTGGAGAGAAATAGTCGAACTTCACCCCTCCGGTGTTGATGGTATGATCCAGCTGTTCTGCGATATTGGCCTGATGTGCCGGTAAGCGCAAGGAGTCTCCCCCACGGCGGTACTCACTGATATGATGGTACTCAAAAGAGAGTTTGGAATAGTCGGAAGTACGGATATAGGAGCGTAAGCCGAGGACTGTATTCTTCAGTTCCGGCATCTCTGTATAGCCATCCCCGTTGTCATCATATCCCTGGCGGGCACGGGTCTGTCCGAAGAGCGCCAGTCCCATCTTGTGGTCGTCGGTCACCAAGGAAGCATTCATCGTCGTATTGTTGTCGAAACTATGGAAACCACCGATACCGGTCGTCGTATGCGACAAGGACGCGGAGTTACGCAACGGTTCCTTGGTGATGATGTTGATGGTACCTGCGATAGCGGAAGAACCGAACAAGGCCGAGCCCCCACCACGCATCACTTCCACGCGGTCGATCATATTTGCCGGAATCTGTTCCAGACCGTAGACGCCGGAAAGCGCACTGAACACCGGACGGGAGTCGACGAGAATCTGGGTGTAAGGGCCGTCCAGACCATTGATACGTACCTGCTGGAAACCACAGTTCTGGCAGTTGGTCTCCACACGTACCCCCGGCTGATAGTTCAACCCCTGGGACAGACAAGTCGAGTTGGTGTTCTCAAAAGTCTGCATGGACAGCACATTCACCAAGGTCGGTGCGAAACGGCGGGCCGTCTCATTACGGTTGGCAGAAACCACCACACCTCCGAGATTGATATTCTCCTCCTGGATTTCGAAATTGTGTTCCAGGGTCTGTCCTTTTTTGAAAGTCATCGAATGGGTAACGGTCTTGTAACCAGGAGCGGAGACCGTCACCTCGAAGGTCCCTTCCGGAAGGTTGGCGAAGAAATAGTGACCGGTCTCATCGGTGGTGGTAAAGATGGTAGTCCCTTTCACGGACACATTGATGAAGGCTAGATGCTCCTTACTTTTTACTTCCACGACATGTCCGATCAGATTGGCATCCGACTCTCTCAAGGTCGTCTCATTGATGTCAAAGTCCTCCGAGGCATACACATTCAGAGGTAAAACCAATGCCATTGCACTGATTATCAAAAGGTAAAATGATTTCATATTGATATATTTATTATTAACGGTATAAAAACCACAACACAACCTATTAAAAGGTCACTCCATACCCATAGTCGCTCCATGATGCTATCTTATTCAATCTTACAAAGGTGATTGCGATCGGTAATAGAGTGCTCCGCTAAGTCTCCATCTAGATTTCGCCTGCAAAGTTCTTGATTTTTCAACACATACGCAATACCCAGAACTTGGTATTTCAAGATTATTCCCACAGAGAATCCATAAAAAATGTCAACACGGAACAGAATTTATGCCCAACAGGACAAAAAAAGAGTCTGATTTTATAAGAATAGGGAATAATTTTATAAATTGCGATGTCGATAATTTTGTAACTTTACGGTGCGTTATCGGGAACAGAAATCTCCTCCTTTTTAACCGGTCTAACCCGCAGGAAATGAACGGAAAAGCGATAGGAAATTCCCTATATTCTTGGAACGTGGAGTTACCTGATTTTACCAACTTCACCTTAAAGCCATGATTCAGAGTCAAACCTTAGACACCTATACCCAGCATAACTTCTGTAAGATTTTTTCTTTCCAGACCCTCAATGCCCAAAATGTCGGTAAAGATTTTCACCGGCACAACTTCTTCCAGATTATTCTGTTACGACGGGGCACAGCCAGACACTGGATTGATTTCGAGCATCAGCAAGTGAGCGCCCCCTACATCTCTGTGGTCTTCCCCAACCAGATGCATAAACTGGAACTGAGCGAGGACGCCGAAGCCCAGATCATCATGTTTGACGAGACCGTGTTCTGCTCGGCGATACTGAGCAATGAACTGAAGGACTATAATATCGACCTGCAGACCCGACTGAACCATGTCACAGAGATTCCTCCTCTGGAATGGGAGAAAATCCTACACCTGTACGAGGATATCCTGGAACTCTTCGACCGGATCAATATGGTGCGCAAGATGCAGATTAAATTCATGATCAAAATTGTACTGCTCAAGATTATCGACTTCGCTCCCAACCAGGTGACCATCGGTCAGGTGGATGCGGATCTCCAGGTCTACCAGAAGTTCCGGGAAGCGGTCAACGAAGAATATGCGACCCAACGCAAGGTACTCTATTATGCGGATTTATTAGGGGTATCCACAAAGAAACTCAATGCCATCTGCAACAAATACACAGGGTACACCCCTTTGGACATCATCCATGAGAAACTCTCCCTGGAACTCAAGAAATCGTTTGTCGAGGACGGTCTGACCATCAAGGATATCGCTTTCCGCTTCGGTTTCTCCTCCCAGTCGGCCTTGAACAAGTTCATCGAAAAGCGGTTCGGGCTGACGCCCCTTGCCTGGAGAGCTGAACTGGAAAGGAACATGATGGGCAAGCACTGAGTCAGCCCCGACGGGCACCCATTTCTCAACAGTACGGAGAAGCGTCTATGGAGAGATGGAGCACCACTTCTATTTTCAAAGAGCAGTCATAAGGAATCCGCTCCGGCCGATTTCCAGTACGACTGAACGGAGACACTATGAAAACCAACCTCAGAAAAGGTATTATTGAAAACATTAAAATAACGATTATATGAAAAGTAAACTGATCCATCTCAGCCTACTGATCGCTATTGTCACGGCACTGGTCATTACTGTGGGCTACTACTTCAATTATTGGCAGGAAGACCATACTTCCCGACTCCCCGAACAGGGGATGGCAAATCTGCTACCAGAAAACCATCCGGCCATCAACGAACAGCATTTTCCAGCAGAGGACCAATACTGCCTGAAATGCCACCAGGGCATCGAGCCCTCCCGTCCGCTGGAGACGAAAATGATGCAGCAGATTCTGGAACTGGGAAAGAAACTTGGGGACCCGAACGGCTGCGTGGTCTGCCACGGCGGTAATCCGCAGGAGACCCGGAACAAGGATCTCGCCCACCACGGAGTACCGGAAGGAAGTCTGCTCCAGGCCTTCACACCGGTGCCTAGCGCCTTACAGGTGAATGAGAACACTTGTGGTCAATGCCACAAGGACCATACCTACAACGTACACCGCTCCATCATGAACACCGATGCCGGTAAGATGAAGGCGATCATGTGGAGCTTCGGCATCGGTACGGAGAACAAGGACCATATTTATGGTGACCATGAAATGGACGATCCTGACGGCGATACCCCACGCTTCGGAACCGACCGCTACAAAGCCTACATGAAGGAGATGGCGGCACTTTTCCCGGGACAGTATCCCAAGGAACTCAAGAAGGTGCCTCAGGTAGACCTCTCTACCCTCGCCGAGATGCCCGAACAGGCCGCCTTCAGTTATCTGCGCAACTGCAACGCCTGCCACCTGAGCAACAAGGGTTACCAGGACCGGGGACATTTCCGGGGGATGGGCTGTGCCGCCTGCCATAATATCTACAGTAATGAAGGCTATTACGAAGGAGGCGACCCTTCCATCGCCAAAGACCAGACGGGACATGTACTGGTGCATGCCATGCAGGGTTCCCGCAAGTCGGCTACGATGATCAACCACCTACGGGTATCGGGGGTACAGGTATCCACCTGTGCAGCCTGTCATGCGGCAGGACGACGCATCGGACATGCCTACCAGGGACTGATGGCGCTGGAAAGCAGTAACGGCAAGGGACCGTTCGACGAGAACGGTATGCCTCAGCAACCCAACGCCGGCTATGTGTTCAAGTACATCAAGAACGACGCCCACCACCGCATCATGAAAGACGGTAAGGAGGTGACGGGACTGCTGTGCCAGGACTGCCACACGACGAACGCGATGCACGGCAACGGCAATATCGGCGCCACGACCTTGGCTACCATCGAGATTGAATGTGCCGACTGTCACGGAACCCCGACCCATTATCCTTGGGAACTGCCTTTGGGATATGGAGAGGAGTTTGGTCGGAAAATCGACCTGAACGAAGCACGCGGGGTGGCCGAAGAACCGTTGAAGGTGACCCAGGAATTCGGTATGGTCTATGCCAAGGAGGACGGCTATATCCTTTCCTCCCGTGGTAATCCGCTCGGTAACGTCATCCGAAGAGGGAACCAGGTCATCGTCCACTCCGACGGTGGGCACGACTTCGAGGTGCCCCTGCTCAAACAGCTCACCCTCGACGAAAACTGGAAACACCCGGACAAGGCGATGACAGCAATGGTCAACGTACCGGAACACATGGCCAAACTGGAATGTTACGCTTGTCATTCCACCTGGGCTCCCCAGTATTACGGCTATAAATATGTATTGGACTTCTCCCAGAAATCTATCGACTGGCTGGACTCCCCTGAAATCTACGGCAAGGATGGTACCACCGCCGATTATCACGGAGACTTCGTTATGCAACCGGGACGCTCCACCCGTGGAGACTATAGTCACATCCGTTGGGAAAACACCCCGCTGGGCATCAACGGAGAAGGCCGTGTCAGTCCGCTGACCGGTGTCATCCAGACGGTGAGTACGGTGATCGACGAAAAGGGCAAGGTGGTCTCCTACAACCATGTGGCGAAGACCGCTGAAGGATACAGCGCCACCGAGATGGCTCCTTTCAATCCGCATACCTCTTCGCTAGAATCCCGGGAGTGTGCCGACTGCCACGGCAACCCGACCGCCATGGGACTGGGAATTGACAAGGGCATCTACGACGCCCATCCGGAAGTGGCCAAGTATGCTGATGTCGTGGACGAGAACGGCAACCAGCTGAGCAGACATACCCGGGCACAGCTGACCGCGATCAAGAACCTTCACGGAGATTTCATGCAGATCATCGATTCGCTCGGCAACCAGGTGCAGACGGTGGATTCCCACTGGCCGACAGCCATGCCTCTGACCCAGCAACAGCGCGACATGCTGTCCCGTGGCGGTACTTGTCTGGCCTGCCACAAGGATATTCCGAACGGAGCGATTCCGATCAAGATGCTGGGTAAGATTGCTGAGATCACCCACCTGAGTTTCGCCTCCGAAGAGGCCCACGGTCAGTTGCTCAGCGAGAACAACCTGCTGATATCCTGGGTAAAATTCGGTGGACTCCTGATGCTGCTCCTGGCCATCCCGATCGCTATCTTCGCTTTCATCAAGCGCAAGCAGCTGTTGGCACTCCTCAAGAAAATCATCCATGCGATTAAACACTAAATTGAATACATCTTATTGAATCCAAAGGTAGGGACACAGTCTTTGTGCCCCTACATTCTTCTTTTATCCCTTTTCATCCGCACTCCTATGTCTACTAAAATCGCCCATATACTGGCTTCCAAGACGACGACCCTCGTCGCACTGGTACTTTATGCCCTGCTCATGGCTGTGGCCACTCTTGTGGAAAAAATCTACGGAACACCGGTCGCCAAGGCCCTGGTATACTACTCTCCGCTCTTCCTGTTCCTGCAACTGCTGATGGTCGTCAACTTCCTCCTCATCACCTGGCAGGACCATCTGTTCAGCCGCAAGAAATGGGCGTATCTGACGATTCATTTTGCCCTGGTGGTGATCCTGACCGGTGCGCTCATCACCCATCTCTTCGGCGAAGAAGCCATGATGCATCTGCGGGAAGGGCAGAAATCGGGCTATATCCTCGTGAAGAACGGTAAGGAGCAGACGATCCGCGAACTCCCTTTCGAACTGGAGCTCACCGATTTCCGACTCACCCGCTATCCGGGCTCCATGAGTCCTTCCTCCTATGAAAGTTTTCTCAACATCCATACCGACGGAAAGGTGGAGCCAGCCCATATCTATATGAACAACGTACTGGACCTCAAGGGTTACCGTTTCTATCAGGCCTCCTTTGATCCTGATGAGCAGGGAAGTATCCTCTCGATCAACCATGACGTATGGGGAAGAACGGTGACCTATGCAGGCTATTTACTTCTGTTCGCCGGACTGGTGATGGTGCTGTGCAGCAAGCATTCCCGTTTCCGCCGGCTGTGGCAGCAGCTGAAATACGGACTCCTACCGATGATGTTCCTGACCACTGCTTCCGTCAACGCTGCCAACGCCTTGGATCTCGTGATTCCGGAAAGCCAGGCGGAACGCTTCGGTGCTCTCCCGATGCAGTCGGGCAACGGCCGTATCGTACCGGTGAACACTTTCGCTTCGGAAATCGTCAGAAAACTGAAAGCGGAGGAAGTTATCGGGGACTGGAGTCCGGAACAGTTTCTGCTCAGCGTGATGACTTATCCGGCGGACTGGTCGGTGGTTCCCTTGGTAGAAATCAAGGATCAGGAAATCGCCCGGACCTATGGATGGACCCAAGGACGCATTTCCTACCGGGAGGCCTTTGATGAAAACCAGTACTACCGGCTCCACCAGGAGATGGAGACCCTCTACAGAAAGAATCCTGCGGAACGTACCCGCAGAGACAAGGAACTGCTGAAGATCGACGACCGGATCAACCTGCTCCACGAGCTCCTCACCCACCATCTGCTCCGCATCTTCCCCGATGCGACGGATACCGTCCATTTCCGTTGGGTGGCTCCGGGGGAAATCGCTACCGGACAGGTATCTATCTCCGCTCGCGAGAACCAGGAAATCATTGACCTGGCCCAGCACTACTTCGACGAGATCCGACAGGCCAGGAAGAGCCAGCGTTGGGAAAAAGTGGACTCCGCCTGGCAGGACATCTCCGCCTACCAGCTGATACAGGTCAGAGGTGACCTGATCCATCCCCAGAAACTACAGGCGGAAACCATCTACAACCGCCTGAACCTGCCCCGACTCTGCCAGATCGGTTATCTGCTTTCGGGATTTCTCCTGCTCGTCCTCTTCTTCCTCTCCCCTGGCCAGAAGCAGACCAGCACGGGAAAGAAGGCACTGCGATACACGACCGTCGGCGCCATCCTCGTGTTTTTCCTCCTCCACACCCTCAGTCTCGGGATGCGCTGGTACATTTCGGGCTATGCTCCCTGGTCCAACTCCTACGAGACCATGGTCGCCTTGTCGTGGGCCGGCGTGCTCTGCGGATTTATCTTTGCCCGCCGCAATCTACTGGTGACCGCCCTGGCCACCCTCTTCGGCGGTGCCGTGCTCTTCGTGTCCAGCCTCAACTGGATGGATCCACAGATTACGCCCCTCGTTCCAGTACTGAAGTCACCTTGGCTGATGGCCCATGTCGCCTCACTGGTGCTGGCCTACGGTTTTCTGGGCATCAGCGCGATGATTGGCACCACCTATCTTTATCTGAGTCTCTCCAGAAGAACGGCAGAAACGCTTGTCAGACCACTCTCCATCATTAATGAGCTCTCCATGACCCTCGGGGTAGGACTCCTCTCTGTCGGTATCTTCCTCGGGGCCATCTGGGCCAATGAGTCGTGGGGCAGATACTGGAGCTGGGACCCGAAGGAGACCTGGGCACTGATCACCCTCGTGGTCTACGCCACCGTACTCCATCTCCGCTGGTTCGGCAAGAGCAGTGACCTACTCTTCCATTGGCTGGGGCAGTTGTCCTTCCTCTCCATTCTGATGACCTTCCTCGGAGTCAACTATTTCCTGAGCGGTATGCACTCTTACGGCAGTCACGATGCGCTGTCCGCCATCCCCTGGTGGGCCTACCTCCTTTTTATGGTCTTCTTCGTACTCCCCGGAATACTGGCTTACGGTTTTAAGAAGCGTAAAAAGTCTGAATAAACACAAAAACGAGGGATAACTCTGCAAGTTTCCCCCGTTTCCGTATTTTATAAATATGTGAGTTGATTTTATAAATCATGCCCAAGAAGAATTCGGTATTTTTGCACTGAAATTAAAAGATGAGTCATCAAAACGGAGCAAGACTCCTGCGGATGAAAGAGACTTTTACTCGGACGAGCTACTGTTGCCCCTTATTCTGAATATCTGCCAGATTACTTTCGAATAAATCCGCTCCAGAGCAGGAGTCTATTTCATTTGCGAATTCCAACCTTGTGAGAGACAGGCAGTACATCGCCCCCGTATCTTCCCTACCCTTGATTTCTGTCGAAACGAAACCATGAAAGGAAGCTGCAAGCTTACACAAATATAAAATGCCAGTTGATATTCTTCATGTACTCCTTGTCGATAAGAAAAAACCAGTCTGTGATAGATAGGCATTCTTTTAATTATCAGATTGTTTCCTAAAATCCGGATAGTGCACTATCCGGATTTTCTCTTTCAGCGGACTCACCGAGTAAAGATTAACGTATCTAAAGAACAATTTCCATGAAGTATCTCTTTGCACCAGGTTGTGCCCTCATGGCTTACAAGCCTCACCTGGCAGAAAAACTAAAATCGGTCGTCACCGAGATCTATGGTCCTATGGACGATTTACTTTCCTGCTGTTTCAACCGGCCGGAACTACCAGCCGACACCTGCGTGATTACCCCTTGCGCCACTTGTGCGGAACGATATACCCAACTGTACCCCGACTGTACCTCCACCTTCTTTCTTGCCCAACTGGCGGAGAGTGATACATTTCCGTTCCCGGATTATGGTGGGATGAAAATGAGTATCCAGGACACGTGTTCAGCAAAATCGCATCCCGACTATCTCGAGGCGGTCCGGAAACTCCTGGTCCGCATGAACATCACGCTCGTGGAACCGGAAAAGAGTGGACGCAGAGCCAAATGCTGCGGACAGGTGTTCTATGGAAAACTGGAAACCTGCAAAGTCGAGGAAAAGATGAAGGCACGGGCCGACGAGATGCCCTGTAATGACGTCGTAGTGTACTGCGCCTCCTGTATCATGAGCATGACCGTCGGGGGCAAACGTCCCCGCTATCTCCTGGATCTGCTCTTCAACGAACCCACCGATATGACCGGCATCGGAGCCGATACCTGGAACCGTACACTCCGGGAGTTCAGAAACTCGCATTAAAACAAACTTCTACCTATCTCCAGCAATCATCCGTCGAATTTCCGATGGATGATTGCTTTTTATATTAGAGTAATCATCTAACTAGGGTGTCCAGTTTGTTGTTCCGATATTAGAAGCTTTATGGTTTGTTCAATTCGGCAAAAAATAGATTTTCTCTCACCAAACTTCTCATCCGTAAGGTAAATAATCTCTCATTAAGCCACTTTCAACCAATGCATTGACTTTCTCAAAGACCATTTTCCCGAAGTATATCTTTATTTGTAAACATCCGATGGATATAACAGGAATCGCTGGTTTCCAATTCATCATAAGTTATATAGAAGGTTCTCATTGGCTGTATGGACGCGATATATCGCGTCAGCCGGCTAGGTTCTCATTGACTGTAGGGACGCGATACATCGCGTCA
>SAMEA104404097__coassemble_2966_pt1 | contig 10962 bp, 10 predicted proteins | sample SAMEA104404097__metabat2_low_PE_059 | metagenome-assembled genome bin SAMEA104404097 (sample SAMEA104404097) | Balaenoptera acutorostrata | reverse complement strand
AGTGCAGTCGAAAATGCTGAAATAATTGACAAGTCAGGAAAAAGCTAAAATAATGTGAGGTGTCCTATTGTCAAAGTCAAGAGATGTTTTCCGTGCAGTACCTAAATGGGGCTGATTTCAATGGGGGCGGACCTTCTCAATGGTATTCATTGCCGTAGTGAGTGGGTTTTCCCCGCTCAGCACCCGCATTCATTCGCCTTTTCAATGATAGCCTTCCCTTATGAATCAAATTTGTGTCCTTATTTTTATCACATCGCCATACGGCGAGCCAAGTACCACGGAAGTTTTCATCTACCCGATCTTCTTCAACCTCAGAAAATAGCATCCATTCTGATAAAATACGTTAAGGAAACGAGTTTTCCTATACATCAGCTACTTAGCCATACAAGTTCCATCCAGATTAGAACAAATACCCATATCGAACACTCCATCATCCTGTTGTTTCACGCCCATTACTTACTTATTGTTCGTTTTTTTATGGTACTTATGGGGGTTTTTTATTAAATTTGCATTCCAACTCATTAAACTTCTATTCTACAGATCTTCGTATCTCTAATAAGACCCCAAATATGTATGAATTTGATATAAAAAAGCTATTGCAAGTAATCAAGAGTAAGAGAACCATGCTCATTCGAAATGGCATTATTGGTGCACTGCTTGCCATAGTGGTCGGCTATAGTATCCCGAAAGAATATTCTTCGGATGTCGTTCTGGCGGCCGAGGTTCAAAATGAGAGTGGCATCGGCGGTAGCGCCGCTTCGTTGGCCTCATTGGCCGGCATCAAGTTGGGAGACGGTACAGATGCGATTGCTCCCAGTCTTTATCCCAATGTAGTCTCTTCCAATGAATTTATTGTCGATATGCTGTACAGTCAGGTGGCGACTGCAGATGGTGCCTACAAAGGAACCTATCTTACCTACCTTGCAGATATGCAACGTAGTCCTTGGTGGAGCTATCCGATGAAATGGATTCGTATGGCGATCGGTGCGCTGATGGGGGCAGACAAGGCGAAGGTGGGAGAGGATACCCCAATCGACCCCTTACGTCTGTCGGTCGCAGAGAACGGTTTGGTAGAAGGTGTGCGAAGTCTGGTCATTTGTTCTGTAGACCAGGAATATGGTACCATTACGATTTCCGCCCATGCGCAGGACCCACTCGTCGCAAAAATTCTCGTGGATTCGGCAACGGTCAAATTGCAGGACTTCATTACCGGTTACCGTACGAACAAGGCCAGAGTAGACCTGAACTATTATCGGGGACTGGAGAAAGACGCACTGGACGCCTACCGAAAGGCACAGCATGACTTCGCTATGTTCCAAGACTCACACCGTAACGTCACTTTGCAATCGTTTATCAATCAGCGGGAGAGTCTGGAAAATGACGTACAGCTGGCTTTCACCGCCTATACCCAAATGAGACAGCAAGTGCTGATGGCAGTGGCTAAGGTACAAGAGAAAACTCCGGCATTTACCGTCATTGAGGCTGCCAGTGTTCCAGCAACGCCAGATGCGCCCAGAAAGAAATTCATATTGATCGCCTTCCTTTTTGTATCCGTGATCGGTTCCTTAGGATGGATCTATTTCAAATTGTTGTTTTTCCATAAGGAGGGAGCGAACCAGTAATTCCATCCCCTTTTTGAAGTCTACCTCCTTTCGGAGATCTACAGTCCCTCTTTAATATTTAGGTTTAAATGCAGTTAAGTTGGCTAAAGAATAAGAATATCATATCAATAGGTGGCAATGTCCTCTATTTTATGTTTATTTTTATCATTCTTTTGGACCCTACAAATAGTATTTTTCACATGAAAGATGTGCTCTTTATACTATTGGTGGGATACAACTGCCTTTTTTATAAACCCGACTTCAGCTATCTTCCCCACATCTGTCTGGTCTACGGTGTGGTGCTCCTCTGTAGTGTTTTCAGCGATATGCAAGGCTGCCGGATCGATGACGATATCCTTATGGCGACGATGAAAGGGTTCGCCTTGCTTTTCTTGTTGCTCTGGACACCTTATTACCAGGTAATCAAACTCTCAAAATGGCCCGTCATCCTGGTCAGTCTTCTGGCTGCCGTGCTGTATATCGCCGTCTCGTCGAACGAACTGATTGAATATTTTGTATGGTCGTTTGTCGACTCCCACAACGATATGATTATGATGACCCGTAGAAATATTCTGGGTTTCAAGGTCTTTGGTATGTATTATAAAAGTATGGTCGGTTTTATTTTTGTGCTATATTTGGTCTACTACCAATTATATAATACAGAGAAGCACCGAATGGGTTATCTTATTGCCGCCATCATCCTTACTTTTACTTTCTTTGTAAGTGGTACCCGTGTGACCATGTTGCTGCCATTTGTCCTCATGGGCATCGTCATGCTCTGCAACATGCAAAAGTGGCCTAAGCTCCGCTATTTCCTATATCCGGTGTTATGTCTGTGCGTCATCGGCGCTCTGGTACTCATCTTTATGTTGGCCACCCAGAAAGGAGACGAATCCAATGCCATCAAGTATGGCCACCTCACCTCCTATCTACATCTTTTTGACTCGAATCCCTTTTTCCTGCTTTTTGGACAGGGACCTGGTGCCTTGTTCTATTCCATCGGATTCAAAGAATGGACGGCACAGACGGAATGGACGTATATCGAACTTATACGTAACTACGGGATTTTCAGTATCGGAATTCTGTTCGTGTTGTTCCTCCCGGTTTACAAATTACTAAAATACAGAAAAGAGGGCATGCCGTTCGGCATCCTCTGCACCTATATCGTGTATCTCTTCATCGCGGGAACCAATCCGCTGCTCATCAACTCAACAGGTATGATTGTGCTCCTGTCAGTGTACTCTTACGTGCATCAGGTGGAACATCAACATCGTGAGAGCATACCAGATGCCCACGAACCCTCGAGGCGGAATGAAAACGGACCGGATGGATCGATGGAGTACAACCCGTAGGGGATACGAAAGGAGTTGCCAATTCCCGATGTCCTTAGCGATGGTCGGGAAAGGGCTGGTGTAGGGTATACGACGCCTGAATTTTGAAAAGAAATAAAAAACAGAAGGAGCCTTTCGCAGGTTTGAGCCTTTGAGGACTCCTCGTAAATAAAGCATATGGAAAAGAGCATCCTGCCCATTGTTGTGATTTATCACTGCCAGCTTACAGAAGCCACAGCCTATACTTCTTTTATCCAGAAGAACGGCATCGCTGAATTTGTGGTGTATGACAATTCTCCAGCGGACTATCGTCAGCAACCGGGCGTCATTCCCAGCACTGCGCACTATTACCATGACGACAAGAACGGCGGACTGTCGAAGGCCTACAATTATGGAGCTTCGAAGGCTGAAGAACTGGGATACGACTGGGTGCTCCTGCTCGACCAGGACACTTTCTTTCCAGAAGGCGCTTGGGAGGTCTATCAGAAATCTGTGGCCTGTCGAAAACTAATGGCCCCCAGTGTAGTACTGACTCAAGGAGCGCCATTTTCTCCCTGTCGTCCGACGTGGATGGGGATGAAACCGGTACGGCTTCCTGCGGGAGAGTATTCCTTGAAGGAGTTTTCTGTGATCAACAGCGGCTGCTGTGTACCTGTAGCCCTTTTCAGAGCGGCCGGAGGCTATAAGGAGAGTGTACGACTGGATTTCTCCGATTATCAGTTTCAGCGTAGGCTGCGAAGGGTCAGTGACCATTTCGTCCTGATAGCCGTTGAAGCCGTGCAGGATTTTTCCAATAAGGAACAAGATCCAGTCAAACTCCTGACCCGTTTCCGCTTTTATCTAGAGGGAGCCCTACAGTGTGATTCCGAGACTCCTGCCGAGAGAATCAAGAGACATGTCCAGGTATTAAAACATAGTATCGCATTGACTGCCAGAACGAAAAATATACAGTTCATGAAATTGTATACGACAAAATATTTATTGCATTTATGATATCGGTTTGCATTGCTACCTATAACGGAGAGAGATTTATCGAAGAACAGTTGGCTTCTATTCTGCCACAGTTGAAAGAGGGGGATGAGGTACTGATTTCAGACGACCATTCAACGGATGCCACACTAGAGATTGTCAAAAAGTTCAGAAGTCCCCTGGTACGGATCATCGAAGGTCCCTGTAACGGTTCGCTGATTTCGAATTTTGAACATGCTTTGACCAAATGTAAGGGAGATTACATCTTCTTATGTGACCAGGACGACAAGTGGCTGCCCAATAAGGTGGAAGTCACCCTAAAGGCGTTGCAGAAGGCCGATTGCGTGGTCAGTGATTGTTATGTCACCGATGAGCATTTTCAGATCACGTCCGATTCTTTCTATGCGTTGAACAAGACCAAGAGCGGAAAGTATTATAATCTGCTCCTGAAAAACGGTTATTTGGGCTGCTGTATGGCGATGACCAGAAGAATGGTGGAACGGGCGCTTCCTTTTCCTCAGCACCTGCCGATGCACGACATCTGGTTGGGGAATGTAGCCGCTTTTCATTATAAGGTAGAATTTATCCCGGAGCGTCTGATCTATTTCAGACGTCATGGCAAAAATGCATCGGTAACCGCTCGCAAGAGCACTTATTCCTTCGCCAAGAAGATGAGTTTCCGACTGAATGTACTGCGTGCTCTGTTGAGACTTCGCATCAAGTAGAGTGTGCATTTCCAGTGACAGGAAGGTTCTGCCGATGTCTAGAGAAGTAAAAACATCTAGGGGGAGGTCCTATCCACCCCCAAAGAATAAAAAGATTTATATCAATGGATTTAATAGCTCCTTTTATCTCATTTATAGTCAGTGCGTTGCTGGCTTTTCTGACCATGCCGTGGTTGCTTAATTTCTGTAAGCGTAGGGGACTTTATGATATGCCCAACGAGAGAAAGGTACACCACAATAAGATACCTAGACTAGGGGGAGTCCTTTTTATGCCTTGCACAATGGTGGGACTAGTGGTATCCTTACTTTTCCTGCTTTGGTGTGACGGGGATATGCCGCGGTTTACGTTGTCCGCTTTCCTAATTTCAACGGGCATCTTCCTCATCTATCTGACCGGGCTATTAGATGATATCTTAGGATTGCCCGCCCGCATCAAGTTTGTGATTCAGTTGATCGCTTCCTTGTTCCTTCCCCTCTGTAATCTGTATATCAATAATCTTTACGGATTCATGGGCATCTACGAGATTCCCATGTGGATCGGTTATCCGTTGACCGCATTCCTCTGTCTGTTGATCGTCAATTCCGTGAATCTGATAGACGGAATTGATGGTTTGGCTTCCGGTCTCAGTATCGTTGCACTGACTGCTTTCACCATCATCTTTTTCCAGCTTGGTGTTTCCCATTACGCGATATTCACGATGGGACTGCTGGGTGGACTGTCCGTCTTCTTCTATTACAACATGTTCGGGAAAGTAGAGAACTGTACGAAGACCTTTATGGGAGATACGGGAAGTCTGATACTGGGATACAGTCTGTCGTATCTGTTCTTCAAACTGGCTATGGAGAACAATGCCGTCCTGCCGCATATGTCGGACGGGTTAATGGTGGGAGCAACGTTGTTGATTGTACCGACGTTCGATCTTATCCGTGTGGCGATGAGACGACTGATGAAGGGTTGTTCGATATTTCATGCCGACAAAACCCATATGCATCATCGCTTCCTGGCTGCAGGATTCACCATGCACCAGACCTTAGTGATTATTCTGGCCATCCAGATTGGCTTTTGTCTACTCAATGCAGGACTTTATTCTTTGAAGATCGGCAGTACCTATATATTGCCTATTGACATTGTATTATTTATTTTAATTCAGCTCTATCTGGACCGACGGATCAAGAAAGTAAATGATCATGCATCGGTGGATTGAGTAGATAGGGGGGTAAAAGATTCATTTAAAGCGCAACGAAAGACATCATGAGTAGGGAGAATATATATGTGGATGCGATGAAAGGATGGCAAAGGATGGTAAAACGACTTTTTGATATCGTTTTCTCCATCCTGGCATTGTTGGCTGTATTTCCATTTGCTGTCCTTATCTGTCTGATCATAGTGCTAGAAACTAAAGGTCCTGTGATTTATGTACAGTATCGCGTAGGATTAGGAGGTCTACCGTTTTCTATGTATAAGTTCCGTACGATGTATCAGGATGCCGAAGGCACTGAACCTTTGCTATGTAAAGAAAACGATACGCGTCTGACACCTTTTGGACGTTTTATCCGTGCCCATCATTTAGATGAGATTCCCCAGTTGTGGAATATTCTAAAGGGAGATATGTCGTTTGTAGGACCACGTCCTGAACGTCAATATTTTGTCGATATCATTATGCAGCATAATCCCGACTATAAGTACCTATATGGTTTGCGTCCTGGGGTTTTCTCGAAGGCGACCCTGTTCAATGGTTATACGGACACCTTGGAGAAGATGTTGGAACGTCTGCGTATGGACCTAGATTATCTGACGACCCGTTCGTTGAGGGGGGATTTAAACATTATCTTGATGACCCTCTACTATATTCTTAGCGGAAAGAAATTTTGAGAGAGGAGTTGGGATTGGTTAGGAGTTAGGAGTTAGGAGAGAGGAGTTGGGATTAGTTAGGAATTAGAAGTTAGGAGAGAGGAGTTGGGATTGGTTAGGAATTAGGAGTGAGGAGAGAGGAGTTGGGGATTGGTTAGGAATTAGGAGTGAGTGATGAGGAGTTGGGATTAGTTAGGAATTAGAAGTTAGGAGAGAGGAGTTGGGATTGGTTAGGAATTAGGAGTGAGGAGAGAGATTTACCATTTTGTTGAGTTTTTTTACGAATTTCAGTTGCGGTTAAATTCCTTACTTTTACATTTTAGAATACGGTGTACAATGACCTGCTAGCAGGTCATTTTTTTGTATCCGCAGGGTAAGGAGGATGTAATGAAATGGAGTACGATCCCGATTTTCAAGTTATTATAAGTTTGTTATATAGAGGCGTCAATGTTCATTTGCTATGTCCATACCGGTTCGTTGCTGAGCGGCAGAAGCCGCTCACTACGACCAGCCAACCGTCATTGAAAACGCCAGACCTATTTACAATAGATTTCTTGCCTTCGATAATGGGAAAAACGAAGGGCCATATTCCCTATAACAATAAATGTTGGAATGTTGAATATTAGAACTTCAAACTGGACACTCTATGAAGTTTGTTTGCAATACATCAAAAAAGGTCGGCATATCCTTGAACAGATATGTCGACCTTTTGGGTAGTTAGCCATCAGTTGCTGTATCCCTTTATCGGTGAAGGAAGGCCGTGATGGTAGAGTCTTGTTGGAGTTGTCACTTTCATCTGATTGCGATTCCACAGCTAGTAAAGACCTCCAGTCTCATGGGGGAAACGCCTATCGACCCAGGCAAATCTACTCAAGCCCCTTATTTATAATTTTTTGAAAACCAATTGTTTGATTTTTGTTGTGAGAATCATTTCCTTGCGGCTAAGTTTCTCAACTTTGAAAGTTTCCGCATTACCGCTGATGCCGATAGGTTCCAGCATCGTGGTATTCGGATCTGTAATCAAGCTATCCTCAGGGCGATTATTTTTATAAATACTGGTAATATCCAGATACCCATTGTCGTGATTGAACCTAGCATAAATCCATGGTGTTTCTGTAGTTTCCTGTACCATAAGCAAATCCAGTTGGAAACACCAGTATACACGGTCGTTTTTCTTCTGTTGTTGGAGCGTATAGGTTGAGTCAGAAGGTTCAGCCTTGGTATTGATCTGCATCAACTGCCATTGTCCGTCCAGGTCGTCATTGCAGGGTAGTTTAGAGCAGGAAGCGACACAGAGGATAATGAACAAAAATAGATAATGAAAAATCTTTTTCATGAGAAATCTTAAATTTTGCTTTTACGAATTTGTAAATGATTGCCAATTTCTTTTTTCAAGTGTAATAAACCGATATTGCTGAATTGGCACCTGTTTCAGGGCCCATCATAGCTTCAAGAAATCAGCATATACTAATGTCTTTATTTAAGGAACAAACCAGACTTGCGAATGGTGATTCGTCCACCAGTATTGTCTCCGATTTCTTTTCCTCGGTCAAACGCGAAACTGGCGCCGACACTCCAGCCACTCAGGTCTACCTTTTTGAATTTTGGTAAATTGTAGTTGATCTCTGACAGGAAACTATGGCTATACTTCTTGTCGAGATAAGGGACATCGTATTTTCCCCAGTTCTCCATATATGAATATAATATTCGGTAGCTGATATTTTTTGTCGGATTACCGGAAATACCGAAATGGTGTGCGTGGAAACGGTTGCCTATAAATTCGAGCGAACCATTATTATTATATAAAGGAGAGTGGAAGAGCGGATTACCGATTGCCTGTCCCCAATGTTCCCAACCGGCATACAGGTTATGGTTGTAGTAATTGTCCACTCCACTGATCTGGTCAGGGATGGTACCGGTATTGTCATGGTAGACCGGGCCGGACTGGTAGGTGGTATTGAGATATTCATAGACCACCTCATTGACAAAACGGTTTTGCGGCAGGGTGATTTCAAGGCCATACATACCATCTAACCATCCATATTCCAGGAACATCTGAGAGTGGTCCTCAAAGAAGTGGTCATAGTAAGCCCTGATTTTCCAATCCTTTCCTTTGTAACTCAGAGAGAACAACCAACTGCCCAGGGTGTTACCTGCAGCGTTGGCATAGATATTGTCCGTCGCATCGGAGCCTCCTCCATAAATGGCTTTGAAAAAATCCTTGATGCCGTGCCCCATCTCGATGACCGGAAGTTCTGAGCCGATAGGATTATAAATTTTTCCGCCAAACTGGCAAGCCATTTCCAGTCCACCTTCGAAAACCAGCGGGAAACGTTTTTCGTTACCGATACGGAGGTACCCGGCCTTACTATGGTATAGTGCATTCTTGGCATAGTGCTGTCCTGGAGCGACATAATCCTCCTGCCAACGGCCATCGGTCATCATGCCATATCCAAAATGTCCTTTAATTCCGACCCAGTCACTTTTACCGGTAAGAGAAATATATTCTGGAATTTCAAAGCGGACTTCAGGTATTGGACGCGAGTTGATACCTAAAGTCTGGCTACCACTGCTGAGACGCTGGTTTTTCAACTGCATCGGACGTTCTTTACTACCGATGGAGAGACGTACCTTCTTATACTCCAAATCTGCGTAGAGCTGCTGGATGGTGAAAGTATTCGTGAAATTATAGGAGACCGCCAGATCAACCCCATATCCTAATCGCCAGTTGTGAGACTGGTCGGCATGGGCATCGTGGAAGAGTCCGAGGCGCAGATATCCATTGTTCCCTTCTACACCGGAGAGTCCGTAGGTATTGGCATTGAGCCATAAAGGACTATAGGAACTGGTACCCGAAACTTGTAATTCGGCATTATACTCGATCTGTTTCACGGCACGACGTAATAGATTGTCGTCAGGAGAATTTGTTCCTGCTTGTAGGACAGGTGGTACCATAAGATGGAACGCCATACCTAGACCTACTAATTTGATCATCTTCATATTTTGAGAATTAAATTTGGCCAAAGTTACTAAAAGAAATTGTGAAGTTTAATTTTATTTATACTTTTCTTCTTCTTTTTAGGTGACTTCGTCTTTTTATATGGCATCTTTGCCCACACCAGGGGGAGGAAAGGCATCTTTTGGAGTGTATGGCCTGTTTTTTTGCAATCCTTCAACTTTGACTCGTTTTTTCTAGGTCGAGAGCTGATTTACGACTAAACTTTTCCTTACTTTTGTAACAACAGAAACAACACGTTTACAAGGATTTCGAACTCAATCTCCAGGAGACGTATAACTAGTAAGGACTAAAATGAAACATCATATTGACTATCAGCAGATTCTTTCAGAAATCTATCAAGAAATCCAACCCTATGCTCAGGAAGGTCAGCAGGCCACCTATATTCCGGCTTTGGCTGCGGTAAATCCCAATCAGTTTGGCATGTGTCTCAAAACGGTGGAGCGAGAGGTGTTTACCTGTCAGCAGGCAGATACCCGTTTTTCTATCCAAAGTATCTCTAAGGTCTTTCTTCTAGCTGCTTGTCTCTCTTTCTATGGGGATAAAATTTGGGAGAGAGTGGGCAAGGAACCATCGGGTACGGCCTTCAATTCCTTGGTCTTGCTTGAAGCTGAGAAAGGCATTCCCCGTAATCCGTTTATCAATGCCGGTGCAATCGTTCTGGCTGATATGCTCTTGTCCTATAGTGACGATGCCGAAGAAAAATTCCTAAATTTCATCCGCAAGATTGCAGGCAACGAGGATATTAATTATCGTGAGGATGTGGTACGGGGAGAACGTGAACAGGGATTTATGAATGCGGCGATTGCGAATATGCTGAAGTATAATGGGAATATTAAAAATGATTTGGAGCGCGTGCTGCATTTTTATTTCCAGATGTGCTCGATCGAAATGAACTGTAAGGAACTGGCTTATGCTTTCCTGCCTTTCACCAACTGTTTCCCGTTTGATTACGGTGGTGTGAAACTGACCCGTAGTCAGGTGAAACGAATCAATGCGATCATGCAGACCTGTGGTTTCTATGATGAGGCGGGAGAATTTACTTTCTTGGTGGGGCTACCCGGAAAGAGTGGAGTAGGCGGTGGTATTGCTGCTGTTTGTCCACGTCGTTATTCTGTCGTCGTATGGAGTCCACGGTTGAACAGTAAAGGTAATTCTGTGATGGGAATGAAGGCGCTAGAACTATTGACGACCAAAACGGAGGAATCTATATTTTAGGACTGCGTCACGACAGGGGAACTTTGTCCGACAGGGAGGCTGCGCGACCACTGATGGCTTTAACACGGAAGAAATTTATTTTTGGAGGCGCTCCTGTGGAGCTCAAGGGAGAAACACGGAAGGGGTGATCTAAAGATCACTGGCTGCGCATGAGATAGCGGATTCATGAGGAGGCAGGTGATACCTTCCTTCCTTGCTCCGCTGGGAAGTCGTGCCATGCGGTTTGCGGACGTGATATATCACGTACCCT
>SAMEA104404097__coassemble_2938_pt1 | contig 11060 bp, 6 predicted proteins | sample SAMEA104404097__metabat2_low_PE_059 | metagenome-assembled genome bin SAMEA104404097 (sample SAMEA104404097) | Balaenoptera acutorostrata | reverse complement strand
CCCGGCATGGCCCGAAAAACGAAGCGAAGCGGCGTTTTGGGGCCTTGCCGGGGTTCCCCACCTGGCTAGTCAAAGGGTAACGCTCCCCCTGGGGGGAGCTGGGCGCCGAAGGCGCTCTGAGGGGGAGACGAGTATAGTTCTCAGTTCTCAGTTCTCAGTTTTCAACCCTCAGTCCGCTCCGCGGACAGCTCCCACTCTTGGGAGCGATAGTCTTAGACTAGCCATCGGGGGGAACCCCGGCAAGGCAAAAAACTCCGCTCCGCTGCGTTTTTTGCCTTGCCGGGGTCAATCACCTTCGGCGTCCATCCCCTTCGGGGAAAGTCGTGGCTAGCGAAGGCAGAGACTCAAGCTCGCTTGAAGGCTTTGCTGAGCGACGCCCGACTTATTTAAAGTCTGTGCAAATGAAGGCAGAGCCAAGCTTGCTTGAGTTCTGCTGAGTGTAGCCAGACTTATGCAAGTTGTACCTGAGAAAGTTAATGAGTACCTAGCCAGCTGACGCGATGTATCGCGTCCCTACCCATCCGGCCGCCAGTCCATCCGGCGGAAATTTCCAATGAGGGCCATGCGGTAAAGAACCCAACCGGCCATTCATCAGCATCCTCATGCGCTAGCCGTTGCCGAAGGCAACATTTGCGTACATTTGCGTCCATTTGCGGTTAAAAATCCAGTGGTCGCGCCAGCCAGTGGTCTTCAGACCACCTTCCGTGTTTCTCCCCTGAGCTCCGCAGGAGCGCCTCCAATAACAAAAATCTTCCGTGTAAAAGCCCAGTGGTCATGCAGCCCTTTCCGTGGGACATATCCGTGGGACATATCCTGTGGTCGCGCCAGCCCTTGCCCCATTCGTGGGATTTCCCCACGCAAACGGCCCCCAGCTCTTACGAACTGGAGGCCGTTTACCTTATATCAATCTATATTTATTGTTTCACCTTGAAACCGATGCTCTCTACGGCATCAATAACTTCCTGCATCTCGAAATTTCCTTGTATATAAGCGGTTGCCGAAGCTAGATCGACTTCCACATTTTCTACACCGGGTACCGTACGGATGATCTTTTCCGCATTCGCCTTACAGTGGTTGCACTTCATCCCTTCGATATGCAGTTCATGGGTGGGAGTCACCGCACAAGCAGCACATGAAGGTGCATCTGCCTTGAAACCGATGCTCTCTACCGCACTGATGACTTCTGCCATATCAAAATTACCCTGGATATAAGCAGTTGCCGAAGCGAGATCAACTTCCACATTTTCTACACCGGGAACGGTACGGATGATCTTCTCGGCATTCGCCTTACAGTGGTTGCACTTCATCCCTTGAATATGCAAGGCGCGAGGCTGTACCGCAGTACAACGATCGCTCTTCTCACGGTTCACCTTGAAACCGATACTCTCTACGGCACTGATGACCTCTTCCATATCGAATTGACCCTGAATCGTCGCACTACCGGCCGCGAGGTCGATCTCTACATGCTGCACTCCCGTTACGGTCTGGATGATCTTTTCCGCATTCGCCTTACAGTGGTTGCATTTCATACCTTCTATATATAAGGTATAAGCATCGGCAGCAGCCACCACAATCTTGCTCTTCTCACGGTTCACCTTGAAACCGATACCTTCCACGGCAGCAATCACCTCCTCGGCGTCGTAGTTGCCCTGCAAAGTCGCGGTTCCGGCTGCCAGGTCGATATCCACCTGCTTCACACCAGCCACACCCTGCATCGCCTTCTCGGCGTTGGCCTTGCAATGGTTGCACTTCATGCCTTCGATGACAAAAACGGAAGCGGGAGCACTGAGACTACAGTTGGCAGCACCGGCACCGGCTGTCTGACAACTGCACTTCTTGGTCATCAGGAAACGGCGGATCATCGCATTGATCAGGAGCAACGTCAGGAACCCGGTACAAATCCACTGGAAAATAGAAGGACCGCCGTGGTTGCATACGCTGTTTTCCACCAAGGGATTGATGAAAAGTTCTCTTGGGAATAAATAATCTACGCCCAATGCAAAGAGGATGGAACCTCCCACAATGGAACCGATATAAATCATCAGGGTACGGGTACCCATCACGCGCTGGATCACCAACATAGAAGCAACATTGACTGCAGGACCAGCCATCAGCAATACCAAGGCGGCACCAGGAGTCAGTCCCTTGAGCATCAAGGCAATGGCAATTGGAATAGAACCGGTAGCACAAAGATACATCGGGATCGCGAAGAGCAATACAATCAGAATGCTCAGGAAACTGTTACCGGCAAACTGCTGGAAAAATGAATCCGGTACATAGACAGTAATCAATCCGGCGATGATCAGACCGACGGCCAACCATTTACCAATATCTTCCATCATATCCACATAAGCATAGCGCAGCGCCACCCCAATTTTCTGGAAAAATCCTTTGGGATGGTCCGTCGTATCGCTCATATTGCTCACGGACTTCGGACGCTCGTCCTTCAACGAACTGTTACGTTCGATGACGTTGGCCAACTGACCACCGAAAAGTGCGGTCACCAACGCGGCTATCGGACGCAGGATGGCGAAAGGGAGTCCCATCATGGAATAAGTGGCCAGGATGGAGTCGACGCCCGTCTGAGGCGTCGCGATCAGGAAAGAAATTACCGCACCTCTTGAAGCTCCTTCACGTCGTAGCGACATCGCTGTCGGAATCACACCACACGAGCAGAGTGGCAACGGAATCGCCAGTAAGGTGGCATAACCAACTGATTTAAACGTAGGTTGTCCAAAATGACGCTGATAAAGGGAACCTGGAATAAAGGCATGCATAATGCCGGCCAGGAGAAAGCCCAGCAACAGGAACGGGGCCATCGAATTTACAAGATTGATAATTTCTGCCATGATATCTTTTTTGTTTTGTTTCTTTTTGGGGACCAAAGACTTAGGACTGAGGACCTATGACTTAGGACTTAGGACTTAGGACTTAGGACTTAGGACCTATGACTGAGGACTGAGGACCTATGACTTATGACTTAAGACCTATGACTTATGACTTATGACTGAAGACTGAAGACTGAAGACTTATTACTTCTTATGCTTTGCAGCACATTCCGGACAAAGACCAATCAGCACATAGTTTGCATTTTTCAAAACGAATCCCTCGGGCAGGTGTACCTCTGGGATAGAAAGACCACGCATGCAGAAAGTTCGATGACACTCTTCACAGGAAAAATGGATATGGAGATCCTCCAGATCGGGCTCCCCGTTGATACCGCAGTGGCAACCTGGGGGACAGAGCGCATATTTCGTCTGTCCACAACCGTCACTGACGGAATGTACGAGGTGATGCGCCTGAAACAAGGTAAGCGTACGAAAAATAGAGGATTTGTCGACCGTACCTAGCTGCGCTTCCAAGTCTGTCAGTGAGACCGCATAGGTACTGTCCGTCAATGCCCGCAGTACCAGAAGACGTACTGCTGTAGGCCTAATTTCTCTTTCCAAGAGTATCTTCTCAAAATCTTTCATCGTGGCACAAAGGTAGTGCTTTTTTTATTTTCACCCGAAAAGGTCAGGGAGATTTCACGGAAGTGGTATCTCCTCGTCAACGATATTACCCTCTGTGAACCAATCACGTAAACTGCAACGCTTCGGTTCGGGAAAATAACACCAGGATGCAAAGTCGGAGGAACTACGAGAATTATTTAAAAGGGAGTTTAATCCGGAAAAAACAACCAGGAGTCGTCTGACCACCTTCTCAAGTATAACCCAACGGATTTATATTCCGTTTGCAAAGGTAAGGAGAAATCCATGCAACCCGGTTGCAAAGATGATTTTTGAAGAAAATCTATAAAATAATCCCATAGAAAAGACGTTAATCAACTTTAATGATTATCTTTGCAAAAGAAGTTTACAGTTGAGGTCGGTATACTTTGGCTGAATCAATCTATTAACCTTATAACCTATATCTATTATTATGGCTCTTGAAAAAACCCTCGTTCTCTTAAAGCCTTGCACTGTGCAAAGAGCTCTAGTGGGAGAAATCATCAATATATTCGAACGTAAGGGTTTCCGTATCTGCGGCATGAAAATGATGCAGTTGACCGATGAACTTTTGAGTGAACACTATGCTCATCTGAGCGACAAACCTTTCTTCCAGCGCGTAAAGGATTCGATGATGACAGCTCCTGTCGTTGCCCTCTGCCTGGAAGGTGTAGACGCCATTGCCGCTGTACGTGCCTTGGCAGGTCCTACCAACGGTCGTAATGCAGCACCGGGTACCATCCGTGGTTCCTACTGCATGAGTTTCCAGGAAAATATTGTACATGCCAGCGACTCCCCTGAGACCGCTGCCGCAGAATTAAAGCGTTTCTTCAAGCCTGAAGAAATTCTGGATTGGAAGCAGTCCACCTTCGATTGGCTTTACGCCAACGATGAGTTCTAGAAAACAAATTAGTACTCGAAAATATCCTCTTTTAAAGTCCCTGTTGGCAAACTTGCCTGCAGGGACTTTTTAATAAATACCCTTGACTAGCCATCCAGGAAACGAAAACGAATAAGGAATGCCGACTGAGGGTCGAATATTAAACATCAAAATGGGCACGCTATAAAATTAGTTCTAAAGTCACATGAAGAAAAAGAATTACTTATCTTCGTGATAAGAAACCCTGTAAAAAGCCATGAGCTACAGCGCCTTACTTTACCATATCATCCTGAGAACCTCCAGGAGTCAACGCACCATCACTGAACAATATGAAAGGAATCTTTATCGCTTTCTTTATGGATTCATGACAGAACAAAAATGGAAGTCTTCCGGATAGGGGGTATGCCGGACCATATTCATATTTTAGCTTCCATTCCTCCCACAGTGTCCATCGCTCAAGTTGTCGGAGAAATGAAAAGATCGTCTTCCATCTATATGAAAGGAGAAAGACACAAATTTCCCAATTTCGAAGGATGGTCAAAATCCTATGCCATTTTTTCTTATAGCCAAAAAGATAAGGAAAACATTGTCAATTATATCCAGCACCAAAAAGAACATCACAAAAAACATTCCTTGGAGGACGAACTCAGAACTATCTTTCAAGAACAAAACATTCCGATCAATGAGCTATACTTCTTGAAAGACTAATCCATCAAGAAACCGTTACCAAAGAAGTAAGGCATCCAGTTTGATGTTCTGATATTCCAACATTTATGGTTTGTAGGGAATATGGTCCCTTCATTTTTCCCGTTATCGAGGTAAGAAATCTATTTTAGAATCTCAGCGTGACGCTGCAGAACTCAAGCGAGCTTGAGTCTGCCCTCATTGGCACAGACTTTAAATAAATCGGGCGTCGCTCAGCATAGCCTTCAAGCTAGCTTGAGTCTCTACCTTCGCTAGCCACGATTTTCCCCGAAGGGGATAGACGCCGAAGGTGAATCACCCCGGCATGGTAAAAAAACGCAGCGGAGCGGAGTTTTTTTGCCTTGCCGGGGTCCCCCCCGATGGCTAGTCAAAGACTATCGCTCCCAAGAGTGGGAGTTGTCCGCGGAGCGGACTGAGGGTTGAAAACTTAAAACTTATAACTCCAAACTATACTCGTCTCCCCCTCAGAGCGCCTTCGGCGCCCAGCTCCCCCCAGGGGGAGCGTTACCCTTTGACTAGCCAGCTGGGGAAACCCCGGCAAGGCCCCCAAAACGCTGCTTCGCTTCGTTTTTGGAGCCATGCCGGGGTGAATCACCTTCGGCGTCCATCCCCTCCGGGGAATGTCGTAGCTAGCGAAGGCAGAACCAAGCTTGCTGGAGCTCTGCTGAGTGACACCCGACTTATGTAAGTTGTACCTGAGAAAGTTAATGAGAACCTAGCCAGCTGACGCGATGTATCGCGTCCCTACCCATGCGGCCGCCAGTCCATCCGGCGGAAATTTCCAATGAGAGCCATGCGGTAAAGAATCCATCCGGCCTTTCATCAGCATCCTCATGCGCTAGCCCTTGCCAAAGGCAACCATTTGTGGAGATTGACGAGCATTAGCGAGTCTAGAGATTTGTGGAGATAAAAAAGATTTGTGTGAATTTGTGAAGATTTGTGGTTAAAATATCAGTGGTCGCGCCAGCCCCCTTCGTTCCCGCTTCTATATAATAAATCTATAACAGATTGAAAATTAGGCAATGCCTGTTATTCCCATCGGACGTTTATTTACAAATAAAGATATACTCCGGGGAAAGTCTGCGCAAATGAAGGCAGAGCCAAGCTTGCTTGAGTTCTGCTGAGTGCAGCCAGACTTATACAAAGTCGTGGCTAGCGAAGGCAGAACCAAGCTTGCTTAAGCTCTGCTGAGTGACGCCCGACTTATTTAAAGTCGTAGCCAATGAAGGCAGAACCAAGCTTGCTGGAGCTCTGCCTTTACTGGCACGATAATTAGTGAAGATTTGCGGTAAATATCAGGAGTCGCGCTAGCTGTTGCCGACTTCGGTAACTCCAATTATTCTAAATTCTTCCAAATTTGCGTGCCAATATATCACTGGTCACGCCAGCCATCACGCGATAGCGCTCCTGTCGGACGCCGTCCACCCGTCTTGGCCGCAGGCCATCTCATGCGCCAGCCCTTGTCATTCTCTGCAATGGCAACTGTCTTGAATAATTATCCTGGGAACTCTCTTTATAAGTCAAAAAACGATTCGCGAAGCGAACTCACGAATAAGATCAGGCTAAAATCTCCTTCATCTTATTCCCTTCCCAATACAAATTTCACCACGGCATCCACAGCCTCTTTGGACACCTTTCCCGGACGCATATACATCTCAGGTACCGCCATCTGGGGAATGTCACGTAACAAATGGTCGCCATTTTCCAACCATACAAAACGGACATTCTCACAACCTTCCAAACCTTTCTGCCACATTTCGAAATCGGTATGCGTCACCTGGAAATCATGTCCACCCTGCAGAAAGAGCATCGGGATATGGAGACCGCGGGCCGTACCCACGGGATTATAAGCGGAAGCAAAGGCACGGTAGGGCGCCGGCATCTTACTGTAAATCATATCGGAGAGACTGTCTGCCTGGGCGATAGGAGTACCTTCCACCTCAGCCAGATAACGGAACTGCACCCGTAACCAGTCCTCCAGACTGCGGGCCGGACCGGCTACCGAGATCATCCCTGCCAAAGGATGATGGCTCAACATCGCGATACGCGGAACCAGCATGCCTCCCAGACTGTGTCCGAGCACAAATACACGCTGGGCATCCACTTCCGGGAAACCGGCCACGAGGTCCAACGCCACAATGGCATCGTCCACGACCTCCGTATCATAGGTCGCCACTTCCCCGATCTTACTCGGACAAGAACCATAAACGAAGGTACGCTTGTCATAGCGGAACGTCGCAATCCCCTGTGCCGCAAAACTATGCGCCACCTCACGATAAGGTTTATTAGGACCCAAGGTACCGTCCTTATCCGTTGGACCGATGCCATGCACCATCACCACCACCGGATATTTGGCCTGACCATCCACCGGCAGACACAAGGTAGCCGGCAACTTGATCCGTCCGTTGATGACGAAAGTATCCTTTTCAACATAATGCGGCTGCTCCAGACTATCCTCCGGAGTTTTTGGAATAAGATTCTTTACGATAGGTTTAAAATGAAAACCGACCACATACTGGTTTTCATCGGTAAAAAGGACAAAACGCACTTGTCCTTGGTCAAAAGTCAACCGACACTGTTCCAACAGCAACGTGTCGCACCGCTCCGACTGCCATTCCCCCTGTTCCACAAAGGCCCCCGCCTGTTCTTCCAGCTGGGACCATACCTTCTCGATGGCAGGCGCCGGCAATGTAGCCCGTATAGCGGGATGAAACCGCGACACTAAGCTATCCCCCTCCCCTGTTTTTATCCAGTCCAAGATACGCTGCGCTCGTTCAAAGTCGTCAGCATACATCTGCGATAGGGAGAAAAAACAGATCAGCAACAATATAATTTTTCTCATATCTCTCTTTCTCAGCTACATTGCTTTGCAAAGGTAACAGAATCCCTACAATGGAGAAAACTCAACCCACCGTATTAAGTTTTTCTAAAAACTCTTTAACATTTATTTATTTGAAATGTTCAGCCTAGTTTACAGAGATATCAGACGAGGAGAGAAAGTGACTCAAAGATAACACCCCTAAAATATTCCCCGGTCCAGGAAAATCCCTAGGACTTTGAAACCGGTTCGAGGGCATTTCAGCCTCCCCTTCCCTATTCCGGTCTACCTTCCATAAAGAACTCCAGTACACCTCCCTTGGCTATCTCCTCAAAGGCAATCCACGGCTGCGAATAAGGTTGCCCATTCAGTCGCACCTCCCGGATATACTTGTTTTTCCGGGAATTATGGTGCACCAAAATCGTGAACTCTCCATCGCGCACCTTCAGCACCGCCTTGTCCACAATCGGAGAACCGAAGACATAGCGACCTCCCGCCGGTTCCACCTGATAGAAGCCCAGGGCAGAAAGAATATACCAGGCCGACATGGCCCCGACATCCTCATTTCCACAAAGTCCGTCCTCCGTCGCCCCGTAGAGCTCCGTCAACACCTGGCGCACCCGGTCCGCCGTACGGTGCGGTGCTCCGGCCAGGGTATAGAAATACGTGATATGATGGCTCGGTTCGTTCCCATGGGCATACTGACCGATCAACCCACTGATGTCCGGCGACTGGTCCCTCCCCTCCAGTTCACTCTTCACGAGGAACAAGGAATCGAGTTTCTCCATCAATGCCGCCTTTCCGCCGAAACAGTCCACCAGTCCTTCAAAGTCATGCGGTGCCAGGAAAGTATACTGCCAGGCATTCCCCTCACAATAATCGTCATTCCGGTGGTCGGAAGCAAACGGATTGAAAGGCTCATGGAACTGCCCCGCACTACTCTTTCCCCGCACGAAATGCGTTTCCGGGTCAAACAGATGCTGGTACGAACGACTCCGGCGACTGAAATACGCCGCGTCCTCCGTCTTCCCCAACCGTTTCGCCACCTGCGCCACCGCCCAGTCCGCGATGGCATATTCCATATCGTAGGCCACCGACTCCTTCATCTTGTCGTACGGGATGTAGCCATACTCCTTACGGAACCGCTGCCCCCGCTCATCGAGCATCACCGAAGTCCTCAGCGCCTCATAGGCCGCCTCCTCGTCCTCGATATAGCCCTTCAGCAGACCGTCCGCCACGATGCAGACACTCGGACTCCCCACCATACAGTTCGTCTCGCAGCCCATCAGGTGCCACACCGGCAACTTCCCCTGCTCCCGATAAATCTGCAGGAAAGTCTCCATCATATCCTTCATCTTCTCCGGATGCACCAGCGTCATCAGCGGATGCGCCGCCCGGTAAGTATCCCAGCACGACAAGGTCGTATGGTTCACGAACTTCGCCCCACGGTGCACCTTTCCGTCCGCTCCCCGGTAGTCCCCGTTCACGTCGCAGAACACCGAAGGTGCCACCATCGTATGATAGAAAGCCGTATAAAAAATCTTTTTGATCTCCTCATCCGTCGTCTCCACCCGGATCTTCTGCAGCTCCTGTTCCCAGAGCGCCTCCGCCTGAACCACCGTCCCCGCGAAGTCCCAGTCCGGCAGTTCCTCCTGCAGATTCAACCGGGCATTCGCCACCGAAGTCGGTGAGAGCGCCACCTTCACATACAGCGGAGCATCCGGCTGCAGTTCCATATTCGCGCGGGCATAGACCACCTCACCGTGAAGACTGTCCCGGACAGCCACCCCGTCCGCCACACCCTCCAGACTCCGGATTGGAGCCGAGAACTCCGCGAAGAAATACATCCGCTGATCGTTGGCCCATCCCTTCGAATAACGGTAGCCCTCCACGTGATGCGCATCCACCAGCCTTACCGCCGCCTCCGTCGCATTGTCCCAGCCCCCGCCATTCTCCAGGTCGATCACCACCGCCGCCTCCTCGGTCGTCGGGAAGACATACTTATGGAAACCCACCCTAGAGGTACAAGTCAGTTCCACATCAATGCCATAGCGCAGCAGATGCGTCGCATAATACCCCGGACGGCTCACCTCCCGACGGCGGTCCTGGTACGACCACAAGCCCGACAGCGGGTCATTCTCATGGCCACGGGCAAAAGTCACCGGACCCACCACCGGCATCAGCGTAATATCATGTAGATCCCCGATTCCCGTACCGCTCAGATGCGTATGCGGGAAACCGATCACCGTAGAATCCGAAAAATGATAGCCCGAAGTCCAGTCCCACTGCTGTGGAATACTCGTCGGTCCCAGCTGTACGAATCCGAAAGGCACATTAGCCCCCACGAACACATGTCCATGTTGTCCCGTCCCGATATGCGTATTCACATACGACGTCAGAGTAGGAGTAACCAGCTGAGTGTCAGTCTCCACACAGCCCAACAGAATCATACATACCCACAAAGCAAAAGCAAGTCCATATCGGTTTTTCATAGAATCGGTCTAAATTGCAGTCATAATCAGGTTATCATCCGTAAAATTAATAAAAAAAGGGAAAAGAAAGGAGTTAGTTAGTGAGGAATGATTTTGATTAGAAATTAGAAGAGAGAAATTAGGAATTTTATTTAGTTAGAAATGATTATAATTAGAGATGAGGAGAGAGAGAAGAGAAACTTTATTTAATTAGAGATTAGGAGAGAGAAAAGAGAAATTGTGTTTTGATTAGAAATGATTATAATTAGGAATTAGGAGAGAGAAAAGAGAAATTGTGTTTTGATTAGAAATGATTTTGATTAGAAGTTAGAGATGGGTTGCTGTATGGACGCCAACGAACTGGATGGGGCCTCCGCCGGATGGACTGGCAGCCGGATAGTTCATTCCTAAATCCTCTCTCCTCATTTCTAATTCCTAACTAAACCAAACTCCTCCCTCCTCATTCCTAACCTCTAACTCTAAAAGTACATCGCGTCAGCTGGCTAGGTCCTCATTTGCTGTACAGACGTGGATTGACTGGATGGGTTCTCCGCCACATGGCTAATTTCTAAATTCTAACTCCTCATTCCTAACTAAACCAAACTCCTCCCTCCTAACTCCTAACCTCTAACTCTCAAAGTACATCGCGTCAGCTGGCTAGGTCCTCATTGACCGTCATTAGCCGTAGGGACGCGATA
>SAMEA104404097__coassemble_2896_pt1 | contig 11226 bp, 6 predicted proteins | sample SAMEA104404097__metabat2_low_PE_059 | metagenome-assembled genome bin SAMEA104404097 (sample SAMEA104404097) | Balaenoptera acutorostrata | reverse complement strand
CATTATTTTAGCTTTTTCCTGACTTGTCAATTATTTCAGCATTTTCGACTGCACTCGGCAGAGCTATCAAGCAAACTTGTAGCTCTGCGCTCACTGGCACGAAAATTCCGGTACAATGACCTGTGGAGCAGGTCACTCACTGTGTAACCGTCTGGTTGAGGAGGACGAAATGGAATGAAATGAAATGGAGTCCGACGAAACCTGCGGTCTCCCCCGGGGACATAGTCGATGCTATCCCTCCCCTCGGGGGAGGTGGCGACGAAGTCGACGGAGGGGGCTTAGGGGGTGAGGAAGTAGGAGTGAGAAGTTAGGAGCGATCCCCTCTCAGACCGACTCCGTCGGCCAGCTCTCCCCCAAGGAGAGCGTCGCCCTTTGCTAAACATTTGGGGGACCGCAGGTTTCGTCGGATTCCGCTGCGCTCCATCCTCCTCAACCCGCGGTTTTATATGGTTTGTCCCCTGTAAGCAGACCAGTCTGCTTACAGGGGACAAACTTAGTGTTATACATGGAGTGACCTGCGGCCCCCTGAATGCCACGAATTTTCCACCGGGCAAAAAAGTTTTCTTGCTCAGCCCCGTTTACTGTCTATAACAGACCTGATTTCTGGACCTCATCGTTCACATGAATAGCAGACTCCAGGATTATCGCCTCCTGATATTTTTATTTTAACAGAACACCGCTACACTAAAAATAATTTATAACTTTGCTGGAAATAAAAGGATGGTCCTATTTTTTTAACCTCCGTTGCTATGGACGAAATAGGAATCTAGCAACCTTTCAACATAAAAACAATTCTCTAGTTTTTTCAAGATGCCCGATGGAGGACCTTCCTTCCGGCATCACCCGAACAGAAACAACAATCCATTACTATAGCTAAGTCAATCATGGAAAGTCTATTATATATTATGCACATCGACTGGGGATGGATCAAACAGCGTCCTCATTTTCTTGCCGAGGAACTGTCGAAATCTTTCGATGTAACGGTATACCACGAGAAACTCTATCATGCAGGAAAGCAGAAGGAGAACCAACATGACCTGCCGCATCTGTCGCTGCACGACTTGTGGCATATCCCTATGCGCCGACTGAAACCCATTTTCAATCTGAACCGCTTCGTGATGAACCATATTCTCTTACGAAAGGAACTGAAGAGATGTCCTTTGTTGTGGCTGTGCCACCCGATGCATTACTCAGGTCATAAGAGAAAGGGACAATTTCTGATCTATGATTGCATGGACGATGTTTTGGAATTCAAATGCTCCCCTGCTATTCGTCAGCAACAGGAAAAACTGGAAGCCGCATTGTGCCGCGATGCCGATCTGGTCCTGGCTTCCAGTGACTACTTGAAGAAAAAACTGGAGACCCGTTATGGAACGACCAATATCAAGGTGGTAAATAATGCGATTTCGCTGAATATTGAAGAAATCCAACCCTTGCCAACAGCTATCGACCAACTGTTCCAGTCGTCTAGAAAGAAGATGGTGTATATCGGTACCATATCGAGCTGGTTCAATTTCGACCTCCTGATCAAGATCTTGAATCAGAATCCGAATTTGGAACTCATCCTCTTCGGTCCAACGGAAGTAACCATCCCCGATCATCCGCAGATAAAATACGCAGGAGTGGCCGAACATAAATATGTGTCCTCCATCATGTCCAAAGCGGATGCCCTGATCATGCCTTTCGTGGTCAATGAATTGATCAAGAGTGTCAATCCGGTGAAGGCTTATGAGTATATCTATGCGCACAAGCCGGTGCTGATGCCGTTTTATGAGGAAGTGGACAAGTTTAAAGAGTATATTTACCTTTATCACAATGAGGAGGAAGCCACACAGTTGCTGAACCGACTGGCTAACGGGGAATTGGCTCCCAAGGCGTCTTTGGAGAATTCACAACAGTTTGCACTGAAGAACAATTGGAAGAACCGTGCGGCCTTCATTGTGGAGGAAATCCGCAAAGCTAGGGGCAAGTGATCTTGATGATTGCGGATCCGGAATAAAGGATTCCAGCCCTACATCTGCAACTATACATAAAGGGGACGTTCCGTAAGGACACTTTGAAAGTCATTCAAAGTCGATCAAGTCTATTTGATATATAAATCAGTGATCGCGCCAGCCCCTTCCTTCCCGCTCCGCGTGGAAGTCGACCATGCGGTTTGCTGACGCTATTTATAGCGTCCCTACCCATGCGGCGGAAATTCCAATGAAAACCCCTGCGGCGGAATGTCGTTAAAAGATTCTGCCGTAGGGACGTTCAGCTGGCTAGGTTCTCATTTGCTGTAGATTTCTTGCCCCCGTTATCGGGGGCAAGAAATCTGCCCATGCGGCCGCCAGTCCATCTGGCGGAAATTTCCAATGAGGGCCATGCGGTAAAGAAACCATCCGGCCATTCATCAGCATCTTCATGCGCCAGCCGTTGCCGACCTCGGCAACTCCAATTCTTCTAAATTCTTCAAAATTTGCGTGCAAAAATAACAGTGGTCGCGCCAGCCAGTGGTCTTTAGACCATATCAATCAATGCCTGTTATATTCATCGGACGTTTATTTACAAATAAAGATAGACGCCGGGGATAGACGCCGAAGGTGATTCACCCCGGCATGGTAAAAAACGAAGCAGAGCGGAGTTTTTTGCCTTGCCGGGGTTCCCCCCGATGGCTAGTCAAAGACTATCGTTCCCAAGAGTGGGAGCTGTCCGCGGAGCGGACTGAGGGTTGATTACCGAAAACCGAAGGACCATTTTCCCCACAACAATATAGGTTGGAAGATTAGAACAGCATACTGGCACCCTATCGATTTACGGTATTGCGGAATACCTTTCTACAGCAAACCCTTAGCTCTCTGAAGGGACGCCATCCACATCGTGACTGAGGATTTTTTGATGCTCCGAAGATCACAATTAATCCCCGAGTACTTCTACTGCTTATTTCAGCGACGCAACGATACGGGAACAAGCCAGACCGTCACCATAAGGATTCGTAGCCTTGCTCATTTGTTCATAGGCGTCGGCATCAGTCAACAAAGTGGTGACATTGTCCACAATTTTCTGATAATCCGTACCAACCAACTTCACGGTACCGGCACTGAGGGCTTCTGGACGTTCTGTGGTGTCTCGCATCACGAGTACTGGTTTTCCTAACCCAGGAGCCTCTTCCTGAATTCCGCCGGAATCGGTCAGTACCAAGGTGGCTTTCTCCATCAGATACACAAAACTTGGGTAGTCCAATGGTTCGATAAAGAACATGTTTCCTAAATTTGACAGATCATTGCCGAACACTTCATGGATCGGCTGACGCACATTAGGATTCAGATGCATTGGATAAACAAAGTCGATATCGGGGAACTGATTCTTCAGATCACGGATGGCCTTGCACATATGGATGAAACCGTCACCGAAATTCTCACGACGGTGCCCCGTAATCAGGACTAGTTTCTTCCCATCTTCCAATCGATGAACATTATATCCGGAATCAGAAAGTACCCGACGGAGCGTGGTATTGAGATCGGAATTCGTCTTGATTTCATTGACCATCCAGTGTAATGCATCGATAACGGTATTACCAGTCACGGTGATGGTACTATCCTGAGTACCTTCATCCAGAAGATTCTGACGACTCAGAGCTGTTGGCGAAAAGTTGTAGGTGGCGATACGGCTCGTGATTTGACGGTTCAGTTCTTCTGGCCACGGACTGTAGATATTGTGGGTACGCAGACCGGCCTCCACATGTCCAACGGGAATCTGCTGGTAGAATGCCGCCAAAGCCGCTGCGGTGGAGGTCGTGGTGTCTCCATGCACCAGGACGACATCCGGCTGTCTGTTTTTCAGCACATCACGCATCCCTAGAAGTACACGGCTGGTGACGTCATACAAGTCTTGTCCCTTCTGCATGATATTTAAATCATCATCGGGAACGATATTGAATAGGTGAAGTACCTGGTCCAACATTTCGCGGTGTTGTCCTGTGACACATACAAAAGTCTTGAAGTCTTCTGGATGACGTTGGAACTCTTTCACCAGCGGAGCCATCTTAATGGCTTCTGGACGAGTACCAAATACTAACATGACTGTTTTCATATCTTGAAAATATTAAAGGTATCATGCCTCCTGTCTCATGCCTGCCGAACCCATAAGATAAATATCAGGACTGGAACAGGAAGAGGAATGGCAATGATTAAAATCAACGGTTAAATAATCCTATCACTGAAGATTCGGGGATGTCTCTTATTTCATGACCACCTTGAGGGTATGGGTCATTCTGTCATTTTCTGGCGGCAGGGACATGTAATCTCCATAGATAATGGTAAGGTATTCCTTCTGGTCGTGGGGACAAGGAAAAGAATGGCCTTCAAATTCGATTTCCGACAATGGGTAGATGCAGGTGGATGGGAACTCGCTCCAGAATCCAGAACCATAGACATAATTGATGTATTTAATCCCCATGAGTTTGTCGATGAGGGAAAATCCACCATACACAACCTGAAGAAGAGTGTAATAACTGTGTAGCAGGAAGTAGTCCAACTTACCGGTGAACTTTTTTCTAGTGAACTTATACAAATAATAATGCGGATACTTAGAGGAGAATCCACTTAATGCCATACTGCAATGTCCCATGGGGAATACATCGATATAAATACCCTTGTATTTATAATTGACGTCCTGATACTCATTTTCCTGGATTTCTGAATTCAGGTCTCTGACTTTCGCATAGGGAGCAACATACCCCCGGTCCGTCTGGTGCGTTTGGATGGCCAGATGTTTAGGCAAGGCGGCAGGGACAACCTGGAGGAATTTCTTAAAATCCGCTGTCGGCATCTCAATGTCAAGGTCATCATCCCAAGGAATAAATCCACCATGTCTGACCGCTCCGAGAAGCGTACCGCTGGCAATCCAGTAGGTAAGATGGTGCTCCTTGCAGATCTTATCCACCGTAATCAGAATATCCAACATACGTAGCTGATGGTTTCTGAGATTGGAACCATCCGGATTATATTTTTGTCTTAATGCATCGTTATCCATGTTTCTTTATTTTTAAGATGTCTAATAATGTTTTGAATTCTTCCATCTTGGTAAGCCATGCTGTCAGAAGATAGAAAATGGCGCCAATCACCACCCCGACAATGATTCGCAAGATATAGGAGTCTATCAGGAATGTGGATCCATAGACCACCAGCCCCATGACACTGGCCAAGACTAGAGAAGGAATGACATCCAATATCTGCCTTTTCAGCGTGAGCCCGATGAGTCGTTCCGTGTAATGGGTGTTCATCACAGCGGCTATGATGGAGTAGATTGCTCGGCCACAGCACATGCCCACAATACCGAAAGGAAGAGAGCAGAGCAGAATCGTGACTGCCGTAATCTTTTTCACAATTTCCAGTTTCAAGGACCAGTCGGAATGTCCTTTGACCAGCAACAGATTGATGTTGATGATACTGAGATGGTCGAACATCCAGTCCACACAGAGGATCTGCAGTAGCAGTACACAATCTATCCACTTGTCCGTAAGCAACAGGACAATTACCGGTTCCGCGAGAGTCAGGAAACCGATCATCAAAGGGAATATGATAAATGAGGAGATTCGGATATACGAACGGTAAGCATGGCACAACCTTTCGTCGTCATCCTGGATACTGCTCAGAATAGGAAAGGTAACTCGATAAATGATGGTATTGAGATTGGACGATGGAAAGGTGGCGAACTGGTCTGCACGGGTATAAAAACCCAGATCAGTGGCGGAATACCGACGTCCGATCACCAACGTATAGATATTGGTATAAACGATATGGATCGTTCTGGTCAACAACAGTTTTGAGCCAAAGGAGAACAAGGTTCTGAAAGATTTCATGGAAAACTCCCAGGTTGGTTTCCAACGAACGAAATAGAGACTGAGCAAAGTGGTACAACCGCCTTGCACTAAGGTCTGCGCCACAAGCGACCAGACACCATACCCCATATACGCCATACTGACCCCCACAACGCCGGATAACACGGCCGCCATAAAGGAAATCTTGGTCAGCGTCTTGAAGTCCACCTGAATAGATAGGATGGTTTTATGTATGGCCGAGAAAGAAATGAGAATCAGATTGAGGAAGATGTATCGGGAAACCAACGTCAGCTCCGGCATATGGAAAAAGTCTGCAATATAAGGTGCGCTGACATACAGTCCCAAATAAATCAGGATCGTAATGACAATATTGAAATAAAAGACTGTAGAAAGGTCCAACTGGGTTCTATTCTGTTTCTGAATCAGAGATTCAGAGAAACCGCCATCCATAAAGAGCTGTGACAACTGTATAAAAACAGCCAACATACCAATCATACCATAATCAGAAGGCAATAGCAAACGTGCCATGATGATTTGGATAAAGAACTGTACTCCCTGTACAGAAAATCTGTCAATCGCACTCCAAAGTACCCCTGAAACAGTTTTGCTTTTAAGATCTTGTGCCATACTAAGTCTGGTTGCGTGAAATCATCTGCTTAAGAATTGAAGTTTCTACCCCAATCTTTCTTATGATTTATAAGCGTTATGATTTTATTTTTCTAAAATGATTCAATGCCTTGCAAAGTTATAATTTTTTTTCTGTCTACCTTCTTTCCGACCTAAAGAAATCAGCAATCGCAAACGTGAAAGCGGAATAGCAATCCCAAAATCACTTTTCAGACAATAAAAACAGAGCAGACGAGCTAAAGACGACAGAAGCTGACGCGACAGGGGTCTAAAGACGACAGGACACCATGCGGTAGAAAAATCCAGTGGTCGCGCCAGCCAACTCCTCTCCCCTCACTTCTAATTTCTAACTATTAGAAAGTGGTCGCGCCAGCCTCCTGTCGTGACGCAGTCCCCCCGTCGAACAAAGTCCCCCTGTCGTGACTAAACAACTTTTATCTCTTAAAAACAACGATATGTTAAAAATTATGTCTATCTTGCGTCAATAAACTTAAGATACAGGCTTTCTAGACAGATCACATCCTGAACAAAATCCCGTTATCATCCATTAAACCGAACCTCTTAGCGGCAAAATTATGCAAATTATACTTTTATCCGGTGGATCCGGAAAACGCCTCTGGCCATTATCCAACGACACTCGTTCCAAACAATTCCTTCCCCTATTGGAATCCCCCGAGGGGAAATCAGAATCCATGGTACAACGTGTAGTACGACAAATCAAGGAATCCGCCCTGGAAGGCAATATCACCATAGCAACTAACGAGGCACAACGGGATATTATCATCAACCAGCTGGGCGACGAGATCAACTTCGTCAAAGAACCGGAACGGAGAAATACCTTTCCAGCCATCGCCTTAGCTTGTAGTAACCTCAGTCTCCTCAAACATTGCGATGATCAGGAAATCATCATTGTTATGCCTTGCGACACCTTCACCGAAACCAAATATTTCGATACCGTTGCTCAGATGGCGAAGGCCTTGGAGGACCATCCCATCCACCTGGCCTTAATGGGGATTCCACCAGCACATGCCTCTACCCGCTACGGATACATCGTACCTGAAAATAGGAGAAGTAACGAACCTATCCAATGGGTGAAATACTTCACCGAAAAGCCGAATATCGCCCAGGCAAGGGCGCTGGTACAAGAAGGAGCCTATTGGAATGGAGGCGTCTTCGCCTTCCGTCTGGGAGCCATGATGAACCAGCTCAAGCGCTACCTCAAGGTGAATAGCTACGAGGAGATTCTAGAACAATACAGCAAACTCCCCGCCATCAGCTTCGACTACGAGGTGGTGGAGAAATCAGCGAATGTCGCCGTCGTTCCATTCGATGGTATCTGGAAGGACCTAGGTACGTGGAACTCTATCACACAGGAACTTCGACATGAAACCATCGGAAATGTGGTCTTCGGAAAGAAGAATATTAACACCCATGTGATCAATGAATTAGACCTTCCAATCTTCTGTGATGGTCTAAAAGATATTGTCGTTGCCGGAAGTCCCGACGGCATCATCGTCTGCAGTAAGGAATGCTCCGTCAACATCAAGACCTATGCCGGTAAACTCTTCAAGCGTCCAATGTATGAGGAGCGTCGTTGGGGGACTTATCAGGTACTGAAATCCGAGACCTATGCCGACGGCACGAAATACCTCACCAAATCCTTAAAACTCCATGCCGGAAAGTTCATCAGCTACCAGGTGCACCGGAAGCGCAAGGAAATATGGACCATTACAGAAGGCACCGGTTGGGTCGTCGTCGACGATGTCGTTCGTCAGGTAGGCCCCGGAGATGTCATTGTCATTGAGAAATTACAGAAACACTGTATCAAAGCCATCACAGAACTCGAAATCATTGAAGTCCAACTCGGCACCGATCTTGTCGAAAGCGACATCGAGCGTTTTGAGTGGCAATGGTAATAACGAATAGAGGCAATAAATGACGACAGGAGGAACTACGTTCCGTCACCATTCGGTCTTATCGTCAACAAATTGTTGTCAATTTATTCGTCAGGAGCAATTGAATCACCTCATTGAAAAACTCCACCGCAGGACTGGTGGCCGGATGGCAAATTCCTAATTTCTCTCCTCATTCCTAATTATCATAATCCATCGCGTCAGCTGGCTAGGTCCTCATTAGCTGTAAGGACGCGATACATCGCGTCAGCCGGCTAGGTCCTCATTAGCTGTGAACGCAAATGATCCGGATGGCTAATTCCTAACTCCTCTCTCCTCATTCCTAACTATCTTCTAACTTCTCTCTCCTCATTCCTAATTATCATAATCCATCGCGTCAGCAGGCTAGGTTCTCATTAGCTGTAAGGACGCGATAAATCGCGTCAGCAGGCCGCATGGTCGACTTCCACGCGTGAGCGGGAAGGAAAGGGACACCGGTTGCTGGCGCGACCACTGGACTTTAACACGGAGGATATATTTTGTTTTGGAGGCACTCCGGTGGAGCTCATAGGAATTACACGGAAGACGTGATCTGAAGATCACTGGCTGCGCATGAGATGGCTGATGGACAAGACAGGGGGACTTCGAGCGACAGGGGATGACCTGCGTCACGACAGGAGCACTTTGTGCGTCGGCTACGCGACCATTGTTTTCTGCCGGATGGAGTTCATTGGGAATCTCTGCCGGAAGGACTTTTGTCCGGATGGCTGTAAGGACGCGATAAATCGCGTCAGCAAACCGAATGGTCGACTTCCACGCGTGAGCGGGAAGGAAGGGGACACCGGTAATAGCAAGGGCTGGCGCATGAGGATACTGATGATGGGGATTGAATGGCTGACTTCTTTCTTTGAATTAAATACCTCGTTACTAATTCATTGGAAATCTCAGGTACCATTTTAATAAATCGGGCGTCACTCAGCAAAGCCTTCAAGCAAGCTTGAGTCTCTGCCCTCGCTAGCCACGATTTTAAATAAATCGGGCGTCGCTCAGCAAAACTAAAGCAAGTTTGGCTCTGCCTTCGCTAGCCACGATTTTGGATAAGTCTGGAGTCACTCAGCAAAGCTCAAGCAAGCTTGGCTTTGCCTTCATTTGCACAGACTTTAAATAAATCGGGCGTCACTCAGCAAAGCCTTCAAGCAAGCTTGAGTCTCTGCCTTCGCTAGCCACGATTTTGCATAAGTCTGGCTGCGCTCAGCAAAGCCCAAGCAAGCTTGGCTTTGCCTTCATTTGCTCAGACTTTAAATAAATCGGGCGTCACTCAGCAAAGCCTTCAAGCAAGCTTGAGTCTCTGCCTTCGCTAGCCACGATTTTCCCCAACGGGGATAGACGCCGAAGGTGATTCACCCCGGCATGGTAAAAAACGAAGCGGAGCGGAGTTTTTTGCCTTGCCGGGGTCTCCCCCGATGGCTAGTCAAAGACTATCGCTCCCAAGAGTGAGAGCTGTCCGCGAAGCGGACTGAGGGTTGAAAACTGAAAACTGAGAACTGAAAACCGAAAACTGAAAACCGAGAACTGAAAACCAATGACTGATTGCGGAGGACTCCGCCCCTCTCCCCCTCCGCCCTCTAGTCAATAAAAAAATGCTCCAGTTTCTGCTGCTGGCCTATCTCCAAAGTCTTCAATGGATTATCGCAACAATCCAAATAGGTTAATTTAGAATTGAGACGGACATCCAACGCTCTTAACCGATTTCCTGTACACATCAACGTGGTCAAACCCAAATTTTGTGAGAGATCCAAACACACCAACTGATTCCATTGACATTCCAAATAGCCCAAATTCCGATTTTGACTAAGATCCAAAGCAGTCAATGCATTCCTATGGCAAATCATACTGGACAAATTCAGATTTTGACGGACATCCAGTTCCGTCAGTTGGTTGAAACCGCATTCCAAACGGAATAGTTTCGGCATCCGACGTACATCCAGACTCGTCAACTGATTATGTCCACAAATCAATTGCGTCAGAGCCGGATGATAACCGAACTTGATACTCGTCAACCGATTGTACCCACACTCCAATACGGTCAAAGCCGTATTATAACGCACATCCAGTTCCGTCAACCGATTCGGTTCTGTCAAAGGATACCCGCCACACCGGATCACCTTCAAGTTGGGCATATACTCAATCCCCTTAAGAGAAACTACCGGAGAACCAAACCCCAAATCAATCTCTGTAATCCGGGAAGCCGTCTCCTGGGATAATTTTCCTACAGAATTTCCCTCATAATGACGAAGCAGGTAAGCCTCGAAAACAGGATCCTCAACCGGTACAAACTCGGGATATTGCATCAAAGGAATACGGATCCGTTCATTCCAGCAACACAAGAGCACAGTACTCTCCCGCAAACGAAGCCCCTCATAGCGATTCACTTCAACTTGCACCTGATAAGTACCCGCACTCCCCTCCTCTTCCCGGACACAAACCCAGGATTGACATTCCTCGGGAACCTCGATATACCAAAGATCCTTACATCTGAACACCAACCGGTTCATTCCCCCATGGAACGAAAACTTCAACACCGGAACCTCCCCATTCGGAAAATCCACCAGATACCTTTTTTGCTTTTGTACGTCAAAATTCATAACTGTAAAACTAAATTGCAGATAAATTCGTAGGAAAAAATCATCCTTATCCTTCAAGACAAAAAATCAAAAGCAACAAAAAGGCTTGCAATAAAAAATCATAAAACTTCCCGTAGTGAGCGGGTTCTCCCGCTCAGCAACGAACCGGAACTGCAAATCTCATCAAACCTCTTTATCCCCACATAACATCGGCATCTCCCGTAGTGAGCGGGTTCTCCCGCTCAGCAACGAACCGCCATTG
>SAMEA104404097__coassemble_2775_pt1 | contig 11570 bp, 10 predicted proteins | sample SAMEA104404097__metabat2_low_PE_059 | metagenome-assembled genome bin SAMEA104404097 (sample SAMEA104404097) | Balaenoptera acutorostrata | reverse complement strand
ATAGCATTACGACGTTTTTTTGTGAACTAAATCCACGGAAGAATTACACTGCCCCGTTTTTCTAGCACAGAAGCTAGATAGACTTTCGACTGTGACTCGTGCTGAATGCTCTGCAGAATGTCCTTGTCCAGACGCACCACCGCATTGTTCAAGTTGACTCCCTTCACCCCGACCTCCTTTATTTTCTGCGAACAGTAGAGATAAGTCGGCACCATAGAACAGGGTTCTATACCCGTAGGCAATAGATTAGGTGCCCCCACCAAGGTATTGAGGAAGGAAGATTTGCCAGCGCTGAAACCACCAGCCACCACCACCTGAGTATCGCTCGTGTTCTCGTGAATCTGCAATTCATACAGCACATCCTTCACCTTATCCGCTAAAGTGTCAACGATATTTTCGTCTAAGAAATCACTATAGTAAATGTCACAGAATTCCCACCAATCATATCCCTTCTCATCTTTTCGTCTCAAAGAATTGTTCACACTCCGAGTGACGATTCCAAGATCGGCATTGTCCTTCTTGCTGCAGATATTGGCGATCACCTCGAGCGCCTTCTCCGGCAACTCGTAAGGATTCACCTTGATGATGCTGCGGTGCTCCCGTGCCGTCTTCGAACTTTTACTAGCAAATCTTCCCATATTTCAAAATCTATGAATCATTACACCTCCAGTTAAAGTGCAGCTTTCAACTGCGCCAACTGCGCCACAGCCGTTTTCAGCTGGCTCAACTGATTTTCCAATTCCGTTTTTCCCATCGCATTTTCAGAAGACATACGTACAGATTCCTGCATATTGGAGATGCTCCGTTCCATGTTCGTCTGCAAATGCTTGCGGATGCGTTCCTGCTGTGCCAACACCTGGGTGTAGATATGATCACGCATTCCCTCAACAATCTGACGGACCACCTCCTGGCGGATTTTCTCCTCCACTTCTGCGACCAGTTCCTCTTCACTCTTACCAAAGATTTTCTTGAGCAGGTCGGGAATGACAGCCCCCAAGATGCGCAACACCCACCCCAGGATTTTCGCAAAAACATGAGGCATCTTCAGCAGCATTTCAGCAGCGGCAGCCAACCCACCCACAATCTCATCATGGAAATCGTCGATGATTCCTTCCACCAGTCCTTTGTCCACATCCAGCGCATCCTGCAAAGAGTGGGAAACCTCATCGACCACGGTGTTCAATGCCTCGGCATACTGACGGCCTTCCTCCTTGAAAGCATTCACCACCACAGGACGGATATAGTTGAGGATGCAGGCTTTGATATCGTCCGATTTCTCACGGCGTACCAACATCCGCGCCAACTCCTCCGTATGGATCATCAACTCTTTCTTCACCGCATCGAGAATGTCCTGAGTTGATTTCTCGGGAGAATCTGCAGCGATATTATTCTTCAGTTGCCCTTCCATCTCAGCTTTCTTCGCTTCCAGTTCCGAAATTTTCTTTTCCGCATTCTGGATGTTCGCACCGAGAAGATCCCCCTGCATATTCATATACGTGATCTGCTTGTTGATGAAAGCCACAATCTGAGGCACCATTCTCTCACGCACCAGTTCGTCTACCTGAATGCCCTCCAGATACTTCACGAAATCCTCAATCTGATGCTCATGGGCGGACACGCTCCCCACGTAGACATTGCTTCCGATAGCTCCGCGAGCCTGGATGCCGACATATTCCATGATTTCCTTCAATTCCGCTGCAGGCTTCTTCTCCCTCTTCGATACGAGAATGGCGGGGCGCAGATTATATTGGTGCAACTCTTTCAGAAAAGCCAGCGTTGAAGTGCGCAGTGCGCCCTGTCCCGCATCCATGAGCAGAACGAAGGCCGTTCCCTTGTCGATATAATGAAGTATGGCATCGTTGTGTTCCTGTACGCCCGAATCAATGCCCGGCATGTCCACCAGCACGATGCCTCTACGCTGCAAGCCGGCAATGGCGGGTGACTTCACATAGACCTTCGCGATGTCTCCTGGACGACTCTGAAAAGTATTCAGCAAATCAAGATTTCCCTTGGAGACTTCCTTGTCCTCACGGTAAAACACGACCATCTCTTCCTGCGGATACCCCTCTTGCTGCAGCGCACCTGCCGCATAGATCTCGTAGGCTATGGCGGTTTCGGGAGTGATGTCCACAGGCAACAGGGTCTCGTCCTTACCGCCGCGGTCACGCATCAAGCAGTTCACCAGCGAACTCTTGCCCGCACTGAAATCGCCCACAATAGGCACTTTTATATATTCGTCGGACTGCAGTCGTCCCAACAGATTACTCTTCTCCTGCGCCACTTGCTGCTTGGCAGAATCCAACAGATAAGCACTTGAAATCTCATAAGATTTCTCAATCGTCTCTCTCAAATTTGTATTTGCTTTCATACTATTGATATTTTATATTTAGATCTATTTTACAGCCTCAACTTCTAGATATACCAGGTTCAGTGCACCGGCTTTTTTGAGGTCAATCCCATAAATACGCATAAAGGCGTCAGCCACTTGCTGCCCGCCATTGGTTACCACAGGATTCATCAACGTGGGAGTCACCACCTCGACAGTCATCCCCTTCTCCACACGAATGCCATTGGCGTATTTGTTTTGTTTCACTGTAATTCGATATAACATATTTTCCTTTATTTAAGTTGAGGAGACTTCATTCCTCCGATTTTTATCTATTCAAAATTAGTTCAAATTAAATTTTTACACTTCGAAATAAGTACGGGATATTGCCAAACCAAAAGAAGAGTACCAAAACCTTCATTTTTGGTACTCCTCTTTTCCGGACAATATAAAGTATAGCTATCAGCAGCCGAATTTCAATAAAAAGCATAGACGCCGACTCCCGTCTATGCTGCTAAAAAAGAAAAGTCCACAAGCCCGTGGACATTCTTCCAAGGCTTGTGGACTTTTTCCGTAGAGGGTGTTTTTTTATCCACACCCCATATACTTATATATTCTTCCCGCTGTTCTGCACCTATTGAAGTGAATAAGGTGTACAACGATATTCATGATTATTTTTTCAACTTAAATACCGCCAACGTACCTTTATGGTCGCTAGGCCATACCCCTAGTGGAGTGATGAAACGGTCCTCACTGGTTTCCTTCACCCGTTTGAAACGAAGAATAGAACTGTCAGGACCCACAATAGCCGCTTCCTTCAATTTCAATTTTTTATTCGGCATAAAATAGATATAGTCCAGTCGCGTACGTTCGTCCGCATCGGGAGCCCATGACAAAGTCTTTACCTTGATTCCAGGATTGTCAGCCGGGAAGGTGAAAGCTGGATGAGTCACGGGATTCGGATAAATCTCACGATAAGCGTCCTTATATCCCTTTTCAATCAACAGATTGGAGCATTCCCAAGGAATCACCGTACCGTGATGGTCCCAAAGGTCTTTGGTCTGCTCGTTCCAGTCGAGATGCGAAGCCTCATTGAAGTCACCACCGATAATGATGATATTGCCCGCTTCCTTTTCAGCATCCGCCAGAACAGCCTCGAGTCCCTCACCACGTGTAGAACGTTTCATCATCTTTACCACCTGAGCCACATCGGTCACCGGACCGTCCAGTTTCTTCAAGGAATTTCCGTCATAGCCTCGAGGAAGGAAAGTCGCATCGTTCGTATAGTCCAGATGACAAGAATATACCACGATATCATGACCGTTGTATTCCACACGGGTCTTGGACAATGAATTTCCCGGAGTCTTGATGGGATAGTGTTCCTTGATCTTGAACTTGGAAATCACACTGACATCACCGAACTCACTATGTTCTCCATAATAAGTGGCCCCTTTCTTCTTGAGTTCCTCCAGAATACGAGGCATGAATTTCTTACCGTGATAATTACGAATCTCACTGAACATGACGATGTCGGCATCTAGATGGATCACCTCGTCGGCAATAGCCTCAAAGCCACCCTTCACCTGTGTTCCTTCATGGAAAATATTCATCTGCAAGACTCTCAGCTCTCTGGACTTTCCAAAGAGGGCGATGCTAAACAAGAGTAGCATCGACAAAACTAAACTCAATCTTTTCATAGAAGTTTGTTTATATATAAAAAAATGTTTATTGATATCGAATGAAAGAAGGAGCCATCTCCACGCCACACTTTTACATAGGGCCTCATCACTCCAGGTATCGCTTTATAGAAGACTCAGACAAAGAACAAAATCAGCACGAAGGCCAAGATAGGCCCCCAAATCAGGGCAGCCAACAGCACCACTTTTATTTTCTCCCACCTACTTAGTGATCTAAACAGTTCCTTTCCCTGCTTTCCACCAGCGGTGGGTGGCTGCCACTTCCTAGATGTGTGAGGTTGCCTATCCCTCTCCCCCATATAATAAGGGTCCTCTGGGTTCATTTCCCGAAAAAGTTCTTCGTCGTCATCCATGTAACAAAGATAAATATTTTTATTCAAACAAATGCATATGTGATAGATTTGCAGAACATCAACAATATCAAAAAGACAATACAAAAGGAAAAACAGCAAAGCTGCTATCTATTTTTCTTCCTTTAGGAAACGAGCACAATAAACCTGGATTTACGCAATAGGAGGTCCATGACATTATAAATAAAAGAGGATGTATCCTGACGACACACCCTCAGATAAATAGCAATTGAAATGTCCGTTTACTGTACTAACTCTTATCTCATCAAGGAATATAACAAAACAGACAGCGCTACGATCGTCAAAGAGATCAAACAATTGTAGAAGATACGGACCCGCAATCTTCCTCGAGAACATTTTTCTACATGTTTTCCCAACCTTTGTTGTAGGAATAAGCTGTAGAGAACACTCAATACAGCACCACTCGCCGCAACCAGAAGAAGGTTGCGGGAACTCGTACAGACATAGGCAACAATTACCAGTAGCCAAACCCAATTAAGAGGGATAAGATAATCAATTTTCTTTCTCATATATATAAAACAGGATATAATTAAATCGTAAAATATTCTTCTATCAATAAAATCAGATATAAATCCCATAATGTATACAGCTATACTACGCCCTCTTACTTTTGCTCAAATCTGTTCCTATACAGAGAATGATAATACTATCTTGATTTTAGAATGTACTTTTTTACAAGATATCATCTATATATTTCTGTTAAACAAGTCCATACCGATCACGTCACGTAAGCAAATGCTCCCTAAACGTTTCATAACAGTGACCTCCACTAACGCTTATTTTGTTTTTTCACCTACACTGGAAATATTCAACAACTAATATATTGAACGAGCAGCATTTTCTGATCAGAATGAATGGTTTGAAAATAATAATGGCGTGGGATTTTCACTTATTATCTCATTGAGGCTCTGGACTGCCATTCGTATATAATAAGCAAACCCACGCCAATAGATATACTAATCCCTTACGGGAATAATAAACCATCAACGTGGGCGTTTCTTGCCCATTATCCATACGAACAGAATTGTCCAGATTCCAACGAGAGATAACTTAGCTAAACGCCCTTTTCTAAAATTTAAATGCAGAGATTGCTCTCCACCGTGCAAAACTAAAGAAAAAACATTAGCTGAACAAGAATAATATCAAATATCAATTGTAAAATGCAAATATAATCGGTTTATCTTGTATTGCAGCTACTTAGATTTATATTTTTAGAATTAGAGCAAAATCGAATCACAGAAGACGATATAAGGAAAATTCGATTGCCTCAAAAACATTGGAACAACCTATTCTGCTGTAATAGTCATCTCTTTTGTCTGACGACCATACAGAAACGTCGGATGTAGTTCTGTATGGTCTAGAAATAAATCAAACTTCTTTTCATAAAACACCTTGTAGCTACACCATCACCGATGTACTAGAGTGTTCTATTTGTACCGTGACATGCCTACTGTGAGCGGCTTCTGCCGCTCAGCAACGAACCGGAATGAACAAGGCAAACACCCGCAGGTGCTGAGCGGGAGAACCCGCAGGTTCTGAGCGGGAGAACCCGCTCAGAACACCCAATGAATCCCATTGACGCGGCCTGCTGTAGTGAGCGGCTTCTGCCGCTCAGCAACGAACCGGAATGAACAGGGCAAACACCCGCAGGTGCTGAGCGGGAGAACCCGCTCACTACACCCAATGAATTCCATTGACGCGGCGCATGTAGTGAGCGGCTTCTGCCGCTCAGCAACGAACCGGAATGAACAGGGCAAACACCCGTAGGTGCTGAGCGGGAGAACCCGCTCACTACACCCAATGAATCCCATTGACAGGACCTGCTGTAGTGAGCGGCTTCTGCCGCTCAGCAACGAACCGGAAAGGAAAAGGCAAACACCCGCAGGTGCTGAGCGGGAGAACCCGCTCACTACAACCAATGAATTCCATTGACAGGACCTGCTGTAGTGAGCGGCTTCTGCCGCTCAGCAACGAACCGGAATGAACAAGGCAAACACCCGCAGGTGCTGAGCGGGAGAACCCGCTCACTACAACCAATGAATCCCATTGACGCGGCGCATGTAGTGAGCGGCTTCTGCCGCTCAGCAACGAACCGGAAAGGAAAAGGCAAACACCCGTAGGTGCTGAGCGGGAGAACCCGCTCACTACAACCAATGAATTCCATTGACGGGGCGCATGTAGTGAGCGGCTTCTGCCGCTCAGCAACGAACCGGAACGGACAGGGCAAACACCCGCAGGTGCTGAGCGGGAGAACCCGCTCACTACAACCAATGAATCAAATATAAGAACCTCAAATTGGACACCCTATAAATTTACCTGTTTGAAAAATCCAGAATTTCTGAAATAAAGAGAAAACTTACACCGAAAAGTTTACAGATTATTTTGAGAAAGTGAAGGTGGCTGATTCCAGGAAAATATGAACATCCGTCTTTCCACGGGTTTGTTAAACATTTAAAATACCAATTTGGATTTTGGATATTCTTGTAGTATCTTTATATTAGAGAAGGAGGAAATAAGATTAAGGCTTATTTCCTCCTATTTTTTGCCTGTTTTTTGTCGAATCTAAGTTACTAGCAGATTTTTTTAGTAGTATTGTAGATGAATTTTCTAGTATTGTAGCTGAAAATACAAGTAACTTAAACAAATCCAGATTACTACGGAGCTGGCAAATCCTTAATTTTTCATAAATTTTCCCTTTGCTACAGTATTCAAAAAGTCGGATTGCTGTTGTGAATACGTGTATTTTTTCGTAGCTCCATCTTGTCCAAAGCTCTGAATATCCAAAAAAAATCGCAGACAACTAGATATCTAATCATCTGCGATTTTCCTTTAGTGATCCCGATGGGATTCAAACCCATGACCTTCAGAACCGGAATCTGACACTCTATTCAGCTAAGCTACGGGACCAATTCGGATGCAAATATACAGATTTATTCTGAACCTACAAATTTTAAAGGAACCAAACAAGAATATTCTGAAAATATCAGGAAAGAGAAGACCTGATGCTGCTTTAACGAGACTTTCCACATTACACGGGGAAAACATTAGGCTATCTCAGCAAAAAACACTTCCTTTGTGACAATATTGTCCGTCAGTCCGCGTTGTTTCTAGACAGACAACACTACTTTTCTGATACTGATGAGACCATGAACAACTAGGAGAGACTCCGCCGGTGTAGAGCTCTGAAGTACAGAAAAACTAACGTCAACAAACCATTATACATTATATATTAATATGAATGAAACCACAAAGACAGGTTACCGTGTCCAAGAATACCACGGCCCTGTAAAAAGATATTGCCAGACTTTGGATTTACGAGATAATGCTGAACTGATTGCGGAATACCGTAAACGCCACAGCGAAGACCATGCCTGGAAAGAAATTATCGCGGGGATAAGGGAAGTGGGAATCCTGGAAATGGAAATCTATATCCTCGGCACACGACTCTTCATGATCGTGGAGACACCGCTCGACTTCGACTGGGACAGTGCGATGGCCCGTCTCGCCACACTGCCCCGACAGGCGGAATGGGAGGATTATATGGCAGAATTCCAACTGGTGAAAGCTGGTATGACTTCCGCGGAGAAATGGCAACCTATGGAAAGAATGTTCCACCTCTATAAAGATGAAGGAAAATAGGTATGGGAAAATCTAAAGAAAAAGCATCCTCCCAAAAACTGATCGAGAAAAAGTATCTCCTACCATTTATACTCGTCACCTCGCTCTTCGCCCTCTGGGGATTTGCCAACGACATCACGAACCCGATGGTGGCCGCTTTCCAGACCATCATGGAGATTACTGCCGCCAAGGCTTCCTTGATACAGTTTGCCTTCTACGGTGGATATGCCACCATGGCTATTCCTGCCGCACTCTTCATCCGAAGATATAGTTATAAATATGGTATCCTGCTTGGACTCGGACTCTATGCCATCGGGGCCTTTCTTTTTATTCCAGCAGCGGCCTATGAGAGTTTCACTTTTTTCTGTTGCTCTCTGTATATCCTGACCTTCGGTCTGGCTTTTCTAGAAACAACCGCCAATCCGTTTATCCTGTCGCTGGGAGACAAGGAGACTTCTACCCGGCGTCTGAATCTGGCTCAGTCGTTCAACCCGCTGGGCTCACTCTCCGGTATGGCTGTAGCTTCCCTGATCGTACTGCCTAACCTCTGGTCCGACAAGAGGGACGCCGCCGGAGAAATCATCTACCACACTCTGGACGAAACGGAAAAAGCCGGTATCCGCCTTCACGACCTGGCCATTATCCGCGACCCTTATGTAGCCATCGGACTCGTTGTCCTGATGATGTTCATCATTATCGGCATCACCCATATGCCCAAGAGTCAGTCGCAAGAAGAAAGGGTGACCATGAAAGATACCTTGTCCCGACTATGGCACAATACCATTTACCGTGAAGGCGTCGTAGCCCAGATTTTCTATGTGGCCGCCCAGATCATGGTTTGGACTTTCATTATCCAATATGCCGACTATCTAGGCATCAACAAAGCGACTGCACAAAACTACAACATCATCGCGATGACCATGTTTCTCTGTAGCCGTTTCATCAGTACTTTCCTGATGAAATATGTCAACTCGAGAGCCTTGCTGACCTGCTTTGGCATCGGTGCGGCACTCTGCTCGCTGGGTACGATATTCCTCATCGGAATGCCAGGGCTCTACTGTCTCATCTGTATCAGTTTCTTCATGTCGCTGATGTTCCCGACCATCTACGGTATCGCCCTGGAGCATGTGGACGAACGTGACACCACCTTGGGCGCAGCTTTCTTAGTCATGGCCATTGTCGGTGGAGCTTTGATGCCGCCGTTGCAAGGATTTCTGATTGACCAGGAAGTGCTGTGGGGAATGCCTGCCGTCAACGTGTCGTTCGTTCTTCCATTCTTCTGCTTCGTCATTGTTGTTCTCTATGGCCTGCACAGTCTGAAAAAAAGAAACGAATAACCGGAAACTTTCCGGTGCGCACTGAACGAAAAAGGAATGGAAGTCATCCGATTTCCATTCCTTTTTCGTTGGAGCGACAACGGGAAGCCACCTCCACGACGCCCAAGTCTCACTCTCGGGGAAATAATAGTAGCAAGACGCTAGAATATTATCATTTTTCCAATATAAAAAGCTTTTTTATTTCAAATAAAGATGTAATTTTGCCGTAAATAATCAAAAAGAAAGAATGAGCCAGCTAATTAAACCCAAAAACTACTATCCGTTGCTCAATACCTATGATACCGAACAAGGCATCAAAGTCATCAAAGAATTTTTCCAGGAGAACCTAGCCACCGGGTTACGTCTGCGCCGTGTCACCGGCCCGCTGTTCGTGCTCCGCGGACTCGGTATCAATGATGACCTCAGCGGTACGGAGCGCCCGGTCACCTTCCCGATCAAGGATCTGGGAGATGCACAGGCCGAAGTGGTGCACTCATTAGCAAAATGGAAACGACTGACCCTGGCCGACTATAATGTACAGCCGGGCTATGGCATCTACACGGATATGAACGCCATCCGCGCAGATGAAGAGCTAGATAATCTCCACTCCCTTTATGTGGACCAGTGGGACTGGGAACGCGTGATCCGCTCGGAAGACCGGAATCTGAAATTTCTAAAGAATATCGTCCGCTGTATCTATGCCGCCATGCTGCGTACCGAGTTCCTGGTCTGTGAGCGTTTTCCACAGCTGAAACCTTCCATGCCGGAAGAGGTGACCTTTATCCATGCTGAGGAACTGCTTCAGCGCTACCCTCACCTTTCTCCAAAAGAAAGGGAAGATGCGGTCACCAAGGAATACGGAGCTGTATTTATTATAGGTATCGGAGCCAAACTCTCCAACGGAGAACCTCACGATCTGCGTGCCCCCGACTACGATGATTATTCCACCATTGCGGAAAATGGACTCCCCGGACTGAACGGCGACTTGCTGGTATGGTACGACGTACTGGAAAGAGCCGTGGAACTCTCCTCCATGGGTATCCGTGTGGACAAGGCCGCTCTGCTCCGTCAGCTGAAGGAAAGCGGAAAAGAGGACCGGTTGGAACTCTATTTCCACAAACGCATGATGGACGACACCCTCCCGCTCTCTATCGGTGGCGGTATCGGTCAGTCCCGTCTCTGTATGCTCTATCTGGGTAAGGCCCATATCGGAGAAATCCAGGCCAGCATCTGGCCCGACGCCATGCGCAAGGAATGCCAGGAGTTCAATATTCCTTTGATTTAAATCAAGATGAAGGAATGAGAACATCCGCAGGAAAGATTCCCGTTCCTCATAGACGAAAAGTGAATAAATTGATAATATTTTTGAAAACGACAATTGTCGATTTATATCCGCCATCAAGTAGAGATTACTTTGTGGCGGATTTTTTGTCATGCCCTTCTGCAATAACGATTTCCACTCTCCACTCACATCCGGCCTTTCTACTTTAGTCGACGACGAAGAACTCCCATCTCCGAAGCTATAAACTGATACGACTCAAAACAAACAGCAGGAGTCTACCTCACCACGATGAGACAACCGACATTTCCACCTCCAGCTAAATTGTCCTCAAAGTCAAAACCAGCACTTATTAAAATGACTGACATTGATTCATTAGGGTGTCCAGTTTGCTGTTCCGATAGTTGAATCTTTACGGGTTGTTCATTTCCGTAAAAAATATATCCTCTCTCCAAACTTCTCATTCCTAATAAAAAAATCTCTAATTAAATCACTATTTACCATTTTATTGGTTTCCTCAGGTACCATTTAAATAAGTCGGGCGTCGCTCAGCAGAGCCTTCAAGCAAGTTTGAGTCTTTGCCTTCTCTAGCCACGACTTTCCCCGGAGAACATCTTTATTTGTAAATAAACGTCCGATGAATATCACAGATATCGCCCGATATTCAATTCATTATATTTTTTATATAGAAGGTTCTCATTAGCTGCAAGGACGCTGCCGCGCTGCGTCATATTGCCCCCGAAGGGACCAATTTAAAATTTAAATTGGTGTGCTTCGCACGATTTTTCAGGATGCAACGCAGCAGCGTCCGTACAGCTAATGAGCACCTAGCCAGCTGACGCGATGTATCGCGTCCCTACAGGTGCGAGAACGTTCGCCTATAGCAAACGATTGGAATAGCGTCAGCCGGCTAGGTGCTCATTAGCCGTAGGGACGCGATACATCGCGTCAGCTGGCTAGGTG
>SAMEA104404097__coassemble_2687_pt1 | contig 11847 bp, 9 predicted proteins | sample SAMEA104404097__metabat2_low_PE_059 | metagenome-assembled genome bin SAMEA104404097 (sample SAMEA104404097) | Balaenoptera acutorostrata | reverse complement strand
TGGATGGCAAGGCAGAGCGCGGCACTGTACAAGACAATGGACGCAACCCTGATATTGTGTCAGCATATTCCTACAACACTGGCATTACATTGGCTACCGAAGCCTGCTGTGAGAAAAGCAATGAGATAAAGGCTGTACCGAGGCTTTTTGATAAAATCAATATATCCGGAAAGGTAGTCACAGCCGATGCCATGTCTATGCAGAAGGATATCATCGAAAAAATCAGAGAGAACGGAGGTGATTTCCTCATAGAATTGAAGGCGAACCAGCCTTCACTGCGTTATGTAGTAGAAGACAAACTCAAAGAACGCACTCCGGTATATTCTTACACTGAAGGACCTGAACTTAGACATGGCAGAATTGAAAGCCGAACCTATCGAATCTTTGATGGTCTTGACATTATAGCAGATAAGGAAAAATGGGGCGGGAATATGACGATTGTTGAATATGAATCCGAAACCGTAAAGAAGTCATCCGGACAACAAACCTCTGAAAAGCGTCTGTATGTAAGCAGTTTGCCATCTAACACTCCTACATTGGGTTCCATTGGTGCGCAACCATTGGTCAATAGAAAGCATGCACTGGGCGCTGGATGTCAATTTGCAGCAAGATAGAATAAAACGGAAGTCGGCAAAAGCCGCCCGCAATCTTGACACCATACAGAGAGTGGTCCATTCGTTGTTCTCAATATGGAAAAGGCTACGTAAAAAGCAATCTGACAAAAGTAAGGGCATAGCAGAGCTTATGAGAAATTTATCAAAGAGCTTTACCCGACTGTTGCGTTTTCTACATTAAAAATAGTGAAAAAATAGATTTAGATAAAAGAATAACTTTCTGACATACAGTAGTAAAAAAATACCCGATTGGCAGTCATTTGGGTAAGGGAGACTATGTCCTTACCTAGAACTTAAATGAAAGAGCCGTGCCATAGTATGTACCGAGGCATCAAAAACCACAGAATTACCACCACGTTTCCTTTGTACAGTCTCACGCAGTTACTGCATATCCTCACGCAGTTACTGCATATCCTCACGCTGTAAAGAAGGTATATCTGCTAAATCCTTAACTGGCTGTTTCATAGTAGTAAGGTTAGCTATTTTTTGTGAATTAACCAAATGGAATAAGCTGTAATATATTGATATTTAATTATATAACAATTTCTCAAATACTAAATATTTTTACATTTAATACCATTTTTGGCTGAATAGTTACTATGGAGCATAATGCGTTAAGACAATGAATACCGTTTTAACGTCAAAAAGAACATACGCTAGTGAGCAATAGTGTACTCTGACTCCACTTATTTATTAGGGTTTAAGTTAGATGTTCCATAATCACCTCAAATGGACTTCTCATTTTCCCATTCGGTGCATTTACCCATGCGGCCTGCTGAACGGCAGAAGCCGTTCACTACATAGTTAGCCCTGCTATGACGAGTCCCATGAACCAATGGAGTTTTGCAATGGCGGTCCGTTTGCTGAACGGCAGAAGCCGTTCACTACAGAAGTTACCCATGCAATGACGGATCCGATGCAACTTAGAACGTCTAACTTAACACCCTACTTATTTATTAAACCTTTCTGATATTCTAATTGTCTTAACTTTGGCATCAATGGTCATTTTATCAGAAAGGCTTTTTTAGGAATGAGTATAATTTACTATATTTGTGTTATCTATATTTTATCTTTGCTTCAACTGAGGTCCAAAGTTCATTCAGCTTTACCACAGACAAGAAGGGATTAAACTAAAAAAATCACATATGAAAAAGACCTTATTATTAATGGGGGCCGCCGGAATGGCAGCTGCTGCTCTTGCACAGAATCAAGATCGCCCAAACGTAATTCTTCTTGTCGCTGATGACCTCGGCTATGGAGACCTCTCTTGTTATGGTGCCACCCGCGTTTCTACACCTAATGTGGATGAAGTAGCTCAGCAGGGTACTTTGTTTACGAATGCCCATGCTTGTGCTTCCACCAGTACTCCTTCACGCTACTCTTTGTTGACTGGTGAATATCCATTCCGCAAGCCAGGTACCGACGTGGCTGCTGGTAATGCCGGTATGATTATCTCTCCGAACCAGTATACCGTGGCCGATGCCTTCAAGTCTGCAGGCTATACGACCGGTGCGATTGGTAAGTGGCATTTGGGTTTGGGTAGCAAGACCGCTCAGCAGGATTGGAATGGCGAACTCGATGAGGACCTTTCCGATATCGGTTTCGACTATCATTACATGATGGCGGCAACAGCCGACCGTGTGCCTTGTGTATTTATTGAAAACGGTAAGGTGTCCAACTATGATCCTACCGCTCCAATCTACGTAAGCTACCGTAAGAATTTCGAGGGTGAACCAACTGGTGCTCAGAATCCGGAATTGCTCACCAAACTGAAACACAGTCATGGCCACGACATGAGTATTGTCAATGGTATTGGCCGTATTGGATTTATGAAGGGTGGTGGTAAAGCTTTATGGAAAGATGAGAACATTGCCGACTCTATTGCTGACAGAGCGGTAAAGTTCATTGAAAATAATGCTAAAAATCCATTTTTCCTTTATCTATGCACCAACGACGTGCACGTACCTCGTTATCCACACGAACGTTTCCGTGGCAAGAGCCCTATGGGTCTTCGCGGTGAAGCTATTCTACAGTTCGACTGGACGGTGAAACAGGTAACTGAAGCTTTGAAGAAGAATGGTCTCGATAAAAACACCATCTTGATTATCACCAGTGATAACGGTCCGGTGCTTGATGACGGTTATCAGGATCAGGCAGAAGAATTGGCTGGTACCCACAAGCCAGGCGGTCCTTTCCGTGGCGCTAAGTACAGCTCATTCGAGGCCGGAAGTGTGATTCCTTTCATCGTCAGTTGGCCGGGTAAAGTGCCTGCAGGTAAAGTCAGCAAGGCCTTGGTATCCCAAATTGACAATGTAGCCTCTTTAGCTAGCCTCATTGGCGTGGAACTTCCTGAAGATGCTGCAGTGGATAGCCGTGACCAGTTGAAGACCTGGTTGGGTAAGAGCAATAAGTCTTGTCCATTTGCGATTAAGATGGCAGCTAACCATACACTTGTTGCCCGTGCAGGTAAATGGAAGTACATCACACCAAACAACGGTGGACCGATGATTACTTGGGGACCAAAGGTGGAAACTGGTAACGCTAAGGTTCCTCAGTTATATGATATGAAGAAGTCTGATTTTGAATCCGACAACGTAGCCGAGAAACATCCGAAAGAGGTGAAAGCTTTCCGTGAGCTGATCGAGAACGTGGCAAAGAAGCGCGGCTTCAACGATTTCAAACTCTAAATCATAAGTAACTCTGATAATAATAGCTGTCGAACTGGCGGCTATTATTGTCATTTTTAATTATAGTCCATCTGTATGATTCTCCCTCACAGACCAACTTTAAAATGAGGGAACATACGTGATAGGTAATATAAATACGCTTCTTAGATGAAAAACATGAACAGTAAACTCTTCTTATGCGGAATGGGCGCTCTGGTAGCGGCCAACCTCTCGGCTCAAGAGAAACCCAATATCATCTATATCATGTGCGATGATATGGGATATGGGGATTTAGCTTGTTATGGACAGAAATACATCAACACCCCCTGTATTGACCAAATGGCCGAAGAGGGTATGCGTTTCACTCAAGCTTATAGCGGTTCTCCGGTATCGGCTCCCTCAAGAGCATCCTTTATGACCGGACAACATACAGGACATACCTACGTGCGTGGCAATAAAGAATATTGGAGAACAAGTCCGAAGATGCAGTATGGCGAGAACACAGATTACAAAATCGTAGGTCAAGAGCCTTATGACGCTAGCCGTGTGATTATTCCAGAAATCATGAAAGATAACGGATACACCACAGGTATGTTCGGTAAATGGGCAGGTGGTTATGAAGGTTCACATTCCACACCAGATAAGCGTGGTATCGATGAATATTTTGGATACATCTGCCAATATCAGGCTCACTTGTATTATCCCAATTTCTTAAACGCTTATAGTCGTAAGGCGGGAGATAAAGGCATACGTCGAATTGTGTTGGAAGACAATATTGCCTATCCAATGTATGGACCGGGCTATGAAAAACGTTCACAATATTCTGCCGACCTTATTCATCAAAAAGCTTTGGAATGGATAGACCAGCAATCTAAAGAACAACCATTCATGGGCATTTTCACCTACACCTTGCCTCATGCAGAACTTGTACAACCAGAGGATTCAATTGTACTGGCATACCGAGGAAAACTCAATCCAGAACGTACTTTTGGAGGTAGCCGAGGATCCAGATATAATCCAACTCCTGAGGGACATACTCAATTTGCTGCGATGATTACTCGTTTGGACACACAGGTGGGTGAGATTTTAGCCAAACTTGAAGAGAAGGGATTGGACAAAAATACAATTGTCATCTTTACTTCTGATAATGGACCTCATGAAGAAGGTGGAGCTGATCCTAAGTTCTTCAACCACGACGGAATTCTGCGCGGTACTAAGCGTAGCATTCACGAAGGCGGCATCCGTATCCCATTTATCGTACGCTGGCCAGGCAAAGTTAAAGCAGGTGTCACTAATGACCATCCTTTTGCCTTCTACGACCTGATGGCTACCTTCTGTGATTTGGCGCATATCAAGAACTATGAGAAAAAATATAGAAATCCAAATCTTGAAAATGATTATTTTGACGGAATCTCCATCGCGCCAACTTTATTAGGAAAAGGAAAGCAGCGAGTACATGATCATTTGTATTGGGAATTTCACGAAACCGATATGATCGGAGTTAGAAAGGGAGACTGGAAACTGCTCGTTAAAAGGGGCAAATGTTCGCTCTATGACCTGAGTAAAGACGTTCACGAGGATAATGACTTAGCTTTGAAATATCCAGAGATAGTGGAAGAATTGAAACAAGTCATCCAGAAAGAACATGTACACAGTCCATTGTTTAGAATCACCTTACCTCAATAAGGTGATTCGCTCCATGAGCTTCAACTTTAACCTTGAAAAGCATTTCGTTTAAAAACATAATATACCATGAAAAAAATTTACTTAAGTCTAATCCTTTTGTTGGGTTGCTTGTATAATTTGCCTATGCAAGCGAGAGAAGTAGTAAAAGAAATCGGTACGATGATGACCGATCTTACTCAGATTCAACCCGGTGGCAAACTCCTGTTCTTTTGTAATGGACCAACCGATCCTAATGATAAGGAATATGGTCAGCGAATGGCTTATTTGAGAGAAGGGGACAACCATGAGTTGTTTATCAGCAGAAAACTGGAATTGAACTCCATGAGCAGTAGCGACTTCATCTGGACCGTACTTTCTTACGAACAAGTGGAAGGTGATCCCCTTAGCTATAACATCACGTTGAAGAGCCCACGCGGAAACAATTTACCAGCTTTCCCTTATCAGGCCAACAAGAGACCAAAATGGCCAGGTAAGACCATCTCTCCAGAGGAAGGGGAAACTGCTGTATATACTGTGACTTGTAATGAGGCTGGCGACTCTTTGTATATGATAAAGGATGAAAACGGTGTCTTCTTCAATGGACAAAGTATTTTGGCCAATTCCACTTCACAGCAGGCTCGCTTTGTAGGTTGGAACTCTCCGTCTGCCAATTCTCTGTATAAGATTTTTATTCCTAAGGTAGAGGAGAAGAATACGTTCAATGTCACTATGCTCTTGAACGATGAGAACGGTGAAAAGTTCGAAAATAGTATTGTGCAGGTGGAAGGATTGATTGGTGACACGGTTAAGGCACCAGCTTGGGAACACCATACTTTTGTCAGCGCCATCAATAGCGACACTGAAGAACCCGTTACATTCCCTTACGTGATTGACGGTACAGAACCTTTCCTTTCTCTGACTTACGAAACATGGCCTTATATCATTGTGAACGGTACTGTTGAGAATACAGACGAAACCATTTATTATTTCGAGGACTATGTGAAGAAGGGATCTAAGTTGAAATTGCCTACCAAAGAGGAACTCGGAATCGGATATAGCTTGGTCACTGAGGGTTACGATGATTATACCATCACCCAGGACGAGGAAATCTCTTTGGTATATCGCAGAGATGGAGCAGGTCTTCCTTTCGTGGCTACAACTCTTGAAAACGGAACATTCGCACCTGACACTAAGTGGTATTTGATGAGAATCAACAGTGCAAAGACATTGACTTACGATGCAGAAACCAACGGCGTTTTGTGTGGTGAAGTGACGAACTACAGCGATGCAAATCTCTGGGCTTTTGTAGGTGATTTAAACAATGGCTATCAGATTTACAATAAGGCAACTGGTACCGCTAAGATTTTGTGGGCAACCGACGGTAATAATAAGACCCAAGTGTTCATGACAGATGTTGCCGATACTGAAGCTCCAAATTCTTTCGATATTAATTATAATGAGAAGGGCTTCTCTTGGAAATTGCATAACACTCCATTGGCTTACCTCAACGACCATGGTGAGAAGGGTATCGTGAAGTTCTGGGCAAATGATAAGGCTGCTACCTCTCCAGGTTCTCGCTTCACTTTCTTTGAATATACTGACGAACTGGCCAATGCTTTGGTTTATGGTGAATATATTCCTTATTTGCAGGCTCAGGACTGTGTAGGCGGTTGGACCGCTGATCAACTTGCTGGCTTGAAGAAGGCTTATGCCGACAAGGATACTACTGCTTGCCGTGCGGCTGTCAATCAGTTGGCTGAGGTAGAAACCATTGCTTTTGATGTCAACAAGAAATATAATGTCATCAGTGCTTATCGTGAATTCATCGCTTATCAGCCCGATAGCGTTTACGCAATGGCTCAGGAGGCAGACAGTGCATTGGTATGGAAGTCTTTGGTGGAAACTGATCCTGCTTTCCAGTTTGGCTTCAATGTAGCATCTGATACTACTTTCTATGTGGTGTCAGCACTCAACCAACTTCCTGTTGGTGGCTTCCGCTTCGGAAACTTCGCGAAGTGCGTGGAATGGGGCGATCTCAGCATCACGGAAGATTTGGTGAAGGAAGGTCATCCTGCTGCATTCAAGATGGTTAAGAATGCTTTGACACCAGCTTCTTATTTCTTCGTTCATAATTACGGTGCTTCCATCATTACATTGAGTGCCGATCCTCATAAGGATGGTCAGGCTACCAGTGGTAAGATCTCTACTTACAACACTCAGAATGGTGCATTCAATAACTATTGGCGCTTGAAGCCAGTGGGCGAGTGGAGTGGTATCGAAGACCAGGTAACTGTTCTTCCAGGACAGCAGCACAAGGCAATCTATGATTTGAGTGGCCGTAAGGTATTGAAGGCTATCAAGGGATTGTATATCATTAATGGTAAGAAGGTATACGTAAAGTAATACCAATTTCATTTCAATAAAGAAAGTCTCGAGGGTTTTTACTCTCGGGACTTTTTTATATTCCTAACTTTCATGAGAGCATGAGAGCAGCAGGAGTTTGAAGATAAACACAACCGGCGTGTTTACCCATGCGGTGCGCGGATCGGGAAATCCCGACCCCTTCAGCAAATTTGAATCCATTGTTCTCCACCTCAAAGATTACGGGGACCCATATCATCTTCACTCCAGCGGCTCGTTTACGTAAGGCGATTGCCATGGGTGCTGACGGAGTGAACTTCAGTATGGTCGATAAGAAGGCAACCTCGGCTTCTGCACCAGAAACCGGTGGTGGTGGCCTCGGTGGTGTGTAACCATTAGAAAACTTAGAAGGGCCGACAGTGGTCGGATGTTATTATATAAAGTGTCAAGCAGTTGCTGCGCAGGTCGAAGTGTTTCTTCGGTCTGCGCAGTGTTTTTGGGTTCAATGGAGTTTTTCCCGTACGGATTTTCCAATGGATATTTGGCCGCATGGTTTCTCGACGTTTTATCGCCTCCCGTCGCCTTTAGGCTTCTGTCGTCTTTAGATTTCTGTTGCAGCTCCGCTGCATAAAATTGGTGTGCTTCGCACGAATATTTAGGACGCGGCTTTATAATTAGGGATTAGGAGTGAGGAGAGAGGAATTAGCCATGCGGCTGAGATTTTCAATGGTTATTGTGCCGCATGGGTACGGATCCGTACGGCAAATGAGAACCCATGCGGCTGAGATTTGCAATGGTTATTTCGCAGCATGGAATTCATTGAAAAACTCAGGTACAACATCCCCGGAGTACATCTTTATATGTAAATAAACGTCCGATGAATATAAAAGGCATCTCCTGATTTCAAACCATTATAAGTTTGTTATATAGGAGGGGATGGAAGCCGGAGGGTATCGCTCCCCCTAGGGGGGGAGCTGGACGCGAAAACGCTCTGAGGTGGAGACGAGGAGAGAATGATGTGCAAAGCTGATTTTTTAGAATCGGATTTCAACTAAAATTTGTTTAATTGCGTCTCCTAAAAGAAAGCTACGCTACTATGAGAAAGATATTCAACAAAGAGGATTTTAAAGAAGCCTTGAAGGATAAGGAACAAAATGTTGTGATTGAGAACAATAAATTGAGCAACCTTCTGGTCTTGGTATATAGGGTTCAGAATGGACTGATACCAGAGGCGGTGATAGATCGAATTGAACCGGATCGCCCTTGTAAGGTTGCGGTTGGTGAAGGTGTCGTAATCGATGTGGATGATATACTGGCCAAGAAGGTTTTATCTTTAAACCAACAGTTTGAAGAATCTAAGATAGAATTGGACGTCGCTCAAGTGGTGAACACACAGATCAACTTGTTCTACGGAAAGTAGGATAGGGGGATACTTGTAATTCTGCTCGCAAAGTTAAGAATTATTGCAAAAGCAGCAAGAAAAGAGGAACACTACGCTTTTCCCGTGAGCGAACTTCGTACAGAAACTGATACAAGACTATTTAAATATTGCTATATTTGCAAATGATACTTTTGCAATTTCTATATACTATATAGCATTAAAACACAACCGATAAGTACCATGAAAAAGACATCTCTCATTGGATTAAGTAGACTGCGTCTGACGACGGATGGCCACGGGGTTACGACTTTGGTGGCTTTTCATGGTTGTCCGCTGCATTGCAAATATTGTCTGAATCCGCAATGCTTGCGCAAGGATGCCAGGACGCTGAAACTTTCTGCTAAACAGATTTATCAGGTATTGAAGAAAGACGAATTGTATTTCCTGGCAACAAAGGGTGGGGCCACTTTTGGCGGTGGTGAGCCACTTCTGAATGCGGAGTTTATAAAGGATTTGTTGGAATTAGGGGCAAAGAAATGGCATACGACGATAGAAACCTCCTTGAATGTTCCTCTGGAGTACTTGAAGACACTCTTTCCTTATGTTGACGAGTATATTGTGGATATCAAGGACATGAATCCTTCAATATACAAAAGTTATACGGGTAAAGATAATAGTAGCGTGCTTACGAACCTGAAATGGCTGATTTCTATGGGGAAATCCAGTCATATATTGTGTAGATTACCCCTGATTCCTGGTTATAACGAGGAGGAGAATCAACTGGAGAGTGAGAAGATCTTGAAGGAGTGGGGGATTAGCAGATTCGATAAATTTACTTATACTACTAACATCAAAAAATAACGGTTATGAAAGGGAAACATATCTGTGAAGAGTTGAAACGTATTCGCAAAGAGATAGCGAGTCGTAACGATATTGATTATACTCCTGCGGAATGTACACATGAAGGTGATTGCGCTGGCGTATGTCCTACCTGTGAGCTTGAAGCTGCATATATTATGGAAGAGTTGGAAAAACGTGCTGAAGCTGGTTTGCCTATTGATATAGATGAGGATATGGACAATATAATTGATGCATTGGAACAGGAATGCCTTTCGTCTGAAAATCCCGATATAGCAATATCTAGTGATGGTATGATTCCTGACTCTGAAATGCTTACTGACATGCTGGAATCTCCTGAAACTTTTATCCTGCAAGGTGATGTAGCTGCTCCTAAAGATTGGGAAGAGGATACGGAGGAGGAAGATGATGTAGACAAATCAAAAGAATAAAAATTCTAAGGTTATGATTGGTGCATTAATTGGTGATTTGGCAGCTAGTACTTGGGAACAGGATAAGACGTTATTCTACTCTGATTTGGTAAGGTCTTCTAGTCAACCTTCTATCTATGGACTTACTCTGATGAAAGCGGCAAGTCTTAATATTGAGAGCATCCACAATGTCCCTTCCGTGAAGATGGCGGAGACGGATCTATTTTGTTATGTGGGTCAATGGATGATGTGGAACATTGTCAGTGCATGGATGGACAAAGACGTGGTTTACGACTTTAACGTCAGTGCTATAATTGACAAAGCGGAGATGTATGCCAGGATTTTCCTGATCAAACTAATTAAGGAACTTAGGAACGGTTCCTCCAAATCAGAAGCTTTTCATCATGTTTCGGGATTTGAGAATTTGATACAAGGAGGGCAATGGAAATCCGACTTAGGTAAGGAGCATGGTTATGGTTACATTTTGGTGTATCTTTTCAGGGCATGGGATGCATTCTATAGAGGATTTGATTTCACTTCTTGCATACACAATGCGATGCAGTGGCCAGGAGACAAACATCTGCTTGGCATTCTTACCGGTGCCTTTGCTGATGCAATGTATGGTTGCCGATTCATTATGCTTAAAAAGAAATATACAGGACACATTCATGGGAGCAAAGTTATAAATCTACCTGAAGCACAGACTCAACATGGTATAGACAAATCCCTTTTGGATGAGATGTCTAGTATATCATATAACCATAGAACTTTCTATTCAAAGAATAATGCCCTTACCAATGTGGAGTGGCACAAATGGATGACCGTCAAGAATATATTTGAGGAGGTGAGTTTTAACGATGAGGAACATCGTAAAATCATGAAATCTGCCCCGACTCATTGGGATTGTAGATATGGTTTCTATCTTGATGACGGATGGCACTATATTTACAGGAGCTATGCGCTCATCGCAAGATTTCAGATGAAAGAAGACGATGGGGAATGGAGAATAACCAGCTGGCAACTATCGGGAGAACGTAGTTACAAAGACAGTATTATGGCTTTTGATTGTGCCTTGTACGAAGGGTGCAAAATAGTCAATCAAAGAATCATTGAATTATGTAGATACACAAAAAGTTGCAAATACTTTAATGGAGAAATAGATGTTCCTGAGAAATGGAAAGATACTATTCAGGGCAAGTTCTGGTATGGTGAAATGATGTTTATGACTTCACTGTCCGATTTCAAACCTTGGGAAGATATGGTCGCGACTTGGCTAAAGGATTTAAAAGGTGAAAAGAAAGCCTCCTTTGAGAAGTACAACGATCAACAAAGAGTGATGATTTGTTACATTGAAACCTTATTTACCAAGTGGTGTCCTTATGACAATATGGATTGGATTTTTGAATATTAAAAGAGACAATTCTGGAATCAATGCTTAGTAATGGTAAAAAAATAACTTCATACAGTTTGAGCTATATGGTTCTTTCTTTTTTTCAGCATTTTTTATTTGTCTTTTGTCCTGCTTCGAAGCGCGTTGTCAGTCGTGTAGCCCGCTACACTCCTTCCTCCTAACTTCAAATCAGAAGCAAAATCCAAACAAAAAAATTGCGGAAGTTATTATTTCACCATTACTTAGTTAAAACTTAAATAAAGACATATGTACGAAGATTTTGGAACATACAATGGCGATGTCGAACATGACATGTGGGTTGATTATGACTACCACAAAAATACTGATGAGTTACCGGAATGGTTCGACGAAGATGACGAACCAACCTCTGACGATATAGACAATGATTAATCATGACGGTAATAGATGAATTAAATAGGAAATGGAAGTATTATGAAAATAGGAATGCGAAAACCGTCACTGAAGCGAAGTTTCAGTGCAA
>SAMEA104404097__coassemble_2623_pt1 | contig 12039 bp, 8 predicted proteins | sample SAMEA104404097__metabat2_low_PE_059 | metagenome-assembled genome bin SAMEA104404097 (sample SAMEA104404097) | Balaenoptera acutorostrata | reverse complement strand
TCATTGGCCGTAGGGACGCGATACATCGCGTCAGCTGGCTAGGTTCTCATTAGCTGTAGGGACGCGATACATCGCGTCAGCTGGCTAGGTGCTCGTTAGCCGTGGGGACGCGATACATCGCGTCAGCTGGCTAGGTTCTCATTGGCCGTAGGGACGCGATACATCGCGTCAGCTGGCTAGGTTCTCATTAGCTTTCTCAGGTACAACTTCCCCGGAGGGGATGGACGCCGAAGGTGATTCACCCCGGCAGGCTAATCAAAGGGTATCTATCCCCTTCAATATAACAAATTTACAACAACTTGAAAAATCAAGCAATGCCTGATATACACATCGGATGCTTATTTACAAATGAAGATGTACTCCGGGGAAAATCGTGGCTAGCGAAGGCAGAGCCTCAAGCTTGCTTGAAAGCTATGCTGAGTGACACCCGATTTATCTAAGCTGTACCTGAGAAAGCTAATGAGAACCTAGCCGGCTGACGCGATGTATCGCGTCCCTACCCATGCGGCCGCCAGTCCATGCGGCGTACAGTCCATGCGGCCACCAGTCCATGCGGCGTACAGCCCATGCGGCCGCCAGTCTATGCGGCCACCAGTCCATGCGGCGTACAGCCCATGCGGCCGCCAGTCCATGCGGCGTACAGCCCATGCGGCCGCCAGTCTATGCGGCCACCAGTCCATGCGGCCGCCAGTCCATGCGGCGTACAGCCCGTGCGGTGGAGAAGGTATCCGGTTCATTCGTGTTCTAATTGATCGTACGGACGCTACCGCGCTGCGTCCTGAAAAATCCTACGTAGCACGTCGATTTAAAATTTAAAAAGGTCCCTTTATAACAAACTTATAATGACTTGAAAAATCAAGCCATGTCTGATATACACATCGGACGTTTATTTACAAATAAAGATGTACTTTGGGGAAAATCGTGGCTAGCGAAGCCAGAGCCAAGCTTCCTTGAGCTCTGCTGAACGACACCCGACTTATTTAAATGGTACCTGAGGAAGCCTATAAATTGGATGAGAGTGGTTTTATTAGCGGTTGTTTAAATTACGGATGAGAAGTTTGGAGAAAAATAATCTATTTTGCCGAATTGAACTACCCATAAATTTAGATCACACAAACAGCTACTTTACCAACCTATCTTACAAAAAAGAATGCGCTGCACAACCTTTGTACAGCGCATTTTTATGATCGGAAAAGAGACTGAAGATTGGAATCACACGAATTGATCCGCATCCCCTCTCTGGTCTCACTCATTTATATTATACGATACCTTGAGCCATCATTGCCTTAGCCACCTTCATGAAGCCTGCAATGTTGGCACCCTTGACGAAGTTGATATAGTTGCCCTCCTTACCGTAACGTACACACTGGTCGTGAACGTCGGACATAATCTGATGCAAGTGCTGATCCACTTCTTCTGCGGTCCAGCTGATGTGCATGGCATTCTGGGTCATTTCCAAACCGGAAGTAGCAACACCACCAGAGTTCACAGCCTTACCTGGAGCGAAGACCATCTTCTTCTGGATGAAGAAATCGACAGCTTCTGCGGTACAACCCATGTTGCTGACTTCAGCGACAGCCTGAACGCCGTTCTCATACAACTGACGAGCATCGTCACCATTGAGCTCATTCTGCGTAGCACAAGTCAAAGCGAGGTCCACCTTCACTTCCCAAGGTTTATGACCAGCGACAAACTTTGCAGAAGGGAATTTCTCTGCATAAGGAGCCACAATGTCTCTACCGGAAGCACGGAGTTCCAACATATAATCAATCTTTTCACCACTGATGCCGTCAGGATCATAAACATAACCGTCAGGACCACTCAACGTAACGACCTTGGCACCCATTTCTGTTGCCTTCGTCACAGCGCCCCATGCCACATTACCGAAACCAGAGACAGCCACAGTCTTACCCTTGATGTCCATACCATAGTCCTCGAGCATGTGCTTTACAAAATACAAAGCACCGAAGCCGGTAGCTTCCGGACGAAGAATAGAACCACCAAATTCAAGTCCCTTGCCTGTGAAAGTACCAGTATGTTCACGAGTCAACTTCTTGTACATACCGAACATATAACCTACTTCACGAGCGCCGACACCGATATCCCCGGCAGGAATATCCTGGTCAGGACCGAGATTACGCCAGAGTTCCAACATATAAGCCTGACAGAAACGCATGACTTCGGCGTCACTCTTTCCCTTCGGAGCAAAGTCGGAACCACCCTTCGCACCACCCATAGGTAAGGTCGTCAAAGCATTTTTGAAAGTCTGCTCAAAACCCAAGAACTTCAGGATACTGAGATTGACTGTCGGATGGAAACGGACACCTCCCTTATATGGGCCTATGGCGTTATTAAACTGCACACGATAGCCGAGATTGACATGTACTTCTCCTTGGTCATCCGTCCATGGCACACGGAATGTCAAAATACGGTCTGGTTCAACCAATCGTTCAATCAACTTCACCCGTTCAAATTCCGGATGCTGATTATAGATATCCTCTATACTCAGCAAAACTTCACGTACTGCTTGAAGATACTCTTTCTCACCAGGGTGCTTAGCCTCTAAGGCAGCTAAAATCTCATTGGTTTTCATATTGCGTTTTTTTAGAATGAGACATTGAGTGCGCATAACCACCGATATAAAATCAGAAGGATTTTATAAGCCATCCGCTCTCTCTTTATTTAAGGTTTTAATGTTCCAAATATAAGCATTTACTTTGAAGGCAAAAGGTTATTTCCTACGTTTTTTTCATTCGGCCTAAAAAATTAGTATATTTTAAAGGTCTGATTGAGTGGCCGTTTTCACGACAGCCCTAAGCGTTCATTGACAAAGCGATGGTATTTTGAAAATATTCTTTTTGAAATCACGGATTTTCGAAAAGAAACCACACAAGATTCTCGGTTTTTGAAGAATAATGAAGTAACTTTGCAAGAAACAGAAAAATCACAGTATTTCGACTCCCATCCGTGAGTTAGATGAACCATTTTTTTAATCCACAAACAACCGATCTCATGAAATTTTCTTTTAGACCGATGATCTTGCTGCTCTGCCTCCTGTGTTCCACGACGACAGTCCTGGCCAAAAATAAGACCAAGAAGGAGCCGCTCTTCGGAAAGAAATACCAGAAATATACCGTTTCCTCGAATAGCCTGCAAGGCGCGACTTTCTATCTGATCAGTGGACATGGAGGTCCCGACCCCGGCTGCATCGGACATTATAACGGCAAGGAACTCCACGAGGACGAATATGCTTACGATATCATCCTCCGGCTCGGACGCCGACTGATGGAGAACGGTGCCAAGGTGCATTTCATCATCCAGGATGCCAAGGACGGTATCCGTGATTCCTATGTTCTGGACAACAGTAAACGGGAGACCTGTATGGGGAAACCGATTCCGCTGAACCAGATTGCCCGTCTCAAACAGAGATGCGACGCCGTCAACCGGCTCTACAAGAAAGACAAGGGAGCCTATAAACGGGCCGTCATCATCCACGTAGACAGCCGTTCCAAACGAAACCAGCTGGACGTCTTCGCCTACCATGCTCCTAAAAGTAAGAAGGGCAAACAACTGGGAGAGGAAATCATGAATACTTTCGAAAGAAAATATCATCAGCACCAGCCTAACCGTGGTTTCGACGGTAGTGTGTCTGAGCGTAACCTCTACGTACTCCGTAATACTTATCCGGTTGCCACCTTCCTGGAACTAGGCAATATCCAGAATGCCTTCGACCAGAGACGACTGGTTATTCCCGACAACCGCCAGGCCTTGGCCAATTGGATGACAGAGGCGCTGAAAGCGGATTATAAAAAGAATAGAAGATAAACTGAAATAGACCATGTATCAAGCATCCCCGGTTCAAACCCTTGAGCCGGGGATGCTTGATGTTGGACGGTAGCCAATGGGAACGGAGACCTATGTCAAGTCCCTCCCGGCGTTCATCCCCAGCCTGTAACAAAAAAACAGACACTGTCCATTTCTATAAATCTATGGATTTTTTTTATAAATGCTCTTCGCCCAGGATCCGGTAATTTTGCACCTGTAAAACAGATATAGAAATAACCATTCAAATTAAACAGAAAATTATGGCAAAATTATTTGGTACTGCTCAGTTGTATCACGGACTCGGTTCGTTGGAAGAGCTCAAGAATATCCAGGGTAAGAAGGCAGTCATCGTCATCGGTGGCAGTTCCGTACGTAAGAACGGCAGTCTGGACCGTGTCGAAAATATTTTGAAAGAATCCGGTTTCGAGACCGCAATTTTCAGCGGTGTGGAGTCCGACCCTTCTGTAACTACTGTCCGCAAGGGTGCAGCATTGTTCATGGAATTCCAGCCCGACTGGGTCATCGGTTTGGGCGGTTGCTCTGCTATCGATGCTGCTAAGGCGATGTGGGCCCTCTATGAGTATCCAGAACTCTCCTTCGAGAAGATGACCGAGGTAGGTGGTATTCCTCCTTTGCGCAACAAGGCTCATTTCGTAGCCATCCCTTCCACTAGTGGTACCGGTACTGAAATCACCGCTTTGGCTGTGATCACCGACCGCGAAAAGGGCGTGAAGTATCCTTTGGTATCTTACGAATTGCTCCCCGACTTCTCTATCGTTGACGGTGAACTCTGCAAGTCCATGCCTAAGAACGTGACTGCCAATACCGGTCTCGACGCTTTGACCCACTGCGTGGAAGCTTACGTATCTAATATCGACGACAACTATGCTGACGCTATGGCTAAGGGCGGTATCCAGTTGATTTTCGCTAACCTCAAGGAAGCGGTGGCTAACCCTGAAAACGGTGTGGCTCGCCAGAACATGCACGATGCTTCTTGCCTCGGCGGTTATGCCTTCACTAATGCTTGGTTGGGTATTGTCCACTCTTTGGCTCACCAGATGGGCGGCGTCTTCGGTATTCCTCACGGTTGCGCGAATGCCATCCTGCTCCCTAACGTGATCCGCTACAACGCAAAGGCTACCGACCGTTACAATGATCTCGCGGCTTTGATGCACTGTGGTGAAAACGCAGAGGACTTTGCAGTGGCTATCGAAGCGCTCCGTGCTGCTGTCGGTGTTCCTGCATCTATTAAGGAATACGGCCTCGACGAAGAGACTTGGAAGAAGGCGATCCCTGCTATGGCAGAACATGCCATGACAGACCCTTGTACAGGTTTCAACCCTCGTACGACTAACGTTGAGGATTTGGCAAAGATCTACGAAGCCATCTACAATGACGTAAAGGTGAACTTCTAATCGGAAGCATGACTATACCTACATAAATAATATATATCGAAATACCCCCTGTGTGAGTTGTGATCACACAGGGGGTATTTTCTACTGAGCCGTTTTCCATTTGATCTTCCTTTTTATAGGCATTCTAAGGACAACCATTATCTCTCATTGATGTAGTGAACGGCTTCTGCCGTTCAGCGCCACACCGCCATTGAAAAATACATCGTATGCACATTACATTGGCGATCGAGTTGCATTGCGGTGGCGAATGTAGTGAACGGCTTCTGCCGTTCAGCGCGTGAGATGACGTTGAGGGCCCTGCGGTTTGCTGAACGGCAGAAGCCGTCCACTACCCCCCGAAATGCACCATTTATTGGTTTCATTGCCTATAGCCCTACAGCCATGAATCACAAAATATCGAGGACATCAAACCTGTCACCACAATTATAGGATATATCAAGGGTAAAGTTAAAAATAAAATCCCTACCCAACGAAAAATAGTTGGTAGGGATTTTATCATTACCTTTCTCCCTCCGTCATCGGTCTTCAGTTGGACGGCGGATTTAATAATATTTTTCTTGCTTCAGAATCGGGATAATCGCGGTAGGCAGCATCTCGCCGACCTCCTCCCCTTTTTGGAGCGCCTCACGGATCTGCGTGGAACTCCAGGGGAAAAGCGGGGCCTCCACCAGATGGGCGGTGGCAGGCAGGTCTTCAGGATGTACCTCGTATCCTGCTCTGGGATAAATTATCAAAGGATAGTCCCGCAGGATTTCCTCATAGTGGGCCCAACGGGGAAAGATTTCCCAGTTGTCTCCACCGATGACCAAGGAGAACTCACGTTCCGGATAGGCTTCGCGTAAAGCCGCGAGGGTTTTCCAGGTATAGGAAGGGCGTTCCAGATGGAATTCAAAATCGCAGGCTTCCACCCCCGGAATCTCCGCCACTGCCTTGCGGGCCAAGTCCAGACGGATTTGTTCGTCCAGCAGTCCTTGCTGTTGCTTCAAGGGGTTCTGCGGGGAGACCATCAACCACAACTCGTCCACCCAACCCTGCTGGAGGATCTGCTGGGCCAGACGGATGTGCCCATTGTGAATCGGATTGAACGATCCACCGAAAATAGCAGTACGTATCACTGGCCCAGGAAATCTTTCACCTTCTGCAAAGCTTCCGCCTTGGCTACTTCCAGATCATCGTTGACCACAATCGTATCGAATTTCTCTGCAAAGGACAATTCAAATTCCGCACGGGCGATACGGTCGTTGATGACTTCCTCACTATCGGTGGCACGTCCCACGAGACGGGCACGCAAGGCCTCGATTGAGGGGGGCTGGATAAAGAGACTCAGGGCACGCTCGCCATAAGCCTTCTTGATATTCTGTCCTCCCAGCACATCTACGTCGCATACCACGTTCTCTCCACGGGACAGCTGACTGTCCACCTGTTCCTTCAGCGTACCGTAATAGCGGTCCTTATAGACCTCCTCGTATTCCAGGAAATCACCGTGTTCGATACGGTTGCGGAATTCCTCTGGAGTCAGGAAGAAATATTCCACTCCATGCTGTTCCTGTCCTCTCGGTGGACGGCTGGTAGCAGAGACGGAGAAATGCAGGTTCAGTCCTTGTTCCATCAGATAATTGATGATTGTTGATTTTCCAGAACCTGAAGGGGCTGAGAAGATCAGCAACTTACCGGGTTTATTTTGTTCGATAGCCATAAATGTGCTTGTTTTTCTTCAATTAATAGAGATGAGTATATTTTCGCCGGAACAGGCTGAACTTACATCACGTTCAGCACCTGTTCCTTGATCTGTTCCAGTTCGTCCTTCATCTTGACCACGATGTTCTGCATCTCGGCCTGGTTGCTCTTCGAACCGGTGGTATTGATTTCGCGTCCCATTTCCTGGGCGATGAAACCGAGTTTCTTGCCTTGTCCATGTCCGCTGGCCATGGTCTCACGGAAATACTTCAGGTGGTTGGTCAGACGCTGTTTTTCCTCACTGATATCCAGTTTCTCGATATAGTAGATCAGTTCCTGTTCCAGACGGTTGCGGTCGTAGTCCACACCCTTGAGTTCGTTGAGACGTTCTTCCAGACGCTGGCGGATTTTCTCCACACGGCTCTTCTCGAAAGGTTCGATGCTCAGCAGAAGACTTTCAATATGGTCGATGTTCTGCGTGAACTTGCCATAGAGGGCCTCTCCTTCCTGCTTGCGGAAGTCTACCAGACGGCCAACGGCTTCTTCCACTGCACCGCGAACAACGGCCCATTCCTCGTCGGTCAGTTCCTCGGATACCTGTGCGGAGGTTGTGTCGGGCAGGCGCACCAGGAGTTCCCAGAGATTGGTCTTCGACATGTCGATACCGAGACTGCTACTGATGGTCTCGATCTGGTTCTTATAGTTGGCCACCACGTCGGCATTGATGGAAGCGACCTGTGCCACGGCATCCTTTTCTACCCAGAGATTGAATTCCACCTTACCGCGTTCCAATGCCTGAGAAATGATCTGACGGATTTCCATCTCCTTTTCTCTATAGAGCGGAGCGATACGGGCAGAGAGGTCCAGACTTTTAGAATTGAGTGATTTGATTTCCACATGGATTTTTTTGCCCTCAACCTGGGCATCGGCTTTTCCATAACCGGTCATGGATTGAATCATACGAAATATAATTTAATGATAAATATTTCGGAGCTGTCTTTATTTCTGACTGACGACATACAGCCCCATCATTGCAAAAGTACTATTTTTTATTAGATATCGGGGATTCACCCTTGTATATTTTCTGCCCCGCGACAACGGTACTCCCTCCATATCTATTTTTTAGTACTCTGAAAATCGGGTGCTCCCCGACACCCTAAAAATACGAATCCGAAGGAAATGACCGTTTTGAGTCCTCCATGCGGTAGTTTTCCTGCTCCCCATCCTCCACTCTACTCCTGTGATAGTTCCAAAAATCTACATAATTTCTTCTTTATCTTCTATAAATTCTCTTTCTGCCATAAATTCTAACGGCTATTTTACCATTCCTAATCAAATTATTGTATCTTTGTGGCAATCTAAAACGGGAGTAACCCGACATTTCAGGTCGGGAAGTTCCTCAAAAAGATTAAACTGATACATCACTAAAATTATCATTAAAACAACAACCATAATGAAAGCATTTGTATTTCCAGGACAAGGTGCTCAGTTCGTAGGAATGGGCAAGAACTTGTACGAAAAACATCCTATCGCAAAGGAACTCTTTGAAAAGGCTAACGAGATTCTGGGTTTCCGCATCACCGACATCATGTTTGAAGGTACTGATGAGGAACTGAAACAGACCAAGGTGACTCAGCCTGCGGTCTTCTTGCACAGTGTGATCAGCGCACTTTGCCTCGGCGAGGAATTCAAGCCTGAAATGGTAGCCGGTCACTCTCTCGGTGAATTGTCTGCCTTGGTAGCCGCAAAGTGTCTGACTTTCGAAGATGGTTTGGTATTGGTCGCTAAGCGTGCTATGGCCATGCAGAAGGCTTGTGAGGCAACTCCAGGTACGATGGCTGCCATCATCGCATTGGCCGACGAGAAAGTGGAAGAAGTTTGTGCTGAAGTCAGCAAGACTACAGGCGTGGTTATCCCAGCCAACTACAACTGCCCGGGGCAGCTCGTGATCTCCGGTGAGGCTAAGGCCATCGAGGAAGCTTGCGCTAAATTGAAGGAAGCTGGTGCTAAACGTGCCCTCGTCCTCCCGGTCAGCGGTGCTTTCCACAGCCCATTGATGCAGCCTGCTAAGGAAGAACTCGAAGCAGCCATCGCAGCTACGACTTTCCATACTCCAGCTTGTCCGGTTTATCAGAATGTCGATGCACTTCCTCACACTGATCCTGAAGAGATCAAGGCTAACCTCATCCAGCAGCTCACAGCTTCTGTACGTTGGACCAAGGAAGTTCAGAATATGATCGCCGACGGTGCCACTGTATTCACAGAATGCGGTCCTGGCAAGGTATTGCAGGGCATGATCGCTAAGATCAGCAAAGGCAACGACGCTGTCAGCGTTCAGGGTATCAGCGAATAAGATACCTGGGTTACCCAAGGAAAAAATACAATGACGGATGTCGGTCATTATAGCCCTCTCCGCACGGAGGGGGCTTCTTTATTCTATGATAGACTTGTACTAATATTATTATTTGCACTAACCATGGCAACACCTTCTAAATCTAAAAACACAAAAACAATTCTTCCGGAGGAAAGCTCAAACCAACGTATGATGGTTTATCAAGTGCTTCCTCGTCTATATGGTAACGCTAAAACAAACAACCAGCTCGCGGGTTCTATCGAAGAAAACGGTTGCGGTAAGATGAAAGATTTCACCGATGCCGTTCTCCATCGTATCCACGGCTTTGGTTATACGCACATTTGGTATACAGGACTTCTAGAGCATGCCACACAGACCAACTACGAAACTTATGGGATTACGCCCGATCATCCGATTGTGGTGAAAGGAAAGGCGGGTTCTCCTTATGCCATCAAGGACTACTACGACATCGACCCCGATCTGGCCGTCAATGTAGAGAAGCGTATGAAGGAATTCGAGAGCCTCGTCAAGCGCACCCATAAGGCGGGATTGAAGATGGTCATCGACTTTGTGCCCAACCATGTGGCACGCCAGTACCATTCCGATGCCAAACCGGCAAGAGTGAAGGATCTGGGCGAGAACGATGATACCTCTAAGGCTTTCTCTCCTGAAAATAATTTCTACTATATTCCAGGACAACCTTTCCGTACTTCGGCTCTGGGAGTCTCTTCTTTGGAGAATTCCAACGGTCAGGCACCTTATAAGGAATATCCGGCCAAGGCTACCGGCAACGACCAGTTCACTCCGACTCCTAGTGTCAACGACTGGTATGAGACCATCAAACTGAATTACGGCGTAGACTATATGAATGGCCGCAGCACACATTTTACTCCGGTACCCGATACCTGGGAGAAGATGACGGCCATCCTACTGTTCTGGGCGAAAAAGGGCGTGGATGCTTTCCGTTGCGATATGGCGGAAATGGTACCTTGTGAATTCTGGCACTATGCCATCGCCAAGGTGAAGGAGGTTTATCCTCACATCCGTTTCATCGCCGAGGTCTACAACCCGAACGAATACCGTAACTATATCCACAACGGCGGCTTCGACTATCTCTACGATAAGGTAGGTCTCTACGACACTCTCCGCGCTGCGGCTTGCGGCTATGGTTCCGCTGCCGCCATCACAGGTTGCTGGCAGAGTGTGGACGACATTCAGCCCCACATGCTCAACTTCCTGGAAAACCACGACGAACAGCGTATCGCTTCCGAATTCTTCGCCGGTGATGCGATCAAAGGCCGTCCGGCCTTGGTAGTCTCAGCTTGTATGAATACGAACCCGATGATGATCTATGCCGGTCAGGAAATTGGCGAGAAGGGCATGGATACCGAAGGATTCAGCGGAAGAGATGGCCGTACCACCATCTTCGACTACTGGGGAGTCGCTTCTCTGCAGAAACTGAACCAGGGAGAGCAGTCCTTCACTGAAGAAGAAAAGTCGCTCTACCACTTCTATAAGAAGATCATCACCCTCTGCAACCAGGAAGCAGCACTCCGTGAGGGATTGTTCTACGACCTGATGTATGCGAACTACGACCGTCAATGTGGTTTCAACCCGGACCGTCATTTCGCCTTCCTCCGTAAGCACGGTAAGGAGACCTTATTCATTGTTGCCAACTTCTCCGATACCGACAACCATATCGGTGTTTGTATCCCGGAACATGCCTTTGAATATCTCGGTCTGAAGAAAGGTACCCGTCACGCCATAGATTTGATCAGTGGCGAGACCAACACCTTAGATTTGGCTCCAAACGCCCACACTTATGCAGACGTTCCTGCCCATAGTGCGGTCATCCTGAAATTCCAGGAATAAAATTTAATCGGACCTATAAATTCGATATGCCTCCCTTCGGAATCCGTAGGGAGGCTTTTTTGTGGGATGAATAGTAAGAAACAAGTGGGAAACAGGTTAATAAGCGGGGTGTCCAAATTGAGATTCCGATATTTTAATCATTAGGGTTTGTTGGGTCATTCAACCAATGAGGAAAGCCACTCGGTTGGTCAAATTATAGGAAGTCCACAACCATCAGCATTAGCCTACTGTTAGCCTCACGGATACAATAGGTATGGCTAATTTCATTACGGCCAAAATCTATCCTCTCTCCAAACTTCTCATCCCTAATTAAAATGACTCTGAATCAAAATAGCGTTTTTAATGACGATTCGTTGGATGCAGACATAGCACGGCAGCGTCCACACGACAAATTAAAACGCGAATGAACCGAATGCATTCTCCACCGCATGGGCTGTACGCCGCATGGACTGGCGGCCGTATGGCTAATTCCTAACTTCTCTCTCCTCATTTCTAATTATCATGATACATCGCGTCAGCCGGCTAAGTTCTCATTAGCTGTAGGGACGCGATACATCGCGTCAGCTGGCTAAGTTCTCATTAGCTGTAGGGACGCGATATATCGCGTCAGCTGGCTAGGTGCTCATTAGCTGTAGGGACGCGATACATCGCGTCAGCCGGCTAAGTGCTCATTAGCTGTAGGGACGCGATATATCGCGTCAGCTGGCTAAGTGCTCATTAGCTGTAGGGACGCGATACATCGCGTCAGCTGGCTAAGTGCTCATTAGCTGTAGGGACGCGATATATCGCGTCAGCTGGCTAGGTGCTCATTAGCTGTAGGGACGCGATACATCGCGTCAGCCGGCTAAGTGCTCATTAGCTGTAGGGACGCGATATATCGCGTCAGCTGGCTAAGTG
>SAMEA104404097__coassemble_2518_pt1 | contig 12479 bp, 7 predicted proteins | sample SAMEA104404097__metabat2_low_PE_059 | metagenome-assembled genome bin SAMEA104404097 (sample SAMEA104404097) | Balaenoptera acutorostrata | reverse complement strand
CGAAGGTTCTTGAGACTTAGGTTTCGAGGACCTTCTTTTTTTGCTTTAAGGCCTGAAAGCAGGAAAGTGAGAAACGAGGAGGATAGGGTCTTTAAGGTCATTAGGGTCATTAAGGTCGTTAACGACCCTAATGACCCTAATGACCCTAATAGTCCCTAAAGCCTTTCGCTTTGCGGAATGGGAGAGGTCTACCACAATATCTTCTTTGGCCATTCCGAACAGAGAAGTCAAGCCCGGTCGCGCCGATGGTACTGCATACCCGTGGGAGAGTAGGTCGCCGCCATTTTAACGAAGGTTCTTAGAGCAAATGCTTTAAGAACCTTCTTTTTTTGCTTTAAGGCCTTAAAGCAGGGAAGGGGGCTTTAAGGAGGATAAGGTCTTTAAGGTCATTAGGGTCTTTAAGGTCGTTAACGACTCTAATGACCCTAATGACCCTAATGACCCTAATGACTCTAATGCCCCTAATTGTCCCTAAAGCCTTTCGCCTTGCGGAATGGGAGAGGTCTACCACAATATCTTCTTTGGCCATTCCGAATAGTGTAGCCAAGCCCGGTCGCGCCGGATGGACTAGCGGCCGGATGGGTAGGGACGCGATACATCGCGTCAGCCGGCTAGGTTCTCATTTGCTACCATTTGCACAGATTCTCAATATAAGGTACTTGATACTGTCCATGAATTCGTAAAGAGGATTTTTAATCAGAGCAGTTGCCGCCTAGTCGCTTTCATCAGCCACCCGAGTGACATTCCTTATGGTTTGTAGGGCCCTACAAACCATAAGGATTCAAATATCGGAACATCAAACTGTAACCCCTTATATTAAATAAAATCGACCTATTTCGGTGGATACAAAAAAACGCCCTATTAGGGCGTTTTAAGGCGTTTTTAATTGAAGATGCTATACAGGTTAGACAATGCGATTTGACTGTCTCTTTCGACCTCTATGGCCTGTAAATGCAGGTCATCATAATAGGAGACCTCTGTCAGATATTCTAGTAATGACATTTGACCCAGATCCAAGGCTTTGCGGAGAATTTCTAAGTCCTCGTTTTTATTGATGGATTCGGTGAATTGGAGTGCCACTTCTATCAGGCGACGTGCATTTTCGTATTGTAATTTTAACCTCGCTACGGTTTGTGTTTCAACGTCTTTCAGGTTCATATCGGCTGCAAGTACTGCTGTGCGCTGCTGACTGACTTTTCTTCGCGTATTTCCCCAGATAGGAAGACTTACGCCTACACTCACGCCATTATAGTTGTTGCCTCCCACATGCTCTCCAGTGTATCCAACACTGATTTCAGGAAGTCCCTCTATTTTACTGAGCTTCAGATTGTCCTTTTCCTTTTGTACTTTGGCATAAGCCTGTTTGATTTGTGGGGATAACTCCTGTACTTTCGATTCTAATTCTCTAAGTTCAGGTAGCTGTATGGGTCCGTATTGCGTATAACCGCAATTAACGGGTTGGTCACCATTCATCCTTCGCAGCTGATCTATTGTCATTTTCCTGTCGGCTTCTGCTTTTCTGTAGTTGGCTAAAGCTGCAGTATGATATAATCTGATTTTATTCACTTCAATCTGGTTGACATCACCAGCTTTCAATTTGTTTTCATACAAATCTTTCAATTGGAGTGCCCGTTCCATCCGTGCACTCCATTCTTCGCATACCGCATTTTCGTAGATCAACTGTACCAGAAGTAAATCTGCTTCTGCCAATATCGTCTGTCTTTCCAGCAGATAATTCCCGTCTACCACCGCATTTTCAGCCGCGACGGCTTTCTTGCGTTGTCCGGAAAGGACACCCAAATCTAGGGTTTGTTCCGCACTGAAGGTCTTTTTACCTTCCATCCCTTCCTGGTTCCCCCAGGAATAAGAAAATCCGAAGGTCGGGTCAGGTAAGGCATTACCTATTCTATTCTGTGCCTTATCTGCCGCGGCCTGTTGCCGTAATGCTATTAATGTGGTATTGTTCTTTTCTATGTTTTGCAAAAAGGCTGTTCGACGTTCCTCCGGCCTTTGTGCCATTAAAGGTATCGCCAGAAAGAACATACTATATAGGAGGGTAGTTCTCATATTATTTTACTTTTGGGACGAATTTGTTATAAATGATAGGAATCACCAATAGGTTCAGCAATGTACAGGTGAAAAGTCCACCGAGCATCACTTGTGCCATTGGACTCTGGATCTCGTTACCCGGAAGGTCGTGTCCGATGGCCAGAGGAATCAAAGCTAACGCTGACGTCAACGCGGTCATGATGATGGGGAGCAGTCGGTCGGTAGAACCTTGAATGATACTTTCTTCCCTCGACAGTCCTTTCTTTTGTAAGGTATTGTAATGGTCTACCAGTAGCATACCTCCTCGGGTCGCGATACCAAAGAGAGAGATGAAGCCGATGGTAGCAGGAATGCTCACGATGCCGCTGGTCCACCCCAGGGCGGCCACTCCACCGATCAAAGCCAGGGGAAGGTTCAGTAAGACGATTCCAGCCTGACGCCAGGAACGGAACTGGTTGTAGAGTAGAAGTAGCATGATGAAGATGCTGACAATCGACAATAAGTACAATATACGTGAGGCATTAGCTTCGCTCTCGAATTGTCCGCCATATTCGATATGGTAATCTTTGGGAATATCCACCGTCTCGTTAATCTGCTGCTGGATATCATCTACAACCGAACGAAGGTCACGGTCGGCGATGTTGGCGGAAACCACAATCTTACGTTGGGCGTTTTCTCTGCTGATTGCATTCGGTCCCGCTGTTGACGTAATGTCTGCCACATTCTCAAACGGTATTTTCCGACCGTCTCCCGTGTCGATGAGTAGATTTCGGATCTGGTCCATACTGGAACGATTGTCCTCAGCCACTTTGAGTGTCAAATCGAATGATTTACCTCCATCATAAATCTGCGACACCACCTCGCCCCCCAATAAGATCCGTACATACGACGAGAATTCGGGCAGAGAGATGCCATAGGCCGCCAACTGCGTACGACGCGGACGTATGGTCAGCTGTGGACGTTCCATCTGTTGTTCGATGTTCAGGTCGGCAATACCCTTCACCTGACTAATTTCAGATTGAATCTGTTTGGCCAACTTCTGCAAACGGTTGAGATCCGGTCCAAATATTTTTATAGCAATATTGGCGCTGGTTCCGGAAAGCATCGCATCGATTCGGTGGGAGATAGGTTGTCCGATTTCTACACTGATGCCTGGAATCATCTGGAGTTTCTCACGGATTTCCGCTTTCATTTCCTCTTTGTTGCGTGCTTTCAAGGTATAAGGTACCTCAAACTCACTGCTGTTCACGCCCCGGGCATGCGCATCCAGTTCTGCACGTCCTGTCTTTCTGGCCACAGCGTCCACTTCGGGAATGCTCATCAAAATCTTTTCAACCTGTATACCGATGCGGTTGGATTCTTCCAGAGAGATGCCTGGCAAGGAACTGACGTTGATGGTCATTGAACCTTCATTGAATGCCGGTAGAAACGACCGTCCGAAAGTACAGAAGAGAAGAATGGCGCCAATGGTGAATACACCGACAGTGCCTAAGACCAGTTTTTCTTGTCGGAGCACCAGGGATAGCAAGTTTCCGTAGTGCTTCTTCAAGGCAACGACCCATTTTGGTTCTGCGGATTTATCCTTAGGATTCGTCAGGAGATAACTGCACAGTACCGGCGTTAAAGTCAAAGCCACAATGGTGGAAGCAAAGAGTGCCACAATAAAGGCGATACCTAGGGGCACCAACATGCGTCCCTCCATACCTGAAAGGAAAAACAACGGTAAGAAACTGACCACAATGATCAAGGTGGAGTTCAGAATAGGCATACGTACCTCTCTTGAAGCTTCAAAGATGACCTTCAGTACGGGTAAACGTTGTGCCTCGCTCTTCAGACGGTTCTCCCGCAGTCTCTTGAATACGTTTTCCACGTCCACAATCGCATCGTCCACCAGTGATCCGATGGCGATGGCCATACCACCGATACTCATGGTGTTGATCGTCATGCCCATGACTTTCAGGACGATGAGGGTAATCAGTAAGGAGAGTGGAATAGTCACTAAGGAAATCAGTGTGGTCCGGGCGTTCATCAGGAAAATGAAGAGTACCAGTGTTACGAAAATCGCTCCTTCAATTAGAGATTTCTGGATATTGGAGATGGAGGCATCGATAAATTCCTGCTGGCGGTAGAGCGACGTATTCATTTTCACGTCTTTTGGGAGCGCCTGTTGGAGTTCGACAACCGCTTTGTCGATTTGTTCGGTCAGTTCCAAAGTACTGGTCGCCGGTTGTTTGGTGATGGTCACCAGCACCCCAGGTTTGCCATCGATGGCGGCCGTTCCCACGCGGGGTAATTTCGGTCCCACTGTCACCTCGGCAATCTGTTCCAGAAGGATAGGGTTTCCTTGGGAGTCCCGTTTCACCACCGCCTTGCCGATTTCGTTGACCTCGGTCGTCGATAGCAGTCCTCGTACGATATATTCATTTCCATATTCAAACAAGGTACCTCCCGTCACATTCTGGTTCATATCACTCGTTGCCGCCGTAACTTCAGCAAGGGTCACACCATAGTGCTTCATTTCTTCCGGGTGAAGCAGAATCTGATATTCTTTCACGTCCCCTCCCATCACCGTCACCTGCGCGACACCACCGGTGGACAGCAGACGGGGACGGATGGTCCATTCCGCCATGGTACGGAGGTCCATCAAATCTGTGGAGTCTGCCGTTATACCGATGAACATCACCTCTCCCAAAATAGAAGATTGGGGAGCCAGGGTTGGTTTCCCGGCACTTTCCGGAAGCAGTTCCGCTACCGTTGCCAGTTTTTCAGACACCGTCTGCCGGGCATTATAGATGTCCGTGCCCCAGTTAAATTCCACCCAAACAATAGAGAAACCGTTGGTCGAATTGGAACGGACACGGCGTACATCGGTAGCCCCGTTCACCGCAGTTTCCAAAGGGAAACTGACCAATTGTTCCACTTCCTCTGCTGCCATGCCCGGAGCTTCGGTCATCACCACTACCGTGGGAGCCGTCAGATCCGGAAAAACATCCACCTCCATGCGCCAGGCAGTCCAGCAGCCTCCGAACAAAATCAGAAGCGTGGCCAGTAATACCATCGCACGGTTTTTTAAAGAATAAGCGATTAATTTATTCAGCATATCTGTTCAGATTATAGATGGCGTATTAATGATTATGTCCTGCGTGGGCATCGGGAACCTGATTACTGTTTGCTGCCAGTTTTACGGCCACGGCTCCTTGGACCACCAGTACCTCTCCCTCGTGAAGACCTTGCCGGATTTCCACGTGTGTACCGTTGCTGGCGCCCAATTTGACTTCCTGCTTCTCGTATCCGTGGTCGCTGGTCTGGAGATACACGTAGAATAACCCCAGTTCCTCGGTCAATGCCGATACCGGAATACTGATGACATGCGGTTGGGTACGGCCCAGTAGATAAACTTCGGCCAGGCTGCCTGGGATGATATTTCCACGATTGCTGAATTCAAAAGTAACGGGAAGGAAGCCTTCTCCTTTATTGACTGTACGTCCAGAAGAGAGGAGCCGTCCCTGCAACTCTTCCAATTGATAAACCTGGGCATCGTAGGACAGTCTGAAGTTGGCGCTGACAATGTCGTTCAAGGAAGCATAGTACTTCTCAGGCACCTCTGCGCGTAACTGTAACTGGCGGTTTTGCGTGATAGTAGCCAAGGGTTGTCCCGGAGCGACAAAATCTCCATTTTTGACCAACAGATTTTGTAGGTACCCATGGATAGGTGCTTTTACCGTTTGTTGGCGCTTACCGTCTCCCCAACTTTTAGAAGTAGACAAAGCCGTTTCATACCGCAATCGTGCCGCTTCATATTCCCGTTCAGAGATGATTTTGTCGACAATCAGTTGTTGGGCCCGCTTCCATTCTTTTTCCGCTGCGGCCAGTTCAGCTTTTGCTGCCGCCACGGGATTCCCATCGCCTACGGCCTGGGTCGCAATGGTAAATAAAGCTTGCCCGGAGTGCACCTCACTGCCTTCATTCAGAGAGTAATTGGCCAGGTTCACCATTCCGGTGTGCGTGGCCGATACGGTAGCTTCTCCTCCCTGAGCCGGTAGAATACTTCCGGTGACGTGGATGACCTCCTGAAAAGGACCATACTGAATTTTCTCCGTCTGGATTCCGGCTGCCTTTGCCTGTTCGGGGAGAAGGACAATCTCATCTTCTCCGTGTGTATGGGCGTCTGCTTCCTGGGTATGGAGATCTTCTTCGTGGTCCATTACTTTTTCCTCTTCGTGTAGATGCGTTCCTTGAGGTTGACAAGCCATGAAAAGGACTGCCACACCCCATACAGGAACCTTTTTGAATAAATCGATATTCATAGATTTCTGATTTTAAATGTGCTAAAAAATTGACTTATAACTAGATTTCCAGCCATAGGTCATCAAAGATGTTGTATAAAAAGAAATTAGCACATCGGCGGTCCCCGACGGGATTCTGCCTTACTCAGAATGGATAGAAAAAGACAACCCGATTGAGTTATCTTGGGGTTAGAATTGAAACCAAGGAAGGGAGTAATCTGGAAGAATTCAGGAACCAGGGCAACGAAGCTAGGCTGATAATCGTTGTTGGAACGTTCCGTCTGCAGAAAAGTCTGCATGCTTTGAAGAAAACATGTGGAATCATCGCAAGGATGCGAAGGACATTCCTGGGTATGATTCTTCCCTTTATGGTGATGAATCTCGTTCGTCTCAAGCGCCCAGCAAATTTCCCCATGATGATGGTGATGGGGAAATAATCCGATGACCAAGGTGATGACGATGGTCAGGAAGATGCGGATAGAGAGTAACGGAGACTGCATAGTTTATATTTACCGTGCAAAGTTACGACATAATCTTTGCAACCTAGTTTCACTTTTTCTTAAAAAGTGTAAGAATATAAGTCCATAAACTGAAAAATCTAATCAGATTGTCGAAAAATCAAATCAAAAAATGACAAAAGCGACCTTATTATCCTATAAAAAAGGTTTATTGTTTTGTTATTCCTTTGTCAAGACGTAAATTTGCAACTTGAAAATTTTTAAATAAATTCATATGAAAAAAATACTAGGACTTTTCTTGGCTTTTGCAGTGAGTTTCACGTTCGCAAAGGCTGATGAAGGTATGTGGTTGCTGAAACTGATGAAGCAGCAACATCTGGAGGATTCGCTCCTTAAGGCTGGTCTGCAGTTGGCACCAGAAGAGTTGTACAATGAGAACGGTTCCTCTTTACGTGAGTGTATCGGTATCTTTGGTGACGGCTGTACTGGGGAAATCGTCTCTCCCGAAGGTTTGGTACTGACCAATAATCACTGTGGTTTCAGCTATGTACATGCCATGAGTACTTTAAAGGACAACTATCTCCAGGATGGTTATTTTGCCAAGAACCGTGGTGAAGAATTACCCGTTCCTGGTTTGGATTTCACTTTCGTCCTGCGTATTGTGGATGTGACCGCTGACGTCGAAAAGGCAGCTGCCAAGGAGAAGGCTGACGTTTACACCGCACAGAGCCAGAGTTTCTTGGAACCTTTGGCAGAGAAGTTGTTCAAGAAGAGCGACCTGAAGAAGAAAAAGGGCGTGAAGGTGCGCATCGTTCCTTATTTCGGTGGCAACCAGTTCTACATGTTCTATGAGCAGGTCTATAGCGATGTACGTTTGGTGGCTAATCCTCCACAGAACATTGCTCAGTTCGGTTTCAACCAGGATAACTGGATGTGGCCACGTCATAATGCCGACTTCATGATGTTCCGTATCTATGCTGATGAAGAAGGTCAGCCTGCAGACTATCAGAAGGACAATCAGCCTTTGGCTTGCCACAAGTATTTGCCGATTTCCTTGAAGGGAATTGAAGAAGGTGACTATGCGATGATTATGGGATTCCCCGGTCGTACGAGCCGTTACCTCACCTCATCGGAAGTACATCTCCGTACGCAGAGCCAGAACTTCCCGATCAATTTGGCCGGTGAGGCACAGCTGACTTTCATGAAGCAGTTGATGGATAGCGACAGCGCATGGAATTTGAAACTGGCTGACGAATACATGAGCCTCGGTAATATGGTCAAGAACTTCGGTGGTATGAACGAAAGTGTGAAGTCTACTGGTCTGATGGAGATCAAGAAGGCGGAAGAAAAGGCTTTCTTGGAATTTGCAAAGCAGAGTGGTAAGGCTGAATATCAGAACATCATCACACGCATCGATTCCATGGTAGCTGCCGTTGAGGATACCCTTCATGACTACTACCTCTTTGTATATACCGTAGGTCAGCAGAAGTTCCATATCCGTACCCTTTTGGTGGAGGACTATATCAAGGCTTTGGAAAAGGGTAAGGAGAAGGATATCGAGAAGGCTAAGGCTGCTATGCTGGAAGGCTATGCTGAGATTGAAGCAGTCGACCTGGTTTTCGATGCTAAATTGGTGGATTTGCTCTTCCCTTACTGGCAGAAGCATAACCGTCTCGGCATCCAGCCGGATTTCTTGAAGGACGAGGCAACTGCCAAGGCATATTATAAGAAGATGTACGATAAGTCCGTCTTCCGTAGCCGTGCCGCTTTGGACGAATTCCTGAAGGCTCCTTCTGCAGCTACCTTGAAAAACGATCCTTTGTTGAAGCATTGGGAGACTTTCAACGATTATAATGCAAAATACGCTCCAGCATTGAATACTTACAGCGTGAAGCGTGCAGAATTGGATAAGATTTATACTCGCGGCCTTTGTGAGATGTACGACTGGTCAAAGGCACCGGATGCTAACTTCACCCTCCGTATGACTTACGGTCATGTGGGTGGTTACGTTCCTCGTGATGCCGTTCGCTACGATTGGAAGACTACCCTCGACGGTATGTTGGAAAAGGAGAATCCAAAGGATCCAGATTACGTGATGAACGAGAAACTCCGCACCTTCTACGAAGCCAAGGATTTCGGACCTTATGCACGTGAGGACGGTAAGCTGCCTACTTGCTTCTTGACCAACAATGACATCACCGGCGGTAACTCCGGTTCTCCAGTGATGAATGCCAAGGGTGAACTCATCGGTCTCGCATTCGATGGCAATATCGAAAGTCTCTCCAGCGACCTCCGTTTCAATCCTGCCTTGCAGCGTTGTATCAATGTCGACATCCGTTATGTTCTTTTCTTGGTAGAGAAGTTCGGCGGTTGTAAGTATATCTTCGACGAAATGGAGATCCGAAAATAAATCTTTAGATTAAAGATAGGTGTAAATGTTCGTTTAGACAGTGGATGTCTAGACGAACATTTTTTATTGCTCTAAAACGGGAAAGGGTAGGATAAGGAACTTGTACTTTTGGGTGATGATGATTCTAAGCGAACTGATTAGATTTCATTGGGTATTGTGCTATGGAACTTTGCTGAAAAAATCCCGTGCCATGAGCTGTGGAGCAGGTCACTCCATGATATCACATTCATCTGTTAGTGGCAATGCCCACCACTTTATCTGTAGCAGATTTTGTGAAGACCATCAAACAGACGACCCACCTATTTATCCGTAACAACAGGCATCTCTTCCCAGCATTCGAATCTTGGGGAAAATCCTTCTGTGCGCTGACGTATGGTAGAAGTGCCGTCCCTGCGGTCAAAGCCTACATTATGAACTAGAAACAGCATCATGCCAAGATGTCCTATGAAGACGAACTCCGCAAAATCTTTCAGGATAATGACATTCCTTATAAAGAAGAGTTCCTGTTGAAAGACTAAGTGCACTAGCAAGTATTCTCGGCCTATCATCGTGATGATAGATCTATCCCATCCTGTGGCTCTGTTGAATTTTCTGTCATTTGATGAAAATTTTATCTATCATTTTTTATTTTCATTAAAAGAATTACCTTTGCGAATAAGAAAAATGTAAAGTTTCTTGTTGGGATGATGTCTTTTGTCTAATTTTGCAATGTCCTCAATATCATTTGGGGACATACATATTAAAAAAGGGCGTTTTCGCATAGTTATCCTATTTCGGAATCTGGACAATTCCAATCTTGTGGATAACAAGCAAGAAGCGCCCACGTTGGTAGTTTATATATTTCCTTATAGGGATAATTATAGCTATTGGCGTGGGATTTTTGTTTGTTATACAAGATGGGCAGTCCAGAGCCTCGAAATAATAACAAGCGAATCCCACGCCTTTTTTGTGCTCGTTTGATTAATCAATACAATAAATTTTAAAAGCATGAAAAAATGAACAGAACAAATTATCTCAAACCCAGTTTACGTATCGTTGAGTTGTCTGCGGAGCAGATGATAGCAACTTCTGGTGATGCCAATGGAACAATCGACAAAATGCCGTGGGGCAGCAATAAAATGGAGGAAAGCGGTTCCATTTGGGAAGAATCTGGATCCGTCACCGAAAATAGAATTTGGAAATAACTTATATAAATCAATAAATATGATGAAAAGAATTTTATTGGGCTTAGGCCTATGTTCTTTGTTGGCGTGTACCAACGATGTAGAGGAGGTGGCTCCTGTGTTGGATGTTCAGCAGGTCACCATGACGGCCAGTGATTTCGAGTGGGCAACTCCTTCTCCAAGAACAACTGTAAATGTTTCTCCAGAGGGAGTAGATTTCAATTGGGCAGAGAACGACACCGTGGGGATATTTCCCAATGAAGGTCGTCAAGTGGATTTCCCTATAGTTGAGGGTGCGGGAGTTGGTAGTAATAGCGCGGCTTTTACTGGTGGTGGATGGGCACTGAAAGCCTCTTCCAACTATGCTGCTTACTACCCAATGCAGGGCAAATTCTATTTGGATAAGACTGCAATACCGGTAAGCTACGAGGGGCAGACTCAGAATGGTAATGCTTCCACCGCGCATCTAGGTAAATATGACTATATGGCGGCGGTAGCCACCACTCCAACAGAGGGTAAGGTCAATTTTGAGTTCAAGCATTTGGGCTGCTTAATAGAACTTAATCTGACTTTGCCAAAGGGAGATTATGCCCTGGCTCGGTTAAGCGGAGAATATCCGTTGCAAGGTACTGTGGATTTAACTTCGCCAGCTATAGCAATAACTTCTGTGCAAACGGGTTCTTTAGATATAAAACTGGAAAATATTTCAGTCACTTCTGCAGAGGAAAATGTCAAGATCTATTTTATGTGTGCTCCTGTTGATTTGACAGGAACAACAGTGCATCTCGATTTAAGTTCAAGTGAACCATTGAAGTTTGAATTTGAAGGTGGCAATTGGTTGGCCGGTAAGGCCTATTCGGTGGCTCCGGTCATAAAGGAGGATTCAGAAAAGAGCAAATGGGTGGATTTGGGCTTGACTTCCGGTCTGCTCTGGGCTAACTGTAATGTCGGAGCGAATAATCCACAGGAATATGGCGACTACTTCTCTTGGGGCGAGATTGAACCGAAGTCATCGTATTCCACTTCTTCATGTACTTTAATGACTGATATTTCGGGTGATCCTCAATACGACGCAGCTACTGCTATCTGGGGTGCTCCTGCACGAATGCCTAAAAATGCCGAGGTTGAAGAACTGATTAGCGAATGTACTTGGACATGGGTGGAAGGCAAAGGCTATTCTGTTTTAGGTCCAAATGGAAATAGTATCTTTTTCCCCGCAGCAGGTCAACGGAGTGGAGGGGGGCTCTTTGCCGCAGGTCAGTACGGCTGTTACTGGAGTTCTACACCTTTCGAGTACGGAGACAGCAGCGGATACAGCCTCTACTTCAATAAAAGCAAATTCATTTCGTATACGTATGAACGCTACTTTGGTTTCTCTGTGCGTCCTGTTCGAGATAAATAGAGCGAAGTGCATACCATTTATTTAATTCATTAAATTATTGTCATCGGGCATAAAAATCCCGATGACTCGTTTTACTATAAGACCTTAATGCTTGCGGACGTTATTTTGAGTGAGTTCGCAAATAAATGGCTATTGTAAATTGTATATATAAAGGAGGCTATTAGCCTCCTTTTGTTTTGCACTACAATAATCAGTGGTTTATCAATTATCGGAGAAATATGAATCTCGAGTTGAATATGTACAGTCAACAGTTCTGGATTATGCATAATTTTCAGTGAAGTTATCCGGTACCATGACCTGTGGAGCAGGTCACTCCATGTGTAACCGCAGGCCGAGGAGGACGCAATGCAATGGAGTCCGACGAGTCCTGCGGTATCCACAGGGGCATAGTCGATGCTATCCCTCCCCCGCTGGGGGAGGTGGCGACGAAGTCGACGGAGGGGGCCTCGTCGCATGTGAGATGAGCAGTGAGGAGTTATGTCAAATAGGAATAAAGTCTATATTTTAATCCACCCCCGTCCGCTATGCGGACAGCCCCCTATCTAGGGGGCGATAGTAATTGCTAGCATTCTGAAGGACCGCTGGTTTCGTCGGATTCCGCTGCGCTCCATCCTCCTCAACCAGCGGTTACACATGGAGTGACCTGCTCCACAGGTCATGGTACCCCAAAAGTCCTTTGAGTGCTAGTTTATAGATAGGAGTGACCTGCTC
>SAMEA104404097__coassemble_2496_pt1 | contig 12576 bp, 9 predicted proteins | sample SAMEA104404097__metabat2_low_PE_059 | metagenome-assembled genome bin SAMEA104404097 (sample SAMEA104404097) | Balaenoptera acutorostrata | reverse complement strand
CTCAACATAGTTCAAGCAAGCTTGCCTCTGTCTTCGTTTGCACGAGATTTGCGGTAAAAATAACAGTCCATTAGCGGTTAACCATGCGCCAACTCTTGCCGAAGGCAACATTTGCGTTCATTGGCGCTTATTTACATAATCTCTGCTGCACTCAACATAGTTCAAGCAAGCTTGCCTCTGTCTTCGTTTGCACGAGATTTGCGGTGAGAATAACAGTCCATTAGCGGTTAACCATGCGCCAGCCGTTACCGACTTCGGCAAAAGATTTGTGTTGATTTGTGGTTAAATAAAATCAGTGGTCGCGCCAGCCAATCACATTTCCACCAGTCCGATTCACAGCAAGATTGTTCATCACCGAACAATCAATCATTTCCAGGGTTTAGTCTCACCGAGGGAGTATCCATAGTTTCTAGCCAGCTGACGCGATGTATCGGCGACCCTACAGCTAATGAGAACTCTTCCGGCTGAACGTCCATGCGGCAGAATCTTTCAACGCTATTTGGCCAGATCGGTTCTTGTTGGAATTTTCCGCCGCATGGAATTCATAACTTCTCTCTCCTTATTTCTAACGATTAGAAACAACGGGATGCTATCCTACAAAAAAAGCCCCATCCTGAGGACGGAGCTTTTATTATACTTTTTATTTGAATTTCACGATGACTCGGCGGTTATAGGAGAACGGCGCTATATCATCCACCCCACCCCGGGCTTCGATCTCGATGGCTTCGGAAGAAAGTCCCATCTTCTCTAATTCTGAGGCTATCGCTTGAGCACGGTCAGCAGAGAGTTTGAAATTACGCTCCGCACTACCGGTCTTGCTATCTGCGTAACCGGTTACCACCACCTTCTTACCATACTGTCTGGCAAAAGCTACCATCTCTTTCAAATCTATCAGATCCTTTCGGTTGGCAACCTTACAAGAACCGAGATTGAAGAAGACGGATTGTGAGGTGGATACCAGTTCCAACTCATGCACTGCCGCCTTGTCGGTGGTGATTACTTTCTTTTCCCCTAACAGCTGACGCAGACGCTGATTCTCCATCTGCTGGTCCTCCATAGAACTGTTCAACGCGTCCATCTGTTCTCGGTTCATCTCAAGAAGGGCCTCGATATCGGGTGCCTTGTCCCATCTGGATTTTCCGATTGAATAGGTTACTCCTACGGACAATCCCAGCATTTTGTCGCAATGACGCAAGGCAAACTTAGAATGCGAAGTCCAGTTGTCCACCGCAGCATTGTCGAAGGAGCCGTCCATGGACTGATATGAAAGGTCTACAAATACAGAAAGTTTCCGGTTCAGTCTGAAATTATTCAGCAGACCGGCATTGAAGGAGACGTCGTAACGATTGGCACTTAGGTTACGGGCCACGCCCCAACCGACATAAGGAATCAAATTCCACACTCTTTCCTCGCGGTATCCTCCGAAGAGGTTAGAGAGGTTTACGGTCAAATCCTCGTGCAGGTTCCAATAGCGATAAGCAGGATGCAAATCATCAGTCATGACCTGCTTGGCCCAAAGTCCCTGAAACTTGGTGCGCAGACCAATGACAGGAGTCACCCATTTACCGATGGAAAGATCCATACCAAAAGTACCACGGTTAGAACTGAAGGGATTCTTATTTCCCAAATTTTCTTCGGAAGTATAGGAGGCCTGAAAATCCACCCCTCCTGAAACATACCAGTTGGACCAAAATGAATTGGTGATGACACTCTTCTTAACAGGAATCTCGTAATCATCCTGAGCACTAACACCAACCGTCAAACTGGCAAATGCCAACAACATCATTATCTTCTTCATCAGGAAACTCGATTAATGGGTTCATAAACTAGGAGACAGTTCTCCATTCACTTCACAAAGATAAGGAAAAAGAGAAAAGGGAGAAAATCTGCAGAGAAGAATATCGGTGTGGATTAAAAATTTCTGAGGCATTTTGTTAGTGGTATGGCTACGTACTGGAGATAAGGGAACAAATCCCATTCATGGGTTTATAGGGAAGGCATCCGGATTCCTCTCTACCCATTAGTCCCTTTCCCACTGCCAAATTGTAATCCAGATTACAAGATCAGCCACGAACCGAAACAAAAAAACACGACATACGTCGTTTGCTATTGGCCAGCGATTTCGCACCTGTAGTGAGCGGGTTCTCCCGCTCAGCAACGAACCGAAACTAGAAACGAGACACACGTCGTTTGCTATTGGCCAGCAATTTCGCACCTGTAGTGAGCGGGTTCTCCCGCTCAGCAACGAACCGAATTTGAAAACGCTACACACGTCGTTTGCTGAGCGGGAGAACCCGCTCACTACAGCAAATGCTTTGGCTATGAAGAGCCAACGATGGCTGGCGAGATTTACAATGACGGGCCGTTTGCTGAGCGGGAGAACCCGCTCACTACAGCAAATGCCTTGGCTATGAAGAGCCAACGATGGCTAGCTTATCCAAAGAGGTTTTCGATACTCTCATTGGTAATCGTCGCCAGAATGGAGGCACCATCCGGTGCATAGTTCGGATTCTGACTAGCAAAAAGACGGTCGAGAAGGTCGGCCATTTCTTTCTGATCGAGTAATTGACCGACAGGCAGTGCGGCTTTACGGGAGAGAGACAAGGCTATGAGATGATCGATTTGATCCTTTACCTGGGCCTGACCTTTCTCGGCATCGTCCACAAGCGACTGCAACATAGAAATAGGATCCAATCCCTCGGTGCCTGCGGGAATGCCGAGTACGGAAAAACTACCGCCCCCTAAAGGTGAGATTTCAAATCCGACAGCAGAGAGATCGTTCAAAATACTTTCCAGGAAAGTGGCTGAGGAGGTGGGCAACTGTAAGAGCTGGGGAAACAAGAGTCCTTGGGAGACCCCTTTATGTTCCAACAACTGGTTACGGTATCGGTCATACAGGATACGGAAATGAGCACGATGCTGGTCCACCATGAGTAACCCACTGGACGAGGTAGCCACAATGAATCGACCCCGGAACTGCAAAAGTGCCGTATTGTCCTTCTCCCAGATACACTTCTCCTCATGAGGAAGTTCGTCGTATAAGGTGGGGGCAGTCTTCTCCTGATCCAAATCTTCCATCACAGGAGGTTCCTCCGGAGAGAAAGCTGTGTCGAAAGCGGGTTGCCAAGAAGAGGTACGTACGGGCTGGTGACCAGAATGGTTTCCCTTCCCTCCCCCGAAACTTGACGGGCGTTGGAATGAAGGGGTAAAATCAGCTGGAACTGAAGGTTCGAAATCCGGTGAGTTGAAAGCGGCAAAATTGTCGGTATTCGGTTCGTCGAAAGCCTCGAAGGGATTAAAATCGGAATTGATACGCACTTCCGGCGGTGCCGCATTGTCATCCTCATGGAAAGTCGGAATATCCGGACGGTTAGCCGTATCGAAATCAATGGTCGGCACAGCTGCGAACTTACCCAACGACTCCCGGACCGCTGCCAGAATGATGGGCCAGATAGCCTGTTCGTCCTGGAATTTGATTTCGGTCTTGGCGGGATGGATATTGACGTCGATATGGGTCGGATCCACCTCGAAGGTGATGAAATAAGGAATCTGCTCCCCATCGGGAATCAACCGTTCGTAGGCAGCCTGTACCGCCTTGTTGAAATAAGGATGGCGCATATATCGGCCATTGACAAAGAAGTACTGATGGGCACCTTTCTTCTTGGCACTCTTCGGACTCCCTATAAAACCACTGATCTTGATCAGGGAGGTCTCCACCTTGATGGAGATCAGCTGGGCATCGAGTTTCTTACCGAAAACGTTAAGGATGCGGTGCTTGAAATTTCCTGCAGGAAGGTTCAGCAGCAGGTTGTCACCGGAATGAAGGGTGAAAGCGACCTCTGGATTGGCCAAGGCTATCCGTTCGAACTCGGTCAGGATATTACTGAGTTCAGTCTGGTTGGACTTCAGGAATTTCCGACGGGCGGGAATATTGAAGAACAGGTTTTTTACCAGAAAATTGGAACCTACCGGACAGGCTATGGGTTCCTGTCCCTGGACCTTACTTCCTTCGATAATTAAACTTAAACCTAATTCATCTTCCGCCCTTCGCGTACGTAATTCCACCTGAGCCACTGCTACAATAGAAGCCAAAGCTTCGCCACGAAATCCCATGGTCTGCAAGGAAAACAAGTCGGCAGCTTCTTTTATCTTGGAAGTGGCATGACGCTCGAAAGCCAGACGGGCATCGGTCACGCTCATACCTTTCCCATTGTCGATAACCTGAATACTTGATTTTCCTGCATCAACGACTAACACCTGCACTAATGTGGCCCCTGCGTCAATCGAATTCTCCACCAGTTCCTTAATGACGGAAGAGGGACGCTGGATGACTTCACCAGCGGCTATCTGATTGGCGACAGAGTCAGGCAAAAGACGAATAATATCACTCATTATCTATACACGCTCTTTTTATAAATTCTAATTTTTAGACGACCAGGATGAATTATTTACGTTTCAAGGTCTGCAAAGGGGCTTCTCTTCGGATGGTCGCCTTGAGTTCGGTACCTTTGGCCTTTCCGCGCCATTCGAACAGGTCGTTCTTGTCTCGGGGACGGATATAGTCGAACCAGGCAAAATTCTCCAAGCGGGTGCGCTCGATCGGCGCCATTCCGATGGGATAAAAACAGCCTTCTGCCGCCGGTGACCAGATTTTCTGAAGTTTTCGATGCTCCATGAACATGCGGATCTGGGTGGTCTCAGTATAGTTCTGATAGAGGAGCAGACTGTCTCTCTCCATGGGATACTGCACGATATAGACATTACCATCAACGCGGTTCTCCACGATTTCTCCCTCCTTGAAGAAGGCACGCATCAGCTGGCCGGCCACCTGGTTGAAATGCGTACTGTCAACTTGTTCCACCATCAGGGCCTGGCGCTGTACGTAGACGCTGTCGATCGAGGACTCGTTACTAAACACATTGATTTCCTCTCCCAAGATCTGACGATTGCCACTCCATACGATAGGATCTTTGAACATGGTCATCTTCCGCTCCTGTGAATTGGCCACGATAGAGTCACACACGGCCTGGAGGTCGCTCCGGTAAGCGCGGACATGGTGATAACCATGCATAACGCGGTAGAGTGAATCGGTGTTCATGTTGTAGGTGTACATCCGCAAAGTATCGGCGTGAACGTAGAGGGTGTCAAGACCATTGGAGAAATCCTTTGCCAATGCCCGATCGTAGGCCACAGCCTCACCGGTCAATTCATTGTACTGGCAAAAGTCGCCGGACATCATATTCCGGTTTTTCAGGTCCTCATATTCTATGTCCATATAGGCCCGCATGATTCCTTGGGGTTTGTCATAGAAAATGCTGTCCCCCGTCATTCTTGTCTCACCATTCCGGATTTCTGAATGGTGATAGAGCTCTGCTTGTTCAGTGGCACTATTGAAGTATCCCAATTCTGTATAAATCTCGTTTTCTCCACTATTGATGGTAGAGGGACCTTCGAGCTTGGTCCACTTGGTCTGGGTGTCGTAGTGCATGGTATCGGAGAGCAGAGTGAACTTGGGATGGATGAGATACACGTTATCATAGAAAGTAGACTTCCGCGTAGAGGTGTAGTACTGTCCACGGTCAGAAGTCAGTTCATTCTCGCCATCCACCAGTTTGCCTCCGTTCAGATAGTAGCCCAGGCTGAAGACCCTTTCATAATTGAGACTGTCTGTGGTCAGAATCTGTTCGCGATGACGCATCTCTACGCTGTCGCGGACCTTAAGAATCTGGGTGTTACCGTCATAATGCAGATAACGCCCCATCAAGGAGAGGGTATCTCCCTGAACCACCTTGACATGTCCAAAGGCCTCCAACGACTCACTTTTCTCGTAGAGTACGGCGCTGTCACAATCGAAGACCATCCCCTTGTGTTGGAATTGCACATGCCCACTCAGGCGCTGGGCACCCGGGTGTAGAAACTGGTCGAACATCAGACTGTCGGCATGGACCAGATAAATACGGTCATCGGACTTGTCGGTGGGCTGCTGACGGTCTGCTAACGAAAAAGCACTTGCCTGGATTACCACCAGCGAAAATGCTGCGATAATCCAAGCAAGTGTACTTTTAGTAATACTATGAAATTGATGATTTCTTTTCATTTAGGCCATTTAGGAAAGACTAAATTTTTTATTTGATCCAGTTAGGATACTCAAAATTGCAGTTTCTCCAATCACTGTTGATTCTCACATAGGTGTTCTTCTGCTTCTCAATAATCCACTTATTGATTTTCTCGGCTTTCCGCTTTTCGAGCACCACGTCCTTCAACAACTGATAATCCTCAGTGGCATTAGCACGGTGCCCTTCGATACGCTTCTTGAGTTTGACGATAGCACAGACGGTCTGTCCGCTGTGATCGGTCATCATGAAAGGTTTCGAGATGTCGCCGGGCTGCATATTTTCCACTTCCTTCGCCACTTCTGGGGGAAGCTGCTTCATCTGGATACGGGAGGTACGCGTACGCTCTCTCATATCGCTATAGAACATCAGACCTCGGTTGCTCTTGGTATCCTTATCATCGGACAATGCCAGGGCGGCATCCTCGAAGGTGAACTTCTCGTTGCGGATGTCGGCGGCAATAGAGTCAAGACGAGCCAGTTTCTTTTCGTATTCAGAAGATTCAATCTCCGGCTTGAGCAGAATGTGACGCACATTGACTTTGTCACCCCGTTTCTCGATCAACTGGAGAATATGGAAACCGAATTCCGTACGGACAATCTTAGAGACCTTCTTGGGGTCGTTAAGACTGAAGGCGACATTGGCAAATTCCGGTACCCATTGTCCCTTACCGGTCAAACCGAGTTCACCACCATCACGGGCAGAACCATCCTGGGAATAGAACTTGGCCAAGGTGGAAAATTCAGATTCTCCCTCATTGACACGACGGGCAAACTCGCGAAGACGAGCTTCAATACGTTCTACTTCCTCACGGGGAACCTCTGGTTTGGCGGTAATGATCTGTACCTCGACCTGAGTCGGAACGAAAGGCAGACTGTCGGCCGGCATCTTTTTGAAGAAGTCACGAACCTCCGCCGGAGTGGCATGCACATCGCTTGTCAGATTCCGCTTCACCATATCGACACGATAGGAGTTGCGGGCCTCACGCTTGTACATCTCACGAATTTGGGAAATCGTTCTACGGGCCTGGGCCTCTACATTCTCACGGGAACCGAAAGCCTGAATATAGTTGCTGATTTCCGACTCTGCCAAGCGGGACACGTAGGACTCGTCGGCATCGATACTGTCGAGATCGGCCTGGTGCAGAAACAACTTCTGAACGGCAAGTTGTTCCGGAATCTTACAATAAGGATCCTCGATAAACATACCCTTCATTTCCAAACTGATTCGGGCTTCCTCCACATCACTACGCAATATGGGTTCTCCACCCACAACCCAAATGACTTCATCAACGACATTGCTCTGGGCATGGATGACGGAAGGGGCCAGGAAGAGCGAGAATAAAAGGAATATTTTACCTACCTTCATTTTCAATGTTTATTTACGGTTTTTAAAACCTCAGGATTCACCTCAAAAGTGAATTGCTGACGCAACTTCGCTATCCATTCTTTCTCAAGCTGTTCCTGATAGTCGTTCAAGACCAGGGACTTCACATCGAGATAGGATTTAGGCTTCTTCATCTTGTCACCTGCGACGCCGGTGAACGGGAACTTCGGATTGACAGCGACGTCCTCGCCTTTGAACACGTACTGGTCAATCAGCGCATTCTCTCCCTTTTTGCAGAGATAAGGACCGGTCACCTTCACCACGATGGAATCCTTGTTGAAAGTTTCCTTGATGGCCTTGCGCCAGTCACCGTCCTTGTGTTTCTTCAGGACTGAGGCGATCTTCTTATCGAGCTTAGGAAGTTTGCTGTAGAAGACGAAACCTTTGAAACGGGGTTCTTCCCAGGCATATTTTTTCTTGTGGTCCTTGAACCACTCTGACAGACCTTCCTTGTCGGCAGCTGCGACATCCCATACCTGCTGCTTACTGATTTCATAAAGCAACAAACCGTCATGATATTCCTGGACGAGGTACTTCAAGTCGGGATTGCTGTCCACATGAGCACGGAGGATGCTGTCCATCACCGTCTCACGAGTCAGACGTCCATGAGAACCGTCAATCAGTTTCTTGATTTTATTCTGAGCTGAAGCCTCCTCAATACCCTGACGCTTGAGACTGGTCATAATCTGTTCCTGCAATTCCTCAAACGGTTCGAGCTGCTTTCTTTCCAACAGCTTGAGAATATGGTAACCAACTGCGGACTTCACCACAGGAGATACTTCATTCTGCTGCAAAGCATAGGCAGCCTGTTCGAACTCTTTCAAGGTCATGCCTGGACCTATCCATGGCAATTCGCCACCCTTTTGAGCAGAGCCCGGATCCTGGGAATATTCTTTAGCCAAAGCTGCGAAATCAGCTCCGTCCTTCAACAAGGTAGCCAAAGAATCCGCCTTGGCTTTGGCAGCCTGCTGCTCTGCTTCTGTGGCACTCTGCTGCAAAAGTACAAGAATATGGGCAACACGCAACATATCCTTTCCCTGCAACTGATTGGCGGTCTGCTGATAGACGGCATGGGCGATAGAATCAATAAACGTCTGGTCCACCATGTAAGGGGTCAGCTGGAGATCACGGTACTGTCTGAACTCATTTCGGAATGAAGTCAACGTATCCATCTTCACAGCCTCGGCAGCAGCTACCTTCAATTTATAGTTGATGAACATGTCGACATACTCATCCACCGTTTTGGTCTCTACCGCGCCTTCAACGTTACTGTTCTTGTTGTAAGAATACTCAAATTCACCTCTGGTGATGTCTTTACCATTGACGGTAAGCAGCACCGGGTCATTACTCTGCGCATTAGCAGCCATCGCCGCCATTGCACAAAGGGCAACAAATATTTTCTTCATTATTTATCGTTTAATCTTACTCCATAAGCCTTACAGCCGTCTATTCAGAACGGCTGTAGTTTGGAGCTTCGCTAGTTATAGTAATATCATGTGGGTGACTCTCCATCACACCAGCACCGGTAATACGAGTAAATTTAGCATTATGCAATTCGTTGATGGTCTGTGCACCGCAATAGCCCATACCTGAACGCAAACCACCTACCATCTGGTAAATGACTTCCTGAACGGAACCCTTGAACGGTACTCGACCTGCGATACCTTCTGGAACGAGTTTCTTCACGGATTCTACGCCAGACTGGAAATAACGGTCCTTTGAACCGTTTTCCATAGCTTCCAAGCTACCCATACCACGGTAGGTCTTGAACTTACGGCCGTTGAAGATAACGGTTTCACCTGGACTTTCTTCGCAACCGGCTACCAATGAACCGATCATGACGCAGTAACCACCGGCGGCCAATGCCTTGACAATATCACCGGAATAACGAAGACCACCATCAGCGATGAGAGGCACACCGGTACCTTCCAATGCACAAGCTACATCATAGACTGCTGACAACTGAGGTACACCGACACCGGCAACGATACGGGTAGTACAGATTGAACCTGGACCGATACCGACCTTGACACTATCAGCACCTGCTTCTACCAACATACGGGCAGCAGCACCGGTAGCGACATTACCGACTACGAGGTCAACATTTGAGAAGGATGCCTTAGCCTCTTTCAGCTTGTCGATAACAAACTTAGAATGACCGTGAGCAGTATCGATGATAATGGCATCGGCACCAGCCTGTACCAAAGCATCCATACGCTCCAAAGTATCAATTGTTACGCCGACACCTGCAGCAACGCGGAGACGACCTTTCTCGTCCTTGCAAGCCATCGGTTTGTCTTTAGCTTTTGTAATATCCTTGTAAGTGATCAAGCCGACCAACTTACCGTCCTTGTCGACTACCGGCAATTTTTCGATTTTGTTTTCCTGCAAAATCTGGCTGGCAGCCATCAAGTCTGTCTGCTGATTTGTAGTTACCAAATTTTCCTTGGTCATCACCATATCGATGGACTTGTCCAAATCACGTTCGAAACGCAAGTCACGGTTAGTGACAATACCTACCAAATGCATTTCATCGTCTACCACAGGAATACCACCAATATGATATTCTGCCATCAAGTTCAAAGCATCGCGTACGGTACGACCACGCTGAATAGTCACAGGGTCATAGATCATACCATTTTCAGCACGCTTGACAATAGCTACCTGACGGGCCTGGTCTTCGATGCTCATATTCTTATGAATAACACCGATACCACCTTCTCGTGCAATAGCAATAGCCATAGGAGCTTCTGTTACAGTATCCATAGCTGCAGTCACGAACGGTATCTGCAAGTCAATGTTTCTTGAGAACTTGGTTCTCAAGTCTACTGTTCTAGGAAGAACTTCAGAATAAGCGGGAACTAAAAGGACATCATCAAAAGTGAGTCCATCCATAACGATTTTGTCAGCAATAAAATCAGCAGTCTTCATGATAGGATAATTTTTATTGCATGCAAATTTACTGTTTTTCCGTGAGGAAACAAACCCTTTCTACTTTTTTTTATTTTTTTAGACCTGACGGCCATTTCGTTACTAAAAAAACAGAATCAACCGGACTAAACGGGATTCAACCGGACTAAACGGGATTCAGACGGACTAAACGGAATCAAACGGACTAAACGGGATTCAAACGGGAACTGAATTGAAGAGAACTATAATTCAATTGCAGTAAATATGGTCATAAATGGTCACCGGTAATGGCGGAGTCAGGCGCGGCCTCGGATTTACCGATCGTCTCTCATTGAAGAAACTCAACCAGATGGATTACCGGCCAGATGGGTGCTCATTTGCTGTAGATTTCCAATAAAAACCCATCCGGTCAAAATTCGTTGTAAAATTCCGCCGCAGGGACTTCCCGCCGCATGGGTAATCCGCCGCATGGGTAGGGACGCGATACATCGCGTCAGCAAACCGGATGGCACAACTTTCGAGCGGAGCAAGAAAGAAAGGAATTTTCTATGATATAAACAGGTAATATTCTTGGTGACCCCTTCCTTCCCGCTCACGCGTGGAAGACGACCATGCGGTGGGCTGACGCGATTTATCGCGTCCCTACCCATCCGGCCCAATTTTCCAATGAGGGCCATCCGGCAACATGCCCATCCGGCCAAAATTTTCAAACGAAAGCCATACGGACACATTTTCATCCGGTCAAAATTCTTTGTAAAATGCCGCCGCATGGACTTTCTGCCGCATGGGTAATCCGCCGCATGGACTTCCCGCCGCATGGGTAGGGACGCGATACATCGCGTCAGCAAACCGGATGGCACAACTTTCGAGCGGAGCAAGAAAGAAAGGAATTTTCTATGATATAAACAGGTAATATTCTTGGTGACCCCTTCCTTCCCGCTCACGCGTGGAAGACGACCCTGCGGTGGGCTGACGCGATTTATCGCGTCCCTACCCATCCGGCCAAATTTTCCAATGAGGGCCATCCGGCAACATAACCATGCGGCCAAAATTTTCAAACGAAAGCCATACGGCAACATACCCATCCGGCGAATTTTTCAAACGAAAGCCAAACGGACACATTTTCATCCGGTCAAAATTCATTGGAATATTCCGCCGCATGGACTTCCCGCCGCATGGGTAAGGACGCGATACATCGCGTCAGCAAACCGGATGGCACGACTTTCGAGCGGAGCAAGAAAGAAAGGAATTTTCTATGATATAAACAGGTGAATATCCACGGTGATCCTTTCCTTCCCGCTCACGCGTGGAAGACGACCGTGCGGTTGGCTGACGCGATTTATCGCGTCCCCCTTCGGTTTCCCCGTTATCGGTGGCAAGAAATCTACAGCAAACGAGAATCTCGGAACTATTCCTATAAGTTCATATACTTCGAAAAATGCAAAATGGACCTGGAAGATGTCAAGGCAGAAGATGCTTGAAGTCCATATACATTTCATGACGAGCCTCTTCATCCAGCTCCTGAAAATGCGCCGCGCACCATTTCTCAAAAGCTTCCAGAGCCAAGGCCTTCATCTGTGCCCTACCCGCACGGTTACCGCTCTGATAGTTATTATAGGGCAACATACTTCTATTAAAATTTCCGTCACTCATCTGATATCTAATTTAAGAATGAAACAAGGATGTACTCAAAATGGAATTACGTGAGGGATGCCATCCAACATAGCCCGCAACAGTCGACAGCGGCATACTCGCGAACCGTCAAGCTGCAAATACACCCGACATAGGTTTCTGGAAAGCAGGAACCAATCAAAACAAAGGGTACACTGCAAAGCAGCATACCCTTTTATTTTGAATCTAAAATCTGATTCTTACTTTACCTTAGCTACGATAGCCTTGAAAGCTTCTGGATTGTTAACAGCGAGGTCAGCGAGAACCTTACGGTTAATTTCAATACCAGCCTTGTGCAAGTTACCCATCAACTGAGAGTAAGACATACCTTCCAAACGAGCAGCAGCGTTGATACGCTGGATCCACAATGCGCGGAAGTTACGCTTCTTTGTACGACGGTCACGGAAAGCATAAGTAAGACCCTTCTCCCAAGTATTCTTGGCTACGGTCCAAACGTTCTTACGCGCACCATAATAACCGCGGGTAAGCTTCAAAA
>SAMEA104404097__coassemble_2480_pt1 | contig 12650 bp, 9 predicted proteins | sample SAMEA104404097__metabat2_low_PE_059 | metagenome-assembled genome bin SAMEA104404097 (sample SAMEA104404097) | Balaenoptera acutorostrata | reverse complement strand
GAGCTTGAAGGCTATGCTGAGCGACGGCCGACTTATTTAAAGTCGTGGCTAGCGAAGGCAGAGACGCAAGCGAGCTTGAAGGCTATGCTGAGCGACGGCCGACTTATTTAAAGTCGTGGCTAGCGAGGCAGAGACGCAATGATTATCTATGATAAACTTAAAAGGGACGCATACTTTTGTACACGCCCCTTTATTATATGGATTCTTAGATTTTTCTTTCGAAAATTACTTCAAAGGCTTGATGTCCAATTTCACTGGACGCACCATATTCTTCGGATCCAAAATAGTATCCAGATCCTGCTGTGTCAAGACACCCTCTTCCAATACCAAATCGTAAACGCTACGACCAGTCTCCAAGGCCTTCTTGGCAAAGGTCGTGGAATGTTCGTAACCGATATAAGGATTCAAAGCGGTCACAATACCAATACTGTTGCGTACCTCATTACGACAATGTTCCTCGTTGGCTGTGATGCCTTCGATACAATATTCACGGAGGGTATCCATGGCGTGTACCAACAGATCGACAGACTCGAAACAGCACTGGGCCATCACTGGTTCCATGGCATTCAGTTCCATCTGAGGAGCTTCACCCGCCATCGTAGTACACATTTCATTACCGACAATCTTGAAGGCTACCTGGCTGACCACTTCTGGAATCACAGGGTTCACCTTACCCGGCATGATGGAAGAACCTGGCTGACGAGCAGGTAAGTTGATTTCAGCGAGACCGCAACGAGGACCACTGGCCAACAGACGGAGGTCATTGGAAATCTTGCTCATCTTGACAGCAAGACGCTTCAAGGCAGACATATAGCCCACCATGCAAGAAGTATCGGAAGTGGCGCCGACCCAGTCTTCTGCGAGGACTACGTCCCAACCGGTAATCTTAGCCAAAGCTGCCACACATTTCTCGGCATAACCAGGTTCTGAACAGATACCGGTACCGATAGCCGTAGCGCCCATATTGACCGTCAGGAAATCCTTGGCTGCCTCATTGAGATGCACGACTTCATTTTCCAGGATACTGGCAAAACCGCTGAAGGTCTGACCCAACGTCATAGGTACCGCATCCTCCATCTGCGTACGGCCCATCTTGATGATATGGGCAAACTCAGCAGACTTCGCCTTTAATGCGGCTACGAGTTTTTCCAAATGAGGGAGCAACGCCAGATGGCTGGCATATAGTCCCATGTGGATTCCGGTTGGATAAGCATCGTTAGTAGACTGGGAACGGTTGATATGATCGTGTGGTGAGCAGTACTGGTATTCACCGGGCTGATGCCCCATTTTCATCAAAGCGATATTGGCAATCACCTCGTTGGCGTTCATATTCGTAGAAGTACCGGCACCCCCCTGAATCATGTCGACAGGGAACTGATCGTGATACTTACCAGCAAGGATATCTTGACAAGCTGCGACAACAGCTTCATATTGTTCATCGGTCAACAGACCCAACTGATGGTTGGCGTCTGCGGCGGCCTGCTTCGTATAGGCGAGTCCGTTGATAAATTGCGGATATTGGCTCAAGTGAAAAGCGCTGATGGAGAAATTCTCCATTCCACGCAAAGTCTGGATACCATACAAAGCCTCTGCAGGCAATTCACGCTGACCTAAAAGGTCATGCTCAACTCTTGTTAAATTCTTCTTTTCCATATAGAATTAGATTTTCGTAGATTGTTGTCCTTTTTTTAGATGGGATTTTCTGATCTCACGAATTACAAAGTTACAATTTCCATTTTTCTACAAAAGAAGTTTTACAAAAAAATATTTCAAGAAAGAGGGAGATTTCCAAATTTGTGGAAAAATAAAACATTCCACACGCCAAGAGCTCTATTCATATTTTCTTTAAATTAAACTAACAGCCTTTGTTTTTTTCTAGGTTAGAAATCACACATTTCCCATCAGATATGCGGCTAAAAGTAAGTAGACCACCTGTATTCAGCCATCATATCACTGGAAATTAAGCACTTTAATCATTTTTTAGTTTTGTAAAGCTGACCTTACAAAACACACTGATAATTGTAAATAGATCTAAAAACCGAGAATTGAAAAGGAAAATATGAATAGGCAAAGCGAAAAAGTCATAATGACCATTCCGTTGAGAGCCTCTAACTTTGCAGTCGTTATAAGAAAGTTTATTTATGAGAAAGTTTTTAATTCTTCTTTCATTCCCTTGGTGGTTGACCACCGCTTCCGCACAGGAAGTGCTGACCTTGGAGGATTGCCTACAGATCGGCATCTCCAATAACCTGGACTTGAACACCAAGAAGAATGACATCACCAAAGGCAAGCACAACATTTCAGAAAACCGTGCCCGTCTGTTACCACAGATCAATGCCGTTGCAGCATTCAACGACAATTTCAATCCTCCTGTATCCGTGACCGACGGTTCTGCCTACGGAAATCCTTACAATGTGACCAACACTTTGCAGTACAACGCCTCCGCCGGATTGCAACTGAGTCTTCCTTTATACAACAAGACCCTGTATACAGCAATGAGCATCTCCAAAATGATGGACAACCTCAACCAGCTGTCGTACGACAAGGCTCGCGAGGACCTCATCATCCAGATTACCAAGATGTACTATCTCGGTCAGAGTACTGCCGAACAGATTTCTCTGGTCAAAGAGAACATCGGTAGACTGACGGAGCTCAAGAACATCACAGAGGCTTTCTATGATAACGGAATGGCCATGGAGGTAGACGTGAAGCGTGTCCGGATCAACCTCGAGAATCTTCAGGTTCAGCACGACAACGCGACAGCCATGCTCGAACAGCAGCTCAATATGCTGAAATACGTCCTGGACTATCCTGCTGAAAAGGAAATTGCCTTGACGAATATCAATACGGAATCCATCCAGCAGGTGGAATTGTCCGGTTTGTCTACCAACCAGTATGAGTTGCAGTTGCTCAGCCAACAGACCGAACTGCTGGAAAAACAGAAAAGCATGATCCGTAACGGATATCTGCCTTCTCTGCATTTGACGGGTAACCTGATGTATACCGCATTCACTGATAAGGTGTATCACTGGTTCCGCAATAATCCGTCCAACCATTGGTACAATTCTTCGGGTATCGGCATCTCTCTCCATGTGCCTATCTTCGATGGCCTCGACAAACGTTCCAAGGAGAGAAAGGCGATGCTGGACATCGACAATGCGAAGCTGAGATATGAGAATGCGCTGAAGGGTATGCAGACCCAGTATGCCAATGCGACCAACGAACTGCACAACAGCCAGCGTAATTATGCCAAACAGAAGGACAACTACCAGTTGGCGAAAGATGTATACGATGTGACTTCCGACCGCTACCGCGAGGGTATCTCCTCCATGACCGAAGTCTTGCAGGACGAGATGCGCATGAGCGAGGCACAGAACAACTATATCACCGCCCATTACAATTACAGAATCGTCAACCTGACCTTGCTGAAACTGACCGGCAGAATCGAATCTTTGCTCAAATAAGCGCTATCGGAGCGGAACTCTCGTAGACCGACGCCGCCCCTTATTCCAGGGTCCAGCCCTATCCATCAATATTCAATCAAATATAAGAACATCAAATCATGGAAAGCAATAATAAAAACAATAACACACAGGAACAGCCTCAGGCACAGAGCCACGAAGAACAAGCCAAAAAACTGAAGAAACTACGCATCCGCCAAATCATCGTCAGCCTCATCGGTGTCGGTGTTCTGATCTGGGGGTTGATCAAGATTATCTTCCTCTTCCTGGACTACAAATGGAACGAGACCAGTAATGACGCACAGGTAGAACAATATATCTCTCCGATCAACGTGCGTGCTTCCGGATATATCAAACAGATTTATTTCACAGAACACCAGGATATCCACAAGGGAGATACGCTGCTGGTACTCGACGACCGCGAATATAAGATCAGAGTGATGCAGGCCGAAGCTGCCTTGAAGGACGCCAAGGCTGGTGCTACAGTCATCGATGCGACTTTGCAGACCACCCAGACTTCTGCTTCGGTCTATGAAGCCAGCATCTCCGAACTGGAAGTACGTCTGGCCAAACTGGAAAAAGACCGTAAGCGCTACCAGAACCTCGTGAAGAGAAATGCCGCTACTCCAATCCAGCTCGAACAGATCGAAACAGAATATGAAGCTACCCGCAAGCGCCTTGAAGGTATCAAACGCCAGCAGAAGGCCGCTTACTCCGGAGTGAAGGAAGTCAACAGCCGCAAGGAGAACGTGGCCGCTGCCATCGAACGTGCCGAAGCAGCTTTGGCGCTGGCGGAACTGAATCTCTCCTACTGTGTTGTAGTGGCTCCCTGTGACGGTAAGTTGGGTCGCCGCACCCTCGAGGAAGGTCAGTTGATCAATGCCGGTCAGACCATCACCTATATCCTGCCTAACGAGAAGAAATGGATCATTGCCAATTATAAGGAAACCCAGATCGAGAACCTGCATATCGGTCAGGAAGTCACCGTTACCGTGGATGCCGTCAGCGACAAAGAATACAAGGGACAGATCACTGCCATCTCCGGTGCTACGGGCTCCAAATATTCTCTGGTACCTACCGACAACTCCGCAGGTAACTTCGTCAAGATCCAGCAGCGTATCCCTGTCCGCATTGATTTCGTCGACCTCCCAGAGGAAGACAACGAGCGTCTGGCAGCTGGTATGATGGTTGTCGTAAAAGCGAAACTGGATTAGGAAGCTGGACAGAGGAACGGATGACCGAACAAGCGGAAAACCGAAGGGCTAAGTCTAAAAAAACATTCATATAGACCAGTAGAGGTTAGAGATAATTTCAGGAAAGGAAGAATCGGGACTTATTACACTTCCCTACTGATTTCTATTCTCTAATCCTCTAATGAAGCCTCCTTCTCCCGGGACCTATTCCCCTTTTTCCCCACACTTGCAAGAACGGCATCATCCCGCGACTCCACCTCCTCCTCTTCTTTTTCGAAACACTAATTTCTAATCCAATCATCGTGCCTCAATATCCAAAAAATTATCCGTTTTATAATTGGGTACCTAAACCGTTGGGAATCATCATTCTGATTCTCCTGTTTATCCCGATTCTTACCGTTGGCGGTGTTTATTCTGTCAACAGCGGAGAAATGATGAGCGGACTCGGCATACAGTCTGAGCATATCCAGTTCGTCAGTTTCGCCACCTCCATCGGTATGGCTGCCTTTGCCCCCTTCTTCTACCGCCTGGTATGTATCCGACGGGAGAAGATGATGTGCATCGCAGGTTTCTCGATTATGTATCTCCTCAGCTACGTGTGTGCGGAGACCGACAGTATCTTCCTGCTCGCCGTCTGCAGTATCATCATGGGCTTTCTCCGTATGGTCCTGATGATGGTGAACCTCTTCACCTTGATTCTCTACGGATTCGGAGTGGAAGCGACCCGCAACATCACTCCGGGTATGGAACCGACCACCGGCGAGGGCTGGGATGCGCTGGATAAGGAAAAGAGCGTCAGCCAGCCGGCCATCTATCTGTTCTTTATGATACTCGGACAGATGGGTACCTCTCTTACCGCATGGCTCGCCTACGAATACGAATGGCAGTATGTCTATTATTATATGATGGGGACGACGCTGGTTTCTATCCTCGTGATCTTCATCACCATGCCTTACCACAATTATGTGGGCCATCGTTTCCCGATCAACTTCCGGCAGTTCGGTAATGTCGTCATGTTCTGTCTACCTTTCATCTGCTTCTCCTATGTCATGATTTACGGCAAGGTGCTCGACTGGTATGACGACCCGACCATTGTACGTGCCACCATCATCGGTATCGTGTCGCTGCTGTTGTTCATCTCTCTGGAAGCCCAGCACCGCTCTCCTTATTTCCAGCTCGGCGTGTTCCGCCTGCTGACCGTCCGCACTGGCGTATTGCTCTTCATCGTACTGATGGTGCTCAACACCAGTTCGATGTTCGTCAATATTTTCGCCAGCGTCAGCATGAAAATCGACAACTGGCAGAATGCCGTACTCGGCAACTGGTGTGTGGCCGGTTACTTCATCGGTGCAGTGATCTCTATGATTATCGGTGGCAAAGGCTACCATCTGAAATATCTTTTCACCATCGGTTTCATCATTCTGGGTTGCTCTGCCGCCTTCATGTATTTCGAGGTACAGACGGCCGGTTCCTACGAACGGTTGAAGTATCAGGTCATTATCCGTGCCACGGGTATGATGATCATCTATGCCCTCACCGCAGTACATGCCAACCAGCGAATGCCTTTCAAGTACCTGTCCTCCTGGATTGCCATCATGCTCTCCATGCGTATGGTCGTCGGTCCTTGTATCGGTACCGCCATCTATACCAATGTATTCCAGGAACGTACCCAACATTACATCAATAAATATGCCGAGAATGTGGACCGTCTGAATCCTGAGGCCGACGCCTCGTTCCAGCAGACCTACCGGGGAATGATGTACCAGGGCAAGAGTGAGACAGAAGCGATGAATATGGCTTCCATGTCCACCAAGGGACGTATCCAGGTACAGGCCACCCTCTCTGCCATCAAGGAGATGTCCGGCTGGACCATCTATGCCTGTGGCGGTGCGGCACTCTTCTTCCTCCTCTTCCCCTACCGGAAACGAAGGTTGGACCGAGAAGAATAAAACTGAAATCTACTATACCTCTCCGCAGTTGCGCCGGAAGGAGGCTCTTTACTTCTTACTACTTTCTTATACACTAGCAAAATCTCTCGTTCCTTTAGAAGTAAATTGTTCCCCTTCCAGCCGTGGCTGCGGAGTTTTTTTGTACAGGCCTCAGACTTTTTTCGGGGGGAAATCGTTCCCCGGATTCCGACAGACTTTATTTTTTAGCGGCCAAAGCACATTTCTATAAGACCGGAAGACGTCTCTTGTCAAAATAAATCCATAAATTAGCAGAACATTAGAGACGCTATATGATGAATTCTGCGATCGCCCAACTGGAAGAGGCACTTCAACGTCAAGACCCTATCTGTACCTCACCGGAGATACTGACCACCTTCCCTCCCATCCTTTTCCATCCCTTCATCACGAACGGGATTGGAATTATTGTGTGCCTACGGGGACATTTCCATTTCTGCGTGGAGGGGGAAATCTACTGCGCCGAACCCCAACAGACTGTTTTCCTACCGACCGATAAAGCCTTCCAGATCACGGATCATTCCGATGACCTGCAGGTGCAACTGCTCTTGTATCAGGTGGAACCCATACGCGACATACTCGGGACGACGGTCACTTCCATGCATATTTATACGAAGGTCTATCCCCATCAGAACCAGGCCTATCCCACAGGACAGGAAGAAGACTTGGTGAACTATATCTCCCTCATCAACCACACCTGCCAACACAACAACGGCGCCTACAATGACTATGAACAGAAACTGCTGCTGCTTTCCCTGACCTACCGTCTCTGCGGGATTTTCCAACATAAGATGCAGAAGACCCAACCGGCCAACGCTCGCCGTACGGAGGTGTTCCTCCAGCTCATCAGTCTGATTGACCTCTATTACCAAAGGGAACGCGGCGTGGAATTCTATGCCGACAAACTTTGCCTTTCTCCGAAATATCTCTCGGAACTGACCAAGTCGATCTGCGGATACACCGTCCAGGAACTCGTCTTCAAAGCCATCATCCGCGAAAGCAAGACCCTGCTCACGACGACGAGCAAGACCATCCAGGAAATCTCCAATACCTTTCATTTTCCCAACGCTTCGAGTTTCGGGACCTTCTTCAAAAAACAGATCGGGACGTCTCCCCAGAAATACCGGGAATCGGAAGACCTCAAAGAAAAAAGACCTCAGGAAGAGGACTAGACGAACCCTTTCCAACGAAAAGGGAATGGGCAAAGACCTCAACCGTTGGTTAAACAGAGATAAAAAGCCCACCAATTTATAAGATTTTACACCTCAAAATCAACTTATTCTCTTGAAAAGAGGTAATTTTGCAGTATGAGTAGAATATTAGCTATCGATTATGGGAGAAAGCGGACGGGCATTGCCGTTACCGATCCCTTACAGATTATAGCCAATGGACTGACAACGGTGCAGACTTCCACCCTGATTCCCTTTCTGAAAGAATATGTGAGCCGTGAACCCGTGGAAAGAATTGTCATGGGATGGCCCACACAGACCAACGGAGAAGCCTCCGAGAATCTACAACGCGTGAAACAATGCGCCAAACAACTGGAAAAACAGTTTCCTGATATTCCATTGGACTTTTATGATGAACGTTTCACGTCTGTCCTCGCCCATCAGGCGATGCTGACAGGCGGACTAGGACAAAAACGCCGTCGCGACAAAGCCTTGGTGGATGAAATCTCTGCCACCATTATCCTGCAGTCGTGGATGGAACAAAAGAAGAACGGATTCTAGACCTGCACAACGCTTCTGGGCTTCTAGGGCTTCCGTTTTTCAAAATTTAAGTATAACAACAAATAAAATTAAACAGAATACATGATTCTTCCTATTTACACTTATGGACAGCCAGTACTTCGTAAAGAGGCTGTCGACATTACTCCTGATTATCCCGGTTTGAAAGAACTGATTGCGGATATGTTTGAAACAATGTTCCGTAGCGACGGTGTTGGACTCGCTGCACCTCAGATTGGCAAGTCTATCCGTCTGGCCGTGATTTCCCTGGATGTCATGAAAGAGGATTTTCCTGAATACGCAGGATTCAACAAAGCTTTCATCAACCCTCATATCCTTGAATTCGACGATACAGAGACCGAATCTATGGAAGAAGGTTGCCTGAGCCTCCCAGGAATCCACGAACCGGTACGTCGTCCGACTCGTATCCGCGTGAAATATCTCGATGAGGATTTCCAGGAACACGATGAGTGGGTGGACGGCTTCCTGGCCCGCGTGATGCAGCATGAGTTCGACCACCTCGACGGCCACGTGTTCGTAGACCGCATCTCTCCGCTCCGCAAACAGATGGTACGCGGCAAACTCAATGCGCTCGTCAAGGGTAAAGTTCGTTGCAACTACAAAATCAAATAAGGCATCCCGCCTTTCCTTTTCTGTTTTTTGTTTTGTAAGTCCGGTGGTCGGTCTGTATCCGCAACGGCTTACAAAACAAAAACTTTTTCATTTTTATTCTCCCGTCCCGCTCGCCCATGCCTTTCCACAGCATTTTTCAGAAAAACATCAAGCCGCTCATTTTTAAAAGCAAAACCTGTTTTCGTTTTGCCCGTTTTCTGATTGTATTCCTGTTATTCTGTTTTTTCTCTGCCCGACCGTTATCCGCCCAGATCAATACGGACAACGTCACCATTATGGGACGGAATGCATTGGCTGTTGACGACTACGTCACAGCGATCCATTATTTCAACCAGGTGATTGAAGCTAAACCGCATCTCTATGAACCTTACTACTTCCGGGCCTATGCCAAATTCTCATTGGAGGACTATGTAGGCGCAGAAGCCGACTGTTCACGGGCTTTGCAGCTCAATCCTTACATGGGAGAAATCTACCAGTTGCGTGGACTCTGCCGGATCCACAACGAGGACTTCGAAGGGGCGGTCAACGACTATACCTATACGCTGAAAGAAGATCCCGATGACCAGGGATCCATGTACAACCGTGCGCTGTGCCGGTTGGAACTCAAGGATTTCACCACAGCCGACCAGGAACTGGACCTGCTGCTTTCCAAATGGAAAAACTTCCAACGTGCTTATCTCGTAAAGGCACAGATTGCCATGGAACTGAAGGATACCGTGAAAAGTCTGACCTGGGTGGACTCGCTCCTCAAAATAAATCCGAGAAGCGAACAGGCCTGGTCGTTCAAGGGGAGATATGCGCTCTCCAAGGAACAGTTCAGTCTGGCCGACAGTTGTCTTACCGAGGCCATCCAGCTGAATCCTACCGGTTACGACAATTACATCGCCCGTGCACAGGCCCGCCACGGACTGAACCGCTTTGCACAGGCACTCTACGACTATGATCATGCCATCGATCTCGTACCGACCCATTTCATCGCCCACTACAACCGTGGTCTGCTCCGCGCTCTGGTCGGTGACAAGAACCGCGCGATCGAAGATTTCAATTTCATTCTCAAGGTGGAACCCGACAATACGCTGGCCCAGTACAACCGTGCTTTATTACGAGAAGAGACGGGAGACTACCGGGGAGCGATTGCCGACTACTCTGCCTTGATTCAGGTTTATCCCAACTTCACCTATGGGTATATGGCCCGTGCGAACTGCCGCAGAAAGACCGGTGACATCAATGGTGCCATCAAGGATGAGAGTTTTGTGGCCAAGGCACAGCTGGATATGAAGTACAAACCGCATCAGCGCCGCCCCATCACGAAAGTTCGTCAGCGTAGCGACCACAGTCTGGACCAGTACCAGCAACTGGTGGAAGAAACGCCGGATACCACACGTCGCTATGTCAACCAGCTGATGGGTAAGGTGCAGAACCGGAAAGTCGAACAGACCCCGCTGCCTGCCTTTACTTTTGCTCTCCGTACGTTCAACAAACAGGCGAACCTCCAGGCACCGGCCTTCTTACCGGAAGTGGACCGGATCAACCGTCAGGAGTATCTCCCGGTAGCCGTGACCTTCGAGGCTACCAACGAACGGATGAGACCCGTGGATGAACTGGAATCCTATCTGAAATTACTCGGACGTCAGACCCAGGATCATGCTGAACTCCATTTCTTGAAGTCTATCGTACATACAGCACTCTACAATTACGAGGAAGCCTTGGTGGAGATTCAGGCTGCCATGCAGCGTGACAGTACCAATTCTATCTATCCCTTGCATTGCGCGGCCATCCATGTGGCGATGCAGCAGTCGCATCCTCAGAAAATGGGACTGCAGAAAGCAAAGGAGAAGCAGACGGAACCGGTCCTCGGTCAGGCTCCCCGTCCTCAGCATCTGCAGTTGGCCTTGCATTATCTGAACCAGGCGCTTGCCCTTTCTCCGAACAATGCCTATATGCTGTTCAACCGCGGTAATCTCTACCTGCTCCTGCAGCAGGAAAAGAATGCGCTGAAAGATTATGACGCGGCGATTGCTTCCGATGCCCATCTCTCCGAAGCCCGCTTCAACCGTGCGATCCTCAATCTACGTAGCGGTCATCTGGAGGCGGCAATTCCGGACCTGAGCCGTGCAGGACAGGATGGTCTCTACAAAGCCTACAACCTACTGAAACAGGCCATGCAGCTGAAATCCGAGGCGAAGAAGGAACAGGAGAAAAAAGAAAAATTGAAGGAAATGAACGCGGAGACTGCTCAGCAATAAAGTTTTTCCTATCTTTAGTGCGCCGGGTAAGACGCTATTACCGTATCCAGGTAAAGGGGGGATGACGTCTCTATCAAAGGGAGCCCCCCAGTCAAATACAGCCGGTGCTGCCCCCTTCTCCGAAGTTACTGAACAAATTTATCCACCTCAAAGAATACTATGAAAAACGTCTTTGGCATACTTCTACTCTTCATCAGCCTCCCGGCGATGGTCCTTGCCGACGAGGAAGAAGACATCACTTCCACCGACGGTTACATCTTGGTGTGGCATGATGAATTCGATAACGAAGGAGCGCCGAACGCGCTCTACTGGTCGTGCGAGGAAGGTTTTGTACGCAATAAGGAACTGCAATGGTACCAGTCCGAGAATGCCTGGTGCCGGAATGGGATTCTGACCCTCACTGCCCGGAAGGAGAACCGGCCTAATCCCAACTATAATTCCAAATCACACGACTGGCGAAAACTCCGGAAAAACATTTATCTCAGTTCTGCCTCCATCACGACCAAGAACAAATATGAATTTCTCCTAGGAAGATTTGAGACCCGCGCCAGAATCTCCGGTGCTCCGGGCACCTGGCCTTCCATCTGGCTGAAAGGTAACAAATATGCTTGGCCATCCTGCGGCGAAGTGGATGTCCTCTCTTTCTACCGCTACCACGGGGAACCTTCCATCCTGGCTAATGTCTGTTGGGCGGGAAACGAGGATACGAGCGAATGGGATACCTCTGCCCATCCTTTGGGACGTTTCCTGGAGAACGACTCCCTCTGGTTGTCGAAATTTCATGTCTGGAGAATGGACTGGGACCAGCAGGCCATCCGTATTTATGTGGACGACCAACTGCTCAATGAGACTTCACTGACACAGACCATCAACGCACCGACCTCCAAGGGAGCTGACGATAATCCTTTTGAATCTCCCCTTCATATCATGCTGGGGCTCGCGATGGGAAGTAGTGGAGGTTATGTGTACAAGGAGACACTCCCTACCCTTTTCGAAATCGACTACGTCAGAGTGTTCCAGAAATTATAAACGACCCCATTCTATTTTCTACGACTAGAATCGGTACTTCGTATTCAAGAGTTAAGCACCGATGCTTCGTTTTTCAAAATAACGGGTACTGTGACTCTTTTTTCAAAAATCGAACCACCTTCCTGTGTCTCTTTGAAAAATTTACGGAATTTTTAGGCATCTCGGACAACAAAATGCCCGTTTCCCCTAAAATCCTGGATAGTACTTTTCTGTAGAGTTTTAAAATAAGACTATCTTTGTAGAGACTATTGAGTGGACAGAAAGGAGAACCTGTATCCATAGCCGATACAAGGTCCGTCAAGTCTATAAGGTCTTACTAAGAAAGACCTAATTATTTATTATAGGGATGTTCTATAAATTAAGTTGTTGATATACAGCAAAGGACATGGTTTATTCA
>SAMEA104404097__coassemble_2441_pt1 | contig 12820 bp, 15 predicted proteins | sample SAMEA104404097__metabat2_low_PE_059 | metagenome-assembled genome bin SAMEA104404097 (sample SAMEA104404097) | Balaenoptera acutorostrata | reverse complement strand
ATTACGCAATTAAAAAAACTATATAAAAGTCGGCATATTTCGGATGGATACGGTATTCGGACAGAACTTCCTTCTCTCTTTTGAAGAAACGCATAAAAAAATCCTCCAGGAATTTCCTGAAGGATTTTATATGGTGATAGGAATCAAGTATTACTTGTTCTTCTGATCTCCGAGTTCTACGGTGAAGCTACGGTTGATACCGCTCTGAGTCTTAGCTCTAATCCAGAGTACTCTATCTGCACTCATGTTAGCTTCCTTGACGGCTTCGTCCCAGTCGGCTGTGGACTTCATGGCTCTGTCGTTCACCTGCATGATGATGATACCCTTGGTGATACCGGCATCCATCAGTTTGCCACGCTTAATGGCAGAAACCACCAGACCGTGCTTCAGGTTCAGTTCATACTTCTCCTTATCTGTCAATGGACGTAAAGCAGCGCCCATAGCGTCTGTATCAAGTTTTTCCAAAGCAGTTGTAGTGCCTTGAATATTTCTCAAAGTCAGGGTAACTTCATAGGATTTCTTGTTGCGTAAATAAGTGACTTCTACCTTGTCGCCTGGACGATGGCTAGCCATCAGCTCAGACAACTGACCGAACTTCTCAATTTTGCGGTTGTCAATCTTTGTGATGACATCACCGGTCTTGAGTCCGGCAGCAGCGGCAGCTCCGTCAGAACTTACTTCGGCAACATAGATACCGTTGACGGTTCCTAAATCCACATTGTTGCCCTTTTCTTTCTCGATATCAATATAGTTGGAGACGTCTGTACCACTAATACCCAGAACGGCGCGCTGTACTGTTCCGAATTGCTTCAAATCCTCAACAACTTTGTTCATGATGCTGGTTGGGATAGCAAATCCATAACCGGAGAAAGACCCCGTCTGAGAGTAGAGCATCGCATTGATACCCACCAATTCACCTTTCGCATTGACCAAGGCACCACCGGAGTTACCTGGATTAATAGCTGCATCGGTCTGGATGAAAGATTCAATGCTTCCTGCGCTGGCGCCCAGCGTACGTGCCTTAGCACTTACAATACCCGCAGTGACTGTGGAAGTCAGGCTGAAAGGATTACCGATCGCCAAGACCCATTCGCCAAGTTTCAAATCATCAGAGTTGGCTACGGTGATGGCTGGAAGATTTTTACTTTCAATCTTAATCAAGGCCAAGTCGGTATTTTTATCGGTACCAATGATACGTCCCTTGAACTCTCTGTTGTCATTGAGCTTTACAAGCAGCTCATCAGCATTGGCTACTACGTGGTTATTAGTTACAATATAGCCGTCGGAAGTCAGAATGACACCTGAGCCAGCGCTTTGTCTTTTAGGAGTCTCGATAGGGCGTTGTCTTCTACCGCCGTTTCCTCGGCCGAAGAAGTCGTTGAAAAAGTCTTCGAACGGATCCTGATAATCTACCATTTCTGTTCTGCCGTTGGTCGTCACTTTGATGTAGACTACAGAGTTTACAGATTTTTCGGCTGCGTAAGTTAAATCTACCCGGTCTTGGTTTTGTGCTTCAACAGTGGCTGGATTGTTGCATCCCATACATAAGGTCAATGCCAACATCCAAATAAGTTTTTTCTTCATAATAGTATAATAACGTTTAAGTTTAATTTTTTTCGTATTGCAAATATATAAAAACTGATGATGGATAGCGAGTTTTTTTGCGGCTAAAAGTGTAATTTATTGACTTTATTAACAATGTATCTTTGTGGTTAACACGGATTAGTTGTCTGTTTTCTCTTTTTTACATTTGTTAGATGGGGCTTTATCAAACTTCTTGTATCCATCTCTTTTTCATAGTCTTGAAAATGTGTCGGGACCATATTAAAAAAACGGCCCAAGTATTCTTTGGGTCGTCTCCTATATTCTTTGTCATTTTTGACTACTTGGGTAAAAATGTTTTCATTCTTACAAAGTAGAGTTCTTCTGGAATCTTGATCAGTTTCCTTTTGTGAACTCTTTTAATATGATTTCCATCAACTGCCTGATACCTGATCAGGCTATCATTCACCATTTGAAGTTCGATGGTCTGAGCGTCAGCGCCCTGGTCATTACTAAAACGAAGTGTGGCGTTCTTTTGGTTTACTCTGAATTTGGTCAGCATCCACACACCGTAAATATTTCCGTTCATATAGCCGTTTACCTTGCCAAGAAAAGACATTCCCGGGACGGTAAGGGTGGCCTCGTATAAATCCAAATAAAGGGCTACTTTTTCACTTTTGTTGAAGAAATATCCTTTAAAGGGCTGGTTCTCAGTTTGTGCAGTGACTTGGCTGAGCGTAGATCCCATCATGGACAATACTATAAACAGAATATAAAATTTATTCATCTTCTTCGTCGTGAGTACGTAAGATCATAGTCGTGGCTCCAATGGTGACAATCGCACCTTCCTCAATGGTAACCTGTTCTTTCACCCCAAGGATATTATTCATGTAGAATGTTCCCGTACCAGAGGGACCGTCTCGCAGGATAAAGACAGGAGCGCCATTTTTCAATTTTACATGGATGACGCAATGGGTCGTATCAATGCTGGGGTCGACCGTCTTAATCGGCGCATTGGCTTTGGTTCCTTTGACAAAGCGTCCGATCACATTATCACCTAGATGGAGAGGTATTTCTTGTTTGAAATGAAAGGCATTTTCAATGACAATCATCTTTCCATAAACCGGTTCCTCTTCCTCTTCTTCTTCGTTTGCTTTTGGAACTGCTATGCGTATCTTGAATTGTTTGTGGCAAGATGGGCACTCAAAAACAAGGACTCTTCCTGCCTCGTAAAGATTTTCATCAAAAATGATTGATTCGTCACATTTAGGACAGCGAATACGTTTCATCTATAGTGATCTAAAAGTTTGAAAATGAATTGGATTTACCTTATCTTTAATATCCAGGCCTCTTTGAACTGGGAGTCTGCTGCACGGAGCTGATGCAAATCAGTATAGGCTTCCGCTTCAGAACTATAGTGGCCATGAATCACTCTTGTGATATTTCGTTTTTGTAGGACTGATACTTCTTTGTAGCCGTTCTCATTTAACTTCTCAGCAAATAACTGTGCGTTTTTCAAGGGAACGCGACTTGCAAGTACTATGGTAAATGAAGGCTGGTCCACTGATGGTTGGCTTTCTGCCGTTGTCGATGAGTCGACCTCTTCTTTTTCCGTTTCCACCTTCTCCTCTGCCTCTTGTTCTACAGCTGTTGGTAATGCCGTTGAGACCGAGTCGCAAGGAATGCATTCCGGTGCTTCTTTCTGCACATGCTGAATGGTATGTGGAAATAGGATAGAAGCTTGCTGAGCATTGATGGTAGAAGAGTCAGTCAAAGGAGTAGCCCAAATGAAATAGAAAAAGATAGAAACCACTGCTGCGGCCACATAATTCACCAGCTCTTTGTTGATACTGATGGTGTAGTTGCGCGTGCTCGGGGCGTCTTTCTCGGATACAGCACGTTTAACTTCTGCTGTATTTTTCTTTTTTTCCTGTCGTTTCACGGTGACTGCGTCCAATCCGTAAAGTGAAGGAGCGATGATACCGGCTTCGTTGGGTTCGAATACATAGGAACCGTCCACATTGGTCGTGATTTTTCCAATACCGTTTAATTCATAAAATCCCTTTTCCTGGATTTCAGACTTTAAGTTGGATACGTCCTGATCAATCAGTTTGATGGTTTCAGGATAGTTGGTATCGTACACTCTCATATAAGATTGTACCAGCAACCCGTCATTCAGCGTGAGCTGAGGATTGAAAGCAACAGATCTGTGAGGCGGAAGAAAAATATTCTCTTCTGCCACATAACGTGCAGGCACATCTTGCGCGATGAATCCACCTAACTGTGGTACAATCACGCAATTATGCTTTAAAAGCAGTATTTCAATATGTTTAGATAGTTCAATCACAATGCAAAGATACACTTTTTCTCACAAAAAAATCCGTCTCCATTCGTATATTTTTGAGATACTGTCTTATTTTTCCCTTATGGAGGAAATCATTGGGAAATTCGTGTTCCTAGGGGAACTTTGGAATTTATGAACCATCCTCCTTTCAGTGCGAGATCTGGACAATCAAGCGGTTGGGAAAGTACAAATGCCCTTATGCAGATCGTCGAAATACTGATTTTGTGTGTGTTAGAAATCTCAAGTAGATGTAGGTAAAGTATTCTTTTCTTCAATCGTAAGAGGTGTAGCAGGAAGGGGCGTGGATTGCACCTTTTCTTATTCTTAACGCTTGCATTGGATGACGGTGTGTCAGTGAGGAGATTCATGAGATATCGTCTAGTAATGGGATAATATTGACCTTCAAAGGATTTGTTGGGGGCTGATAAGTGTTGTTTATGATTCTATTATAACTCAATCGTTAATTTCAGTGGCCTCTCTCGTTAATCTCAGCGGATTTACTCTTTAATCTCAGTGGTCTCACTTTTTAATCTCTGCGGCCTTTCTCGTTAATTTCAGTGGCCTCACTTTTTAATCTGAGTGGCCTCCCTCTTTAATCTCAGCGTTAACCTCAGTGTATTCTCTCATTAATCTTTCATGCCTCTCTCATGAATATTGTGTTTAGACTACAGCCAATGCTTTTTGCATGTTTAATGACAGACCGAAGTAGGAGGGAGTAGTGGTAAGCGGAGTAGGGATTACGGTTCGAATGAAAAAATAGGGAATTTTGGTAAAATACCAAACGTTCGCTGAGCTTGGCCGCTACAGCGAACGTTTGGTATTTTACTTTAGCTTGAATAACAACTAAGTTGGATGTCAGGTTTATTTTTTCCTTCTTTCCAGTTTGGGAAGTTTTAGAACAGTGCCGGTATCCACCATATCCGGATTATCTAGACTATTGTGTGTAATGATATATATGGCATAACCTTTACTTCCGTAAACATCAAGGGCAATTGTTCTAATGGTTTCTCCGTTCTGTATCTTATGTGTTCTTAGTGTACCTACAATTTTGTATCTTCCACCAGGTACTTGGTTGTATTGTGATTCAAGAGGATCGGTTTGTAAATCAGTTTTTACAGCTTGCTCTTTGTGCTCCTTGGGCAAATCTGACTTTGCTTTTTCTTTTGTTTGCGTGGTAGCGCGTTTTACAGGTACATCCTGTTTTATGCTGGGGGCAGGTTCCACTTTCTCAAGGGGCACTTCCTCCTCCATAGGGATGCTGTCTTTGTCTTGAATCAGAACCCTTGTTGAATCCAGTGTCTCTGCAGAGATTTTCTGCAGAGCTCCTGTATCACTTTCTTCAGGTGCTGGACAAAGAAGTGTTTGACTCTCTTTGTTGTTCAGTAGTTCACAAGGACAGAACCATCGGAAATATCCAGCAAAATAGGATAGGAATAAGAGTAGGATAGACAAGAGGATGATGGAGATGGTTTTCCAGGTGTTCCTTTTGTTTTCTAACTCCTTGATAATGTATTTGATTTCTTGTTGAGATTCGTCATGGAGCGCAGCACGTTGTTGTGATTTCTCCACTTCGTCCGCTTCGTTTTCCTCTTTCATAGGCGACAACTGTGAGGGTTTATCTTGTGTTTCAGATAAGGTGGGCTCCTCTTGAGGATGATTGAATTGACTTTCACTGGATGGAGAAGCCTGTGCCTTGTCTATTTCAGAGAAATTCTCCGATTCCAAAGTAGATGCAGGTTGCTTACCTTCAGACGGGGAAGTCTCATTCTGCGAAATCGGGGTATCTGATTCCTGAAATTGCGGTTCCGATAGAGTCTCTGGCGATACGCCTGTCGGGTCGTGGCTTTCTTCAGTCGCGTTTGCCGCTGCAGCATCTTTGAGATTCGTTTCTTTCTGAACAGCCCTTTCCTGAAGGCTTTCTTGTTCTTCCGTTACCTGTGATGTCGGAAGAGCGTCTTCTGCGGTAGTCTGCTCTTCATTACCAGGTATAGCGCTTGTTTCTTCGGACAGTTTCTCCTCGTCTTCAGAGACCTTCTCTTCGATATCTTCCGAAAGCTTGGGTTCTTCGGAATCTTCTACCTCTTCGAGGTCATCTTCATCCCGATCATTATCATTGTCTTGATCGTTTGTGGACGGGTCGGAAGACGGATCTTCTTGCTCAGAGTCAACGCTTTCGAGTTCATCAATATCTGTCTCCTCATTGAGGATGACGGTTTGGAAATGCGCAAAGGGGCGATTCACCAAGTCCTTCAATACCGTATCGGGTGTGAAGGTGATTTTTTCGTGTCCTTCGATGGAAAACCGTTCACCAGTATTGATATTGACGCTTTCCCTCTCTCCCACGGTAATGATTTTGAAGGTCCCGAGTCCTTTGATCTTCACAAACTTGTCAGCCAAGAGTCCTTCCTCTATGGTCTCAAAGAGTGCCTTGACAAAAGCTTCTGATTTCTTTTTAGTCAATCCCTCTTTGGTCGCGATGGCTTCAGCTAAATCCTGTATTAAAAGCTTATTATCCATTTGGTTGTACTCTTTTATTTTAGTTTGTCTTTGAGTGTAGAACTGGCTTTGAAGGACAAAGCCAGTTTAGGAGGAACCAACATCTTCTGTTTGGTCGTAGGATTGATTAAAACACGTTCCAGTTTCTTTTTGACTTCAAAATTACCAAAGCCCTGTATGGTCAGAGAACTTCCGTCCTCCATTTTGTCTGCGAATTCAGATAGAAAAGTGTTCGTCAGTTTCTGTACGTCTTTGGCGTTCATTTCTAATTTGGCAGCCATGTGGCTTATGTAATCTTTGTTGTTCATAAGAGAAACGTATTTATTCTGTTGTTAATGTACCGTATAAATCGTACTCATCCGCGCCAGTGATAGTCACCTGATAGAAGTTTCCGATGGTTAATTCCTGTTCTGCAAGTGGAATGAGTACTTCGCAATCCACTTCTGGAGAGTCGTGTTCGGTACGTCCGATATAATATTCGCCTTCGATTCGATCGATAATGGTTTTGAATGTCTTGCCGACTTTCTCTTCACACAATTCTGCGGAAATACCTTCCTGGAGTGTCATCAGTCGGTCAAGTCTATCCTGCTTGACATCCTCAGGCACATTGTCCTCGTAGTGCTCAGCCGCGTAAGTACCTTCCTCTTCGCTATAGGCGAAGGCACCCATACGGTCGAAACGGGTCGCTTTGACAAATTCCATGAGTTCGTTGAAGTCCTCTTCTGTCTCTCCGGGGAAACCCACCATCAAAGTGGTACGGATCGTGATGCCGGGTACCATCTTTCTCATGTTGGCGATGAGCTCCAAGGTCTCCTGTTTGGTCGTATGGCGCTGCATCCGTGTCAACACATTGTCGCTGATATGTTGCAGTGCGATATCAAGATATTTGCAGACATTGTCGTTTTCCTGGATCACCTTCAGCAACTCCAGAGGAAAATGAGAAGGGTAAGCATAATGCAGGCGGATCCATTCTACTCCAGGGATGTGAGCAATCTGCTCAATCAATTCAGGAAGCATTTGCTTCTTGTAGAGGTCAATACCATAGAACGTCAGCTCCTGTGCGATGACCTGAAATTCCTTGACACCTTTGCTTACCAGATTTCTAACCTCATCCAGGATTTCTTCCATCGGGCGGCTGACATGAGCGCCTGTGATGATTGGAATCGCGCAATAGGCGCATTTCCGGTTGCAGCCCTCAGAGATCTTGAGGTATGCATAGTGGTTGGGAGTTGTGAGGACACGCTCGTTCTTCAATTCATTATTGAAGGTCTCATCCAGGTCATTCAAGAGGTTGCCCCAATTGAACTTACCATAGAACTTATCTACCTGTGGAATTTCCTGGTTGAGTTCTTGAAAATATCTTTCTGAGAGACAACCCATTACGTATACGTGATTGAGTTCTCCCTGTTCTTTCAATTCACACAAAGAGAGAATCATGTTGATACTCTCTTCTTTAGCATCACCGATAAATCCACAGGTGTTGATTACAGCAATGTCACCATGTGTTTCGTCTGGATTGTGATAGATGGTAAAACCTTTTTCTTTAAATTGGCGGAGGAGATGTTCGGAGTCTACTAAATTTTTAGAACATCCCATTGTTATGATGTCGACGATATGTTTACCCATATAATTAGGTTGAAATCAGAATTTAGAATCGCTGAATAATGAATTGACGAACTCTTGGCTGTTGAAAGGTTGTAAATCAGTCATCTTTTCTCCGAGTCCGATGTACTTGACAGGAACTTTCAATTGATTGGAGATACCGATAACCACACCACCTTTGGCCGTACCGTCCAATTTGGTAATGGCCAAGGAAGTTACTTCTGTAGCTTTGATGAACTGTTTGGCCTGTTCGTAGGCATTTTGGCCGGTAGAACCGTCCAGCACCAATAAAACCTCATCTGGAGTGTTAGGCATTACTTTTTGCATCACATTCTTGATTTTGGTCAATTCGTTCATCAGGTTGACCTTGTTGTGTAGACGACCTGCGGTGTCAATGATGACGATGTCTGCGTCATTCGCTTTTGCGGAACTGAGTGTATCATAGGCCACACTGGCAGGATCACTGCCCATCTGCTGCTTGATGACTGGAACACCGACGCGTTCGCCCCAGATGCAGAGCTGTTCAACAGCAGCGGCGCGGAAAGTATCGGCAGCACCGAGATAGACTTTCTTTCCGGCCTTCTTGAACTGGTAAGCGAGCTTTCCGATTGTGGTTGTCTTACCGACCCCGTTAACTCCGACGACCATGATTACGTAAGGCTTTTTGTTCTCAGGGATATTAAAACCTTCGGAATCATCATTGCCGCTTTTGGTCAATAGGGCTGAAATCTCTTCTTTCAGAATACGGTTGAGTTCGCTGGTGCCTACATATTTGTCACGTGCCACGCGTTCTTCGATTCGGTGAATAATTTCAATGGTGGTATCAACCCCCACGTCTGAGGTAATGAGAACATCTTCCAAGTTATCCAACACCTCGTCGTCAACTTTAGATTTACCTGCAATGACGTGAGCGATTTTGCTAAAGACGCTAGACTTTGTTTTCTCCAGTCCGGCATCCAAAACCTCTTTCTTTTCCTTCTTTGAAAAAATACTAAAAAATCCCATTGTTATATTCTTTTCTGCAAAGATAATGCAAACGCGTTGTTGTACAAAGCAAAATCATTTGTTTTTAGCTTATTTGCGTTTACAAGTTATGCAATTTTAGTGGAGTCAAGTCGTGTATATAGACAAAAAATAAAGCCCATCTAAAAGAAGGGCTTTATCATATAATTATTATTTAAGATTAGTTCTTGAAGAAATCTTTAACATCTTCGTTACGAACCATCTGTTCATCGAAAACGTAAGCGCCTGTCTTAGGGCTCTTTACCATCTTGATAACCTTTGAGTAAGCACGTCCGTCGGTCTTACCTTCCTGGAGTGTTGCGACTGCTTTCTTTGCCATGGCTTATAGATTATTTAATTTCTTTATGAATAGTCATTCTCTTCAGAATGGGGTTGTACTTCTTCAACTCCAAACGTTCTGGAGTATTCTTGCGGTTTTTAGTCGTAATGTAACGAGATGTTCCTGGCAATCCGCTTTCCTTCATTTCTGTACATTCGAGGATAACCTGAACTCGGTTGCCTTTAGCTTTCTTTCCTGCCATTGTATGATGTATTAACCGATTATTTTAATGCTATTTCTATCGCAATATCCCTTAGCGAAAGCGTTGTTCAACGCTGCGTCAAGTCCGACCTTATTGATCAAACGCAAACCAGCTGCGCTAATCTTAAGAGAGATCCAGCAGTCCTGTTCTACGTAGTAGAATTTCTTAGAGAACAAGTTTACGTCGAAAGAACGCTTTGTGCGGCGCTTTGAGTGCGAAACATTGTTGCCAATCATGGCCTTTTTTCCTGTAATTTGACAAATCTTAGACATTGCTATCGTTTGTTTATTTTGTTTATGCTTAAGTAGGTGAAATCTTCAAGTCTAGTCTTTCGGAGGTTGTTGTTGCGTAATCTTGGGGTGGTTTCTTACTCAACTAAGACTCTTTCACTTACGGGGTGCAAAATTAATGCATTTATTTTACTTGTGCAAGGATTTTGCAATATTTATTCACTAATTTCTTCAGAAATGTTTTCCTTCAAGAAGTCACAAAGCATGTGAACGGCAATGCTGGTAGCAGAAGTGAGGTTTTTGTCTCTGCCGTTGTCTTCTTCGATTTTTCTTGTGATGATGTTGTCTTTGTTGCCGACGGCAATCCAGATAGTACCAACGATCACGCTGCTCTTCGTGTTGTCTGAGCCGCCAGGACCAGCGTAACCTGTGATTGCTACTGCATAGTCTGAATTGAACATATCGATGGCGCCGAGTGCCATTTGACGTACCACCTCTTCGCAGACGGCAGTGTTCTCTTCAATGACAGCTGCGTCGACATTCAGATGCTTAACCTTAGTCTCGTTGGAATAGCAGATGATGCCTCCCTTGAAATAATTAGAACTTCCAGGTACGGCAGTGATGACACTTGCGATTCTACCTGCGGTGCAGCTTTCTGCCGTAGCTAATGTTTTGTGGTCGCGCCACAACATCTCGTTGATTTCTTTGCTGGCTAGTTTGAGGTCTAACTCCATAATTCTTATTTTGTGTATTAATATACTTTATATAACAGTTCTTGAATAAGCAGGTTTGTTTATTGGGCAGAAGTCCTTGTCGAGATATTTATAATATCCGGTAATGGCGATCATAGCCGCGTTGTCTGTGGTATAGCTGAATTTTGGTATGTAGATATGCCATTGTTTAGCTGCCTCTCTCGCCTTGAAGGCGTTACGCAGTCCGGTATTGGCGGAGACGCCACCAGAAAGTGCGACATGGTTGATGCCGGTTTCTTTTACGGCAAGGGTCAACTTCTTCATCAGGATGTCCACCACGGTCTTCTCGAGGGAAGCGGCCAGGTCTTCCTTATGATTTTCGATGAAGTTGGGATCTTCCTTAAGTTGGTCGCGAAGGAAATACAGGAAAGAGGTCTTCAGACCGCTGAAACTGTAGTCGAGTCCTTTGATATTCGGCTTGCTGAACTGGAAGGCTTTTGGATTACCTTGTCTGGCCAGTTTGTCGATGATCGGACCACCGGGATAGCCTAAGCCCATGACCTTGGAGCATTTGTCGATGGCTTCACCGGCAGCGTCGTCAATAGTCTGTCCAAGAATCTCGAGCTGGTTGTAAGCGCTGACTTTTACAATCTGCGAATTGCCGCCGCTGACGAGCAGACAGAGATAAGGGTAGGGAGGAACGACATGGTCGTCGTCTTTTTCCTTGATGAAATGTGCAAGAATATGTCCTTGCAGGTGGTTGGCCTCAATAAAAGGAATATTGAGCGCTGTTGCCATACTTTTGGCAAACGATACGCCTACAAGTAACGAGCCCATCAGTCCAGGACCCAAGGTTACGGCTATAGCGGAGAGTTCCTCTTTGGTGACACCGGCTCTTTTTAAAGCCTGGTCAACGACGGGTACGATATTCTGCTGGTGAGCACGAGAAGCAAGTTCTGGTACAACACCGCCGTATGCCTCATGGATGGCTTGGCTTGCCGTGACGTTGCTCAGAAGAATGCCGTCGCGGATAATTGCGGCGGAGGTGTCGTCGCAGGACGACTCAATCGCTAGGATCGTCACCGTGTTGTTGGGTTGGGCTGTAGCCTTGTCTAGTGTGGCGTTCATATTTGTAGTTACTGAGCTCATATATGTAAAATGATGTGCAGTTCTTATGCTTTCTTTTTATTCAGTGAGGATTTCCAGTCCGTGTTCGGTCATGAGATAGGTATGTTCCCACTGTGCGGATGGAAGTTCATCTTCGGTGACCACGGTCCAGCCGTCTTCTTCGTCGATAAATACTTCCCAGTCCCCCATATTCAGCATAGGTTCGATGGTGAACACCATACCTGGAACGAGGAGCATGCCGTGTCTGTGGGTGTTGTAGTGGTCTACCTCTGGTTCCTCGTGGAACTCCAGTCCGACGCCATGGCCGCAAAGGTCACGGACCACGCTGAAGCCGTTCTTATGGGCATGTTTAGCAATAGCCTTACCGATGTCGCCTACAAAACCCCAGGGGCGAGCGGCTGCTGCACCGATGTCGAGGCATTCTTTAGTGACGCGCACCAATTTCTCCTTTTCTGGAGTGGTCTTACCGATAATAAACATACGGGAAGCATCGCTGAAATAACCGTCGAGAATGGTAGATACGTCGACGTTGATGATATCGCCTTCTTCCAGAATTTCATCTTCTGATGGGATGCCGTGGCATACCACTTCGTTGATGCTGGTACAAACACTTTTAGGGAAACCTTCGTAGTTTAGTGGAGCTGGGATAGCACCGTGGTCGGTAGTATAGTCGTATACGAGTTTGTCGATCTCGGCCGTACTCATCCCTGCATGGATTTCTTTAGCGACTAAGTCGAGTACACCAGTATTGATTACGCATGAGCGCTTGATTCCTTCTATCTGTTCGGGAGTCTTGATGAGTTCTCGGGTGGGCACAATTTCACCTCTGTTTTGGAAACTCAAAACTTTTTTGTCTAATTCGGTGAGTGAATGTCCTGCAGGAACGTGCCAGTTCCTTTTTATTCTCTTTACCATAATAAATTTGTTTAGTACGCAAAAGTAAGAATAAAATACCGAATAAGGCATTTTTAGTTTTGGAAAAAACGTAATTATTCCAATTTTGTTAAAATGGAATCCGCTGGTGGAAGAGTAGGGGAGAATATAGTTGAATGTGTGAAATAAAAAAAGCTTCCTAATGATAAGAAGCTTTCTAGTGACTCCTATAGGATTCAAACCTATAACCTTTTGATCCGTAGTCAAATGCTCTATTCAGTTGAGCTAAGGAGCCAATTTAATATTCAAAATGTAGCGGTGTGTACGGGACTCGAACCCGTGACCCCATGCGTGACAGGCATGTATTCT
>SAMEA104404097__coassemble_2428_pt1 | contig 12892 bp, 9 predicted proteins | sample SAMEA104404097__metabat2_low_PE_059 | metagenome-assembled genome bin SAMEA104404097 (sample SAMEA104404097) | Balaenoptera acutorostrata | reverse complement strand
GATTATTTTAATTAGAGATTAGGAGAGAGAGAAGAGAGATTATGTTTTGATTAGGAATTATTTTAATTAGAGATTAGAGGAGAGGGAAGAGAGATTATTTTAATTAGAGATTAGGAGAGAGAGAAGAGAGATTATGTTTTGATTAGGGATTATTTTAATTAGGGATTAGAGATGGGGTACCATTAGGAACGCAAATGAGCCGGATGGGTACTCCGCCGAATGGTCGACTTCCACGCGTGAGCGAGAAGGAAGGGGACTCCGGTAATGGCAATGGCTGGCGCAACCACTGGATATGTCCCACGGATGAGTAGGATAACACGGATTTTTAACACGGAAGAATTTTATTTTGGAGGCGCTCCTGCGGAGCTCAAGGGAGAGACACGGAAGACGTGATCTAAAGATCACTGGCTGGCGCGACCACTGAGTTTTAAACCACAAATCTTCACAATTATCGTGCCAGCAAAGGCAGAGACTCAAGCTTGCTTGAAGGCTATGCTGAGCGCCGCCGATAATATGTAAATTCACACAAATCTCTGGACGAGTTGCACTCGTCAATCTACACAAATCTTTTGCCGAAATCGGCAAGGCTGGCGCATGAAGATGCTGATGAGGGCGGCCGGATGGAACTCATTGGGAATCTCCGCCGGATGGACTGGCGGCCGCATGGGTAGGGACGCGATACATCGCGTCAGCTGGCTAGGTTCTCATTGGCTGTAGGGACGCGATATACTTTGAGAGTGAGAGGTTAGGGGGGAAGAGTTTCTTTAGTTAGGGGTGAGGAGGTATTTTTAGTTAGGAGTTAGGAGGGAGGGGTGAGGAGTGATCCCCCTCTCAGACCGACGTTGTCGGCCAGCTCTCCCCCAAGGGAGAGCGTCGCCCTTTGCTAAGCATTGGGGGGGGACCGCAGGTTTCGTCGGACTCCATTGCATTTCGTCCTCCTCAACCTGCGGATACACATGGAGTGACCTGCTCCACAGGTCATGGGACCGGAAAAGGCTGATGGCTTGGGGGAAGGTTTAAAGTTTAGGTTTAAAGTTTAGGGTCGAAGGTCCTTTGTCTTCTGTCTTTCGTCCTTTGTCTTCTGTCTTTCGTCCTTTGTCTTTCGTCTTTTGTCTTCTGTCCTTCGTCTTTTGTCCTTTGTCTTCTGTCTTCTGTCCTTCGTCTTCTGTCCTTCGTCTTTTTTAGGAAGATAGTTCCAACATTCCTTTTTTATCTGTATTTTTGTAGTTCTATATTGAAAAACATCAATCATTCTATATTATGAGAAAAAATCTGAAATCTTTGTTTTTGTTGGGAGCTATTCTTCCGATGGGAACTTTCGCCCAGCAGCTGACTGTGATAGACGAGGTTCCAGCTAATCCTGACAATGAACCTGTTGAGGTGCATCCGGTTCCGCATCCTCGTCAGCTGAAATGGCAGGAGACTGAATTCTATGCCTTCTTCCATTATGGTATGAATACTTATACGAATAAGGAATGGGGATATGGTAACGAGAAGGAGTCGATGTTTAAACCGACAAAGGCGCCTAATCCGGAACAGTGGCTGAAGGCGGCAAAGGATGCCGGTATGAAGGGCGGTATCGCTGTGGTGAAACACCATGACGGTTTCTGCTTGTGGCCTACGGCTACGACAACGCACAATGTGACCCGTGCCGGTAACCAGTTCGGTAAGGAGACGAATATTCCTCGTGACTTTGCCAAGGCTGCCCAGAAGCTGGGTTTGAAATATGGTTTCTATATCTCTCCTTGGGATAGAAATAGTGAGCATTATGGTACGGACAAATATGTGAAGGATGTGTTCCTCCGTCAGTGCGCCGAACTGGCAGAATATGGTTCTGACCAGTTTGAGATGTGGTTTGACGGTGCCAACGGCGGTGACGGTTATTATGGTGGCAAGAACAAGACCATCAGTGTGGACCGCGCTACTTATTATGATTCTCCGAACCTGAGAGATACCGTGCATAAGGTTTGTCCGGACTGCGTCCTCTGGGGTGTGGGTGGAGAAGCCCGCTGGATTGGTAATGAGGCCGGATGGGCAGGACAGACCAACTGGAGTCCGGAGAACCGCGACTATTCTCCAGAAAACAACGGTATGTACGGTACTGAGAACGGCTGGTTCTGGTTGCCTGGCGAAAGTGATGCGAAGGCGACCAATAAGGGTTGGTTCTGGCATGAGGGAGAAGCTCCTCTGTCTGCTGACCGTCTGTTCCAGATGTATCTCGAAACGGTGGGACGTAACGCTACACTGATTCTGAACCTTCCGCCTAACACGGCCGGACTTCTGCCGGACGCTACCGTGAAGTCGCTTCATGGTATGGGAGACCTGATCCGTCAGCGCCTGACTAAGGACTTGGCGAAGGAGGCGAAGATCGAAGTGTCGGAGACCCGTAATGCCGGAGCTCACCGCAACTATGTGGCCGGTAATCTGAACGACGACAACAAGGATACGTACTGGGCTACCAATGACGGTACGGTTTCGGCTACCATCACCCTGACCTGGGACAAGGTGCAGACCGTGCGCTACGTTGAACTGATGGAATACATCAAGAAGGGACAGCGCGTCCGTGATTTCAAAATCGAGATTTCTAAGGATGGTAGCCAATGGAACGAATGCGCTACGAATGTGGAGACCACTACGGTGGGCTACAAGCGTATCATTCCTCTGAACGGCAGTACCAGCAACAGCTACGGCAAGGGATATGCTGCCAAGGCGATGCGTATCACGATTGAAGACAGCAAGGCTTGTCCGCTGATCAGCAAGTTGAGTGTTTATTAATCCTTTAAAATCGATCATCATGAAAATCAAAAATATATTCGCACTCGCAGCTGTGGCTCTGCCTATGACCGCCGCTGCACAGACTATCCAGTTTGAGAGTCAGGACTACCAGAAGCTGGGTGTTTATGATACCTGGGAGGCTTCGCCTTTCCGCACCGGGGTGCTGAAGGGGAACTACGGCATCGTGGACAATCACCTCAATGCGGTGAACGACGAACTTGGGAAGGCACCGAACGGTTCGAAGAAGATGCTGGCCGTACAGCGCTCCCGTTTCGGCAGTAATACCTTCGGCGTACGTATCGACCTGAAAGAGACTTTTGAACTGACCACCCAGACGAGATACCTCCATGTGATGGTGAACCGTCCTTATGGCGGCCGCGTGATGGTGGTCGGTCTGGGCAAGCGCCAGGACCGTGCGGGACAGTCGGCAGAGACGGAGCAGTTCTGGGCCATGTCCACCAAGAATGTGGCGGCTGACCGTTGGGAAGACGTGGTGCTCCCCATCAAGGGCAACGGCGGCATCGATATCTACAGCCTCGTAGTGGTGCCGGACTGTGAGTCTCCTCATCTCTATACGGAGGACCGCATCTGCTATATCGACAATATCGAGATCAACGATAATCCTAATCCTGCCTTTGTCTACGGTTATTATCCCGTGAACTTCGACAAGGAGGAAATCAATACCCGTGGCGACCGCTATCTGATGGGCGCCAAACTGGAGGGCAGTAAGGATGGTGACCAGACGGTGGCTATCCCGGGCAGCAAACATTATTTCTATAACCTCGTGAACCGCGAGACTTTCACGGCCAAGGCGGGTGAGACGGTGACACCGAAGATCACTTACCATGGCAACTGGATGCACGGTTTCGTATATGCCGACTGGGACAAGAACGGTAAGTTCAAGGTGGCTGAGGACGGCAGTACGGGGGAAGGTAGTGAACTGGTTTCCTATTCTTATTTCAAAGGTAAGAACAGCAAGGGCGAGAGTCTGAGCAATGCCAATACGCTGAATACTCCTTCCTTCCAGATTCCGGAAAACCTGGCACCGGGTTATTACCGTCTGCGCTTCAAGGTGGACTGGGACAATATCGATGCCGGAGGAGCCTTGACTACGGACAACTCCTTGACCGGTAACGGTGGTGGTATTATGGATATCCGCCTGAACGTACACGAGGATGTCTGCCACGTGAACGATGCCAACCGTAACGGTGAAGTGCTCACTGCCGACGGTCAGAAGCTCGTGAAGTTCGAGGCACCTTTCGGTCAGCCGTTCACCATCCGTATGCATCCGGAGAAGGGTTTTGAATATTCCGGTATCATCGTGAAACACGGTTACCGTCTGAGCGGTGACAGTATCGACCACGAGAACGTACAGTGGGAAAAGGTTCATTTCGAACGTCAGCAGTTCAACGAGAACCATGAGTTCACCATTCCAGGCAAGTATATGGACGGTGATGTGGAAATCGAGGGTCTGTTTATCGAGGAAGGTACTTATGTGAAACCTGTGAAGCCTAGCCGCTATACGACGACGAGCATCACCAATGGCGCGTTTGCCGATACTACGACCTGGTATACGCTCCAGATTGGTCAGGATGGTTATGTGCTCGCCAACAACGGGAAGTCCAAGTATATCGCTCTGAACAATACCGAGATTGATATTACTGATCCCGCTCAGCTGTGGTGCTTCACCGGTAACGATGAAGACGGTTTCCAGTTGTATAACGGAGAGGCTGGCGGTAAGATGGTATTGGCTTCCTCTACCAATATGGGGAGCAATGCCGGTGGCAGTACCTATCCCATTCTCTACCCGGTGGACAAAATTCCCAGCGGTTATGTCTCTGTATGGCGTTTTATGAACTCCACCGACCTGGGTCCCGCGAGTGTGGAATACGCCTATATGTACCAGGACGGTTATGAGGCCAACAAGGTGAACAACCGCGACAAGAAACTTGCTTTCTGGAATGGAGGTCAGGATGGAGGTTCTACGTTGCAGATCCGTGTAGCGAAGAAAGGAACCATCACCGGTATCACCAATGTGGAGACCACTGCCGAAGCGTCACAGGTGTACGACCTGAATGGCCGTCGGGTTCAAAATACAGACCGTGGCGTCTACATCGTGGACGGCAGTGCTGTTTACAGAAAATAAAACCATAAGCTTTTTAGTTAAGGAAAGGATGCACGAACCTGCGTGCATCCTTTTTTGCATTCTAGGAGAAAGTTATTTTAATTAGAGATTAGAGGAGAGGAAAGAGGGATTATGCTTTGATTAGAGATTATTTTAATTAGAGATTAGAGTAGAGGGAAGAGAGATTGGGTTTTGATTAGAAATTATTTTGATTAGAGATTAGAGTAGGGGAAGAGAGATTGGGTTTTGATTAGAAATTATTTTGATTAGAGATTAGGAGAGAGAGAAGAGAAATTGTGTTTTGATTAGGAATTATTTTAATTAGGAATTAGAGAATGTAAATGAACCGGATGGTCGACTTCCACGCGTGAGCGGGAAGGAAGGGGACACCGGTAATGGCAATGGCTGGCGCGACCACTGTATATGTCCCACGGATGAGTAGGATAACACGGATATTTAACACGGAAGATTTTTATTTTGGAGGCGCTCCTGCGGAGCTCAGGGGAAGGGCACGGAAGACGTGATCTAAAGATCACTGGCTGGCGCGACCACTGGATTCTTAACCGCAAATGAACGCAAATGTTGCCGAAATCGGCAAGGGCTAGCGCGACCACTGAGTTTTAAACCACAAATCTTCACGAATTCACACAAATCTCTGGACGAGTTGCACTCGTCAATCTACACAATTATCGTGCCAATGAATACAGACCCAAGCTTGCTTGAGGTATGTTGAATGCAGCCGATAATGTATTCATACAAATCTTTTGCCGAAATCGGCAAGGGCTAGCGCATGAGGATGCTGATGAGGGCGGCTGTTTCTCCGCCGGATGGACTGGCGGCCGGATGGGTTCTCCGCCGGATGGGTAGGGACGCGATAAATCGCGTCAGCTGGCTAGGTTCTCATTAGCTGTAAGGACGCGATAAATCGCGTCAGTTGGTTAGGTTCTCATTAGCTGTAAGGACGCGATATATCGCGACCCTACCCATCCGGCCGCCAGTCCATCCGGCGGAGATTTACAATGAGGGCCATGCGGTAAAGAAGCCATCCGGCCATTCATCAGCATCCTCATGCGCTAGCCATTGCCGAAGGCAACATTTGCGTCCATTCGCGCTTATTTACATAATCTCGGCCGCACTCAACATAGTTCAAGCAAGCTTGACTCTGTCTTCGTTTGCACGAGATTTGCGGTGAAAATATCAGTGGTCGCGCTAGCCCTTGCCGATTTCGGCAACTCTATTTCTTCAAATTTCTTCCAATTTGCGTGCAAAGATATCTGTGGTCGCGCCAGCTAGTGGTCTTTAGACCATATCAGGCAATGCCTGTTATATTCATCGGACGTTGATTTACAAATAAAGATGTACTTCGGGGAAAACTTCTCCTCGATCTCTTTTGAGGCCGTGTGATTTCACACCTCTTGTTCATCTCCTTATTTTTCTCTATTTTTGTTGGGAAGATATTTTCTCTAGCGGATTAACCTGCTACAGCCGTTCATCTGCTGCTGCTTAGAAAAGACAGATACTGTTTATGATAACCTTTTAAAATAACGATTTGACTATGAAAATATCAGTTTATACCTTGACTTCCGCTATCTCGGATCCTGAGATGATTGCCCGTAATTCCCAAAAATTCTTGGCAGAGATCGCTACCCAGATGGAAGGCGATTTCGAAATGAAAGGGGAGGACTTCTCTGATTTTGCCACGGCGGAACTGCCGGTGGTCTTTGTCCGTACCGGTGGAACGGAGGGGAAATTCAAAGAGATGTTGCCACAGGTGAAGGGATATGTGCGTCTCCTCACTTCGGGGATGAACAACTCCTTGGCTGCTTCCATGGAAATCCTTTCCTATCTTCGTCAGCAGGGACGGGAGGGTGAAATCCTGCATGGCAGTGCCCGTTATATCGCCCGGCGTCTGAGCATGGACTACCGGGTGGAACAGGCCAGGAAAAAGCTGCAGGGGGCCCGACTCGGTGTGGTGGGAGAACCTTCGGACTGGTTGATCGCCAGTGGGGTGGACCGGGACGTGGTCAAGGCACGACTGAGTATCGAGTTCGTGGACATTGCCATCGATGAACTGGTGGCGGCCTATCATGCGGTGGATATGCAAGGGGAGGAGTGGCAAAGGTTGATGCAGGACGAAGTGGTGCTCGCCTTCGATCAGCATGCTCCTCATTGTCTGAGGCAGTACCGTGAGGGGGCCTTCCGCTTGTATGTGGCCCTACAGACCCTCGTGCGGAAGTATCAGCTCCAGGGTTTCACTCTCCGCTGTTTCGACCTCCTTTCTCTGGTGCACAATACTGGTTGCATGGCTTTGGCCATGTTTAATGCACGGGGAATTCCTGCCAGTTGTGAGGGGGATATCCCGGCCCTATTGACGATGGCCATCGGTCAGGCATTGACTGGTACTACTGGGTTCCAGGCCAATCCGTCACGGATAGATGTCGAGGCCAACGAGATTACCTTCGCCCACTGTACGGTACCGCTGAATATGGTTCGTAGTTATTCTTATAACACGCATTTTGAATCGGGTATCGGTATCGGTCTGAAGGGAGAATTCGACCCAGGAGCAGTCACCATCGCCAAGGTCTCCGGTGACCTGAAGCGCTCCTGGTTCTGCAAGGCCGAACTGGTCGGTAATCTGTCGGAGGCCAATCTCTGCCGGACGCAGATTGTACTGCGCGGTGAGGGGTTCGCCGATTATTTCTTTACCTCGCCCATCGGGAACCATCATCTCATTTTCCAAGGCGACCATCGGGAACTCTTCGAGACTTTCATGAAGGGTTAGAAGTTGATATTAGTTAGAAATTAGAAGTGAGGGGTGAGGAGGTGATATTAGTGAGGAGTTAGGAGGGAGGGGTTAGGAGGTGATATTAGTTAGGAGTGAGAAGTTAGAGGTGAGGAGGTGATATTAGTTAGGAGTGAGAAGTGAGGAGTGAGGAGGTGATATTAGTTAGGAGGGAGGAATGAGAAGTTGGGATTAGTTAGGAGTGAGAAGTTAGAGGTGAGGGGTTGTTATTGGTTAGGAATTAGGAGTTAGGAGGGAGGAGGTGATATTGGTTAGGAATTAGGAGGGAGGAGGGAGGAGTTATTTTTATTTAGAAATTAGGAGAGAGGAGTTAGGAATTTCCCATACGGGCAAAAGTGCATGCGGGCAAAAGTGCATGCGGCGGAGTTTCTTGTGGCGGCTTGTTCCTGGGGACCGCATACAACAAGTCCCTGCGACAGCCCTAATTCAGACGAGAACGATCAGGTGGGTCTGAGGGGAGGGGAGTGCAGGGACTTCTTAGGTCGTTAAAAACGGGTTATCTGTTGGGATTGAGTAGAAGTAGCTGGGCTATGGGATGTACGTGATGGTCGGAATAATAGAAGATGTCGGTGACCGGTTCATAGTTGTGCGGGATGTATTCGTCCAGCTGGATGGCAGCGAATTTTGCATCGCGGGAGACCATATAGACCAGGCGCGCATTACCGTGTGCCTTGAATCCGGTCCATTCGATATTCTCGGGAGAATCGGCATTGAGCATGCTGATCACGACGTCCATCTGACTTTTGTCGAAATAGAGATGTCCGCTGATGATGGGACTTCCTGTGGAGGCATAGACCAGTTGCTTGCGGCGGAATATCAGAAAGAAGAGCGCCACCAACAATAGGAGGAAGGGAAAGCATATGGCTGCCAGATAAAGACCGGAGGTATGGTCCTCGATGAAGGAGGCGGACGACAATAGGGCGAGTCCCAGTATCAGACAACTGGTGGTGATGAGGATTGACTTACTGTTGGTGGCTGGTTTGATGCCGGTGTGATGGGATAATAGTTGTGTATCTAAAGTTTCAAAATTTGTCATGAGTTTTTGAGGTTTGAATAAAGTGTAGAATGTAGGTCACGGACTCCCCTCCGGTAGATCAGGTGTCGACCGGAGCGCAGAGTACATGCCCCTTCCGCCTTTCAGACGAAAGGTGGAAAGATGAAAAATAGAAAATAGTAAATTGTAAGACAAAGACAGGGGATGATGTCCCTGTAAATCATTACGATGTTTAGGGAAATCAAATGATAATGTGCCGATAAGCGAAGATGTAGTTGTCGGCAGCATATTGCCAACAAGGAATCTTCAGGGTCGTATAAGTTCTGCATCGCTGATGGGACTGTGCCTCCATATATAAAGTCAGTGCCCTGAGCGGATTTCTCACTGCAGGGAGATGGGAGGGCGTCCGGAAGGAAGGGCGTGCAGAGTAATGGCGCTGCTGAACGGGTACCGGGATGACGGTGCCGGCTACCATATATCCGGTGGGCATCTTAAGTTCTGTCGGGGTAATTTCTCCACCGTGGTAGGAGGCGTCAGCAGTAGGAAGGTATGCTGTTTCCTGCAGCAGGATGGGGGTCGCAGTCCAACAGGTAGCAGCTGACGTCTTTCCGCTTTGTACCGGAAAGAGTAGCGCAAACAGTAGACTGACGAACAATAGTAATCCTTTCATGGGGAACAGACATCCTTTTTTTGAGATGCTGCAAATATAGAGGTTTACTTTTGTAGCTGCAAACGGAAGACTGGGGGTACGGCCAATCTTCATTAAAACTTAACAAGTGGTGGACATGGAGAGGGATGAATCGGAGGTTTAGGAAACTAGAAGAGAAGCGGGCGGAAGTGGAACCTTGCTGTAGATGGGAGAAAGTCTAACAGCTAGGGGTGCGGAATATGGCGAAGGATTACTTCTGTTCGACTATTGAACTACCGAAGCACAGAACAGACTGTCGAGATAGGTTCCGTAGCGTTCTTCATAGGTAGTCCGTAGACTGAAATCCCGGAGGTAGGGAGCTAAAAAAATACGCCCGTTTCACAACGCGCGTATCTGATTTTTTATTTAAAACATATAACAATCTATGATTCAACTAAAAGCTGAATTTCTTTCTTCAATATCATTTGATGATAATATGGACAAAGATAGTCCTTTTTTTTGTAAAGTGGTATTTCTAGATGAAAAATATGAAAAAAACTTTGTGCTGTTTTAAAAATATGGGATTTTGGCAAATTTTATTTGATTGATGAAATACATGAATCAAGATTTCTCTCTATCTTTGTTTTAAAAATAGATCAGTTATGTGTGAAGAACAACCGAAGCCTCAATGGGGCGGAAAACGGAAAGGAGCCGGAAGACCCTTGTCCCACAGTAAGCTTTATACACTGCGATTACCGGAGTCTCTGGCCCAGATTGTAGATGAACAAGAGAACAAGACGGACTTCATCAAAGGCTGTATCGTGAGAACGCTGAAGGAGGAAGAGCGGCTCCGGTGCTTAGGGGAGGTCTATGCGGCTTCACGGGTGAAAGACCTGCGTCTTCCTTTTTTTGATATCGGTATCGTGGCCGGATTTCCGATACCTCTGGACAATGATGAGCGTGCACAGGATATCGAATTGCTGGATATGCTGTGTCCGAATCCGGAATCCTGTTACCTTATCCGGGTACAAGGCAATTCGATGATGGATGCGGGAATCCTGTCGGGAGACATTGTCATTGTGGACAAGAGTAACCGGCAGCCGTCAGAGCACCAGGTCGCTGTGTGCGAGTTTAACGGGGAGTATACACTGAAGCATTTTGTGGTGCGGGATGGTTTCGGTTGGCTGGTACCTGCCAATCCTGACTATCCGGAGATTCAGGTGAAACCGGAGGATGATTTCAGAATCTGGGGAACGGTGACCTATATTATTCATAAACCCGGAATGTAGAGATCGTGGCAGATTTAAAACTTCGTGTGGCATATTGTGAGTTCACGGAGAGAATACCTCCGTATCGTATTGCTTCGTGTTTTTGCAATTTCTTCACATCTTTTTCTTCACATCGTATTCTTCTCTCTCCCCATCTTTAAAATCATCAGATAAAAGTGTTCGCCTTAGTTGATTGTAATAGTTTCTTTTGTTCGGTAGAAAAGGTTTTTCATCCAGGTCTGGAAGGGAAGCCCGTATGCGTGTTGTCGAATAACGACGGGTGTATTGTCGCTCTTACTCCCGAGGCCAAGGCGCTGGGACTACGACGGGGAGACCCCATCTTCAAGGTGAGGGATATCGTCAATGCCCACCAGGTGGAGGTGTTCTCTACCAATATGCAACTCTATGCCGCGATGAGCAAACGCGTGACGAGCACACTGCGGAAGTGCATTGCCCATGTGGAGAATTATTCTATTGATGAGAGTTTCTGCGACCTGACCGGTTATGAAGCGTGTTACAATCTGGAGGACCTGATGAGAGGTGTGGCGGAAAGAATCCGTCTGTGGACGGACATCCCGGTGAGTATCGGTGTGGCTCCTACGAAGACGCTGGCGAAGATCGGGAGTAAGTTCGCCAAGAAGTATAAGGGGTACCGCAATGTCTGCATGATCGATGAGGAGGAGAAGCGCCGTAAGGCCCTGGCTATTTTTGAACTGTCGGATATCTGGGGCATCGGCCGGCATACTCTGGAAAAACTGAACTACTATGGGGTACATACCCCTTTGGAATTCGCAGAGAAAAGTGAGAGCTGGGTGAAGGGACGGTTTACGAAACCGACGGTACAGACCTGGATGGAACTCAACGGTATACCTTGCATCGATACCTCGGAGGTGGTGCGGAACCAAAATATCTGTACCAGCCGGAGTTTTGGACAGATGGTGGAGGATCTTCCTTCACTGAAGGCTTCGGTGGCTACCTTTGCGAGCAGCTGCGCCAACAAACTGAGGGCCCAGCGGGGTGGGGCGCAGTCGGTAACGGTATTTCTCTATAGTAACCGGTTCCGTACGGACTTGTCGCAATATGGCAACGCCGGTACTTATACGTTTGTGACTCCGACCTCCGACACGTTGGAGATTACCCAGGCGGCGCTCCGGATACTGGAACAGATCTACCGGCCGGGGATTCTTTATAAGAAGTCGGGAGTGATTGTCGGGGATATCGTGGACATGACCGTGGTGCAGCCCGACCTTTTCGACGGTATCCGTAACCGGAAGGAGCGGAAGGCACTGATGGGGGCCTTGGACCGGTTGAACCACCGTTACGGTCCGAAGACGGTACAGCTGGTGGTGGAAGGGGAGAAGCAGCAGAAATGGAAGGTGAAATGTGAGCATCGGAGTCCGAATTATCTGACGGACCTTCGTGAACTGCTGACCATTCAGGTGTGAACGGCTCTTTTTGTAAGGTGACGGGAGGAGAAGATTCCTCCGTTTCTGACTGCTGGATAGGGGCTGGCGCTCAGGCAGAAGACCTTCTCTGGTGGAATTCTTAGAAGAAGGTCCTTCGCTCCCTATCTTTATTTCACAATTAGTAATAAAGTAACAGAGTATTTAATACTTATTTCTTGTAGATGAAGTAAAAAAAACATATTTTTGTAGTGAAAGATAAAAACCTTTTAAAATAGAATACATATGAAAAAATTCAGTTTAATTTGTTTGGTTCTTTTGCTCGGTGTATTTACATCAGCTTTCTCCCAAAAATCGAAAGATTTAGTTGGTATTTGGCAATTGTGCAATAATGGGACTCAGGTGAAGGGCGGTGCCGATCTGGTTCCTTGCTACATTTGGAAAGTCATTTACAAGGACGGGAAATTCTGCCAGTATTGGGTTTCTAACGAGGACAAGGTCTGCAATATCATGCACGACGGTACCTATAAGTTCAAGAAACATAATACGTATGTGGAACATGTGAAGCGACATGCTTTCGATCCTAAGATTGTGGATACGAAAACCGTGATCAATTATCGCTTCCTCAATGAGGATACCGTGGTCTTCACGTTCAAACTCGCCAATCGCGACAAGCAGTATCAGGAGGTTTGGGCACGGGTGAAGATGCTGGAACCCCTTGGTAAATAAAAATAAGATATTTTGAATTTGGTTATACAAAGAGATTCGGAGAAAGGTGTGTGCCTTTTTCCGAATCTCTTTTTTAGGGAGAAATTATTATGATTAGAGATTAGAGTAGAGAGAAGAGAGATTATGTTTTGATTAGAGATTATTTTAAATAGGAATTATTATGATTA
>SAMEA104404097__coassemble_2417_pt1 | contig 12936 bp, 11 predicted proteins | sample SAMEA104404097__metabat2_low_PE_059 | metagenome-assembled genome bin SAMEA104404097 (sample SAMEA104404097) | Balaenoptera acutorostrata | reverse complement strand
TGCTAAACTGACGTACGGGTTACCGTACCGGGGGTTCGAATCCCCCAGCTTCCGCTTTCTCTGGTGCCTTCGTCTAGCGGCTAGGACACATGCCTCTCACGCATGGAACACGAGTTCGATTCTCGTAGGCACTACAAATAAAAATCGCATAGCGATATGGATCGCGGGATGGAGCAGTTGGTAGCTCGCAAGGCTCATAACCTTGAGGTCGTTCGTTCGAGTCGAGCTCCCGCAACTAATGAGGATTTTGATGCTCACAACGACATCGAAATCCTTTATTAAAAGCGAAAAATTAACATCGCGGGATGGAGCAGTTGGTAGCTCGCAAGGCTCATAACCTTGAGGTCATCCGTTCGAGTCGGGTTCCCGCAACTAAAGCAATGCTTCAACACATTGCAAAAGCCTAAGAGATTAGGTTAAACAATCAATTATCTGTTGAGATACAGGTGGAAAGGAAGTTTGGGTGAGTGGCTGAAACCACCAGTTTGCTAAACTGACGTACGGGTTACCGTACCGGGGGTTCGAATCCCCCAGCTTCCGCCAGTGATCGCGGGATGGAGCAGTTGGTAGCTCGCAAGGCTCATAACCTTGAGGTCGTTCGTTCGAGTCGAGCTCCCGCAACTATTTAGAAAGTCAGCTTTTAAGCTGACTTTTTTGTTTACATGCAGATTTATTATAGACAAATTCTGACGGATGTTCCCGTCCCCCAAAAATGGATTGGATTTGTCTTTGTCACGCCAGCCGCTTGGATATCCACCGTTCTAACACCCAACCGGCTTCAAATATCTGTATCAACCTTCGTTTCACCAAACATTTTCTACAGTCTTCCATCCATCCCCTACCGGAAAAAGTACGGAAGACAAGTACAAAGCCGGCATGTACCACCATCTCGATATTCAGGAATACATTTCCATTATCTGAAAAGATACCAGAACCCTCAGATACACGATTCGCCTATCGGTATAGAAAATTATAATCAAAGTACCGATACCGAGTTGATAGATTGGAAAGTGCAAAATCTCTCTCTTTTAAAATAAATTTGTAATTTTACATCATATAAACCCACAAGACATGAAATCTATCATTACCATAACATTGGCAGCACTCTCACTTTGCTTTTGTAGCTGCTCTGGAGACAAGAAGAATGATTATTCCGATAAACGCGCCCGCGAAGAAGAAGGTGGACAGAAGTGCTTAGACGAAGCCCGCGAGGCACTCAGCAAAAAGGAATACCAAATCGCCAGAACCAGTATAGAACAGTTGCGCCAGGACTATCCCTTGGCTTTGAATGCACGAGAAGAGGGTATCTTGCTTCTGGACTCTATCAACCTCTTTGAGGCTGAAAACGAAATCAAGAAAATCAATGTGCTCCTGCGCGACCAAAACGGCAATAAAGACAGTCTGCAAATCGAATTCGAGGATCTCTTCCAAAAGAGCAAATTCTACAAGCGTAAACTCGAACACGATAAGAAAGAACGCAAATTGCATTAAGAAGGAGGCAAGGAGAAGAATCAATATCCTAAATTCGGTTCCCTTTCCTCGGTCCACGAACGAAGAGGGGACCGAGGAAATAGAAATCGCTGATCTTAACTTTTCCATCAGCCAATGGAAGAAAGTGCCATATTCATGTTGATGGATTTGTCCAAAGCCGATTCCCTTACTGGTGGTGAAGTCATCTGATTTCGTGAAGACAAGCACCACTTTTTTTGTTCCCCCTTTGAGCGTGCCAACGCCCTGATACCACTAGACTCAAACAAGTAGGCCCATAGTCTACTTCACAACAACGAAAATAGTAACCCACTTCAAATATGGAAGAATTCCTAAAACAAGCCTTAAACCCCAGTCAGCTGGAGGCTGTAACTTATTGTGACGGCCCTTCACTAGTCATTGCGGGAGCAGGCTCCGGTAAGACTCGTGTACTGACTTATAAAATCGCCTATCTGATGAAACTAGGATTGGCCCCCTGGAATATCCTGGCCTTGACCTTCACAAACAAAGCATCCCGGGAAATGAATGAGCGTATCGCCACGATTGTCGGGACTGACCATGCGAGAGGATTATGGTCCGGTACCTTCCACTCCGTTTTCTCCCGCATTCTGAGACAAGAATCCGCTTATCTAGGCTATACTTCCGACTTCACCATCTACGATACTTCCGATTCCAGAAATCTTATCAAAACGATTGTCAAGGAAATGGGATTGGACGAAAAGCAATATAAGCCGGCTACCGTCGGCGGCAGAATCTCGGAAGCCAAGAACAACCTGATTCTACCTGATGCCTATGCAGCTGACCCAAGTATCCTCAAGCGCGATGGTGTAGATAATTTAGGGAAGACTTACGAGATCTACCAAAAATATTGGATCAGATGTCGTCAGTCCAATGCCATGGACTTTGACGACCTTCTCCTGAACACCTTCCTCTTGTTCGACCAGCACCCTGACGTTAAACAAAAATACGCAGACCGGTTCCAGTATATACTCGTCGACGAGTACCAGGACACCAATATGGCACAGCACCGCATTGTTGCCCAACTGACCCGTCCGGACTCCCGCATCTGCGTGGTCGGCGATGACGCACAAAGTATCTACGGATTCCGTGGTGCCAACATCGACAATATTCTGCGCTTTACTCAGCAGTACCCCACGGCCCGCATGATCAAGCTCGAACAGAACTACCGTTCTACACAGACCATCGTCAATGCCGCCAACAGCATTATCAAGCACAACCGTAACCAGATTGCCAAAAAGGTTTTCAGCAACAACGAGGTCGGAGAACCTATACAGATTTTCTCATCCTATAGCGACAAGGAGGAAAGTCTCAAAGTCGCAGGTGAGATCAAACGCCTCCACAGACAACTCGACATCGACTACAAGGACATGGCCCTACTCTATCGTACCAATGCCCAGAGCCGATCTTTTGAAGAGTCTTTCCGTAACGCCAATATCCCTTACCGTATCTATGGTGGACTTTCCTTCTATCAGAGAAAGGAAATCAAGGACATCCTGGCATACTTCCGCCTCATCAACAATCTGAATGATGAGGAAGCCTTCAAGCGTATCTTAAACTACCCGGCAAGAGGTATCGGAGCCACCACACAATCAAAAATCCAGGTGGCTGCCAGTGAATTTGGAGTCTCTCTTTGGAAGGTTATGGAACATCCGGAGGATTACCAGTTGAATTTCAACAAAGGAACAATAGCTAAGCTGAATGGCTTCAAAGACTTGATTCTGAAATTCAAGTCTAAATTAATGAATTCAGAAGGTTATGCACTGGCAGCTGCCATCATCAGAGAAAGTGGCATCGGTGCGGATATCAACGTTGACCGTAGCCCCGAAAATCTCAGTAAACAGCAAAACGTGGAAGAATTGCTGAACTCTATCAAGGCTTATGAAACCGAGATGCTGGAAGAGACCGGAAGAGAAATTATTCCTTTGACAGAATATCTTTCGCAGGTATCCCTTCTGACCGATGCCGACCAGAAAGAAGACGACAGTCCTAAGGTCACACTCATGACCGTACATGCCGCCAAAGGTCTGGAATTCGATGCGGTGTTCGTCACCGGCATGGAAGATGAGCTCTTCCCTAATGCCAATGCCAGATACTATCCAAGAGAGATGGAGGAGGAACGCCGCTTATTCTATGTAGCAGTGACGAGAGCAAAAAAATTCTGTTACCTCACTTATGCCAAAAGTCGGTTTAAATATGGCAATGTAGAGTTCTGCAATCCGAGTCCCTTTCTCGACGAAATCGACCATCAATATGTGGTGCGCGATGATGAGCCATCGAGACAGCCCTTTGCCCGCAAAACGGCTCCATCACCGGCCAACAGCCCCACTAGCCATGTTCCATTTGGAAATACCTCCTACCAGGCTCCAAGACACCTGACCCCTGTCAGAAAAACGATATTTACTCCTTCCAACAACAATCTTCCAAAAACAGGAAACGGCTTAAGCGTGGGACAAACCATCGAGCATGAGAGATTTGGTCTAGGCGTTGTTTTATCTATCGAAGGTAGTGGAGACAATACCAAAGCCTGCGTTAAATTCGACAATGCCGGCACTAAAAACCTTCTACTCAAATTTGCTAAATTCAAGGTCAAGGAATAAAGAAATCTAGGTTACTGCCAGATTTTTCTAAGTTACTGCTAGATTTTTCTAAGTTACTACTAGATTTTTCTAGGTTACTGCTAGATTTTTCTAAGTTACTGCCAGATTTTTCTAGGTTACTGCTAGATTTTTCTAAGTTACTGCTAGATTTTTCTAAGTTACTACTAGATTTTTCTAAGTTACTGCCAGATTTTTCTAAGTTACTGCTAGATTTTTCTAGGTTACTACCAGATTTTCGGCCAGATTATTATTGGCAATGTCCTTCCGAGATAAAAAGAAATGAGAAGAAAACTTGATGTAAAGAACACATCAAATAATAGGAATAACTAGCCAAAAGCGGGCGTGTGTAAGCATTTTACTTTCACACGCCCGCTTTTCCGTATATCAGAAGATTGATTAATCCAGCATCTGCAACTGGTAGAGTTCGAAGCCATCCATCAAGCAGCTTCTGTCAACGCCACCTCTCACCCCAGGCATCGTACCTGACTGGGTATATTGCCAAACCCCATATTCCTTACCATCGTGCAGAACAGGTTTATCATCCTGATACTTGGCAATCATCCAGTGATGATCAGGAAAATGCCCTTTCAGATAACGGTTGTAAAAATTCTGATAAGAATAAAGCAAAGGTTTTTTCCCATAGAAATGTTCCACATGCTCTACAAAAACCTTTAAGTCACGGATAAACTTGCTCTCGGAAACTCTTCCCCTATGCTCTATATCTATAATGGGAACGAGGTCCTGCTCCTTCAGTTTGACATTCTCCGTCAGATTCTTCAGCTGTTCACGCCAATTCACGTTAGGTCGATAGAAATGATAACTTCCCACACAAAGCCCCACTCGCTTTACTTCACGTAAATTTCGTTGATAAGTGTCGTCCACGTAAGTGGCACCTTCGGTAGCCTTGAGATAGACATAACAGATTTTCTCACTCCCAGCAACCTGGTCCCAGTCTATACGTCCTTGATAATGGGAAACGTCTATACCTTCGCGGTAACGGGAATTTCTCTTCAGCACCTGGTTCAGATCCACACTTTCCGTTTCGATGGCACAACCTTCCTGGCGGGCCTTCTGAGCCAGCAAATCAGGTTCAACAACACTGACCTCCACCATTCGTTGACGTCTGCTTTTTCTACGTGCGGCAGCATCAAAAGGATTTAGAATCAATATTGCAATTACCAATAAAACAAAAGAAGAGAAACGGAATTTCATGAACTATTTTTATTATAGATGCAAATTTACATAATACGGGCTAAATGACTGAATTTTAACTCATATTTTTTCGAAAAATAAAGTCCATAAATGGAAAAAGCCGCTAATGTCTCCATTAGCGGCCATCTATGCTAGAATCAAGATTACTGGCGAGCGCCGTACTGCTGATCCAAATTGAAGATAGCAGAGCTGCCCATCTTCTCGAGACGATCAACAATACCGCTAGCAGTAGCTTCCTCTTCAACCTGTTCGCGAACGAAGGTCCAGAAGAAGTCCTGAGTAGCCTTATCCTTTTCTTCGATAGCCAAATCTACCAAGCCGTCAATCAACTTTGAAATATGGCATTCGTGTGCATATGCAGCCTTGAAAGCAGCCAATGGAGATTCCCACTTCTGAGGAACTGCGTTGATCTGGCCAACAACAGCTGTACCACCGCGCTTGATAACAAAATCAGCCATAGCATAAGCATGAGTCAATTCTTCGAAACTCTGCTTCTTCATCCATTTTGCAAAGCCGTTGAAGCCTTCCTTGTCAAAATAGAATGCCATTGAAAGATAAAGGTTAGAAGAGAAGATTTCTTCTACAATCTGAGCATTGATTGCTCCTTGAAGTTTTACTGAAATCATAGATACGTTTTTTAATGTTTATGTATTATTTTAGTATTGCAAAGATATAACAAGTATAAAGACTAGACAATACAAATTTCAAAAAAATATTCAAAAATTAACTTTTTTATACGTTGGCCTCAAGATAAAAAAACAGGTCTGCGTTGAATTAGCAAACCTGTCTTATAACTTACGCTATTCTTTCACCGGCAACTCGTCCTGGCCGAACTTATCTTCTGGATAAAGATCCGTCCACCATTCCGGTTCATCCTTCAGCCAATAAGCAAACCAGGCAAAAATTGCCTCCTGCCACTTCAGACGCTTGTTATGGGTCACAATCACATGATTCTCTCCATCGATCTGAATATAGCTGACCGGTTTGCCAAGGATTCGCAACGCTGTAAACATCTGCTGACTCTCATTGGTGGGCACATTGGTATCCGCGGTTCCATGCAACAGCAAAATCGGGGTCTTGATTTTATCCGCATTGAACAAAGGAGACTGCTTGACATATAAATCTGGATTGTTCCAAGGGAAACTGCCGAACTGTGCAATCTGTCCATAGGTATATCCCCAGTAACCGCCACCCCAGTAGCTGGTGATATTGGAGATTCCGGCATGGGAAATCGCTGCCGCAAAAATATCCGTGCGGGTCTGCAGATACTGGGTCATGAAACCGCCGTATGAGGCTCCCATACAACCCACCTTCTCAGCATTGACATAAGGATGCTCCTGAATAAAGGCTTTAGTACCTTCAATAATGTCGTCACCAGACATCTGTCCCCAGGTGTTCACGTGGCGAGCGGCAAATTCCTGTCCGAAGCCGATAGCTCCACTAGGCTCACATACATAAACGACATATCCCATAGCAGCCAATACCTGCAGAGGATAATGGAATTCGAGCATCTTAGGAGTTGGCGTACAGCCACCATAGTAATAAACCAACAACGGATACTTTTTGGAAGCGTCGAAATCAGCCGGCAAGAAATAGTAGCCCTTCACCTCGTCTCCACGGGAAGATTTAAAATTCCAGTCATGGCAGGTACCGATAGCCACATCGGCATACATCTCGTCAAAGTTAATATGCCCCACACGAGTGGAAGTAGGCTTCTCACGGTTCAGGAGACAGGTATACATCTCACGGGCACGTTCCCCGGTCTGTCCGAAGAACACCGCACGTGGATTCTTCTGTCCCATTGCGATAGAATAATTCTGGATATAGGATATCGGCAAGTCGAAACGCGTCACTTTTCCATTCTTAGGATTCAAGCGATACAAGGTCTCATTGTATTCGTCCGTTGCCTTGAAATAAATATCGTTGTTGGCATACGACCATTCCACATTTCCCACAGAAGCATTGAAATGAGGCAACATTGGCTTTATGTTCTTGGTTGCGATATCAAAGAGATATAAACGATAATCAAACATATTCGGGACCTGTCCCTCCTTGACCTCACTACCGATACCTCGGAAAGCAGCTGGAGAAGCAGTTACCACCATCTGCTTCGCGTCCGGTGAAAAAATGGCACCAGCCACATAAGGCTCATCATTCAGCAACGTATCCACCTGGTTGGTAGCCAGATCTATACTTACGATGCTGGTTGCCTCGAATGGCTTGCGACGGGTGTCGAAACTTCCAAAAGACACCAACAACCGTTTTCCATCCAAAGAAATATCATTCAGGTAAACCGAAGTCTCCCCGAAAGTGACCTGTTCCATGACACCGGTCTTCAGGTCGAACTTCATCAGATAATTGCGGTTACGCCATCCCGGCATACGGTCGTCGGGCTGATGCAGACGTTTCAAAGGACCTTCCTCGTACTTGCCTTCCTGGGTCTTGGTATAAATCAGGTAGTCCTCGGTAGGCGCCATGGTGAACGAACCATCGGGGATATATTCAGAAAGGACACTCTCCTGCTCTGTAGCCAAGTCGTAAGTAACCAACTGATACCCCTCGTCAGCTTCCTTTGTATAATACAAGACATCCCGGCAAGGCATCCACGACAGCCACATATAACCAGAAGGACGGAACACGACACGATTGGAAACGACATCGGTGACCACAGTCTTATAATCCGCCTTACCGCCTTCCTTCAGATTGTAAGAATGCGTAATCAGATATTTACCGGAAGGAGACAGAACGGCACCACTATAGTGTTCACCATAAATCATTTCGTCCAACGTATAGGCACGTTTTCCTTGTGCATTGACTTTAAGATGTGAAATCTCGTCTCCGGTCAAAGCGATATGGAAACTGTCCTTGTTTTCCTTATTGGTCAGGCAAAGCAGAGCCACGTCCACGGTACCGCCCGTCAGTCGGAGTTCATTTCCAGCCTGGTCCTTGCCATTGACATAAACTTTGTAGTCCTTCAGATTCTTTATCTGGAGATTAGCCTTAGTAAACTTATCCGCAGTCACGGTAAACTGCATCGCCATCAAAGCATTATTGCGAAATGTCGTATCCGGCAGCAAAGCATCTCCATCGGCAATCTGCAGATTGGAATGCTTGACCCTATTCACGAGTGAATGATTCTCCTGCAGAAGTTCTTTAATGTCATAAGCTTCCCCCTGCATATTATGGACAGAGGTAGAATAAGGAGTCTTCACTTCGATAGGTCCCATCAAGAGAGCACGGTTCACGGCTATGGTATCAGCCATAGCAGAAGCCGGCAATAAGGAGACCACTAACAACTTTAATAAATTTTTCATTATTGTCTTTCTATCTATTATTGTTTATTGTTGTTTTTCTGCTGCTTCGCGCTGTTGTCCCAAAAGCTGGAAGTCTTTTTTACGGAGTTTGAAACTGTTGGTGAGATATTTGTCACGCACCACCTGGTTCTCAGCCAGTTCCTCCGGCGTACCCTGGAACAGGATTCTTCCTTCGAAAAGCAGGTAAGCACGGTCGGTGATACACAAAGTCTCTTCCACATTATGGTCGGTGATCAGAATACCGATATTCTTGTACTTCAGTTTCCATACGATGAACTGAATATCCTCCACCGCAATCGGGTCGACCCCGGCGAAAGGTTCATCCAGCATGATAAATTTAGGATCGATTGCCAGACAACGCGCAATCTCTGTACGACGACGTTCACCACCGGAAAGCTGGTCTCCATTATTCTTACGGACCTTCCCCAAGCGGAATTCCGCAATGAGACTCTCCAACTTTTCCTTCTGATATTCCTTGGAACGACCTGTCATCTGCAGGACGGAGGCGATATTATCCTCCACACTCATCTTACGGAAGACAGAAGCCTCCTGCGCCAGATAACCGATACCAGCCTGGGCACGCTTGTACACAGGATACTCGGTAATGTCGTGTTCATTGAGGAAGATTCTTCCACCATTAGGAACAACCAGTCCCGTGGTCATATAGAAAGAGGTCGTCTTTCCAGCCCCATTCGGACCAAGCAGTCCCACGATTTCACCTTGCTTCACATCAAAGGAAACCCCGTTGACCACCGTACGTTTACCATATTTTTTCACCAATCCCTCAGTACGCAAGACCATACTCTCAGAAAAGGCAGCTGCTTTTAATCCTTCGTTTTCCATTCATTTATTGTTTCTTAGCGCAAAGATAACGAAACGTCATCGGAGCACCAAATATTTAGTTTCAGAAGTACCAAAGATTGGCCCCTCGAAAGAAACACAAAGAAGAAAGAGCGGAGCATGGTTTTACCTATATTTTGTAAAGAGCAGTTGGAGATTTTAGTAAAATAAAAATAAAAGATTGGAAATCAATACAAAAAAGTAGACTGAAATTTTGTCCTTTACTTTTTACACTATAGCTTTGGCATCGTTTTCTTTTCACTCAGAACTTTAACTTCAAGTCATCCTTTTTAAAAAGATTCATAAAATGGACTTTCAGGTTTCGCAAGAAAGAGTGAAACAGTTCAGGATACATCAATAACAATTAATTTCATAAAGATGATTTTTAAAATAATTCTTATTCCACTTCTCACCTTCTGCTTGACGCTCCCCTTCGTTAGTTGCTCATCTTCCGATGACGCCACCGACATGGAAGAAGCAGGTTTCATTCACCCAACAATAGAACCGGAATTTCCAGAGTTGAAATCCTCACGTCTACAGGTGGACGACCAAACTGGAAAAGTAAACTGGACCAGCACCGACCAACTGCTTGTATTTGTTCACGAAAAGGGAAAACAGCCCGCCTCTATTACTGAATGGCAATCCTATAGATATCGGTTTGTATTAGCCTCTGATCCTTCTAATACTAAATTCGTACAGGAGTCCAGCGAAAGCAAGACTTTGTTATTGGATCCAACCAAAGAATATGACTGGTACGTAATGTATCCCTATAATGAAACTGTAACATCTCCTCTTGGGGACGGATTTTTCACCATTGCCGACCAAACCATGGACATGAATTCTCCTAGTGCTCACCTTGGAGCCTATGATGTCATGAGCCACGTACTGAAGGGACAAAAGGCAGAAAAGAAATTGTCAATACTCTTAGACCATCGTGCCACTCTGATGCAGTTTACGGTACATAATCTCACCTCAGAGAACTTTACTCCGCAATATCTGGAATTTGAGACTCAATCGGCTTCGCCTAGTCATCTATCCGGTGATTTTAAAATAGACTTTGAAAAGGGGCTGACTGTCAACCATGGTAAGAACACTATTCGTCTGAACCTGGACAAGGCACAATCTATTGCTCCGAACACAACTTTTAAAGTGTCAGCAATCATGTCACCTTTCTCTTTGGCCTCAGGAGATCAGTTCAAAATCCGCGTTGTCACGGATAAGACCAACACCCTGCAAACCTCGACCATGAAGAAAACCATCTCCTTCCAGGCAGGAACCAGAAGTTCTGCGAACGTGAAGGTGACGGACGCTCCCATCATCAACCAAGAAATCGAAGGTTGGGGAGACCAAGGCTACAAAAACGACAACATCATTATCTAATCAAGTCCCAGACCCAATATCAAGAACTTTCACCTTTTATAAAACATAAATAATGAAAAATTAAATTTGGATTTTATTCAGTCTGATCCTATGGTCATTTGCCTCCTGCCAGCAAGAGGAATTGAATGACGAAATGACTGTCTATAATCAGGAAATCTCCCTTCAGACCTCCATCACCCCTAGATTCGACATGGAAACCCGTGCCAATATCAACCACGAAGGAGATGGAAAAGGAATATTTACCAACGGCGACAAAATCGCAGTATATATCACTCCAGAAGGGGGACAGCCTATCCGTCGCACGGCAACATTGAACGGCACGACCTGGACTTTTGATGATGGGAAAATCAACTGGGGAGACCTAAAGGCCAGCAAGGCGGTCTTCTCCGCTTATCATCCAGTGATCGACACTCCTGTCGGTGGGAAATTCACACTGAAATGTGAGACTGCGCAGAACTTCACGAACAAGTTGGAAAATTCCGACAAACAGCTGCATTCCACCATTACGGGCACCGCAGGAAATCCGGTCCAACTGAAATTCCATCACGCAATGCACTATCTTGAAGTCTATCTGGCCAGCAATGATAAGAATGTTTCAAGTAACGATCTCAAAATGGCTGAGATCCACGTCAATGCCTTTACTGAAGTGTACCTCGATCCTGCAACCGGAACATTTACTCCGAAACCAGGAACAGAAGGTCAAATCCGCATGAGAAACAACACTACGGAAAAGTTCCGTGCTGTGATCTGTCCACAACCCATCCAGGAGAAATGGAGAACTAACGGTTGGTTGACCTTGAAAATAAAATCACAAAACAAGAACTACAATGCACCGTTAGCTTCCAACGACGGAACTGAATTCAATTACCTCGAATCCGGAAAAAAATTTCAGTTGAACTTGTTGGTCGGTAAGAAAAACGAAGTGATAGAGGACTTGACCAATAAGACGATATGGGTTGCCGGTCTAAAAAATATACCTAGTCAGACCACATGGGGATATGCTTACGCAAATATGCAATCTCTAGGCTTGAAATATGAACCCTACTACGGTTGGTACGACATCAAGAAGCTGGACGCTACGGGTCCTCAATTCGATGACCATCGCCTCTGTTGGGCGGCAACAACCAGCAACATTCTGCATTGGTGGTACGACCGAAATAAAGAGAACATCGAATGTTATTTCAAATACAAACAAGCAACCGACCCCAACTACATTGCCCCGAAATACAACTACAACAACAAGACCCATAAGGAAAGCGGCATCTTCGACTTCTTCAAACGTACCTGCCTTGACCGAGGAGGGTATGTCAACCAAGGTATAAAATGGTATTTAAGAGGAGATTGGATTTCCAACCAAGGCGATGCCACCAGTACGGAAAACAATAAGGAATCATTAGCCCACCAGGCTCAGAAAGGTTTCTTTGGTGAGGTTTATACCGAAGTTCCGACAACAGACATCATTAAAAGCAATGGTAGTTCATACGAAATGGGCAAATTCATAAAAGAAGCTTTACAAAGGGGCGACGCACTCGGTATCGATCATCAGTCCTTTGATGGGGGCCACGCTATCACCATTTGGGGAGCCGCATTTGATGACCAAGGAGAGATCACAACACTTTATGTCTGCGACAACAACCATTCCGACGCTGAACTCAATCAAGGTGGAGGTGTCATGGTTCCTGGCAAGGAAGGACCTTATGGCATCTTCCAGATGAGGGTAAAAAGAGATGCCCCGAACGCTAGTACGTTCTCCTTACAAAGTTCTAGTGATGGAAAATATTCGATTTACATCTACAACGTACATGCTGTAAGTCAAGGAAAGAAGACTTGGGACGCTTTTTGGGCTAAACATCCTGAATATGCCCCGAAAAAATAAGAATCTTATGATTTCAAAATAGTTAAAGAACACTCCATCGAAAGGAGTGTTCTTTATTTTTTATACAAGTCCCTGATGGGAAACCATAAACACCTTCCCCTTTCTGTAAATATTTCGACTTACAAACGAAATAGCACTTTACAGATGCACCAGGCACGGCTCTTTCATTTAAGTTCAAAGTAAAGACATAGTTTCCCTTACCCGATTC
>SAMEA104404097__coassemble_2358_pt1 | contig 13244 bp, 10 predicted proteins | sample SAMEA104404097__metabat2_low_PE_059 | metagenome-assembled genome bin SAMEA104404097 (sample SAMEA104404097) | Balaenoptera acutorostrata | reverse complement strand
AATCGGGTAAGGGAAACTATGTCTTTACTTTGAACTTAAATGAAAGAGCCGTGTTAGCTTTTAGAGAAACACATAAAATACGATTCACCGAACGAAGTTCATCTCCCCGTAAAAGGAAATGGCTCTAGAGAATTCCGGCATTTCCACCATTAGATAACTAGGCAGCAAGGATAAGAAACAAGTCAATAAAGAATCATTAATAGGGCATAAGTTTCCAGCATAAACCTACAGGGAGGAGGAGATATCTACAAAGACCATTATAAGCTACCCTCAAATACCTATCTACAAGGGTACATCCACAATCCACAAGAAGTACCCCACGACCTACAGAAGTACCCCATGACCTATAGAAGTACCCCATGACCTATAGAAGTACCCCATGACCTATAGAAGTACGAACAAACCAGCTAATCCCGACTTCCTCCGCAAGATACATACGCCAGGACCTTCAACTGTGAATCAATAGGCCGTCATACCGGATGCTCTTCAAAAAAAGCAGCCCCGAGCATCATCTCCATGACCTCAGGGCTACACTATTGATTGTTCAAAAAATTATCTTACATAAAGAGCAAGGCGATCCGATAAGTGATGAAGGCCATCACATAAGCTAGACCTGTTGTATAACACATGGCAAATATCGCATACCGCCATCGACCCGCCTCAGCCTTGATTGCCGCCACTGTCGCCAGACACGGGAAATAAAGCAGGGCAAAGACTAAATAACTCAAAGCTGCTGCCGGAGTGATATCAGACTGAGAGATAACCGTACGTAAAGAATCTTCATCTTCCGCATCCTCACTACCGTATAATACGCCCAGGGTACTTACCATCAATTCCTTTGCACCGACACCGGAAAGGATACCTACTCCCATACGCCAATCGTAACCCAAGGGTTCAATCACGGGTTCCATGGCATGACCAATCACACCTAAGTAAGACTGCTCTTGCTGTTCGGTAGGAGTCAGTTCCTTGTCGCCAGAAGGGAAGTAGCCCAATACCCAGATGAGCACGCACGCAACCAAGATGACACCTCCCATCTTGCGCAGATACTGACGTCCTTTTTCCCAAGTATGACGAAGCACGCCTTTGGGTACCGGCCAACGGTAAGGTGGCATTTCCATCACAAAGTGACTTTCCTCAGAACGACGGAAGACCTTACTCAACATCCAGGCGGAAAGGAAGGCCATAAAGATACCGAAGACATACAGCAACATCATCACCAGAGCGGAATGTTCTGGGAAGAAAGCACCAGAGAGGACGGTATATACTGGAATTCGGGCGGAACAAGACATCATCGGCACAGCCATGATGGTCAACATTCGGCTCTTATAATTTTCAATGGTACGGGTGGCCATCACTGCCGGCACACTACAACCGAAACCCATCAGCATAGGCACAAAGGACTTTCCGTGAAGACCGATAAGACGCAACAACGGGTCGAACAGCAAAGCCGCACGGGAGAGATATCCAGAATCTTCAAGGATTGAGATGAAGAAATAAAGGATCAAGATGTTGGGCAGGAAGATAAAGACTGCACCGACACCTCCCAGAACACCGTCCAGCAGTAAATCCCGGAACCATCCCGGAGACATTGTCGTTGCCAGCCATTCGCTCAAGGCGCCGACACCGGCATCCAACCAATCCATCGGATATGCACCAATCTCAAACGTCACATAGAAAATGAACCACATGATGAGGATGGAGAACAAATAGGCCAATGGTGTACTAGCAAAGATTTTATCCAAAACCGCAGTGACACGCGAAGAGCGACCCTCTTGCAATTCATAGATACCATCCAGCAATTCATGGACATAAGCATGAGCATCCTTTTTCGGCTGGTCCGGGAATTGTACCTCCCCAGCTTTGGCAGCCTCAATAGCTTCATGCAAAGCCTCGCGAACTCCTCGTCCCTGACTGGACACCGTCGGCACCAACTTCATGCCCAAACGTTTTTCCAACTCTGGAATATCCAATTTACTTCCGCTGCCTTCAAATTCGTCGTACATGTTCAAGATACCGACCATCGGTATGCCGTACTTGCGCAACTGGAGGGTCAACAAAAGGTTACGTTCCAAATTGGTGACATCAAGAACATTCACAATCACCTGCGCCTGTCCCTTGCCCAGTTCATTGGCCACATAAGCCTCTTCCGGACTGAACGCATTTAAGGAGTAAGTACCAGGAAGATCCACAATACGTAACTTGGTGCCCTCACATTCGGTACGTCCCACCACACTGGTCACGGTGATTCCGGCATAATTACCCGTACGTTCATGACCGCCTGAAGCTGCATTGAAAAAAGCCGTCTTACCACAATTCGGATTACCGACCAGGGCGATATTCACTTCTCCCTCCACAGGAGGCTGTTTATCACTCGTCTTGGCCGAGCCACATGAAGGACATCCGGAGCAATGCTGTCCACTGCAAGTCTGCGCATGGACCGTCTCCCCATTCTTGGAAAATTTGGATAGATCGGGAACTATAGTGGGGCGGGCTGCTGCCAAAGCCTCTTCCACGGTTGGTGCAATTTCTATACGAGCAGCTTCTTTTTTTCTCAAAGCAACCTTCTGACCGAGCATGGCATAAACCATGGACGAGCCAAATGGGGAAGCATAAACACGCTTCACTTCCTGTCCAGGAACGAATCCCATCTCTTCTAGTCTCAAACGAAAGGCAGCACTGCCTCCAACTACTGATATGAATGCGGATTCGTTATCACGTAATTCTGAAAGATACATATTGTTTAATTTGTCGGGCAAAATTACAAATCTTTTTCATCCTGAGCAATACTTAATAATAGTGATTTAAACGAAGAATATTCGCAAAAAATCCCCATTAATAAGTATTAGCAAATTATAAACAATCTTGAAGAGCGCAACGACCTGCAGAATGTATTTCAAATAAAAAAAGAACAGAATCGAAGACATATAGATACATTCGGCTAGTCGATCTAGGATTTTTCACGATGGATATACCAGATTGAATTCACCTTTTTCCGAATGGCATAATAGTTTAAGACCGACACCAGCAGGTAGAGCAAAAGGCCGATACCATAGGCGGACCACAGGTTTCCGGTTTCCATTTGAGGATAAACCTTCTCCAATAAGGGAAGGTATCCACTGCGTAAAAGGGTGACCAACACCCCGGACAACAAGAGAACGGATCCGTTCAAAGAGAGACTGAGTAGATGGAACGGTCGCGCCACAGCCATCGGAGTATATCCCAGCTGGAGCAAAATATCGATTTTCTCCGTATGCCTCTGCAGCAATAAGAAGATGCTGAGCAGAAGGACATAGAAGGATAAGGCGCAAATCACCAGACCCACCAGTAGAACTATTCCCACCAGCAGATGCAGGAAATAGACCATACGTCCCGCATCGGCAAGATTTCCCTCCTCTTCGTAGTGATGCTGGTTCAGGTAAACGGCGACTCGGTCGTCTGCCGCATGCTCCACTTCCACAATCAGACGGGAGGCGACCGGAGAACGGTCGGGTGACAGCCGGGCATTGTATGCTTCCAGAAATTCCTGAGGAACCAATATGGTGTTTATTCGATCTGAGAAATCCACCACTTTTCCCTTCATCCTGCATTGTCCGTGGGTGCCTCGCAGATCAAAATCCAGATGGACCATTCCAATCAGGGCTTCCGACAAGACGGGTAAGCCACGGGTCGCAGCAAATCCGAAATTGTAGATATTCAGATAGTTTCGGGGTAAAATAATCGGAAGACTATCGCTCCCCTCTTCGTAGTGCCACTGACTCAAATCTGCATCGATATAATTATCGGGGATAGACTCCAGAAACAGGTCTGTGGTCATTCCGATTCCTAGCTCAGGACTTCCCACAGAGGCTGAGACATCGAACTGCGCAGCGACAAATGGCCCCACATGCTTGACAAAAGGTTGTTGCTCGAGCTCCGCTATTTCCTGGGAGGAAAAATGAGGATGCTCCCCCATTAACGTTTGGACCGTGGTGACCCGCTTTCCGAGTACCAGATAGTTTTCCTTCATAAAACTATCTCCCTGGGAAAAAACAGGCAATACATCCTGATAGAATTGCCAACCGAGCAGAATGATACTCATTCCAAACAGATTTGCCAGGAAAAAGCCCAGTAGTTGTCCCCCACAGAGCTGCTGACGTAGAAGTTTACTGACCCAACGATTCATGATTTTGGATTACTACCGTCTCTGTTAAGCAGACGGAAAAGATTGAGCTATAAACTGGATGGACCTCATCATCCCCCAACTTATAGGTCAATCCTGATTTTCTTTATTTTAGCCTAAGAATTGAAGTATTTTCTCCACCTCATCATAGAGGGTTTTCACAGGTGACTGCTCCTTATTCTTCATCACCATACGCAATGTCACCTTCCGGCCTTTCTCTACATAGCAGTCTGCATAGTCGAAGAGCCCCACAACCTTTTTATAAGGCAAGAAAGCGATCGGTCCCAACTTCTGTTTCACGAATTCCAAGTCCAGCAATCGTTCCGCATTCAGATGGACATAACTGGAATAGGCTGAATTCAGCACAACCGGATGCAGTACGGGTTCCAACATTCCAGGAGTTTTCCCGAACAACAGATAAGAGATACCTCTTTTGGCTCCCATCACCGCAGTGGCCACAGTCGGTACCTGCGGACTACCGGTCATCACCTGGTCGTAGGCCAAGTATTGTGGATCTGGCATATTCCAGATATACGTGCGGTCGTCAATCTTTTTCACCTGATTGTCTTCTACTGTTTCCAATAGTTTCAACCAAGTCTCATTCTGCGTTTCGGCATACAAGGAGAATTCTGGTATACCGGCTTGGGTAAACTCCGTCCCCAGCTGAAAAGCACAATCTCCATTAAAACCACCGACAAGTTCTTCTACCCAACGGGCAGACGCAGGTTCCGACTGTTCAAACTCCACCCAACCGGGGTATTGTTTCAGCTGTTGGAGAATCATCTTACCGTCAAGACGGGTGTAGCCCCAGCAGAGGGCATCCTCTGAAAGATAATTCACCAGAGTTCCTTCCACGGGTTCGGAAAAGGGCGCCGTCTTCTCGTCCAACCATTGCTCAGCTTTTCCGCTCAAAGGCAACATTTCCGAAACGAGTCGAGCTTCTCCTTTCTGCAGGTCGAAATCAAACACGAAACCGAATTCTTCCAGATTGAGTTCCTTAGGAAAGAGTTGCTGTCGCTTAGCTTCCGAAAGATGCATTTCATCTGCCAACAGGTCTATACCGGAACCAAGATACAAAGTGTGCATAAATCCGGGGCGTGTCAGCAGGTCTTCGAACACCTCACTCGACTGCAGGGTCTGCTCCACCGGTAATTTTTCCAAACTACGGATTTCCTCGAGGACATCTGCTGTTTGTTTTCCACGCAGGTCCGTAGCGAAGAACCATTCTTGATTGAAAGCAAAGACGAGATCTTTCACCTGCGTATAGCGCAGTCCATCGGTCTCTAGTACCGGAGTACATACACCTTCTTTATACAGCACCTGGAAGAAATCTTCCAAATCATCCTGATCGGCCACAGCGCCGACCAGCCCAAAGCGCTTCGGGAAACTCTCAGCTGAGAAGAAAATCACCGGTTCGGAAAAGTCTATACCTGTTTTCCGAGGATCCTCCATGATTTCCTGCAACTGTTCTCGGGTTACCTGTGGCAGTTTGGCATGCGACAACGACTTGTCGATTTGTTCCTTAAGCACAGTGGCTTCCCCTAGTTCACAACGCTCCACAGCATCTTGGATATTCAAGGACATCACAAAGAACGCATCCTTCGGGATAATCTTCCCATATTCTGGAGAAGAACCACAAGAACAGACTCCTACCACGATGAGGAGCAATACACACCAATACGAAAATATTTTTTTCATTGTTCTATAATTTTCATGACGAGTTGGGTACAAAGGTAAACAAAAACGGAAACCCGACCTTGTCCCCCTCTGTTTTTATGCAGTCATCAGCCTTGCTCCGACAAAGCAACGCGACTCTTTTCCAGCTGCAACAAGAAGGATTTCAAGGGCAGTCCGCCAGCATATCCTGTCGGTCGTCCGTCCGCGCCCACAACTCGATGACAAGGGATGATGAGCTGCAGTGGATTGTGGGCAAGGGCATTAGCTACAGCCCGAACAGATTGGGGACGACCTATTTTTTCCGCGACAGTACGGTACGAACAGGTTGATCCATAAGGCACCTCCTGCAAAGTTCTCCATACGGTCCGTTGAAAATCTGTCCCTAACAGGAGTAGCGGCAACTCAAAATGTAGGCGCACCCCTTTCTGAAACTCTTCTAACTGTGACGCGGTCTTGTCCAGCAACGCTGTGGTCTTCCAACAACGCTCCGAATGCAACTCCCGCAAGATTCGGCTCTCCATCACCGGGCAGAGTTTGGAGGCTGTCCAATAACACAGGCACAAGTGCCCGGCCCAGTCCCCCAATATCAGTTCCTCGTTTCGGAAAAGAAAGTTGCGAACGTACAATCTACCAGTCTCCTGCATAAGTATCCACGATTTATCGTTTTATAGAAATGCCAAGTCCTGAAAACAGAAAAGGAGTGAACCTTATACGGCACACTCCTTTTATTATCTATAGTTCCAAGTTCAATTACTTCAAACCAAGTTTCTTAGCAATCTTCTTTGGAAGAGCATCCTTGTGGATGACAATGTTCATAGTTTTGTAAGCAACGAAAGCTTTAGAAGCGTAGAACATACCCTTGTAAGGACCATATTCACCCCAAGAGTTCTTTACCATGAAGTATTCGTTACCCTTGTTGTCCTTAGCCAAACCGTAGATTACCATACCATGGTCATCAGTAGTTTCCCAGTTGTTGTAACCTTCCTGACGCATTTCCTGAGTAATGGTCTTTTCGTCAGAGCTAGATTTGATAGAAGCGCCCTTGAAGTTATCACCAGTCCAACGAGCAGCGTCAGAACCAGTCTTGTCATTCTCAGAACCGTCAGCAGGTACTACAGCAACACCTTCACGTGCCTTGAAGCCTCTTTCAGATACGTCAGAACCCCATGCAAAGCTATAGCCGTTCTTAACGCCTTCTTCCATCACTTCCATGAATTCATCAAGTGGCAAGTTATAGCTGGAACCCCAACGCCAGTTATCCTGGATTTCAAGAATGAACTGTGAATAGAAAGGGTGGTGAGTATAGCTGGTCAAAGATACATAGTCATCAGGATTCAAACCCAATTCCTTGGTATATGATTCTGGAGTGTACTTTTTACCATTGTGAGTAAATTCAGTTGGAAGTTCACCAAAATAGTTAGCATAGATAGCCTTCAGGTCCTTCTTCCATACAGGATTGATCTTCTGCAACTTTCCCTTAGCGATAGCACCTACATAAGCACTAGCTACAGCATCCAGCTGATTGAAGTTGAAAAGAGAATCACCATAAGGAGTACCAGGAGCAGGCATAGCGTCCTGTGGTACGAAACCATAGTGCTTCAAGCAATAAACGGCATCATAGAAAGAACCACCCTGTGAGAAGCTAGCGTCACCATGAGTACGCACGTGCTTGTCTGCACGGTCCATATAAGTATTGTATACGAGATAGCTTTCGCAAAGGTCATGATCACCCTTACCCATACGAAGCAATTCTGCTTCGAAGAATGCGAGTGAAGAATAAGCCCAGCAAGTACCACTCTGATTCTGGTCCTTGATAGAAGTGACTGGATTTTCCTTCACTACTGTGAATACGAGCGAATCTTTCTTTTCAGCTGTTTCTGCTGAGATGGTGCCTGGCAACATGCAAAGAGCAGCTGCAGCAACTAAAACTTTACTGTTCATTGGTTCGTTTTTTTAAATGTTTATGATTTGTTATTTTTTGTAGTAAAGAAAATTAGAAGTCCTTTCTTGCGGCAAGGAATTCTTCGACCTCATCCACATGGTAAGGTACCAGTTTCTCACCGATAAAACGACAACCGTCATGGGTAATCAAGAGATCATCCTCGATACGAATACCACCAAAGTCCTTGTATTTTTCGATTTCGTCAAAATTCAGGAATTCTGCATTGTGGCCCTGTGAACGCCAAAGGTCGATCAGAGCTGGAATGAAATAGATACCTGGTTCGTCAGTCACCACGAAACCTTCCTCCAAATTACGGGCAAAACGCAAAGATGCTGTACCAAATTGTGAAGAAGGACGGATGGTCTCGTCGTATCCTACATTGGTCTGACCCAGGCCTTCCATATCGTGAACGTCCATACCCATCATATGACCTAATCCGTGAGGCAGGAACATAGCGTGTGCACCGGCACGTACGGCTTCTTCGGTATCTCCCTTCATCAGGCCCAGAGCCTTGAGACGGTCGGTCATCAAGCGACAGACATCCATATGCACGTCCCAATAACGAACGCCTGGTTTCGATTTCTGCAAAGCCAAGTCGTGGCAATCTGCGACAATGCTGTAGATATCCTTCTGCTTCTGGGTAAACTTACCTGAGATTGGAGTCGTACGGGTATTGTCGGAACAGTAGTGTTCAACGGTCTCCGCACCGGCATCCACCAACAACAGGCGTCCTGCTTCCAACTGGCGGTCTGAAGGATAACCATGGAGAATCTCACCATGCATGGAAACGATACTCTGGAAAGAGACGATAGAACCTTCACTGGCAGCGATTCCGTCCAAGATACCTCCGATATAGCGTTCAGTAACTCCTGGGCGACACAAGTTCATCGCTGTGGTATGCATTTTGTAACCGATTCTGGCAGCACGCTCCAGTTCAGCAACTTCTTCCTGACTCTTCTTGGAACGCAACTTCACGACAGCATTGATCAACGGCATAGAAGCGGCATCACGCTGTTCGGATGGATGAATACCCAGCAAGTCAAAAATCTGAATCATATGGTCATGACGGTAAGGAGGCAAGAAATGCACTTTGCGTCCCTGAGCCTTGGCTGCACTGACCATTTCGGCCAACTTCGCCATCGGAGCAGATTCTGCGACACCAGCCTCCGCAGCCATTTCCACAACAGAAGTAACGGAACCGTACCATACAATATCGTCGATATCGATTTCATTACCAATCAGAACTTCACGACCTGAATCCGCGTCGATAACACCAACCAGACCATCACGATGCTGTCCAAAAAAGTATAGGAAAGCACTGTCCTGACGAAACTTATAAGTATTGGCTGGATAGTTCATTGGACTATCATTATTGCCAAACAACACAATCAAACCATTGCCGACTAACTCACGGAGTTGATGACGGCGCTCTACATAGGTTTCTTTTGAAAAAAGCATAGTTCTTTTCATTTTTATTAATATTGCAAAGATACGTCTTTTATTGGAAAATATCTTATCTTTGTATTGATTTTTAAGCAATTTGTTACAATGAAGATAGACAAAAACACAGGACTCGTTTTGGAAGGAGGAGGTATGCGCGGTGTTTTTACCTGTGGAGCACTCGACTATCTACTGGACCATAACATTTATTTTCCGTATACTGTAGCAGTTTCAGCCGGAGCTTGTAATGGGATTTCCTATATCAGCCATCAGCGTGGCCGTGCTAAAATGACATGCATAGACTTGCTTAATAAGTACCACTTTATTGGAGTCCGACACATTTGGAGTCAACGTAGTATCCTTGATCAGAAATTCATGTACGATACGATTCCGAATGAGATCCTGCCATTCGACTATGACGCTTTTTTCAATAATCCTGCCACTTTCGAAATGGTGACCACCAACTGTCTGACCGGCAGAGCCAATTATCTGACTGAAAGAGAGGACAGACACCGTCTTATCGATATTGTCAAAGCTTCCAGCAGTATGCCTTTCATCTGTCCGATTATTAAAGTGGACAACATTCCTATGTTGGATGGAGGAATCATTGACTCTATCCCCGTCCAACGTTCCATTGACACGGGACATCCATTCAATGTGGTGATCCTCACCAGAAACCGTGGTTACCGTTCCACAACGAAGGATATCAAGACTCCTAAATTCATCTATAAGGAGTATCCTCGTCTGCGAATGGTCCTGAGTAAACTTCAGATTTATTATAACGACCAGCTGGAGATGATTGAGAAGATGGAGGATGAAGGCTCGATTCTGGCTATCCGCCCCATCCGCCCTATGGAAGTCGACCGGCTGGAGAATGATATGGATAAACTGATTGCTCTTTATGATGAAGGGTATGAATGCGCTAAAAATGCTTTGCAAAATGTTGAAATAGATTTCAGCTAAACAAGCTGATTACTCAAAAAGGTCCCGTATCGATGATACGGGACCTTTTTTTATACCTAGTAACAAAGGCTCGGTTGGGAATCAGTTCAACCATAGGGCTTAAAGGACTGAACACCGAGACCAAGCAAAAAAACTCGGAGCCATGGTCATCACCATAGCTCCGAGCCTAACTATATTCTTAAATCTTTTATGTTGTCTGGAATTACATCATACCGCCCATGCCTGGGTTACCCATTGGCATTTCTGGTTTGTCTTCCTTCTTGTCGCAGATAACACATTCTGTAGTCAAGAACATACCAGCAACACTGGCAGCATTCTCAAGAGCGACACGAGTTACCTTGGCTGGATCTACCACACCGGCAGCACGGAGGTCACAGAAGGTTTCGTTCTTTGCGTTGTAACCGTAGTTGCCTTCGCCTTCACGTACCTTATTGACGATGACTGCACCTTCGAGACCTGCGTTCTTGCAAATCTGACGAAGTGGTTCTTCGATAGCACGACGGATGATGGCAATACCTGTAGTTTCATCAGCGTTGTCACCGGTCATGCCTTCGAGTTCCTTCTGAGCACGGATGTAAGCTACACCACCACCGGTTACGATACCTTCTTCGATAGCTGCACGAGTAGCGCAAAGAGCGTCATCGCAACGGTCCTTCTTTTCCTTCTGTTCAGTTTCGCTGGCAGCACCTACTTCAAGTACGCAAACACCACCGCTCAACTTAGCCAAACGTTCCTGCAATTTTTCCTTATCATAAGAACTTGTGCTGTTCGCCATCTCGTTCTTGATCTGCTGGATACGTTCGTTGATATTTTCCTTAGCACCAGCACCGTTAACGATAGTGGTGTTATCCTTAGAAACAGTTACCTTTTCTGCAGAACCCAACATTTCGATGGTAGCCTGTTCGAGTTTCAAGCCCTTTTCCTCACTGATGACAACACCACCAGTCAAAATAGCGATATCTTCGAGCATAGCCTTACGACGGTCACCGAAGCCTGGAGCCTTCACTGCACAGATCTTCAACTGAGTACGCAGACGGTTGACAACCAAAGTAGTCAAAGCTTCGCTATCTACATCTTCAGCGATAACGAGCAATGGACGACCGCTCTGTACTGCTGGTTCCAAGATAGGCAAGAAATCCTTCAAGTTGGAAATCTTCTTGTCATAAATCAAGATGTATGGATTTTCCATGACACACTGCATCTTCTCTGCATCGGTAACGAAGTAAGCTGACAAATAACCACGGTCAAACTGCATACCTTCAACCGTCTTCAACTTAGTATCACGGCCCTTAGCATCTTCGATAGTGATGACACCATTTACACTTACAGCACGCATACCGTCAGCAATCAACTTACCGATTTCAGCGTCATTATTAGCGGAGATAGTAGCGACCTGTTCAATTTTATCGTAGCTTTCGCCGACCTTCTCTGCCTGTGACTTGATACTTTCAACGACCTTAGCAACGGCCTTGTCCATACCACGTTTTACATCGAGAGGATTAGCACCAGCTGCTACGTTCTTCATACCTTCTGTCAGAATAGCCTGAGTCAAAACAGTGGCAGTTGTAGTACCATCACCAGCATCATCACCAGTCTTGGCAGCAACACTCTTGACCAACTGTGCACCAGCATTTTCAAAAGAATCTTCCAATTCAATTTCCTTTGCAACACTGACACCATCCTTAGTGATACGTGGTGCACCGAACTTTTTGTCGATGACTACATTACGGCCCTTAGGACCAAGTGTTACCTTTACTGCATTAGCCAAAGCGTCTGCACCCTGACGAAGGAGCTCACGCGCATCTACATCGTATTTAATTTCTTTTGCCATGATAAAAGTCTTTTTAATGGAGAACCGATCGAATGATCGAGTTCAATATGAATGTTTAATTAAGTTGGAAAGGATTATGCCAAAACTGCGAGAACATCGCTCTGACGCATAATCAAATATTTTTCGCCTTCGAATTCAATTTCAGTACCAGCATACTTGCCGTAGAGAACTGTATCGTTAGCTTTAAGAACCATTTCTTCGTCCTTAGTGCCATTGCCTACTGCCAAAACAGTACCTTGTAATGGTTTTTCTTTTGCAGTGTCAGGAATAATGATGCCACCAATTGTCTTTTCTTCTGCAGGAGCGGGCTTAACAAGTACGCGGTCTGCTAATGGTTTAATATTCATAATCAATATGTTTTTAATTTTTTATTATTGTCTATCTTCGCCAGCTCATCATTGAGCGGTTCACAGACATATATGCTAAAAGTGTGCCACAAATAGTCTGAAAGAAAAAAACTGAATATCTGGCAGAAATATGACAGATTGGCAGAAGTAAAGACAGCAAAAGAAAGGAATCTGAAAAAACGGCGGATGCCAACGAAGGACCATGCCAAGGGAAAATCAAGAAAACTTGATGAGGAGTCCATGCGAAATGAAGATTAAGGAAAGCATAAAGCCACAAGAGGATTTTGAGAAAAAGGATATTTGAGAGGCAAGGAAAAGAAAGGGCAATAAGAGAATTAAGGGCATTAAGGGCATTAAGGGCATTAAGGGCATTAGAGTCATTAGGGTCATTAGAGTCGTTTATGACCTTAAAGACCCTATCCTCCTTAAAGCCTCTCTTCCCTCAACGCAAAAAAAGAGTCTCCAAAGCATTTGCCTTGAAGACTCTCTAAAAAATGGCGGCGACCTACTCTCCCACGGGTATGCAGTACCATCGGCGCGACCGGGCTTGACTTCTCTGTTCGGAATGGCCAAAGAAGATATTGTGGTAGACCTCTCCCATTCCGCAAGGCGAAAGGCTTTAGAGACAAATAAGGTCATTAGAGTCGTTTACGACCTTAATGACCCTAATGACCTTAAAGACCCTATCCTCCTTAAAGCCCCCCTTCCCTTAAAGCAAAAAAAGAAGGTTCTTAAAGCATTGCTCTAAGAACCTTCTTTAAAATGGTGGCGACCTACTCTCCCACGGGTATGCAGTACCATCGGCGCGACCGGGCTTGACTTCTCTCTTCGGAATGGCCAAAGAAGATATTGTGGTAGACCTCTCCCATTCCGCAAAGCGAA
>SAMEA104404097__coassemble_2241_pt1 | contig 13832 bp, 10 predicted proteins | sample SAMEA104404097__metabat2_low_PE_059 | metagenome-assembled genome bin SAMEA104404097 (sample SAMEA104404097) | Balaenoptera acutorostrata | reverse complement strand
TCACTGGCTGGCGCATGAGATGGCAAATGAGGGGCTGGCGCGACCACTGTTTTTTCACCGCAAATATCCTTGCAAACGTACTATCACTAAACCACCAAGACGCATTCGCACCTATAGGTATGCTACGCAAAAAAGGCTTTCCTGTCCCCTTGTGGAGAGACGGAAAGCCTTTATGATTCAATTCAGAACGCCCAATGACGTTCGTGCGATTATTCCATTACGGTACACTTTTCGAATTTCGATGCAGCGTATTCCTTTGTCACGACGAAAGTTTTCTCTTCTGAAGAAGGAACTTCGAACATAGCATCCATCATGATATCTTCCACGATGGAACGGAGACCACGAGCACCGAGTTTGAATTCTACGGCCTTGTCGACAATATAGTCGAGTGCGGCATCATCGAAAGTAAGTTTGACGCCATCCATCGCAAAGAGTTTGATGTACTGCTTTACAATGGAATTCTTTGGCTGAACCAGAATATTGCGGAGGGCCTCCTTATCGAGCGGTTTAAGATAAGTCAGCACCGGAAGACGACCGATGATTTCAGGAATCAGACCGAAGGACTTAAGATCCTGCGGTTGCACATACTGCATGAGATTCTTAGAATCAATGCGTTTCGCATTCTGTACGGAGTTATAACCAACCGTATGAGTATTGAGTCGCTGTGCTATCTTCTTCTCGATACCATCGAAAGCACCTCCACAGATGAAGAGGATATTCTTGGTGTCCACCTGGATATAATCCTGATCAGGATGCTTACGACCTCCCTTAGGTGGTACGTTGACGATGGAACCTTCGAGAAGTTTGAGCATTCCTTGCTGTACACCCTCGCCACTGACATCACGTGTTATGGAAGGGTTGTCGCTCTTTCGGGCAATCTTATCAATCTCATCGATAAAGACAATACCACGTTCCGCACGTTCCACATCATAATCAGCTACCTGAAGCAGACGGGAAAGGATACTTTCCACATCCTCACCTACATAACCAGCCTCGGTGAAGACCGTGGCATCGACAATCGTGAAAGGCACCTGGAGAAGACGGGCGATGGTACGCGCCAAGAGCGTCTTACCGGTACCGGTGGAGCCTACCATAATGATGTTAGACTTCTCGATCTCTACCCCATCCTCATCGGCCTGGTTCTTCTGAGACAAACGCTTATAATGGTTGTAAACGGAGACTGCAAGATACTGCTTCGCAGCATCCTGACCAATGATATACTGATCAAGATACTCCTTAATCTCTTTGGGTTTCGGTACACTATCCAATTGGATATCCTGAGCGGCTTGATTCTTTCTCTCCCGTTCCTGCTGGCCAAAAGCTTCCGCAACGAGTTTACCCGCCTGTTCAGCACACTCGTTACAGATATTACCAGTCAGACCCGCAATCATGAAAGAGACCTGACTTTCGTCACGGCCACAGAATGAGCATTTCTTTTTGTTCGCCATGCTTACTTACGTGCTAAAATCTGGTCAATCATACCATATTCCTTGGCTTCCTCTGCAGTCATCCAGTAGTCACGGTCAGAATCAGCCCACACCTTATCAAAGTCTGTATGAGAATGGTCAGCGATGATGGTATAGAGTTCCTTCTTCAGCTTTTGGATTTCGCGGGCTGTGATCTCGATATCTGAAGCCTGCCCCTGTGCACCACCCATCGGCTGATGAATCATGACGCGACTATGTGGCAATGCAGAACGCTTGCCCTCCTTACCGGCAACGAGAAGTACTGCAGCCATAGAAGCCGCCATACCTGTACAGATAGTAGCGACGTCACTACTGATGAACTGCATGGTATCGTAGATACCTAAGCCAGCATAGACAGAACCACCGGGTGAGTTGACATAGATAGAGATATCCTTACCAGGATCGCAGGAATCCAGATAAAGTAACTGAGCCTGTAACGTGTTAGCCGTATAGTCATCAATCTGGGTACCCAAGAAGATGATGCGGTCCATCATCAAACGAGAGAATACGTCCATCTGGGTCACGTTTAACTGACGTTCTTCCAAAATATAAGGATTCAGATACTGGTTCTGACTCTTGATGACATCATCCAAGACCATGGAATTGAGTCCTAAATGACCAGTAGCAAATTTTTTAAAATCAGTCATAGATAAAAATTTTAAGAAAAAAATTATAAGTCGAGCGGAGTTCAACAGACGGGAAGTCGAGCGGAGCTCTCCTGACAGAAGCAATCAAAGATTGCGACAGGAAGTCGGGCAAAGCTCGACTGACGGGGACAATCAGAGATTGTGACAGAAAGACGAACAGAGCTCGTCCGACGGAATCGGACAAGCTCTGTCTGTCGATGCAGTCTCCTGTCGACCTTATTCTTCTGTCGGCGTCAGCCTCCCGTCGGCTTTAGCCTTATTAGTCAAACAACTTACCGAAGTCCTCTACAGAGATACCCTTATGGTCGAGGGTTACGACTTCCTTCAAAGCAACAGTCAACTTATTGTCAATGCAACGTTCAATCAAACCGTTTACCTGTTCCTTTTTCTTCAACATTTCTGTTGCGTACTGTTCGAGATATTCTTCTGGTATGTTAGTCATACCGTACTGAGCGAACTGGAAGCGAGTTGCCTGAATAGCTGTAGCCTTCACATCCTTATCGTCAACCTTGATTTCGTTAGCCTTAACGAGTTGTTCCTTGATCAAGTGCCACTTCAATTCCTCGATGCTCTTGCCAAAGTTTTCTTCGATGTAAGCATCTTCCTTATCAGGATTATTAGCCTTCATGATCTTCTTCAACTGTTCTTCAGGGAATTCGAGAGTACCGACCTTGTTCTCCATATATGCGCGAACATCAAGGAGGAACTTATAGTCACTTTCTGCAGTGTGCTGAGTTGCGAGACCTTCCTTCACCTTAGCACGGAATTCTTCTTCGCTCTTTACAACGCCTTCACCGAATACCTGGTCGAACAATTCCTGATCCAAGTTAGCAGCTACGAAACGGCTGATTTCTTCAACCTGGAAAGAGAAGTTACCCTTATAATCAGCTACTTCTTCCTTCTTCATCTTCAAGAGTGCAGCAACTTCAGCATCGCTACCTTCGTAAGCAACAGAAGGGTTGAAAGTGATGACATCGTTAGTCTTTGCGTTAGCGAAGATATTCTTCTGATCTTCGTTCTTGAAATAAGTAGGCATCAAAGAAACGCTCTCTACAACGAGACCACCTTCTACAGGCTGGCCGTTTTCGTCCAACTGAGCCAATACACCACGCAAGATATCGCGATCAGCATATTCTTCCACCTTTTCTGGGTGACCACCACGCTGAGCGATCTGGTTAACCTGTTCAGTGATCTGGTCGTCTGTTACTTCGATATCATAGTAAGTAACGTGATCTTCTGCAGAGAGAGTTGCAGTAAATTCAGGTGCCAATGCGATATCGAAGATGAATTCGAAATCGTCTGCGTTTTCGATATCCTGTGGCTTCTGGTTTGCGTTTGGCATTGGTTCGCCAAGCATATTTACCTTATTTTCCTGAATGTATGCGAACAACTTGTCGCTGAGTAATTTATTTACTTCGTCTGCCTTTACCTGAGCACCGTACATCTTCTTAACGAGAGATACAGGCACCTTACCTGGACGGAAGCCAGGAACCTGAGCCTTGTGGCTGAAAGATTTGAGCGCTTTGTTTACGTTGTCTTCATAGTCAGCCTTAACCATATTCACGGTAATCACCGCATTTACGTTGCCAACTTTTTCTAATGAAATATTCATTTTAATATTGGTTTATTTAGTTGTTAAATCTTAGATTTCAAACATGAACGTGCAAAAATAATCTTTTTTAGTGAGTTACCCAAATATCTGCCAAAGGAAAATGCATTTTTAGATGGGAGGATGAAAGTTTATCTAATGAAAAGGGCGATGGAAAAGCAAAGGAGATTAACAGACTTGAGGCTATAACCAGCAGTCCACAATCAACATTCTACAAGGACAGAGTAAATAAAATTGAGCACCACAAGGATGGCGCCACTGAACTAAGACGAAAGACTTTGCGAAAGACCTTGGTCAGAAGACATAAGGCCGAAGGACATTCTATACAATGATAAAAAGGAGCTTCCCAAGCCATCCCCTACCAATACAAAAAACGTGGAACCATGAGATTCCACGTTTTTATATACATTTTATTTCAACAGAGAAGCGACAACAGCCGCTAAAGAAGTGGTCATGGTTCCCAGGCCAACAATCTCACTGAAACTCATACGGTTTCGCTTGTTCTTTGCCGGTACAATGATTTCACACCCCGGACGGATGTCCTTCGCTGACTTCACTCTAGTTACTGTACCGTTCATATTGACCGCAAAAACACGACTGGATTTTGCCTGAGTACTGTAACCACCCGCCTGGTTAATATAATATTTCAACTTCTCCCCTTTCTTAAACACAACGGTGTTGGGATACATCACTTCACCAGAAATACTCACAGTATTATTAAACTGAGGGATGGTCAGTTTGTCACCGGGCTGCAACACGATGTCCCACTCGTCACTACCCGGGTGTTCCATAGCCATATCCAAGTTTATACCCACATAACGCGTATTACCCAATTCCAATTTTTTAGTATCTACAGAATCCCCAAGCGCAGCCATCTTCAATAAAGTATTCTGCTTGAGCTTCTCGGCTGCTGTCAGTTTACGCTCCAAACGGGCGCCCTCCACATAAGCCTCTGGAGTCAGACCACCGGCCAACTTAATGAGTTCACTCAGACGCTGATTCTTCTTGGTTAAAACATATTCACCGCCAAAGACAATCTCACCTGAAACCTGAACATGTTCCTGTTCTATATAACCCGGACTACGACGTACAAATACCTCATCAAAAGGTTTCAAAACAAAACCAGGAGTGCCACGCACCACAAATCCATCTTTCAAGGAGAAAGAAAACTGCTGTGCCACAACGGTATCGGCAGCTGTCGCCTTTCCATCACGGATGCGACGGGAGATATCAACTTTGACTAAAGACGCAGCATCCGTCAGACCACCTGCCTGAAGGATAAGATCCTCAATCGTTGTATTATCTGCATATTCATATTCACCGGGATAATTCACCTCACCAACAATCCGAAGGGTACGTGAACCAAGAACCTCTTTCATACTAGGTACATAAATGACATCCTCATTCTTCAAACTGATATCCTGCACCTTATGATTCAAAAGTTCTTCGGCATTAAAGGAAAGCACCTCCAGTGTACGGTCCGCCTTACGACGATGCATAATGACGCGACTGGCATAGGCATCCTCCGACAGACCTCCTGCCATTTCCAACACCTGACATACAGTGGTTACATTACCATCCATCTGGTACATACCTGGACGGAAGACGGCACCACGGAGTTCCACCATATTAGAGAATCTATCCAAAACAGAGTCTACAAAGACAGAGTCACCGTCACAAAGTGGAAACTGATCGCGTTCATCTTCCTTGACAGTATAGACAGAGAACATACCATTGGCCTTACGAATCAAGCGCATGCTCTTCTGAAAAGCGTCACCTGAAAATCCTCCAGCAAAATCCAACAAGGTACCAAGATGTTCGTCATCGCGCATTTCATAATACATCGGACGTTTCACCTTACCAGCGATATTTACCAAACTACGATACGGGCCAACAATAATCACATCACCCGACTGCAAACGGACATTTCCCTCCAGATTACCATTCAAGATATATTCATAGACATCGACGGAAGTCACCAGTTTATGGTTACGATAAACCTTGATATCACGCAAACTACCAATTTCATTCGTACCCCCTGCCATATATAGCGCATGGAATACGGTTGAGAAGGCAGACAAAGAATAAGTTCCCGGAACAGTTACCTCTCCCATCACATTGACCGAGATCGTCTTGGTCTGTCCTACGGTCAGCTTGACATTGGAACCGCCATAATACTGACCTAAAGATTTACGGAGTTCCGCATTAGCCTGTGCCACAGTCAATCCAGAAAGATGAACCGGACCAATCTCCTCGATATCAATCTCACCGTCTGCAGAGATCTGAGCATGGAAAGATTTCTGAGAAGCCCCCCAGACATCCACATAAACCTCGTCACCAACCCCAATGCGATAGTCATCCGGCGTTGCAATATTCATTTCAGGTTCAAAATTCAAATGTTCCCGATTGAAGATATTCCGTCCGAAAATCTGCTTTTCCTTCTTTTTCTTATTCTTGAAAAAGTCACCGGCCATATCCAGAGTATCAGGCAAGAGGAAAGACATCTCGTCCTGATACATCATCTCATTCTGTTCCTGTAACATTTTCTTCTGATAAGCATTCAGGTTATGCTCACGGTTTTCCTTCTCCAGTTTACGTAACTGGCTAGTCTTTTCCTGACCATTATTCTGACGGAGACGCTTATCCAACTTGTCAGCATCGGTCAGTTTACGGGTACCCAACTGCCCCTTGCCCCGTTCACGTTCATATTTCGAGCGCAGACGTTGAATCTGCTCCATTTTAACTCCCCTCTTCATCAGTTGAGCAATAATGTCCTGGCGAGAAGTGCCTCTATCATTTTCCTGAATGATAAATTCCATCACCTGGTCGTCGGACATGCCCGACTGTGCCCTCATCATAGAAGGCAAGAAAAGAGAGAAGCAGATTAATATCAGTAACTTTTTCATATATTTACATTTTAGGCGCAAAGATAGCAAAAAATCAAGATGTAACTCCCTCTAACCTTTCAAAAGTATGGCAGACAAAAACGAAGATGTTGAAAAAAACAGCAGAATTATAGTTCTGATCTAAAAAATAAGTGTAACTTTGCACCACTTTATTACCTCCAGTAAGGGCCAGACTGGATTTGACAGCGGGCCGAGGTGGTATGTAAGCACGCAGTGCGGACGAAGGTGGGCACTATAATCTCGATCTTCAAAAATTTAATTGGCGAAAATAACTACGCTCTCGCTGCTTAATTGAAGTCTAGTAGATTAGCTTAATTCCGACCGAAGATGTGTTGGAACGAGACATCACCCAGACGCCGTTGTTCCGAGGCAGTTTGATCAGGTGGTGCAGGAAAATCGGGAATAGTTGTCGGGCGGCCCTGCACCCGCAATGAAATTTTAAGGGATAAGGTGATAGTTGGTAGCTTCGGTCTTGCTATTACTCGAAAACTTAAGCGAAGATAAGCGTGTAGAAAGCATATGATTTCCCTGTTTGGACGAGGGTTCGACTCCCTCCTGGTCCACTTTAACAAAACGAAAATAAGCAGCTGAATTCAGCTGCTTATTTTCGTTTTGTTAGACAGGAGTGGCGAAGCCACGACAGGGGCAGCAGAGCTGCGACGGAAGGACTGCGCCCGACAGGAGTGCTATGCACGACGGGAAGCTAAAGCTGACGGGAAGACGAGGGCTGACGGGAAGACGAAGTCTGACAGGAGACTGCGCGAGACGGGGAACTGAATTCCTGTTTGTTTAAAATCCTCATAAATGAACCTATGTAGATATATCTGTTCTGAATATCTATCCGTGCACTCCAACCAAATTATTTTGTTTTAGTCTGCATACTTCTGCATCAAAAGCGGGAACATTCTTCTGTTCTTATTCATCGAAACACATTTTTATAATTCAGTTTGATTTTCTAACAGGAAAGCCCATAACGAGCAAAAAGGAACTCTTCGCCGAAGCTGAAGAATTCCTTTTTCTTATTCGCACCAAGAGATACCTCTCGGATTAGAAATAGTATATATAAGCGAGTGTGCTCAAGCTAATCACTACCCATAATAAGATGCCCTGGAACAAAGGTCGCAAACCGACCGCCTTGAGTACATCACGGGAAAGTGAGGCTCCGATAAAGAACAACGTGATGGTCAGGGTCTTGCGAGCAAAACTATTGATAGCATTCCCCACCAGTATTCCCGTATCACTCTTACCTAAAAAATAGGTATTGAACAACATGGCAAAAATAAAGAAGAAAATGAACCAAGGAATACTGATTTTCTGATCTTTGGTCTTAAAAATCACAGAAGTCACCAATGCCAAAGGAATTATCCAGAGTGCACGGGTCAGTTTGATGGTAGTGGCTACCCCCAACGCCTCTTCTCCATAAGCCTGTCCTGCACCGACCACAGAACTAGTATCATGAATGGCAATAGCTGCCCAGGTACCAAATTCCTGCTGGGTCATATCCAAAGCATGACCAATCACCGGAAACAGGAAAAGTGCTACCGCATTGAGCACGAAGATAGTGGCAAGCGCTACGGACATCTCCGCATCCTTGGCACGAATCACCGGACCGACAGCCGCAATCGCACTACCTCCACAAATGGCAGTACCGCTACTAACCAGATAAGAAGTATTACAGTCGACCTTGAGTAACTTACGCCCAATCAGCCAACCGATCAACATCGTACCTACCACAGAAACGATGGTAAATTCCATTCCCTCCTTACCAGACTGAAGAGCAGCATGCAGATTCATGCCGAATCCAAGTCCAACGACTGAATACTGCAGAAGATATTTGGACATCCGTTTATTGAACTTAGGATGCGCCTGACCGCAGCACTGCGCATAGACCAGACCAATGAACAAAGCCACCGGAGGCGTTAACCAAGTCACATACTGATGGCAACCCGGAAGATAGTCGACCACTAAAAAAACACCTAGAATCATCACCAGAGCAACATAGATCTTCTTGTTTCGCTGCTCTAACCAAGCTAAACTTTGTGTAATCATTTCTTTTTACCTATTTTCTAAACGGCTGCAAAATTACACAATAATGAGGAGTTGTAAAAATCGTATTTTTTTATTCAGTATAACAAAATGTTATACAACATCTCTTTCAAACAGCTACTGACGTGAGCGGGACATGGCATACCGCATGAACATCTCAGCCAGGCCACTCTCCTGTCCCTGACATTGCACAAAAGAAAATTCGCGTTTCATCGGCAAATCCGCAATCTCCACCACCCGCAAAAGACCGTTGTAAAGTTCTTCCGTCACCGAGCGCACCGAGACTATCCCCATACAGTCATTGTGGAGACAGAAACGCTTGATACTTTCCGTACTCCCCAGATACATCATAACATTCAACTGGGAAAACCGAATGTTCCGACTCATCAGAGCTCGTTCAATCACGTCCAAAGTCCCGGACCCCTGTTCACGCAGCACCAGTGGAATCTCCATGAAACGCTCCAGACTGATTTCATCGGGCAGAGCAGCCAAAGCCCCATGAGCATTGACCACAGCCACCAGTTCGTCCTCCAGCGCAGAGGTGTATTTCAATTGAGGAAGGCGTATGATACCTTCCACAACCCCCAGATCAATCCGGTTCTCCTGGATAGCAGTCTCGATGAAACGAGAATTACCATTCAGCAAGGACACGTTGACTTTCGGGAACTTTCGGATAAAATCCCCCAGAAACAGCGGAACGACATACTGCTCAATGGTGGTACTCGCCCCCAACCGCAATTCCCCAGAATAATCCCCGCGCAAGAGACTCATCTCATATTCCATCTTCTTATAAGCCTCCAGAATGCGCTCACTGTGATCCAAGAGCAACCGTCCTGCTTCCGTCAGAGATATCCGACTTCCCTGACGATCGAAAAGCCGCATCTGATAATAACTCTCCAACTCATGAATATGACGTGTTATGGCTGGCTGACTCAGGTACATCTCCTGGGCCGCCTTGGTGAAACTGAGGTTGCGAGCCACACTTTGAAAAACTTTCAATCTGAAATCAGACATAACCGGAACTCCTACTTTTACCTATTCGACTATATTTATGGTATACTGACCACCCTGCGACGAAAGACCATCGATACAGAACTGGTCAACAATCAGCAATCAGTCCTCAAATTTAGTAAAAAACAGCCAATCTGAAAAAGAAGAATCCTTCAACATTTATAATCCAGACCTATCTTCAAGATCTTCCTAAGAGCCATCTTCCCGACTGCAGTCCATCCCCGGAAGCAATTCCAAATTACATTTTTTTAGAAAAGTTGCAGATTTATTATAGGGAAGTGTTTTAAATTCGTATATTTACACATAAAATCTATACCAAATAACATTAAACTATTCATTATGAAAGATTTAACTGAAAAAGCCGCTATAGCTGGACTCTCGGTACGTCCGATGGCCAGCCATGTAAGGTCACCACTTGAAAACCTTATTCCCTTCTCATTCTATTCTGAAATAGAATAAACAGACCATAGACCTCTATTTATTTTAAGACGAAAACACAAAAGAAGAATAACTTTATTTTAATACTATCCTAAAAACAAATAAATCTAGTATTTCCCTATGAAATTCTTTTCATTCAAGTCCTTATTGATTATGTTCAAGGAATACACCATCATGATGCTGGCCATGTTTCTTTATGCCTTCGGATGGATAGCCTGCGTACTCCCCGCACATTGTACCAGTGGTGGCGCCGGTGGTTTTGCCTTGGTTGCCTGCGGCGCCTTAAAGCTACTCGGCATCGACATCCAAATCGGTACCATGGTATTTATCATCAACGGTATCTTGATGATTATCGGTGGCCTCATTGTCGGATGGCGTTTCGGTCCTAAAACCATATTCTGTGTAGCCATGATCGGTCTCGGCATGAACTTCTGGCAATGGCTACTTTTCGATTCCGGTTATATCGAAAATTTCCACATCTTCGCCCCTGAGACGCCAGAAGGCATTTTCCCTGATGGTCGTCTGTTGCCGATGGTGCTTGGTGGTATTCTTGCCGGAACCGGTATCGCCATCTGTTTCTCTCAAGGAGGTACAACCGGCGGTACGGATATTGTCGCCTTGATTGTACAGAAATTCAGAAATGTGAACTATGGTAAGGTGCTGATTCTGACCGATGCCACCATTATCAGTTCCGCTTATTTTGTTGGTTATGACATTCCAGCCTTGATTTACGGTCTGATCATGACCGTCGTCGTTGGTTATACCGCCGATGCCTGGATGTCGGGAAACAAACAGTCCCGACAAATCATGATTGTGACACGAGATTATGAAAAAATGGCAGATGCCATTACCAACTCCATGCACCGCGGTGTCACCATGATTGAATCCCAAGGCTGGTATACCAAGAATAAGGGTAAGATTGTCGTTGTGGTCTGCCGAAAATCAGAAGCTCCGTTCATCCTACGTTTTGTGAAGACCATCGATCCCAAGGCATTCATCACCGTAAGTTCTGTGATGGGCGCTTACGGAGAAGGCTTCGATGCCTTGAACAAAGTATAGTCGTAACTATATAGCCCTAAACGATAGCTAAAAGGAGATGCCATTCAAGCGTCTCCTTTTTCGTCTTCAAGACCAGTGCCAGCCACACGGAAACAAGTACTGCTCCAGGAAACTTATGAAAACCATCGAAACTTCTCTTAAAAACTGCAGCTTTTCTACAGATGATGACCTATTAATGAAAAAAATAGATTTCCTTTGTAACCACTACATCCATCTAACCCATCTCTATAGTTATTACTATGACTTTACTCTACTCCATATTCCTATCCTTGGTACTAGGAACCTCCACCAATGAGACTACCGGAATCCCTTTCTTTCCAGAAGGACAGTACTCCCCAGTACCTTCAGGACCAGACGAGGAAAAGCGGTCCACCCTGACTGCGCACGACATCCAACTGTCAGATTCATTATTATACGACAAATACACCCTCCAAAATCAATACCTCTACAACAAACAAGAACGCAGTTTCAAGTGGGAACAAATCCAAGAAAAACTGGCACTCATCGAAAACATGCAGCAGGATGAAAGAATCTGGGGCGTCATTCAAAATTACAAAAACCGCAACCGAGAATCTCCCCTGGTTAAAAAATTCGCCCGGAACAAATATGGTAGAGTAGCCGATACCCTAGGCACTGAAAGATACCAGTCCGCCCCACTCTACGCAGAGAACGACACGATCAAACCGACCCTCTACGGAAGAGATGGTGCCCTATATCATCTATGTGCTGAAACCGGAAAATTTTATCTCATAGAAGATATCCAAGAACAGCAACGCTGGTATGTCCCCAAAAGATATCTCAGACTCCTTCCCGACAGTACCGTCTTCCACCATGTGGTGGTTGTAAACCGTAAAGACCAAAACATAGCCACTCTAGAAAGATACGCCAAGGGAAAATGGTGGATCAGAAGTAAAAATCCAGCAACAACAGGACGCAACAAGCCCCCTTATGCACAACCTACCCCACTGGGTATTTTTCTCATCCAGGAACAGAAGAAACGCATGATCTACCTCAAAGACGGTTCTGCCGAGCGCGGTGGTTTCGCTCCCTACGCCAGTCGTTTTACCTGTGGCGCTTATGTACACGGTATCCCCGTACAAGCTCCCAAAAAGTCGATGATTGAATACAGCTGGTCACTGGGGACCACCCCCCGTTCACACATGTGCGTGAGAAGCGCCACCTCACACGCTAAATTTATTTACGAATGGGCGCCCCTCCGTCAATCGCTGGTTCTGGTCATTGAATAGAATGCCGGAACACCACGTCCGAACCGTCAGCAATGGTATTTATCAGAAAGAGATTATTTAACACTCTAAATATGAAACCATTGCCTATAATGTATTAACTTTGCGGCATTATTTTTTCCCATGAGTTACTACAAGATGATCATAGCGGTAGGAATTTCCTTCCTACCATTTTTAAAATTTACTCCGCATCCCCTTGCTGAGAAAAAGGAACCCGTCACAGAGAAAAGCGCTGTACCTTCACTCTATGACGAGATGAATCTTGCCGGTAAGGTCAACCGCGACGCTTTCCTCTATGCCATCAAAGGCTATGAGAAAATCAAAGACCGAAAACGAGAGGTACTGACCCTGATCGACTTTTCCAAGCCCTCCAATCAAGAACGCCTATATGTCTTCGATATGGCCAGCAAGACGATGCTCTATTCATCGGTCGTTGCCCATGGTAAAAATAGTGGCGGACTGATCGCCACCCATTTTTCGAACCGGGAAGGCTCCCACCAAAGTTCCTTAGGTTTTTATCTCACAGAGCAGACCTACCAAGGGAAAAACGGATACTCCCTGGTACTCGAAGGATTAGAGAAAGGCATCAACGATCATGCCCGCAGTCGTGCCATCGTAGTACATGGAGCCCCCTATGCCAACCCTTCCGTCCTCAAGGGCGGTGGAAGACTAGGACGTAGTTTTGGTTGTCCAGCCCTACCCGAAAAGACGAGCAAAGCCATTATAGACGCTATCAAAGGAGGAAGCGTCCTCTATATTTATGCCGGGAATCAGGATTATCTGAACAAGAGCAAGTTTATAGGATGTCCAGTTTGATATTCTAATCTTTCAAAATTTATTGTTGTGAGGAATATGGTCCCCATCGGTTTTCGGTTTTCAGTTTTCAGTTTTCAGTTTTCAGTTTTCAACCCTCAGTCCGCTCCGCGGACAGCTCCCATTCTTGGGAGCGATAGTCTTAGACTAGCCATCGGGGAAAGTCTGAGCAAATGAAGGCAGAGCCAAGCTTGCTTGAGTTTTGCTGAGTGCAGCCAGACTTATCCAAAATCGTGGCTAGCGAAGGCAGAGACTCAAGCTCGCTTGAAGGCTCTGCTGAATGCAGCCAGACTTATCTAAATGGCAATTTAGGAAGTCAATAAGTTGTTAAAGAGTGATTTAATTAGAGATTTTTTATTTAGAGATGAGAAGCTTTGAGAGAGGATATATTTTTTTCGGAAATGAACAACCCACGGCTCTTTCATTTAAGTTCAAAGTAAAGACATAGTTTCCCTTACCCGATTCACTTTAAATCGGGTATTTTTTTTATTGCTGTATGTCAGAAAGTTATTCTTCTATCTAAATCTATTTTTTCACTATTTTTGGTGTAAGAAATGCAGCAGCCGGGTAAACTTCATTGATACATATCTCAT
>SAMEA104404097__coassemble_2206_pt1 | contig 13989 bp, 8 predicted proteins | sample SAMEA104404097__metabat2_low_PE_059 | metagenome-assembled genome bin SAMEA104404097 (sample SAMEA104404097) | Balaenoptera acutorostrata | reverse complement strand
CATCCGCATGGCCAATGAGAACCTAGCCAGCTGACGCGATTTATCGCGTCCCTACACCCATCCGGCTGAATCTTTCAATGAAATATGGCCATTCCTAACTTCTCTCTCCTCATTTCTAATTATTAAAAATTTCTCATTTCTCTCTTCTCATTTCTAACTCTTACAATAACTTATGTCCAAAATACTTTGTATTTTTGTCTAGGCATCGGATACCTTTCCTGTGCTACCTATGAAATTGTATCTAGGATTTCTCGCTATTTTAATCTGCCTCTGAAACTATGAAAAAAATACATTTATCCCTGTCTTCGGGACTCACGTTGCTGTCCCTATTTCCTTTGTCTGCTTCCGCACAGACGTCTCAACGGAATGTGCTCCTGATCATGGCCGATGATATGCGGCCCGAATTGGGATGCTATGGCGTCGAGGCGGTGAAGACGCCGAATATCGACCGGCTGGCTGCTAGTGGTGTTCTCTTTCAGAATGCCTATTGTAACGTACCGGTTAGCGGGGCTTCGCGGGCGAGTATGCTTACGGGCGTCTATCCGAACTATCCGCATCGTTTCGTACATTATTCGGCCTATGCCAGTAAGGACTGTCCTGAGGCTGTACCTATCAACCGATGGTTTACGGAGCATGGTTACTATACTTTGTCGGACGGGAAGGTGTTCCATCATCTTTCCGACCATGCCGATGGTTGGAGCGAACCGCCTTACCGTCATCATCCCGATGGCTATGACGTGTATTGGGCGGAATATAACCGTTGGGAACTATGGATGAATAAGGCTTCGGGCCGTACGGTGAATCCGAAGACGAAACGGGGACCCTTTTGTGAATCGGCTGAGGTGCCGGATACGGCCTATGATGATGGGAAATTGGCACTCAAGGCAATTGCGGATCTGAAGCGGCTTAAAGCTCAGGGGAAACCGTTCTTCATGGCTTGTGGCTTTTGGAAACCGCATCTGCCGTTTAACGCGCCGAAACGCTATTGGGATTTGTATGACCGGTCGAAAATTCCGATGCCGGACAACCGCTACCGGCCGGAGGGCTTGCCTAAGGCGGTGAGAAATTCTTCCGAGATCTATGCCTATGCGCGTACGACTACTCCCGATGATTTTTATTTCATCCAGGAGGCGAAACATGGATACTATGCTTGTCTGAGTTATGTCGATGCCCAGATAGGGAAGGTGCTCGATGCCCTCGAGGAACTGGGACTGGCAGAGAATACCGTGGTGGTGCTTTTGGGTGACCATGGCTGGCACCTTGGAGAACACGGTTTCTTGGGGAAACATAATCTGATGGACCGTGCTACGCATGTACCGCTTTTGGTGCGTGTGCCGGGTGGACAGCAGGGAAGAACCACTGCCATGGTGGAACTGGTGGACCTTTATCCGACCCTTTGTGAACTCTGCGGTCTGCCGGTGCCTAAGGACCAGCTGGATGGTACCAGTTTTGTGCCGGTGCTGAAGGACCTGCGGGCGAAGACGAAGGACGAGGCGTATATCCAATGGGGTGGAGGCGACAATGCGGTGGATGCGCATTGTAGTTACGCACAATGGAAGAAACAGGGGAAAATATCGGCCCTGATGCTTTTCGACCATACCGTCGATCCAGAGGAGAACCATAACCGGGTGATGGAGGCGGACTATCGTGAGGTCATCGATCGATTGTCGGGGAAGATTGAGGAGAAGAAAGATCAAATCAAACAGCATAGTCATTTAAGCAAGTAAGATCATGAAGATGAGATATGGGCTGGTGGCCCTTTTTGGCAGTTGTAGTTTGTGGGCGTATGCGGAGCGCGTTTCGTATACCTTGAAAGGACCGTGGTCCTTCCGCTTTTCTCATCAGGTGGAACGTGGATCGGCTCAGAACGTTTATGTGCCCCATACCTGGAATGCCCAGGATGCGCTCTCGGGACAATTGGCTTATAAACGGGGCATCGGGAATTATGAGTACAAAATCAAGATAGCCGAAGCGTGGCGGGGAAAACGAATCTTTCTCCGTTTCGGTGGGGCCAATTCGGTGGCTACCGTCTTCGTCAATGGTCAATATGTCGGTGAGCATCGGGGAGGTTATAGTGCCTTTGCTTTTGAGATTACCGATCGGGTGGAATATGGGAAGGAGAATACCTTATGGGTACGGGTGAACAACGGTGAACAGTTGGATGTACCGCCTCTCGTTGGTGATTTCAATTTTTATGGCGGGATGTATCGTCCGGTGACGCTGCTCGTCACGGAGTCGGCTTGTATCACGCCTTTGGATTTTGCTTCTCCAGGGGTGTATCTACAGCAGACTTCGGTGAACCGGAAGGAAGCGAAGGTCGATGCGTTGGTGAAACTTTCCAACCGTGGGGCGCAGCGGAATCTGCAGCTCACGGCAGAGGTGAAGGACCGCGGTCAACTGGTGGCGAAGGTCTCGCAGCAGGTGGGGTTGATGTCGGGTGCCGAGGAGGAAGTGGTGTTGCCGCTGACCGTCCATCGTCCTCATCTCTGGGACGGGCAGCGTGATCCGTTCTGCTATGAGGTGGAGGTGACGTTGCGGGATGGTGACCGGGTGGTCGACCAGGTGGTGCAGCCGTTGGGTCTCCGCTTTTATCATGTGGATCCGCAACAGGGCTTTTTCCTCAATGGTGAGCACCTCACTCTGCAAGGGGTTTGCCGACACCAGGACCGGGCGGAAATCGGTAATGCTTTGCGGCCGGAGCACCATGAAGAGGATGTACGTCTGATGTTGGAGATGGGGGCGAATGCGGCCCGTCTAGCACATTACCAGCAGGCGGAGGAGATGTACGATCTGATGGACAAGTATGGCATCGTGACCTGGGCGGAGATTCCTTTGGTCGGTCCGGGTGGGTATCTCGACAAGGGGTTTGTCAATAGTCCGGATTTCCGGGCCAATGGTCGTCAGCAACTTGTTGAACTTATCCGGCAGAACTATAATCATCCGTCCATCTGTTTCTGGGGAATTTTCAATGAACTGAAGGCGGCGGGAGATGATCCGGTGGCTTATCTCCGTGAGCTGCAGCGGTTGGCGAAGGCAGAGGATCCGTCACGGTTAACCACAGCGGCGAGCAACCAGTCGGGGGAGATGAATTTCGTCACGGACTTAATCTGCTGGAACCGCTACGATGGTTGGTATGGTGGGATGCCGGCGGCTTTGGGAAAATTTCTAGACCGACTTCATACGAAGTATCCTGAACGCTGTGTAGGTATCAGTGAATATGGGGCTGGCGCAAGTATTTATCATCAGACGGATACGTTAGTGCGGCCACAGCCGGTGAGCGCCTGGCATCCGGAGAACTGGCAGACCTTCTATCATATCGAGAATTGGAAAATCATTCACGAGCGACCTTTTATATGGGGCAGTTTCGTTTGGAATCTCTTCGATTTCGGAGCGGCTCACCGTCACGAGGGTGACCGGCGGGGTATCAATGACAAGGGACTGATCACTTTCGACCGAAAGGTGAAGAAGGATGCCTTCTATTTCTACAAGGCCAACTGGAATCCGGAACGAATGATCCACATCGCGGGCAAACGTTGTACCACCACCAGTGCGTCGCACAGAGATGTTTTGGTTTTCACGAATTGTGGCGCAGCCGAACTTTTCCTCGATGGGAAAAGTTGTGGCAAGCGGTCTGCCGATGACTATGCCATCATTGAATGGAAACAGTTGCCTTTGCATCCTGGTCGCAATCATATTACCGTACAGACCACGTCCCGTCCGGTATTGACCGATGAATTTTATATAGAGGTGGAGGAGTAAGTAGGGTATCTGGCCTTTGGTCTTTGCCCAGTGTTCCGCATGGCAAATTTCTAATTTCTCTCTCCTCATTCCTAACTATTAGGATACATCGCGTCAGCTGGCTAGGTTCTCATTAGCGTTCTCAGGTACAACTTACATAAATCGGAACAACAAATTGGACACTCTTTCCTTTGCCTTTTTCATTCCGGTTTGTTGCTGAGCGGCAGAAGCCGCTCACTACAGCAGGTCCCGTCAATGGGATTCATTGGATGTAGTGAGCGGGTTCTCCCGCTCAGCACCCGCTGGTGTTTGCGTTTTTCGTTCCGGTTTGTTGCTGAGCGGCAGAAGCCGCTCACTACAGCGGGTCCCGTCAATGGAATTCATTGGTTGTAGTGAGCGGGTTCTCCCGCTCAGCAGCTGCTGGTATTTGCGTTTTTCATTCCGGTTTGTTGCTGAACGGCAGAAGCCGCTCACTACAGCAGGTCCCGTCAATGGAATTCATTGGTTGTAGTGAGCGGGTTCTCCCTCTCAGCACCCGCTGGTGTTTGCCTTGTTCGTCTCGGTTCGTTGATGAGCGGCAGAAGCCGCTCACTACAGCAGACCGCCCAATGACTAAATAAGGTCTGTCCACATCTATCTTTCTAATACTACTTCCTAATTATAGCGTTTGACTATTTTCCTTTCCTACAATAGAGGGTATATAAGAAAAATAGAACGGTAAGTAGGTGGAAACAAGTAGCACACTTTTGACTTTTAATTCTATCTTTGCTGTAACTATTAAATTATGTTCAAGTGATGAAAAAATTCTTATTCCTACTCTTTGCCTTTCAACCTATGTGGATGATGGGACAAACTTTTACACCTGATTTATTGAACCGAGCTCAAGCTGGCGACGACGAAGCCATGATTACTTTGGGCTGGTGTTATGAGAATAACCAAGGCATCAGGCAGGATTACGAGAAGGCCATCCATTGGTATAAACGGGCTGCTGGAAAAGGGAATGCTACGGCGATGTGTAACCTTGGTATCTGCTACCAAAATGGAGTTGTGGCAACACAAGATTTTGCCCAAGCGGTGTATTGGTACCAGAAGGGTGTGGAACATAATAACCCTCGTTGTCAATACCTATTGGGAATGTGTTACGACAAGGGGATTGGGGTCAATGTCAATGCAGAAAAGGCCTTTGCACTTTTTAGTGCTTGTGCCCAGCAGGATTTTCCGGATGGAATGTATGCGCTCGGTACCTGTTATCAGAATGGACGACACGCTCCTGTGAATTATCCTGAAGCGGCGAAATGGTATCGTAAGGCTGCCGAAAAAGGAGTGGCGGTGGCTATGTGCGACCTTGGCTATTTATATGAGCAAGGATTGGGAGTGCCGCAGAATTATGCTATGGCAGTACATTGGTATCGCAGCGGGGCAGATGCAGGAAATGGTATTGCGGCCTGTAATCTCGCTCTTTTGTATGAGAGTGGACAGGGTATTGACAAAAATCTCAACGAAGCTTTCCGTTATTATCAAATGTCTGCCGCTGCGGGTTGGCCTGCGGGGATGAATAATCTCGGCCTTTGTTATGAAAATGGTAGGGGAGTGGAACAAAATTTGGATATGGCACTGGAATGTTACCGCAAGGCTACGGAAGCAGGAAGTCCTGAGGCCCCCTTCAATATCGCAAAGATCTATGCTCTCGGCAAGGGGGTGCCTACTGATGAAGCGGAAGCTTACCGCTGGTATAAACGCTCTGCCGAGTTGGGAAATTTTACAGCGATGAATGATCTCGCACATTTTCTTGAAGAAGGAATTGAGGTGGAGCAGGATCTTGTTTCAGCCATCTATTGGTACCGTAAGAGTGCTGAAGGTGGAAATACATCCGCGATGTATAATCTCGGACAGTGTTACAGATATGGGAAGGGAATTTCTCAGGATTATGCGGAGGCCATTAGATGGTATCGCAAAGGAGCGGAAGGCGGGGAAAACTTGTCTTTCCTGAAACTGTCGGAATGCTTCAGGGAAGGAAGTGGCGTTGCTCGCGATGAGAAGAAGGCGGACCTCCTCCTGGAGGGTAGTGGCGCTGCCAAAATGAATAATTTGCAGCGTGCCAACGAACTCCTTGCACAAGCTTTCGAAAATGTCACGATCATTGATATGCCATCGGAGGATGTTGCGGCAGTAGGGGGGAAGGACAAAGAGGAGATGTCAGACGTGCAGCTGGTGAGCAGTGTCGACCAGGATGTGCCACAGACGGGTTTCAGTCGTCCCAATACCTTTGCTGTGATTATCGCCAACGAAAATTATTATTCAGAGGCGAAGGTGGAATATGCCCACAACGATGGGACTTCCATGAGAAACTATCTCGAACAGGTGGTCGGATTACCAGCCAGCAATATCCATTTCGTGAAAGATGCCACACTCAACATGCTGCGCCGTGAAGTCAACTGGTTGACGAAGGTTGCCAAGAGTTATAATGGAGAAGCCTCTATCTTGTTCTACTATGCCGGACATGGCGTACCTGATGTCAAGAAGAATACCTCCTATCTACTTCCTTCCGACGGTATGGCGAACGACATCATCACCGGTTATGCCCTCGACGACCTCTATGCTCAGTTGGCTGCCAGTCCCAGTCGTACCACTCTCGTCTTCCTCGATGCCTGTTTCTCAGGTTCCCAGCGCAGTGGTGAAAGTATGAGCGATGTCCGTGCCGTCGGTATCCGTGCAAAACAGGGAGTCCCCCGTGGAAATATGGTGGTCTTCTCTGCCGCTCAAGGAGATGAGACGGCTCATCCTTATCCGGCCGAACATCATGGGATGTTTACTTTTTACCTCCTGAAGAAAATGAAGGAGAAGCAAGGGAAAGTCACTTTGGGTGAGCTCGGCGACTATGTCACCGGAGAAGTGCGTCGTAAGTCTACCGTCGAATATACCGAGGGGCAGACGCCTAGCGTCAATGCTGCCACCCAGATGACGGACAAATGGAAACAGTTATACCTCGGAGAATAAATCAGGAGGTGAGGAGAAGGATGCCGTGGCGATTATGGACAGGTGGCGACGTCCGGAGCAACGCCTTCTCCGGCTATCGCCTTCTGCTCTTCCCTCCTCACTTTCCTTAAAAGCGTCGTTTTTCATAAATTCTTCCGCTTTCCTTTCTCAGTCTCAAAATAAATCATGAATTTTGTAGAAACGGTAGAAAATACGACTCCACATGCAGCGGGCCGTGGTTTCCGAATCTAAAAAATTAAATGAAAATGATGACTTTAGAACAAACTATCCAACGTATTCATACCATTGCCGACCAACTCCTTGTGTCGCTGGCCGAAGAACCTGCATCCAGATATATGATCGCCTTACCGCCGCTTGCCGACGATGTCACAGACGTACCGGTCATGGATTGTCTTGAATATCGGTATGCCATCGCTCGCCTGCGAGAGGTACTGACCTATAAATATCTCCTCAATGCCTGGAAAAACAAACAGCTCGAAGTGAGCCGCGAGCTCCTCGCCAGCTGTCTTGCCAGCCTGCGCAAGTCTCCGGTAATCGACTATTATGATCTCGGTGACTATCATGAGATGGCCTTCCATTATTACAAAAAGGCCGGTGACGAAAAGAAGGCACAGCGCCATCTGATCTCCTGCTACTTCGACCGCGGTAGGGCTATTATCTCCGCAGACAAGGTCTTCGACAGTAAGGACCTCATCATGGCTTTGCTCAAGGACCGCCGTCGTATGGAAGCTTTCATCTGGTATGTCCTCGATTTTATTCTCCATGACTTTGAAGATATCCAGGAGTACATGACGCGTACCCAGTATCTGTTGATGGAGCGTATCCTCGTTCTAGCCGTCAAACTCTTTGCAGAGAATGCCGAGTGCAATAAGGACCTCCGTTGCGGTGTCTACACCCTCCAGTCGTTGTATTACGGTTGGACAGAGCGTCCGGAAGAAGCGAAGGCGGCAAAACAGGCTTGTCTACAGTTGGGGGGTAAGAAGAAATATGCCGCTATCCTTAAGCGTATTCTCAAGTCCAAACCCGCACCACGGTTGGCCGACCAGCGCTTCCTGGATTATGTCCTCTATATCAATGTGCTCGAGGAGACAGAAGTTTATCCGATGGATCAGGACGAGAATCTCGACCTGGATGCGCCTTATGATTTCTTCATCCTCGCAAAGGACGGTCGCACTAACTTCTTGGATACCTTCTACCGTCCGATGTCTGATGCCTTGAAATTCCTCAAGACCTACGACCTGGCTGAACAGGGCGACGCTGCTGCCATCCAGAATATCGCACGTCGTTATCGTGAAGGTGACGGGATCACCGCTTGTCTTGCTGCATCTCAGGCATGGGAAAAGAAATAGAAGAACATCTTGCTGAAAAATTTGATAGAACTGCCTTCTTCCGCCAAATGTCGTGGAAGGAGGCAGTTTTGGGTGGCTCTCATTGAACAACCTCGCCGGATGGGTTCTCATTTGCTGTAAGGACGCGATACATCGCGTCAGCCAGCCGCAGGTCGACTTCCACGCGTGAGCGGGAAGGAAGGGGTCACCGGTAATGACAAGGGCTGCGCGACCACTGGATTTTAAACCACAAATCTTCACAAATTCACACAAATTTTTTCTATCTTCACAAATCCTAGACTCGTTTTACTCGTAATCTACACAATTATCGTGCCAATGAATACAGACCCAAGCTTGCTTGAGGTATGTTGAATGCAGCCGATAATGTATTCATACAAATCTTTTGCCGAAATCGGCAAGGGCTGCGCATGAGAATGCTGATGATGGTGGCCGGATGGAACTCATTGGAAAATTCCGCCGAATGGACTGGCGGCCGCATGGCTAACTCCTAATTTCTCTCTCCTCATTTCTAATTATCATGATACATCGCGTCAGCCAGCCGCATGGTCGACTTCCACGCGTGAGCGGGAAGAAAGGGGTCACCGGTAATGATAAGGGCTGGCGTGACCACTGTATTTTAACCGCAAATGGACGCAAATGGACGCAAATATTTTGCCGAAATCGGCAAGGGCTGCGTATGAGATGGCTGATGAGGGGATGGCGCGACCACTGATGGATTTAACACGGAAGAATTTTATTTTTGGAGGCGCTCCGGTGGAGCTCAGAGGAGTTACACGGAAGACGTGATCTAAAGATCACTGGCTGGCGCATGAGATTCCCAATGAGGGCTGCGCGACCACTGGATTTTTAACCACAAATCTTCACAAATTCACACAAATCTTTTCTATCTTCACAAATCTCAGACTCGTTTCACTCGTAATCTACACAATTATCGTGCCAATGAATACAGACCCAAGCTTGCTTGAGGTATGTTGGATGCAGCCGATAATGTATTCATACAAATATTTTGCCGAAATCGGCAAGGGCTGCGTATGAGAATACTGATGATGGTGGCCGGATGGAACTCATTGGAAAATTTAGCCGAATGGACTGGCGGCCGCATGGCTAACTTCTAATTCCTCTTTCCTCATTTCTAATTATCATGATACATCGCGTCAGCCAGCCGCATGGTCGACTTCCACGCGTGAGCGGGAAGAAAGGGGTCACCGGTAATGATAAGGGCTGGCGTGACCACTGTATTTTAACCGCAAATGGACGCAAATTTTCGCAAATATTGGTTTCGTTTTCTTTCAAATTAGCCAGCTGACGCGATTTATCGCGTCCCTACGGCAAACCAACCTCTCTCTTCTCTAATCTCTAATTAAAATCATTTCTAATCAAAACATAATCTCTATTTCCTCTCCTCTAATCTCTAATCATCATGATTTATCGCGTCCCTACGGCAAACCAACCTCTCTCTTCTAATTAAAATAATCTCTACTCAAATCCCAATTTCTCTTCCCTCTTCTCTAATCTCTAATCAAAATGATTCCTAACTCTTAAAAGCTTCCTCTAACTTTTAATGATAAAATTTTTCAAATTTTGTAGGTTATCTCAAAGTTGCAAGTTATCTTTGTAATGATAACAATCCACGGAACCCTAGGTTGCACCTGCTGCCCCGTGGAATCTATATGACGCATATGAATAAAGTAAAAATCTTGTTCTGTATTTGGGGACTCTCCCTGCTTCAATCCTGTGGGGATGGAAAGGTAGAATCCCAAGACTCCCAAAAGGCCATCCGTGAATTGGCCGAAAAACATGTTCGTGAACTCAAGGCTCCACAACTCCTGGAAGAGTTCCTCCTCTCTGTCAACAATGACACCGCGGCAGTATGTTATACCATCGGACTACCACGGCCCGTTTTTGAACGGCTTATGAATGAAGAGACCTATCCAACTCCTGGTGGACTCGATAAAATGCGGCATCATCTGGTGTTGCGTTATGTCCTTGGTACCCATTATACGGACTCGTGTAAAGAGGAGACGGATAATGGTAGGGATCGCCTGATGGATAATAGTGCCAATGAACCGATTGATGGTATCTGGGAAAATATTGTCTATGAGGATTTCTAAATTTTATAAAGTAGGGGGGGGCTATCCTGTGTGCTGCCCTACTGATGGCTTGTGGAGAATCACCGGTTACTTCCGAACTCATAGGGCCGCGTCTTAAGGAACTGGTCGAAGCGGGGTATACGTTAGAGGAACTTTCCCTTCGTACCGGGTATTCAACGGAGTTGCTGCACGAGGCTTATTTTCAGGAGCAGGAAGTGCTAAGGGACTCGGTTGCGAATGCCCAACTGCTGCAGATTGCTGCGTGGAACGCGGAGGAGCGTATCATTCCCATCCGCAAAGTAGACCTTACGGCAGAATCGGCCCTCTGGGAGATTCAGCATCAGGCCACCAATGTGGCGCAGATTGCCTGGTATACCGGTATAGATATTTATCAGGTCAAACGGGCTTTGTCCAACCGGATTCCGCTCAGTCCTGCTGATTCTTTGAAGGCAATGCTGGCGTATGTCAATTTTCGATATGGACTGAAAGAGATACCGACTTCGTTTGAACACTATTTCAATCCGCAGACTTCATTGGATAATGTGACCGTAGCTGTGAATTTTGAACCTCAGGTCACCGATGAGGTAAAAAGGAAAATTGATTATTATCTCTATTTGGCTCGACAGTGGGAGCTCAAGGCGAATAAACGTCTGAAGGACTCGATTAAAAAGAAGACGGAGCAGCATCTCCGAAAGGCTATAGATGACTTTTTCTCCGATGAAATTTCCGGTCCGGTCAATACGTCGGTCAATAGTCTACAGTCTCTTTGGACGGACAGTGCGGAGATTGCTCAGAAGTTTAACCGGAAATTTGAGGAACATCTGGCTTTGGAAGACCTCTCGCAAAACATTAACGATGAGATCTTGAACTATTGTATATCAGTGAATTGTAGTAGGATGTTAGTCGTCAATGAAGTACTTCAATGTCCCCGTACCTCACAGCTTATTCCTCCGGCACAACGGTTGGAACTCCAACGTTCGTTGCAGGAAATGGAGACCTTGAATGAGCTCCTCCGTACCCAGGGCATCAACGTTTCAGCCGATGCACTCAGCACCGGAACTTTCATTACCCTCGTGCAGCAATCCCCTAGACTTTTGGCATTGGCCTCCAAAACTGGTGGTCCCGTTGGTTGGGGATTTGCCCTGATGCTGGAAGTGGCACAGCTAGCCGTTGACCAGATTATTAAAGAGACCGTTGACTACGATGAGAACGAGGTCGTGATAGAGGAAGTAACGAACCAGCTGAAAGAGAAATTGCGTCGGGAACAGCAGCTTCAGATTGAGCATTCTCTGGAAGGGGAAGATGGTATCTTTGAAGAGTTGGATCAGGAGACTGACGCGTATTACCAACAGCTGAGAGAGGTATATCACTTATAGTATTAATCTATGAAAAAGTTATTATCTCTTTGTATATCAATATTCTTTATTTCCATATTCTTATTCCAGAATATAACCTTCGCACAACGACCTATTGTCCGAAAGGCGGGTAAGGAAGTCCTCCATCAGGTATTTCGCCTGACGGAGAAAGACTTGGGGAAGTCGCTGACCAAAGCGCTGACCGTATTACCGCTCGAATCGCAGCACCTGCTGAAAACGGAATTCGAGCGTAATCCTGCCTTATTGACCTTTTTCCAGAAGCATCCCACTTTTGTCAGTTCATGGTCACATCTTCATCAGCAGTTACCCGAAAAAGGTCTTGATCCAGATTTCCTGAAAATGTTTGTACACGCCAACCAGTATGCTTCTGCGAGAGGTAACCGACTGGAGAATTATGTGTACCGCCAACAAGGAACTGACGCAGTTCAGGTATGGAGCAAGGACGAGCAGCATCTGCTGGCCACCATCCGTCCTGGCCGAGTCATCGTAGTGGCCAGCGGACAGGTCAACAGCCGATTCCTACAGCTGAAACCGACCCAGAATGCACGTTACTTCATTGAGGGTGCGGAATATCACACCGATGAAATGGGACGGGTGAATCAGGTGAAAGCCTTACTGACCCCCAACCATCTGAAGGTCCCCCAGCACCGTGACAGCAAGATACAATATGACATGAACGTGTGTAAGAAAAGTGAGACTTCTGATGAAGCGGGGCATCTGATCGGTAATCAGTTCGGGGGGAGCACCAACATGGTGAATCTCGTACCCATGCATCATCATGTCAACCATGGCAGTTTCAAGCAGATAGAAAACGAGTGGCGGCGTCAGCTTGCTGCAGGTAAGCAGGTGGATGTAGAAATCAAGGTACGGTATCCCTTTGAGTCCATGGAGAGCGAGCGTCCCGATTGGTTTGAAGTTGTTTATACCATAGAGGGTAAACGTCATATAGAAGTACTCAAAAACGAATAATTCCACGGAACAGCAATCCGCACATGGATGAACCTATTTTCGGATAGTAGAGTGGGGAAACCCTTTTCTCGTATTGATTTTTTTCTCATCTATTGCAAATAGATATTAAAAAGATGCATGTAATGATAATATTTACTATCTTTGCACTGAACTTTTGTAGCGAGTCATTTTTTTGATTCGTAAAACCGGCGAATAAGCGTTGTGAAACGTCATCGTCGGTTTCAATTTTCTTTGGAGACCTTCTTTATTGATGGTTCTCCTATCTTAATATGTTATTAAAGGTTGATGTAGGTATCCGTTGTGAAATGGGTACCTTTTTTATTTTATTGTAGCACATCAAAGGATTCCGTGAATCATCATCACCCTTATATTTTCCGAAATGATCCATTTCCCTTACGCAGTTTTAATATTTCGTATTTAGGTGTGGTTGCATTTCTTGTGAAAGGATTTGTCGGAAAATGCCTGTCAATGGTATTCATTGGTCGTAGTGAGCGGGTTCTCCCACTCAGCACCCGCGTGTATTTGCGTTTTCTATTCTGGTTCGTTGCAGAGCGGCACCACCTGCATTGTCTTGTAAAATCGAATTCTTACTATGATAGCAGGATTATACATTTATGACATCAATATCAATAACATCAGGAACAGGATATGAACCCGGATAATGGTATTTCTTATCCAAATAATTATACCATTACCATGTTGCTCGCTACGAAATGAACGACATTTTTTAGAATATTAAATATATTACATATATAATAAATCTTTTTTTATAACTTTGTGAACAAAGGTGACAAGAATAATGGTAACTCACTTTTATTATTAGACCGACTCACTTTTTATAAATTTATTTTGTCTAACTTAATTTATAACCTTATGCTTAAACTAATACGTCTTTCTTTTTCATTCCTCGTATGGTGTATGCTATCGTTTTATCCCGCTAACGCACAACCTTTTGGGGTAGATCGGATGTTGAACCCAATGGACAATAAGAATGAACTTTCTGATGCCGGTAACCAGAACTATTTCGGAAATATGGTTATTCCGGATGCTTACGAAAACCCGCTCATGGTGAATACAACTCTTGATGTTCCACAGACTTCAGCTCAAAATGTTCAACTATATGAAAAGTTTTGTGGGGTTTTGTCTTCTCTAAAAGTCCAACTTGATGAATTGAGTCATATTCTTTCTGGTGAATGCGCTCCCATTGCTGATCAATTCACCGATGATCTAGCTCTTCTACATTCTCAGCTCGATTCATTGAAGTTAGAACTGGATTCTTTATTCCATAATGATCAATTAAATGAAGTTACATGCAAAGATGTGGAGCAAGGTCTTGTTGAATTGGATATCAAGCTAAAAGAGCTGCAAGCGTCAGTAGAAATGGCTTACCATGAATATTTAGTAAATAATTATCATTATCCTTAATTCCGCAACACTTTTTTATAAAATAAATTTAAAGCACTGAGTGAT
>SAMEA104404097__coassemble_2156_pt1 | contig 14248 bp, 11 predicted proteins | sample SAMEA104404097__metabat2_low_PE_059 | metagenome-assembled genome bin SAMEA104404097 (sample SAMEA104404097) | Balaenoptera acutorostrata | reverse complement strand
CTCTCCTCATTTCTAATTATCATGATACATCGCGTCAGCTGGCTAGGTTCTCATTTGCTGTAGGAACGCAAATAATCCGCATGGCTAATTCCTAACTTCTCTCTCCTCATTTCTAATTATCATGATACATCGCGTCAGCTGGCTAGGTTCTCATTGGCTGTAGGGACGCCAGTCCATTCGGCAGAAAATTCCAATGAGGGCCATTCGGCAAAGAAACGGCCACCATTATCAGCATCCTCATGCGCCAGCCCTTTCCGATTTCGGCAATATAAGTTATCCAGATTAATTATCCACGGGTCTATTCCTTTGAGCTAAAAACCCGCTCACTACAGGTGCGAAATCGCTATCCATAGCAAATAACGTATGTTTTGTTTCGTTGCTGAGCATTGCCTATCCTTCTTCCATGCCCGTCCTCAGCGTTTCGGGCGGTGTCACTCTTCAAGAGATTTATGGCACTGACCTCTGCTTCCCCCCCGTTAAATACGATAAAAAAATAATGAAAAGACTCAATACCGTCTCAATGTGGAACATTTGTGCAAAATACGTTGAACTCCACGATATGTTATCTCGAAATTAAGCATTAATTTTGCGGTAATATCTATAACAAAACAATTATGGCAAAACCACATATATCATTAAAGGGAGTAAAAGACGATCTGCGCTATCTGAGATTGCTAGCACGAGACTTCCCAACGGTGTCCAGTGTGACTACTGAGATCATTAATCTGGAGGCCATATTGCACTTGCCCAAACCGACGGAACATTTCCTGGCAGACCTGCATGGGGAGCATGAGGCTTTCCTACATGTGCTTCGAAATGCTTCGGGTAATATAAAGCGTAAAGTCAACGATTTGTTTGGAAGTACTTTGCGAGAAAAGGAGATGAAGGACCTCTGTACCCTGATTTATTATCCTGAACAGAAACTGGAACTGGTACGTCAGACCGATAGTGACCTCAACGACTACTATCAGACTACCTTGAACCAGTTGATTACGGTATGCCGTAGCGTCTCTTCTAAATACACACGCTCCAAAGTGCGTAAGAGTTTGCCGGAGGAATATGCCTATATCATCGAGGAGTTGCTCCACGAGTCTGCCGATGTGTATAACAAACAGGCCTATTTCAATGTCATCGTCCAGACCATCATCGGTACCGGGCGGGCCAAGCATTTCATCATCGCGTTGTGTTATCTCATCCAGCGACTCAGCATCGACCGGCTCCATCTGCTCGGCGATATCTATGATCGTGGACCCGGAGCCCATCTCATTATGGAATACCTCTGCAATTACCACCATATGGATATTGTCTGGGGAAACCATGACATCCTCTGGATGGGAGCGGCCGCAGGTAATCTTACTTGTATCGCCGGCGTACTGCGAATGTCCTTGCGCTATGCCAATACCCAGACCCTTGAGGAAGGTTACGGCATCAATATGGTACCCCTCGCCACTTTCGCCATGGAGACCTATGCCAACGACCCCTGTGAAATTTTCCTGCCTCACGTCATGGAAGAACGACGCGCTGAGTTCAACGACAAGACCGTACGTCTCATCAGTCAGATGCACAAGGCCGTGGCCATCATCCAGCTCAAACTCGAAAGCCAGCTCTACATTCAGCATCCTGAATGGAACATGCTCGACCGCTGTCTGCTGCAGTATATCGACAAGGAGAACGGTACCATCCAGCTCAATGGCAAGACCTATGAGCTCTGCGACAAACTCTTCCCGACCATCGACCCCGAACATCCTTACGAACTGACTGAAGAGGAGAAGGAACTCATGCAGCGTCTGCAGCATTCCTTCCTGATCAGCGAACGACTGCAGAAGCACGTCGACTGTCTCCTCCAGAACGGCAGTATGTTCGGTATCTACAATTCCAACCTCCTTTTCCATGCCTCAGTCCCCTTGAACGAGGATGGCAGTCTGCGTGAAGTCAGAGTCGGCGACACCTACGTCAAAGGAAAGGAACTCATGCAGCGCATCGACCAGGTGGTCCGTACCGCTTTCGACAACGATGCCGATGAGGAAGAACGTCTCCAGGCCCAGGACTACTTCTGGTATCTCTGGAGCGGTCCGGATTCCCCTTTGTTCGACAAATCCAAGATGGCCACTTTCGAGCGCTATTTCATTGCCGACAAGGAGACCCATCGCGAGGAAAAGGGCTGGTACTACGAACTGAGAAATTCCGCAGAAGTATGCGACCGCATCATGGACGAGTTCGGTGTGAAAGGCGGTCACCGTCACATCATCAACGGCCATGTGCCCGTACGGGCCAGCAATGGTGAGAACCCGATCAAGGCCGATGGACGCCTGATGGTGATCGATGGCGGTTTCGCCAAGGCCTACCACGACAAGACCGGTATTGCCGGATACACCCTCGTGTACCACAGCCGTGGTTTTGAACTCGTGCAGCATGCTCCGTTCGAATCCACAGAGGAGGCCATTCTCAACGGTACCGACATCCAGAGCACCACTCAGATTGTGGAGATGATGGGGAAGCGGGAGATGGTCAGCAACACCGATAAGGGCCGTGAGATCCGTGCGCAGATTGCCGATCTCGAAAGATTGCTTTTGGCCTACCGTCGCGGGTTGATTGCTGTTCAGAATTAAACTTGGACCACGACGTCCAAGTCAGAAAACAAATAGAAAATAGAGGATATTAGCTGATATGAAAAGTTTAAAAGAATTATATCGTATAGGTCAAGGACCGTCGAGTAGCCACACCATGGGTCCCCGTTTCGCTGCCGAGAAGTTTTTGGCATCGCATTCGTCGGCCGTAACCTTCCGCGTCACCCTGTACGGCAGTCTGGCGGCCACCGGTAAGGGGCACCTGACCGACTGGGCCATTAATCAGGTACTCGGTGAGGCACGTACCAAAATCGTATGGTGCCCTGAAATCGTACTACCGTTCCATCCGAACGGTATGAAATTCGAGGCCCTCAACGCTGCCGGAAATCCCATGAGCGAACCCTGGACCGTCTTCAGTGTCGGTGGGGGAGCCCTGGCGGAAGAAGGTGCCAGTCAGAACGAATCGCCAGATATTTACGAGCTCGACCATCTCTTCGACATCATGCAATGGTGCGAGATGCGCGGCCGTTCCTATTGGGAATACGTCAAGGAACGTGAGGAAAGCGACATCTGGGATTATCTCGAAGAAGTATGGAAGGTCATGAAAGAAGCCGTGGAAAGAGGTCTGGAACAGGAAGGCGTATTGCCTGGCGGACTCAACCTGCGTCGTCGTGCACCGTCCTATTATATCAAGGCCCAGGGCTATAATGCCAATCTCCAGACCCGTGGTCTCGTCTTCTCCTATGCGCTGGCCGTTACCGAGGAGAACGCGTCCGGCGGTAAGATTGTCACCGCTCCGACCTGCGGATCCTGTGGTGTCGTACCCGCCGTCCTGTACCATTTGGCGAAATCCAGAAAGTTCTCCGACAAGCGCATCCTGCATGCCTTGGCCACCGCTGGTCTGATTGGTAATATTGCCAAGGCCCGTGCCTCCATCTCCGGAGCGGAAGCCGGCTGTCAGGCCGAGGTGGGAGTAGCCTGTGCCATGGCCGCAGCCGCAGCCAACTACGTGTTCGGCGGTAGTCTCGCCACCATCGAATATTCAGCAGAGATGGGACTGGAACACCACTTCGGAATGACCTGCGACCCCGTATGCGGACTCGTACAGATTCCTTGTATCGAACGCAATGCCCATGCGGCAGCCCGTGCGCTCGATGCCAACATCTATGCCACTTATGCCGAAGGCGAGCACCGCATCTCCTACGACAAGGCCGTGGATGTCATGAAGCAGACCGGTCACGACCTTCCTTCTCTCTATCGTGAGACCAGTGAGGGCGGTTTGGCCAAACATTATGATTACAACAAGAAATTTGGTCTGAACCATCGTCAGATTAAATAATCTTATGAAAGCCATTATATGAGTAAAGTATTGATTACTGGTGCTCAAGGATTTATGGGAGTACGTCTCGCCGCTTATCTGAAAGACAGATATGAGGTGCTGGCGTGCTCTCATTCTGATTTGGACATCACGGACCAGGAAGAAGTCCTGGCCTTTCTTCGTGCACACCGTCCCGATGTCGTGGTACATTGTGCCGCCATCTCCGATACCGGTTACTCCCAGCAGCATCCCGAAATCTCCTTACAGGTGAACGTGGAAGGTACGGTGCACCTGGCGACAGCTTGTGCCGAGATCGGTGCGAAACTGGTCTATATGAGTTCCGACCAGGTGTACAACGGTACCGCCCTCCTGGGTGGTTTACCCGAGGACGCCCCTCTCAGTCCGAATTCCGTCTATGGCAATCATAAACTGATGGCTGAGGAGCGGGTAGGGGAGCTGCTTCCTTCTGCCGTAGGATTACGTCTCACGTGGATGTACGACCGCCTGGATAGTCCTTACAAGTTGAATAGAAATCTCCTCTTCAATCTCGACCAGCTCACCAGATCCGGTCAAACCATGAGTGTCGCCACCCGTGAATATCGTGGTATCACGTGGATTTGGGACGTCGTGCGCCGTATCGAGTCTGCCTGGCAGTTGCCCGGCGGCATCTACAACTTCGGTAGTGAGAACTCCCTCAACAGTTACGAGACCTTCCTCCGTGCGGCACAGCTGATGCACCTCGAATCCCCCGAACTCCTGATCCAGAAGGACGAGGACCGTTTTCCCGAGCATCCTCGGAATCTCTCCATGAACATCCAAAAGTTACGTCAACACGGCATCAATTTCCCCGATACCCTGGAGGGCATCGCCATCGCCCTACAAAGCGACCTCTGCATTTGAAAAAAATCAACAATCGCCATAAAAAAGCATCCAAGGAAAAGCCCTGGATGCTTTTTGTTGATATTGAGAGTTTGTATGGCGGTGTTTATTTGTGGTAAAATATACGTGGTCACGCAACCCCCTTGTTTCCCGCTCCGCGTGGAAGGGAAGGAAAGGGACACCAAGGAGATACACCTGTTTATGTCATAGAAAATTTCTTTCTTGCTCCGCTCGAAAGTCGTGCCTTTCGGTTGGCTGACGCGATGTATCGCGTCCCTACCCATGCGGCGGATAACCCATGCGGCGGATAACCCATGCGGCCGAAAGCCCATCCGGCGTAATCTTCCAACGAATTTTGGCCGGATGGATGATGGAAATACGTCCGGGTGGTTCTCATTTGAAAATTGGGCCGCATGGATGATGGGCATGTTGCCGGATGGCCCTCATTTGAAAATTGGGCCGGATGGCTAACTTCTCTTTTCTCTCTTCTAATTCCTAATTATCTTGATACATCGCGTCAGCCCACCGCATGGTCGTCTTCCACGCGTGAGCGGGAAGGAAAGGGTCACCATGTATATTACCAATTTATGTCATTGAAAATCCCTTTCTTTCTTGCTCCGCTCGAAAGTCGTGCCATCCGGTTAGCTGACGCGATGTATCGCGTCCCTACCCATGCGGCCAAAAGTCCATCCGGCGGAAAGTCCATGCGGCGAATAACCCATCCGGCCGAAAGCCCATCCGGCGGAAAGTCCATGCGGCGAATAACCCATCCGGCCGAAAGCCCATCCGGCGGATTACCCATCCGGCAAATTGTCCCTGCGGCTGAATCTTTCAACGAATTTTGGCCGGATGGCTAACTTCTAACTTCTAACTTCTCTCTCCTCATTTCTAATTTCTAACTTCTCTCTTCTCATTTCTAACTATCATGAACCATCGCGTCAGCCGGCTAGGTTCTCATTGGCAGTCGGGGCTCCTTTAATGGGGTGTCCCATTGTTGAAATCTAATAAAAAAAGCATCCAAGGATTTTCCCTGGATGCTTTTTTCAGCGATATCGCTCTATCAATGCAAATTTTATTTCTTACTGTAACGCTTGTTCAGACCAGCCACCACGTCAGCCGTGATGTTCATGGAAGGTTTGGCATACAACAGGTTGCCACCAGCCTTGCTGACAATCATGTCGTACTGATGCACCTTGTTATAGTCAGCGATGAAACTGTTCACGCTGTCTGCCAAAGCCTGGTTGAAATCCATCTGGTCCTTTGCCAGTTCCTGAGCGTACTGCGCCTGCTTGCGCTCGATGTTGGCCTGCTGGTCGAGCACCTTCTTCTGGGCAGCCTCACCCTCAGCCTGAGAAGTGAATTCACCCCGCTGTGCCTTCTGCTGGAAGTTAGCGGCAGCCTGCTGGAAGTTCTGACCGAGACGGTTCAGTTCAGCGTCAAATCTTTTGCTCTTCTCTTCCAAAGCCATCTTGGCGTCAATGAAGAACTGGTACTGAGACTGGATAGAATCCAGTTCCACATACGCGATGTTCACACTCTGTGCCTCCTGAACAGGAGCGGCACCGTTTGATTTCACTTCAGCAGGCTTCTGGTTGCCTCCGTTACAGCTGGCAAAAGCCACGGTCAGACTCAGTAGACCCAGCTTAGTGAGATTTTTGAATGTCATCATGTTTTATTCGTTAATTGTTTCGTTGCTAGTAGAGTCATTGTCCGAACCCCTCTCGCTGATCCGGTGAGGGTTCGCTTTTCTTTCGCGGGCGTCGAGCGACTGTACACAATGGATGCCTTTTTTGTTCAACGGTTTGTTGCCGTCGATATGCAGATGGACAAACTTCTGTCCAAAGAAAAGCTTGATGCACAGGCAGGCCATACCAAAGGCGATGAAGCCTAAGACGATGAGAAAGACTTTTAATGTCATATAGGAAAATTATAAAATACAAATATAAAGAGGTGGCTTACATGCTGCCACCTAGGTACGGTTTGCAAAGATACGCCATTTTTTTGTAATAGCTGTCCGAAAAATGAAGAAATCGGCCTTTAGGACATCCCGTAGACCGCTCCTTCCTCCTCCTGTTCTCTTCCTTCCTCTGGAATCCCCCTTCTCTGGAGTTCCCTGAAAGCGCCAGGAAAGTCCAAGACCGCTGAAAACGCCCGTAAGCGGCGCATTTTATAGAATAGCCCTTAGTCCTTTTTGTTCTATTCAAAAATAAGTTGTAATTTCGCAGCTGGAAATTTCAATAAAAACAAGATATATTATGTATCGTACAAAAACATGTGGAGAACTGCGCCTCGCTAATGTAGGCGAAACCGTCACTTTGGCAGGATGGGTGCAGCGTCTTCGTAAGATGGGAGGTATGACCTTCGTTGACCTCCGCGATCGTTACGGCATCACCCAGTTGGTGTTTAACGAAGAAACAGATGCTGAACTTTGTGCTCGCGCCAACAAGTTGGGCCGCGAATATGTAGTGCAGGTAACCGGCGTTGTCAATGAGCGTTATGCTAAGAATGACAAGATGGATACCGGTGATATCGAAATCATCGTCAAGGAACTCAATGTACTTAACGCCAGTGAGGTTCCTCCATTCACTATCGAGGAAAACACCGATGGTGGTGACGACCTCCGTATGAAGTACCGTTACCTCGACCTCCGTCGTTCCAACGTACGTGCCAACCTCGAACTGCGTCATAAGTTCTGCCTCGCAGTACGTCATTACCTCGATTCCAAGGGCTTCCTCGAAGTCGAGACTCCAGTGCTCGTAGGTTCTACTCCAGAAGGCGCACGCGACTTCATCGTACCTTCACGTATGAATCCAGGTCAGTTCTATGCATTGCCACAGAGCCCTCAGACCTTGAAGCAGCTCCTCATGGTAGCTGGTATGGACCGCTACTTCCAGATTGTAAAATGTTTCCGTGACGAAGACCTCCGTGCCGACCGTCAGCCGGAATTTACACAGATCGACTGCGAAATGAGTTTCGTGACTCAGGACGATATCATCACCCTCTTCGAAGGTATGGCAAAGCACCTCTTCAAGGAAGTACGCAACTACGACCTCGGTGAAGCTCCATTCCTCCGTCTCTCTTGGCACGAAGCCATGAAGCGTTTCGGTTCTGATAAACCAGATATGCGTTTCGGTATGGAATTCGTAGAGTTGATGGATGTATTGAAGGGTACCGGTGAATTCGGTGTCTTCAACGACGCAGCCTATATCGGCGGTATCTGCGCAGAAGGCTGTGCCAGCTACACCCGTAAGCAGCTCGACGAACTCACCAACTTCGTGAAGAGCCAGCAGATCGGTGCCAAGGGTATGGTTTATGCCCGTGTCAATGAAGACGGCAGCGTGAAGAGCTCAGTCGACAAGTTCTATACTCCGGAAGTATTGAACAACATGAAGGAAGCTATGGGCGCCAAGGCAGGTGACCTCATCCTCATCCTCAGCGGTGACGACGCCATGAAGGTACGTCGCCAGTTGTGTGAATTGCGTCTCGAAATGGGTAGCCGTCTTGGTCTCCGCGACAAGAACAAGTTTGCTCTCCTCTGGGTAGTAGACTTCCCGATGTTCGAATGGAGTGACGAAGAAAACCGTCTCATGGCCATGCACCATCCGTTCACCTCTCCAAAACCATGTGATATTCCAAAGTTGGATACCGATCCAGCCAGCGTACTTGCTGACGCCTACGATATGGTCTGCAACGGTGTCGAAGTGGGTGGTGGTTCCATTCGTATCCACGATGCAGAACTCCAGGCCAAGATCTTCAAGGTACTTGGTTTCACACCAGAGCAGGCACAGGCACAGTTTGGCTTCTTGATGAACGCCTTCAAGTACGGTGCACCACCTCATGGTGGTTTGGCATACGGTCTCGACCGTTGGGTCAGCCTCTTCGCAGGACTCGACAGTATCCGTGACTGCATCGCTTTCCCGAAGAACAATAGCGGTCGTGACGTCATGTTGGATGCACCTTCTGCAGTAGATCAGAAGCAGTTGGACGAACTCATGTTGGATCTTCGTCCCATCAAGCAGTAAGATATAGACGACGTAACATAACAATTCAAAGTCTCTGTGTGCTTTCGGGCACATAGGGACTTTTTGTATTTTTTCTTCGGCCGGATGGGGATGAAAATTCCGCCGGATGGGTTCTCGTTGGAAATCTCCGCCGCATGGGTAGGGACGCGATACATCGCGTCAGCCCACTCCGCCGCATGGGTAGGGACGCGATACATCGCGTCAGCCCACCGCAGGGTCGTCTTCCACGCGTGAGCGGGAAGGAAAGGATCACCGTGGATATTCCCTTGTTTATGTCATAGAAAATACCTTTCTTTCTTGCTCCGCTCGAAATTCGTGCCATCCGGTTGGCTGACGCGATGTATCGCGTCCCTACCCATGCGGCCGAAAGTCCCTGCGGCGGAAAGTCCCTGCGTCCGAAATCCCATCCGCCCGAAATTCCTTGCGGCGCAAATTCCATGCGGAAGCCCCTTCATCCGGTAATATTTTTGTTGTTTCATCGGATATATTGTTCTGCTTTTCCTTTTCTCTTGAATTCATGGTGTATTGTAAAGAGAGGTTTTATCCTTTTCTCTATCTTTGCTTCATACCCATTAATCTACGATTATGTATAAACATACCCCTTTACCGGCTAAAAATCCCTATGAACAAAACAGGAAAACTGTGCGTTGGGCATATCATGATTATGCAACTTCCGGAATCTATTATATTACGATTGTTACGAAGGACAGGTATTATTATTTCGGTGACATCATCGATGAAAAAATGATCTTTACCGAACAAGGGAAAATTGCAGAAGAATGTTTATTGAACATTCCCAAGCATTATTCCATGGTAAGCATTTTGAACCATATCGTTATGCCCAACCATATCCATATCTTATTCCAAATAGACAATGAAGAAGCCGATCAGGTGGATTATGAACGGTTATGTAAAACAGGTGGCGTAAATATGCGAGAGATACGTCGTAAGACCCACGGTAAGAATACGGTGTCTGATATCATGGGCGCTTTTAAGGCTGCAGTGACCCGTCAGTGCAACCGACGACATTTGGAATTCGATTGGTTAGGTCGTTTTTATGATCACGTCGTGCGAAATGAGGAAGAGCGTCTGGCTTATGATCGTTATATTCGCAACAATATCATGAATTGGGACATCGAAAAAAATGGAGATTTGGATGAACATCTGTAATGATTTTATATTTCTTCCTCAAAAACATTGAAGAGGGGTCTTCGTTGGAGGGAGATGTATTTGGTTGGCTTTCGTTTGATGTTTTGTTCGGATGGGTGAAAATTCCGCCGGATGGGTTCTCGTTGGAAATCTCCGCCGCATGGGTTCTCATTTGCTGTAGGGACGCGATACATCGCGTCAGCCCACCGCATGGTCGTCTTCCACGCGTGAGCGGGAAGGAAAGGGACACCAAGGAGATCCCCTTGTTTATGTCATAGAAAATACCTTTCTTTCTTGCTCCGCTCGAAATTCGTGCCATCCGGTTGGCTGACGCGATGTATCGCGTCCCTACCCATCCGGCCGAAAGTCCATGCGGCCGAAAGCCCATGCGGCGGATTACCCATGCGGCGCAAATTCCCATGCGGCGCATGGTTTTTTATTGGAAATCTCCGTTCGGTAGACCAATTTAAAGATTAATAAATATAAATATATCTATTCTGATATATAATCTATGTTAACTATTTATTTCTGATTTCGCGGGAATTTGTCGTGGATTTTATTGGTGTTTAATATCCGCTACAAGGGACTTTGGCGTTCCGAAAATGGACCAAATTTTGGGAGACGATGACTGTCGGATGTTCCGCTTTCAGGAGAATTTTATCTCTGTTTGTTTCGGGAATTTCTGTTCTATTGACCGACAAATGCTATTTTTATGAGAGGTCATCACCTGTGATTTCTGCTACAAAAACCTTCATTTTGGACCGTCTGCCGGTGCACTTTTTGTATCTTGTTTTGCTGCGAATTTTCGACAAAAATGTCCAAAAAACAGCTCGTTTGGCTAGGGTAGCAAAAATGCGATAAATAGACTAGCAAAAGGGGGTGTCGTAAAATGCTGTAAATCAAAATAAAAACGAGCTAACAAACGAGCTAAATGCAAAAATAAAACTAGCATATCTTTATCTTCATCTATTTCTTCATCTATATCTTCATCTTCATCTTCATCTAATTCTTCATCTTTGTCTATGTCTGTGTGTGTTTATTTTGGGATACACACACAAACACAAACACTTTCAAAAATCGAAAAAATAAATTACGCCGAGAAATCTCATCGAAAAGGGCTTTTGATTTTTATGATTTTCTTCTCGTGTCCCAGATCGCGGTGGCGGCATGTCCAACTTTTCTGCGGGTATAGGACCGCACTTTCGCGAGCGAAAATCACCCCCTGCGTTTTTGAAAAAAATACTGTCGAAATTCGGAGATATGTCCCGTATCTGAAAATTTTCAAGATTTATTCGCCGTGCTTTTCTTTGAATATTTGAATAGAGGTTGTTTTTCTTTGATTTAAGACCTTTAAAAGATGAAATGCTATAACTATATATCTTTTGAATTTTTACCCTCTTAAATCAAAGATTTTGAAGATGCGGATTTTCGCCGTTCTGAAGTAGACGCCGTACAGTTTCTGAAATTTTTCTGTGAAACTGAATTTCATGACTAAAAACAATTACCCCAAAAAACGGGTAGTAACCTAGATGAATCTAGCAGTAACTTAGATAAATCTAGCAGTAACCTAGATGAATCTAGCAGTAACTTAGATAAATCTAGCAGTAACCTAGATAAATCTAGCAGTAACCTAGATAAATCTGGCAGTAACCTAGATAAATCTGGCAGTAACCTAGATAAAACTGGTAGTAGCCTAAATAGAGTTAAGGTACAGGGGTATAGATGGTTATGTATATATGGGAGGGCGGGGCAGAATGGATTGGAGACGCTTGGAAGCGGTTTGGATGCTGACGTATTTCCTATATATATTGTAGGACCAGTCTGCTCTGCCGGTTACAGATACAAACGCTCTCTCCTATATATACTCCGACGGAGACGGAGAATGAAAACTGTCTAGATACAGTCCTTTCCTATTGAATTGTTTCTCGGTGGAAACTATTGTTTTGAATGTTTTAAAATTAACAATAATTATTGTAATGAAAAACTAACAGAAATGGGTTGACCTATGGGAGCATGATGTGCCCTCTTTGTGCACAAGAGATCTTCAATAAGTTCCCCCACCATCTGCCATCCACCCAGGATGAGGTTTATCGGTAAGACTTTCATTCATTTCCGGCGGTTTTCAAAATCCTCTGTCCTCCCTTTACTATTCCCTTCCTTCCTTCCTCATCGTTTTCATATTTTCCACCAGCTGCAACGGAGATATAGTTCCCACTTTCTGCTTTCGGTGGTCGGATTGATCATTTAACGACAGTTTTGTAATCTGCTGTTGACAAATGATGGATGATTTTAGCTGAATAACCTAAGCTTTTGTAAAAAAAAGCCATTAATGTATTTTAGCATTCAGGGGGGGTAAAATTAGGACTTGTTAATACCTTTGTAAAAGAAAGTAGGCATCCTTCTCCTATGGTCAAACGTGGGGGAGGAATCTTCAGAGAGATGGAAGAGAAGAGATGAGATTTTCCGAGATGAATTCAGTACGAGAGATGATGATAGATGACGAAACTAGCATTGGACCCTATCGGAGATGACTGAGATGAAGCGGGGTGATGGGTAATCATCCTGATATTTTCCCCTATAAGATTTTGCCTGCCTTCCATAGTCAACAGATGAAAATTGCTTTGGAAGATGAATATGAAAAGAATAATACTCACACTGGTCTTCTTTTTAGGTCTGTGGGGGACACTCTTGGCACATGAGGGTCAAGAGATGAAAGAACGCCGACAGCCACAGTACACCTGTGTCGACATCCATAAATATGAACATACCATGTGGCTGACCTGCCAGCTTTTTGAGGGCGATCAGCGCATTGACGACTTCGAGATTGCCGTGTTCGACCAGAACGGGGAATGTCGCGGACAATCCTTGTCGGGTGAAGAGAAGAACTTTCCTAGTATCGCCTATGTCACGATTCATGGTGTTTGGCTTTGGGCGCTAGCTTGGAAGGGGCTATCCAGGAATTGGCTCTCTGGAACCATGCTCGTGAAGTGAACTATTCACTCTCTGAACGTGAATTGGGTAAGAGTCCTGTGACTCCGGGTTTGATCGGCTACTGGAAGATGAACGAAGGTCACGGTAGTGTATTGATGGATGCTGCTGAGGCTCGTCACATGGTGATGTTGAAGTAATCACTATTCGATAATCTCTATATGAGGGGGCTGGACGTTTGTCCAGCCCTTTTTGTGTTTGAAATTGAAGTAGCAGAGCTGCGGACGGGAGTCTGAAGACGACAGGAGTTTGACAACGACAGAAGCCTAAAGGCGACGGGGCTGCGCGACCACTGGTTAAGGTCTGTTTCACGCAGACTTTTGGGGAATAAGCAGACTTTTAGGGAACTCGTGCTGGTGCTTTGGAGAATTACCGGAATGATGTTTTTATGCGATTCCATGCATAAAAAGAATTACTGGAATTTTGCCTTCGGCAAGGGCTGCGCGGGAATTTCTCCATGATGGGTTCTCATTTGCCGTAGTGGTCGGGAGAACCCGACCAGCAGGCCGCATGGGTACGCGACCGGATGGGTTATTCGCCGGATGGACTTTTGGCCGGATGGGTAGGGACGCGATACATCGCGTCAGCCAACCGGATGGCACCGCTTTCGAGCGGAGCAAGAAAGAAAAGGATTATCTATGACATAAACAGGTGTATTTTCTTGGTGTCCCCTTCCTTCCCGCTCACGCGTGGAAGTCGACCCTGCGGTTGGCTGACGCGATGTATCAAGATAATTAGGAATTAGAAGAGAGAAGAGAGAAGTTAACCATCCGGCCCAATTTTCCAATGAAGGCCATCCGGCAACATGCCCATCATCCATGCGGCCAAATTTTCAAATGAGAACCACCCGAACGTATTTCCATCATCCATGCGGCCAAAATTCGTTGGAAGATTCCGCCGGATGGACAATTTTCCGGATGGACATTTCGCCGGATGGACAATTTGCCGGATGGACTTTTGGCCGGATGGGTAGGGACGCGATACATCGCGTCAGCCAACCGGATGGCACCGCTTTCGAGCGGAGCAAGAAAGAAAAGGATTATCTATGACATAAACAGGTGTATTTTCTTGGTGTCCCCTTCCTTCCCGCTCACGCGTGGAAGTCGACCCTGCGGTTGGCTGACGCGATGTATCGCGTCCCTACGGCAAACCCATCTCTCATCTCTAATTAAAATAATTCCTAATCAAAACCCAATCTCTCTTTCCTCTCTTCTAATCTCTAATTAAAATAATTTCTAATCAAAACCCAATCTCTCTTTCCTCTCTTCTAATCTCTAATTAAAATAATTCCTAATCAAAACCCAATCTCTCTTTCCTCTCTTCTA
>SAMEA104404097__coassemble_2151_pt1 | contig 14289 bp, 1 predicted proteins | sample SAMEA104404097__metabat2_low_PE_059 | metagenome-assembled genome bin SAMEA104404097 (sample SAMEA104404097) | Balaenoptera acutorostrata | reverse complement strand
CGCCCCGTCAATGGGAATCATTTGCCGTAGTGAACGGGTTCTCCCGTTCAGCACCCGCGATCATTTGCCTTATTCCCTTCCGGTTCGTTGCTGAACGGCAGAAGCCGTTCACTACAGCCGCCCCGTCAATGGGAATCATTTGCCGTAGTGAACGGGTTCTCCCGTTCAGCACCTGCGTTCATTTGCCTTATCCCTTCCGGTTCGTTGCTGAACGGCAGAAGCCGTTCACTACAGCCGCCATCGTCAATGGGAATCATTTGCCGTAGTGAACGGGTTCTCCCGTTCAGCACCTGCCTTCATTTGCCTTATTCCCTTCCGGTTCGTTGTCAGTATCAGCTTGATGTCCTATCCTCGTTTGTTACGCACTTCTCCGAATGGGATGGACGCGAAAGGTAAAATCTATGTTACTGCTAGATAAATCTACGTTACTGCTAGATAAATCTATGTTACTGCTAGATAAATCTACGTTACTGCGAGATTTGACGAAGTTACAGGTTGTTCAAAATTTGCATGCAAAAATATCTGTAGTCGCGCCAGCCAGGGGCTTTAGACCATATCAATCGACGCCTGTTATATTCATCGGACGTTTATTTACAAATAAAGATATACTTCGGGGAAGTTGTACCTGAGAAGTTCAATGAATTGGTAGTGAGTGGATCAATTAGAATTTATTTTTTGGGGGAGACATTATAATTAGGGATGAGTAGTTTGGAGAGAGGATAGATTTTTGACCGTAATGAAATTGTCCATATCTATTGTATGAGCTAGCCTAACAGTAGGCTAATGCTGATGGTTGTGGGCTTCTTTCAAATTGACTAACTTGGCAGCATTCCTCATTGGCTGCATGACCTTACCAACCGTAAAGATTCAAATATCATCGGAACATCTAACAGAACACCCTACTTGTTATTTAAAATTCTGTATCTTTCTATGATTCTGTTTCTTTAAGGAATAGAGTTGTTTGTTTTTATAATATCAGCAATTTTGCATATTAAAAAGGATTTATATTCAATTTTTACAGTTGAATGACTGATCTAATAAATAAAAAGTGTTATTTTTGTATATGCAGAGTTGTAGTAGATTCCTTTTACCTATGGGGAAGGAAAGTCTATGAAAAAGATTCATTTCAGCATGTTATAGGTATTGAAGACTTATATACATTGATTTGAAGAGAAACACACGGAACTTGGAGTTTTATTTAGAGAGTTTATGATTGAGTTGAGCTATAGTCTAGTTGGCTGGTAAGCTGATTATCACGAAGCTCAATAGGAATTCAGAACAATATGTAGAACTGTAATCTTTTGTGTTTGAGCAAGTCTGTCCTATATTGAATAGGGATGACTTGAAGGATGAATTATGAAAACTTATCACGTCTGGAGATTTTAGGGTTGTTCATTTCAGCAACTTAATAGGTAACAATTATGAAAGAGCGTTTATCAGTATATTTGATTAGTTGGAGAAAAATCTGTACTTTTTGTATTCTGTTTTCTTTTATTTGTGTTCATATCAATGCACAGAGTCAATCTCATGAAGATAAATTGATTCGATATGTGGCAACAGAACAGTATGGCGGGGCCTATGAGAATGACGGCTTGTCGTGGGATTCTCCAAAGAACAAGGTGCAGTTGGCCATCAATGATTTGCACAAATACATGAAGGATGAGGGCATCACAACAGGAGGAAAGGTTTTTGTCAAGGAAGGAATTTATTTGCCAACAGAGTCGACGGACCAGAATAGTGTGAACGTTCTGAATACCTCTTTTTTGATTTACGAGGGAATCACGATTTATGGTGGTTTTCCAAATAAACTTAATGGGTTTTCAAATGAAGATACCGATCGTCCAAAAGTAAAGGTGACGAAAGATAAATACCATTATGAATGGGAGTATGAGTGTAAGACCATTCTGACAGGATCGCATGCGGGGGGTATTGACTATAAATGGAATGAAACCACCCAGCAATACGATGTCGTCTATTCGGGTAATTCCTATCATGTGGTTTGGTTTGCCACAAACGGCTTCAAGGAGAAGCAGGTGGATCACGGAAAACGTACGATTTATCGTGCGGATTCTTTGCATTATGAGGCCGGTGTGGATGGATGTGTGATCGAGGGAGGAAATGCTTCTTATAAAGATATGTTGAAGCATTATCATGCAGCCTATGGAGGCGGTGCTTATATGGTGAAAAACAGTTTCCTACGCAACTGTGAATTGACATTCAACTCGGCAACCCGTCGAGGCGGGGCTGTCTTTATGGATGGTGGCGGAAAGATTGAGGACTGCTACATCCACCGTAACCAATGCCCTGGCTTGGGGGGTGTGGAAGGTTATGGCGGAGGTGTGGCCATTGACCTGGCGGGGTCTGTCACTCATTCGGCGATTGTCAACAATTTTGCCCGTATCGGAGGTGGACTGGCTTTGAATTATGATGACGACGACGTAGTTAGCAAGGATATGTTGCTTCCTGCTGCCATGTCTTCATTGATTGCCAATAATACTGCATCGCAGGAGGCAGGTGGCCTTTTCTTCAATCGAGGAGGAAGTGTGAACCATCTGACGGTGGTCAGAAACCGTTGTAATGGTACAGATGTCACCATCAAAGGGGTGAGATACGGTAGAAGTGCGGGTGCTTATGTCTTGGAATGTGGTAACATTTATAATTCAGTGTTTTGGGGTGGACAAGTGGATAACAACAGAAACGTCCAAATGGCACAACATAGTAGTTCCACAAATAACAACAAGATCCGTATCAATTATTCTGCCATTGAAAATCATGATGTTACCGAGTGGACGGGTGTAGTAAAGGTGAATGTCCTAGGTATAGAATCGGAGAATATATCTGCTCAAGGAACTAGTGACCTTTATCCAAACTTTAAAAAGGTCAGTCCTAAGGCTGGAATTCTGGTGGAAGGAACGGATATAAAAGAAGGGAAAAACAGTTGTAATGTACGTGAGTATTTCTCACAGGGTGTGGACTGGCAACCTTTGAGTACTTCTGCCTTGCGCGATAAAAGTGTGCAGGTCATGGATTTACATGATCAAAAAGAGCGAGAGTACTTCGATCATATCAACAATAAGTATCCTTTGAACAAACGCCAATTGGATAAGGAGGATTTTTTTACGTTTGATCCTCGTGACGTGGTGGGTGCCTATTATGCTGAGACTGTGGTGGTAAGTGCATTGGGTGAGGGGGTAGACAATGATAAAAAGCTTACTGTTTTTGTAGATCCTAAACAGGCGACGCTGACAAAAGATGAGCATGGACTTGTTGGAAATAGTTGGACAAATCCTTTGAATAGTCTGAACATGGCATTGGACTATTTCCGTAGCAGAACGCACAAGACTGGAGATGTTTGGAAGGTGGTTGTAAAAGAGGGAACGTTGACCACGGTGGGAAAGTATTATAACCGCCACATGCGTTCTTCCTATATCGACATGGCGAGCCATGTGACCGTAGAAGGGGGATATTCTAAAAAACTGAAAGGGGTAGATCTGACGTCAATTCCTCGTAATGCCTTGAAATATAGAACGGTCGTCAGCGGTAATATCACAGAGGATGCTTATGAGAATAATGTGTGCCACATCGTTACGTTCTATAATGTGATTGATGCGGTAATGGATGGCTTTCATTTAGATCAGGCTAATGCGGTGTCTACGAATTTGTTTGACACAGACCCTGATTTCAAAGGAAGGGTACAGTTCCAGCATGGTGGTGGTGTGATCTGTTGGAATACTTTGCTGAAGGATGGACAGAGCACACCATTGCGTGATATGAAAGGAAATGCGCTCCGTAACTGCGTGATTTCCAATTGCTCCGCATATCTAGGAAGTGCAGTCTATTTACATGCCGAAAAGGGGACTTCTGTGCATCTCAAGATGGAGAATTGCATTGTGCACAATAATACTTCAGTGCAACAGAAGGGAACTGATCAGAAACAGGCTACAATTTATGTTGGTGTGGATACTTATGCCAAGCAAAATAATACATCATCCCAACCGGGTGAAGCCATATTGGAGATGAATCATTGCGATATTATCAAAAATGTGGGACACCCGATTGTGACAGAAGTCAATGGTAATTCCCATGTGGCCTCTGTGAAACTTCAGAACAGTATGGTCTGGGCGAATGCTTCAGTTGCCTATACCTCTTCCCTAGAACTGGCAGATCCTAAAAATGCAGAAAGCATTCTGAAAATAGGGCAAAATCCAGTGAATTTCCAAACTGGATGTACCAACTGTGTCTTCGATCAGGGAACGATAATTCCTTCCACTATAGAAAACTCCGTGGCTACGCTGACTTATAAGAAAGGGACCAAGGATGTAGTGGATACTGAATATCCAGACTTCCTCAATCCAACGGTTCCTGTTGGTGTGGGAGAATATGGTGACGTGACGATCTTTGGTGGTGTACCAGATTTTACACCGAAGAGCATGAATCCGGTGGTAAACCGGGCTGCTAAAGGGGCTTCTTCTTCTTTGGCAACCGACATGGTGGGCAATCCACGTACAGCCGGCGGTTTGCCGGATGTCGGTGCTTTGGAAAATATGTTGTTGCCGGAAGGGGGAAATATATATTATGTGCGCCCTGCAGATAAAGGAGGTGATGATACAAATGACGGCTTGTCGTGGGGGAGTCCCTTCGCGAGTTTGAGTCATGCTTTGACAATGGCTAATTCGGGCAACCAAATATGGGTGGCTAAGGGAACCTATATCCCAACGAAGGTGGAAGAGTATGGTTCTGACCTTGTAAATACCGATGAAAATGGTTATCTGATTTATGAAAATGAGATGAAAAATCGACTGTATGTAAAGGAGAATACTAATCCTAAAGAGTTCTATACAAGAGGAAGTAAAAAGGAAATGATTAAATATACTGGCGATACTACAGGTTTGTCCAATGTCAAGAATAATAAGGGTGAAAATCAGACAGAAAAAATTAAAGGTACTCTATATTACCTCTTTACTGATGGTGAAACCATTTTTTATAATACTGATCCGAATGGAAACAATAAGTATTATGAGAAGAATTTCAAATATACGAAATATGAAGATGCTACGGCGGGTTATAAAGAGCTGCGGGTGATAAGTAAAACTGCCTATATGATGAAGGAAGGTGTTAACGTCTATGGTGGATTCCCTAATGTGGGTAATCCTTCTATGCGTGAACGTAAGCCGAAGGAGTTTGTGACGAAGTTGCAAGTGTGTACTACAGACTATACTGCTATTTCGAATAAACAAATTGCTGAAGCTGATTATCATAAATCAACCATCCAGAAGTCGGAGGGGCGTGTATTGACGCAACGTCACGACTTTCAGGTGGAGACAGTATGGGACGGATTCACACTGTGCAATGGTTTCTTGCATTCTGCTTATCGTCAGAATCTGAGTGGACGTATTAACAACATTAGAAACGATATAGCTGCTGCAGCAGAAATGGGCGGCGCCGGAGCATATTTGAAGAAAAACGGGGTATTGGAAAATTGCGAGATTACGCACAATATGATTTTTGTGGATCCCGGACAAAAAGGCAAGAATCTGACGCTATACGAAAAAACCGGTAGTGGTGGTTTCCATGTGATTGGTGCGGGGGTTTGTAACAGTGGTGGAACATTGAAAAACTGCCGTATCTCCAATAATGCCATGAAGCATCGATTGTTCTACTATAATAAGAAGAACTACTTACCTTCTTGGATGTATGGAGGTGGCTTGTTTCAATCAGAAGGTACTGTCTACAATACGATTATTAGCGACAATCTCTGTGAAGTCATCAACCCTGATGATAGCATTGACTATATTGCCCGAGAAAAGGGTAATCAGTCGATTGCCGGTGCGGGTTTACTACTCATTACTGGAAACTTCTATAACAATACCATCTCAGGTAATCGGGGTGTTTTGAAGAGTGTAAAATATGGTACTAATAAATTCAAAACCCATATTCTGATTCCGGGTGTATATGTATTCAATGATGTCACCATGTATAATTGTATTGTGGCAGAAAATACCAATGACACTCCATCGGAAAATAAGCGTATTGATGCAAAATCGATTTACGGGTATCCTATCTTGGCTTTGGAGGATAATAATAACATTACCCCAGCTCCTGGTTCTATCCATGTGAAAAACAGTGTGGTTCAGATGCCTGTGGGTAATCTGACGAATGCGGCAGGTGATCCACAAAATCCAAATTTGATAGATCCTAACATCTCGGGAAATAATGCTGACAATGATGCGAATATCTTCCCGACATCAAGAGACTTAATTGGCTTCTTAAAAGAAGGGGATTACCATTTGGCTGGAAAGTCCCCTTGTATCAATACGGGTACTATTGAAATTAAGGGAGTGACCATTCCTAAAGTCGATGCGGACTATACCCCCCGTATCAAGGACTGTAGTATTGATATCGGTGCTTTTGAATATAATGGTGCCTATGATATCACTCCGAATATCAATGAAAAAGATAAACAGTTTATTTTCTATGTTAGCCAGAATGGTGCCGGTGTGAACTCTGGTGCTTCTATTGCTAACGCTGCCTGTGGCACCAAACTGCAGCTGGTGCTCGATGCGGCTGGTCGCTTGCGTTATAAGTTGATGACGACTCCGGAGAAGGATCTTCCCGCGTCACTGCAGGGAAAGTCTGGTTATGAGATTGTGGTGCGGTTGGCGGGTAATACCAAGGACCAACAGGGCAATCTGACTACTTATGCCTATCAGCCGCAGCGTTCTACCGATGGTTTGAACTTGGACAATGAGAATCCGCGTTCTTGGTCGTTGATGGTACCGAACGGTGTGACTTTGCAGGGAGGATGGACCACGGATTTTGAAAATTCGACGACGGAACCCTATCCGAATGTCACCGGACATCCAACTTATATCACCGGACAATATGATACTGAAGATCAGGTGGTAAATGTTTATCATGCCGTTACCTTTACTCAGAATGTTTATGATGAGGAACAGGGTCTCCTCAAGGATGAACAGGGTACAGAAATTGGGAAAAACGCCTTGTCTGATGAGCATGCGCTTGCTGGAAAATCAAAGATTCCAAGAGCTGTACTTTGCGGCTTGTTTATAGAAAATGGTATGGCTGACGGTGAATTACCCGAAGACAATTATGGTGGAGCCGCTGTGGTGACGGGTTATGCTCATGTGCGCAATTGTATTCTTCAGAATAATTTTGCGTATGAAGGTGGTGGTGCCTTGTCGCTTGCTCCGAAGGCTTTGGTGAGCGGCTCTTTGTTCAAGGCAAACGAGTCGAAGCTGGGTGGTGCCATTTATGTGGAAAGTGTCCATGGACTAGGCAGGGATGGCGAAACACCTCCAATTGAAGAGGTCGAAGAAAACTCAACCACCCGTGCCCGTATATATACTTCGACCGTGGTGGACAATAAGGCCACCAAATCTGGTGGGGGACTTTACTTCACGGACAATCTCCGTGTGAATTCCTGTGTATTCTGGAATAACCATAGTAGTTCTCAGGCCGATGTGGCAGGTGTCTATGAGAAAAACAAAGCCGACGAGGAGTTTAAGGAGGAGGCTTATCCTTTTGCTTACAGTGCGGTGGAAAGTCTGCGTCTGCCTGGTTTGAACAACCGTAGTGTATCGGCGAACAACGACTTAGGCGTACGATTTGATCTGCTGTCCGACAAATCCATAGCACCTTATTATGGCTTGACGGACTATTCCATCCTGCTGCGTACGGGTATGCCGATTGCTCAATACCAGAAATTGGTGAAGGAGAAAGGATTGGCCCCTAGAGATTTTGAGAGAACAGCCCGTTATTTGGATGGACTGAATTTTAAAGACAGAAATGATGATCTTGAAATCGAGGAGAATAAATACATTGATGTCGGTGCGCGTTCATTGGGTAAACGTACCATCTTTATTCCACAGCCGAATCATGTGTTGAGAAGAATCTATGTGTCCCACCCGGATAAGGTGGATATAGAGGCTGTACATAAAGTGCAGGCCTTCAGAACTGAATTCAATAAGCAAAAGCCAACAGAGCCTATGCCACTGAATGCAGAATTGGGTGGTTCCTTCTCTTACCCGATGCAGAGTCTGGACGATGCTTTACACTATATCATTACAGCACGTAAGGATGCCAATATTGAATATAAGGATAAGTCTTTCTTTGAGGTGTTTGTTTCAGGAGGTTCTTTCTATCCAGAATCTTCTCCGTTGAGTGACAGTGACAATACCATGACGACAGCAGCTGGAGATACGGGAGCGGAAGAGAATTTCTCCCGTTCGAATACTTTCTTGGTACCGGAGGGCGTTGCCATCATGGGGGGAGTGAATCCGAGAGGTACGGGACTTGATGGGACTCCGAATCTCGGTTTATGTCAAGATTCTACAGGAACGGGAACCAGTTTGAGCATTGGTAATGAAAAATATGTGGACTTGAAGCCTAAGTCTACAGCGAAAATCTTGAGAGACCGTGAGTGGTTCGACTTGAATTCCAATGATATCTATGAACCTTGGGAAATGAAGGAACAGACGATTTTCTCGGGTAAGAATATTAATAAGGAAGGAGTCAGTGAGGTCTACCATGTGGTGATGGTATCGACCGATCCGAATTATGTGGGATATATGGGACAGGGCAAGAACTTGAAGTCCGACGGTTCTGCAATTAAGCCGGGTGTGGTCCGCTTCGACGGTATCCAGATATCCGATGGTAAGGCTTGGCACGATCCTGAAGAGAAAGTGATCGATAGTCCTCTTTATCTCATGGACTATGTGGGCGGTGGTATCTATGCCAGTGGTGTGGAAAGTATGTCCCAAAATGAGAATGGTGCCTTGGATGTGAAATTCCGACCGATTCATGTGAAATTATCGCATTGTCGATTTATTGGAAATCGTGCTGGATGGGGAGGCGCTTTGATGGTTAACCTCCCTTGTGAAATAGCCTCTTGTTCATTTGAACGCAATGAGGTGGACGCTCGTATAGATCCGCTTGTTGAGAAATATGCCAAAGGTGCTGATGTGAAGGGAATGGGGTCTGCCGTGTTTACCTCCAACATGACCTTAATCACGAATAGTCTTTTTGCCAATAATGAGGCAAGATCGAATGGGTTGACTTCTGGGGAGAAAACGACTGGCGTGAATAGTCTGCCGAAGGTATATGGTGCAGGTACATTGGCTGTATTTGCCATTAATACGAGTCTGACCGATATGAATGTTCATGGTAAGGTGTCAATGTTGAATTGTAATATTGTCAATAATAAGGCACAACGCTATCCGGCAGTCTTTGCTTACCGTCCTAACAGCGCTGCGGATAATGGGACTTCTGTGGTGCCTGGAGTCAGTGGCAAGAACAATAACGCCTTGATGAATTGTATTTTCTGGGGTAATGAGGCTGAAGAAGCCAAGTATAACTATGTGATTAATTTCGATAACGAGGATAATTTGGCGGATGCCTACGAAACTTTGTGGTTCTGTGCTTATCAGAAAGGACGAGGAAGAGCTCCTTTGGAAACCAAAGAGGATTTCCGTGGTAAACAAGTTGAATATACTACTTATCTACCTGATTTTTTCAAAGATCCTGTGACAGGACAGGTCTGCAATAACAATCTCTACTTGAGTGATGACAACTTTGCTCTTGACGGACCGAACTTTACGAATCCTTCCTTGGGGGCAGGTGCAGATTATTTCTTGCCAACCGCAAACTGGCAGCCTTATCGTCAGAATCGTCTGACGGATAATGGATGGACTTATTTGAAGCAGACCATAACTCAGACTCAAACAGATCCGATAGAATATACTTGTTCTTTTGATCTGCATCCTGAAAATTCTGCTCCAGGCGAGGAGTTTCCGTATAAGAAAGGGGACTATATAGGAGGTGGTGCCTATTATACTTTCTACTATCAGATTCATGGTGGACCGTATGCAAGTATTGGGGTGCCTATGGGAGTGGAGACTTATATGAAAAATAAGAAAGGCGAGGATATGCTGCGTATCTCTTATGATCCGAACCCGAGTCACGACCAGTCTTATATCGATATTGGTCTGTATGAATATCAGCATGTGAGATTGGAAATGAGTTCTTCGGACGAGGAAGATATCCTGTGGGTGAGCGAGCATGAAAAGAATGAGGCGAACGGAAAGAGTTGGAAGAGTCCAACCAGCAACCTGCAACGTGCGATAGAGACCTTGCTGGCTTCTAGAAATGGCCATCATAAGACGATCCGTTTGATGGAAGGTACTTATACGCCGACTTATGTCCTGGATGGAAACCTGGGATACCGAATTGATACTGAAAGTCTGGATAACGCTGCCGTTGGTGTAGGTCCACAGGAAGAACAGAAGGTGAGGAGTTTCCGTATTCTTGGTGGCTGGGATAATGAACTGGAGGGAGACAGAAATGTAGAACGCTGTCCTTCTAAAATCGTAATGACGAAGAATAAAAGTTCTGATGCTCAGAGCATGAAGTATCTCCTGGATATTGCTAATGTTCAGCAGCGTATCGGGGTTGGAGGAACTGTAGGTAAGGCGGAGACTGACGGAACGGTGATACCGGTACTGTTGGATGGCCTTATTTTTGTCAATCCTTATGGAGATAAGGAGAATGGAGGAGCTTCCGTACATTACCAGGAACAGAAATATACGGTTACAGATACAGGAGGAACTCTGACGCAGGAGTATTGTAAACCTCCTGTTGACGGAGATAAACCTAAACTGAGCGTCACTCGCTGTGTTTTCAGACAGAACAGTAATGAATCTCAGAGCATTACCGCTAATTCTTCTGCAGTCAGGGTTGGAAAGGGAGGTGGAAGAGCGCTCTTCTTTAATTCCTTGTTCCATAGTAACAGTGGAGCTGCCCTTATTTCGGAGGATCCAACACATATCGTGAACTGTACATTTGCTTTGAATGGTGGAAATGTGAAGCTACTGGATGATAAGCTGCCAGATGGTAAGGTGGCCTCAAAGGTTTATGGTTCTGTGTTCTGGCAGAATAATGTCAATCAGGCACTCTATCAGCAGGCACCTGAACTGGAATTGAAGGGCGGTGACATACCTGAGGAGACTTTGTCCTTGTTCAATCACAATGCTTATACTAAGGTGGGTATGAAACTAGGATTATATGTCACACATAAAGATAAGGAGGATTGGACAAATTGTATATTAAGTTCAAATAACTCAGATATTATATACGGGCCAAACTTTGTGAATCCTTTGCCTTTGGTAACGAAAGCTGATTTTGAACAGCGTAGTTTCAAGCTGGGACCAAGTACAACATTGTTGAATCAATGTGATGGTGAAGATTGGCGTTTTATTGATTTGTCGTTGCCGAATGTTAAGCTGGCAACAGACTTGGCTGGAAAGGCGCGTTTGCAGGCACTTCGTGTAGATGTCGGTGCCTATGAATACCAGTTGCCTTTGCAACGTATTGTTTATGTGGATTTGGCGAAGGTGGTTGCGTCTGGTAGTGGAGATAGCTGGGATCAAGCTTATAGACAGCAGGATTTGCAAATGGCCATCGATATGGCTGCTGTTTATGCTGCAGAGAAGAAAGGGGATGAATCGCAAGCTTATGTTTACGTGAAGTCTCCATCTGTTCCAACGCAACTGCAGCAAACTCTGATATTGAGAGAAGGGGTTTCTGTTTATGGTGGTATTGCCTTTAATTATACCCCGATGGTAGAGAAAACCTATTATGAGGGAGGATATCGGTATGATAACCAAAAAGTGCTTGACTTTGAAGAACGGATACTTAGAGAACGTCCAGGTGTGGCAAGTACGTTGTCTTCGAAATCTACGATAGCAGGAGTGGCCACCAATGGTAAATATGAACGTACCACGGTGATTGATGGTTTTGAAATTGTACCGGTAGAGGGACGTGAATCTGACAGGGCCATTTGGCTGAAGTCGGAGGAAAATGGACTGAATATGGGTGATTTCGCACCGATTATTGTGAGAAATTGTATCTTGCACGGTTTCCATGCGGCTGACCTGCCGATTATAGAGGTGCAGAATGGTGTACTCTATAATTGCCTGGTGCGTGACAATACGTCTGAAGAGAACCGTTATCTGGTGAATATTACCAATAATGGTTGGGCTGTGAACAATACCTTTGTCTCTGATATGGGCAAAAATATCATTCCGGATGAGAATGCCATGAAGACTTGGCGGTTCAATATCTTAGGTAAGAGCGATATGCCTACTTTCGCCCCTTATTTCCGTGCTGTGGAAGGAGTGCCTGTACACAAGACTAAAAATAGAAATCTTTGGTATCAGTTGGCTGAGCAATCTCAGGATATAGATAAGAGTCAAGTGATTGATTTGACGGGTGATAATTCGTTGCCGGCTTATCTTAAAGGTCCTCAGTATGGATTGATTGACATGAACAAAGATTTGGATTTATTGGGCAACCCTAGACGATTGGGTGAATATGTGGATTATGGTTGCTTCGAGACCTGGAGTGCGAAGAAGAGCAGCCTGGTGGTGAATACGGCGGTTAGTCTTTATGGTGGTTGCCATTTTCCACATCCGGGAAGTGTGGTGTATACGGGTTCGAATGCGATCGAGGTAGATCGTCAGAATTTTGATATGGTCAAGGTCCCGGTGATCCGTCCTGGGTATTTCTTATTGCAGAAGGGTGGCGGATGGTATGGACATGGTGCTGCCCAATTGGATTTATTATATGCGGCTGTGGAATGTGATTTGGAGGATCATAATTTACTTTCTTTGCCTTTTGATTATGACTATAGTAAGAACAGTTGTCATTTGGTGAATTATGTGAACCAGAATGAGAACCAGATTCTGCAGTTGACGCCTATCACTCCTGTAGAGGTGGCTTCTTATAATCGTCTTAAACGTGCAGAGTCGCATTATCTCTTTGCTGCTGATAAATCCGGCTGTTGGAAAGACGTCACTCAGAAGATACCAGCTAATGTCGGAGTCTATTATCATATGAATTCCAACGACGGCGGAGCGACTTATAGATTCACCGTTTGGAATGAAGATGGAAATGCTTCTCCTATTTATAGAGAGGGAACTGCAGCCAAAGAAGTGCTCCTGTATCAGGCGAATACTACGGAGCTGGATTCTGAGGGTAAGCCTAATTTCACAGCACTGGAGAATATGGGTTGGAACCTGGTGGGACAACCTTATATGGTCAGCCGGTATGCTACTAGCCAGGCAGAGGGTCGCGCGGGTATGGATGTGCCTCATGTCATCTATCAGCTGAGAAATACGGGGGACTATGAACCACGGCAGTCTTGGGAATCATCCACAGCTGTTTCGGTTGGTGAAGCTTTCTTTACTCAGACGGCTGTTGTGAAAAACGACACTGAGAATTTGACCTTTGACTTCCCGAACTCGGCACAGAATGCTGGTCGGGAAAAGGAGAACCGGGTGGTCTTACGCAGTGCTGCCGGGGAAGATGATATAGTGGTCAATCCTTCAGCGGAGTGTACGGATATGAGTTATCATCTGGGAGCCGATGGCTTGATGTGGATGTCGGAGAATAAAAAATTGCCGCAGTTGTATCTGGCGAATGAACAGGGCACTCGTTTCTCCTGGATGGCCAACGCTCCTGTGGAAAAGGATATCAAACTTGGTGTCCGTGCTCAGAAGGTGGGACTGCATACTTTCGCTTTGCCGGTACGCGATGACTTTGCGGAGTTTGACCATGTGTGGTTGACCGACCGGGAAAAGAGGGTCGTTACGGACCTGAAGTCGGAGGAGTATACGGTGGCCTTGACACAGGCTTTGGATAGTCCGGAACGTTTCACTTTGAAATTCGGTGGTGCATCGCCTTTATTGGAAAAAGAATGTGGACAACAGACTTATGAGGTGTATGTCCGTGGTGGTATGCTGCATGTGCAAGGCCTGGAGGGCGGGGAGCAGATTGGCGTTTATGATGTCGTAGGGCGTCAGCTGCTTTCAGAGGTGACAACGAAAAATGATTTTAGTATTCCTTTGAAAACAGGGGTCTATATAGTCAAAGTAAACGGAAACGTTTACAAGGTGAGGTCTTCTCACTAAGATTGTTATGTTGTTCGTGGGGGCTGGAAGTGATTCCGGCCCTCTTTGGAATTGGAGGGGAGTTTAAGGGCATTAGGGGCATTAAGGGCATTAAGGGCATTAGGGCTGTTGAGGCTGTTGAGGCTGTTCGAGCTGCTAGGGGAAGGGGAATTCCTTAAACTGAATTTTTCTGCTTTATCCAGATGTTATTGAAAAAAATATATGTACCTTTGTTGCAAGTATTATTTAAAAGTATAAACCTATCTAAAAATATAGAAAATGTTAGACGTAAAGCAGTGCCTCGCTGATTGTGAGGAAAAAATGG
>SAMEA104404097__coassemble_2046_pt1 | contig 14812 bp, 10 predicted proteins | sample SAMEA104404097__metabat2_low_PE_059 | metagenome-assembled genome bin SAMEA104404097 (sample SAMEA104404097) | Balaenoptera acutorostrata | reverse complement strand
CGTGATGAGACAACCGTCTCACCGTGATGAGACAACCTTCTCACCGTGATGAGACTCCGACAAGGTTACTGCAAAATGGATTTAATCAAGAAACTAGGGAAGTGAGAGCCCCATATTTTTGTAAAATAGACTAACTTTGTACTCAATATTAAATACGTGGTAATGAAACAATATCTCCATCTTCTACAACACATCTTAGACGAAGGCGTACAGAAAGGCGACCGCACAGGTACGGGTACGCTCAGCGTTTTCGGCCATCAGATGCGTTTTGATTTGTCGGAAGGCTTTCCCCTCCTGACCACTAAGAAACTTCATTTGAAGTCAATCATTCATGAACTCCTTTGGTTCCTCAACGGGGATACCAATGTGAAATATCTACAGGAAAACGGGGTCCGCATCTGGAACGAATGGGCTGACGAAGAAGGCGACCTCGGACACATCTACGGTTACCAGTGGCGTTCCTGGCCCGACTATGACGGTGGGCATATCGACCAGATCAGCGAGGTGGTCCGTCAGATCAAAGAGGATCCCAACTCCCGCCGTATCATTGTATCCGCCTGGAATGTAGCCGACCTCGACAAGATGAATCTTCCCCCTTGTCACCTGCTCTTCCAGTTCTACGTAGCCAATGGAAAACTCTCACTTCAACTTTATCAGCGTTCAGCCGACACCTTCCTCGGTGTCCCCTTCAACATTGCCAGCTATGCCCTTCTCCTCATGATGATGGCTCAGGTCTGCGATTTGGAACCCGGTGAATTTATCCATACCACGGGTGACACCCATCTCTATCTCAATCATCTGGAGCAAGCCCGACTACAGCTGACCCGCACTCCTCGTCCATTGCCAAAGATGATCATCAATCCAAATGTCAAGAGTATCTTTGACTTCAAATACGAGGACTTTGAATTGGTAGACTACAATCCATATCCACATATTTCTGCAAAAGTGTCTATATAATTAGGAATTAGAGTAGAGAGAAGAGAGATTATGTTTTAATTAGGAATTAAATAATTACAAATTAGAAATTCCTCGATCCATAGCATCCATGCAAGAGAAGAATGAAATATATCAGCTGACATTAGATTTCTCAATACGTATTGTCAATCTCAATAAGTATTTATGCCAACAACATCATGAACAAATCATGTCAAAGCAACTACTACGCTGTGGCACCAGCATCGGAGCAAATGTCACAGAAGCTCTTGCAGCTTGCAGTAAACGTGATTTTCTAAATAAGATGTATATAGCATATAAAGAATCTTGTGAATCTTTATATTGGATAGAGCTCCTATTTAAGACTGATTATCTCTCAGAAAAATCATACACTTCCATAAGTACTGATTGTAAATCTATTCGCAATATCCTATCCAAAATAACCAAAACAACAAAAGAGAACCTTGAAAAAGGAAACAACCCGTCATCGGTCCTCTAATAACAAAATCTCTAATCAAAAAATAATCTCTCTTCCCTCTACTCTAATCTCTAATCAAAAAATTACTCTAATACCTAATCAAAATAATTCCTAATCAAAATAATCTCTAATCAAAACATAATTTCTCTTCTCTCTCCTCTAATCTCTAATCAAAATAATTCCTAATCAAAATAATCTCTAATCAAAACATAATTTCTCTTCCCTCTACTCTAATCTCTAATCAAAATAATCTCTAATCAAAATAATCTCTAATCAAAACATAATTTCTCTTCTCTCTCCTCTAATCTCTAATCATAATAATCTCTAATCATAATATAATTTCTCTTCCCTCTACTCTAATCTCTAATCAAAATAAAATGCTTTCTATAATTTGTGCTCTTGCCGAAAACAATGCTATCGGCTACAACAATGACTTATTATATCATCTTCGCGCTGACTTGCAGCGCTTCAAGGCATTGACAACCGGTCACACCATCATCATGGGACGCCGCACCTTTGAATCTCTCCCCAAAGGAGCTCTCCCCAACCGTCGTAATATTGTACTCACCCGTCAGGAAGGTGCCAACTATCCCGGTACGGAAGTATTCCCGTCTTTAAAAACAGCCCTCGCGGCTTGCCAACCAGAAGAGGAGGTATATATTATAGGTGGTGCCAGTGTCTATGCCGAAGCCTACCCCTTGGCCGACCGTCTCTGCCTCACTCATGTCCATGCCGTTCCAGAACAGGCGGACGTCTTCTTCCCTAAATTCAACAAGGAAGAATGGAACGTCACCTTCTCCGAAGACCATGAAGCTGACGAGAAAAACGAGCAGGCCTATACCTTTGTCAATTACGAAAGAAAATAAACTATTCAAATCATGTTAAAGAAATTTGCTTGGGCAGCCTTCGCTGTCGCCCTTGCTTCCTGCTCTAGTAAGCAAGAAGTGGAACTCACTTTTTTCGAGACCAGTGATGTACACGGTAGCTACTTCACTTACGATTTTATCAACCGTACTCCTGCACCTGGAGGAATGGCTCGTATCAGTAATTATGTTCGCCAACAGCGCGAGACGTTAGGCAAGGACCATGTCATCCTCGTGGACAACGGTGATATTTTGCAGGGACAACCCGCCGCCTACTATTACAACTTCATCGACACCGTATCTACCCACCTCTGTTCTTCCATTCTCAATTATATGGACTATGACGCAGCAGCAGTGGGCAACCACGATATCGAGACCGGACATGCGGTGTTCGACCGTTGGTCACAAGCCTGCGACTTCCCGGTACTTGGTGCCAACGCCATGGACGTGTATAAGAAAGCTCCTTATTGGCCACCCTACACCATCGTTGAACGCCAGGGACTCCGCATCGGTATCTTGGGTATGATTACTCCGGGAATTCCTACCTGGCTGCCGGAACAGTTATGGAGAGGCATGAGTTTTGAGGACCAGGTGACTATCGCCAAAGAGTGGATGCCAGTACTCAAGAACGATGAGAAGGCAGACGTCATTGTCGGAGTTTTCCATTCCGGTTTAGGCAATGTGGCCGATACCACTTTCAAGGCAGAGAATGCCGCTTGTCAGGTAGCTTACAACGTACCTGGCTTTGATGTGATTTTCTACGGTCACGACCATCGTAAGAACTGTCTCAAAGTAGCCAATCTGGAAGGTGACAGTGTACTTTTGGTGAATCCTGGTGCTTCGGCAGTCAATTTGGCAGCCGCCCACCTTCGTCTGGAAGTTGAAAAGAAGGGCGAAGAAAAACTGGTCAAGGTGACCCAGGCTAAAGGTGAGATCATCGACATGTCCGACGTCACTCCTGATCCCGACTTCACCCAGACATTTGCCCAGGAGGAAAAAGCGGTACGCGACTTCACCGAAAAAGTCATCGGTCATAGCAAGAATAATTTGGATACGCGCCCCGCGTTCTTCGGCTCTTCCGCTTTCGTGGATTTCATCCACAGCTTGCAGTTGAAGATCAGTGGTGCAGACATTTCCTTTGTCGCTCCCCTTTCTTTCGATGCTTCCATTCCTGAAGGTGATATCCGTGTCAGCGATATGTTCAATCTCTACAAATACGAGAATTTCCTCTACAAGATGAAAATGACGGGGCAGGAAATCAAGGATTACCTGGAATATTCCTATGCAGGCTGGACACAGCAGATGAATTCGGCAGATGACCATCTCTTGCTCTTCAGCGAGAAGAATATCAATTCAGCGGAAGCATGGCAACGTCTACAGGTATCCAGCTACAACTTTGACTCTGCTGCCGGATTAAGCTATACTGTTGACGTCACGAAACCTGCCGGAAAGAAGGTGACCATCAAGTCGATGGCCAACGGTCGTCCTTTCTCTTTGAAGAAGGTATATAGTGTAGCCGTCAATTCTTATCGTGGTAACGGTGGCGGTAAACTCATGACCGAAGGTGCCGGTATTCCGAAAGCAGAACTCTCTGACCGTATCGAGTGGAGCACCGACAAAGACCTCCGCTTCTATCTGATGAAGGAAATCGAACAGTTGCACGATATCAATCCACAGCCCCTGAACCAATGGAAGTTTGTTCCAGAGAAATGGGTAAAGGCCGCAGCCGTACGTGATGCTGAGATTCTTTTCAAATAAGCCCTAACCTAACGAAAGCGGACCCTAGAGTCCGCTTTCGTTGTTTTATTTTCAAAATAAGTCGCCTTTATCCCTTCTATTTCAAAAATAAATTATATATTTGCATCCGAATTCTGAAAGAATCCATTTTCAACCGTATTGGAGAGATGCTCGAGTGGTTGAAGAGGCACGCCTGGAAAGCGTGTATACCCCTAAAGGGTATCGGGGGTTCGAATCCCCCTCTCTCCGCTGAAGGACTTGCAAATTTTGCAAGTCCTTTTTTGTATCACCACTCAATATTGTTGGGGTGACTTAATAAAAAAGGATGACTAGGGTCTTCATTCAATGTTTTTTATCTAACTTTACTTTTCAAAACAAGTAACCCAGCCTTATGATAAAAATATTCTGCGTCAACACGCAAACGACCCAAGAATTTCCAGAAGGAACGACCCTGCAGGAGATGCTGCCGGCATTCGACTTCGAACAACCTTATCCTATTCTTTCGGCTAAGGTCAACTATGTCAGTCAAGGTTTAAAATACCGGGCTTTCAATAACCGACAAGTGGAATTTCTGGACTACCGCTCCTATCTGGGACGCAGTGCCTATAGCAATTCCCTCTGTTTCCTGCTCTTCAAAGCCCTTACGGACCTCTTTCCCAACAGTAAGGTGTTCATTCGCCGTCCTATTTCTAAGGGCTATTTCTGCTCCGTTGACAAGGGGAACGGTGAGTCGCTGAACGAAGAGGAATTGGAACAGGTGCGCCACCGGATGAAAGAAATCGTGGATGAGGACTTACCTTTCCGACGTCATGAAGTACCGCAGGCCGAAGCCATCGATCTCTTTACCCGTCTGGGATATGATGACAAAGTGAAACTGATTGAGACCGTCAACGACGTTTACGTAAAATATTACACACTTGGGAATACCGCAGACTATTATTACGATGTACTGCTCTCCAGTACCCGCTATCTCAAGGTATGGAGCCTGCAAAGCTACCGTGACGGACTGCTGCTCCGAGTTCCCGACCGTCATCACCCCGACCAGTTGGCGCCTTTCTTCGAACAACCCAAGACTTTCGAGGTCTTCGCTGAAAGTTTCAAATGGAACAAATTCATGGGACTGGAAAATGTAGGAGATGTCAATCTGGCCTGTGCCCGTGGAGAAGCGCCCGACTTAATCAAAGTGGCAGAGGCCTTACAGGAAAAGAAGATTGTACAGATTGCGGAAGAAATTGACCGGCGTGTCCATATGGAAAACCCGGTACGCATTGTCCTGATTACCGGTCCTAGCAGTAGCGGAAAATCTACCTTCTGCAAACGTCTCAGTATCCAGCTCAAGGCTTGTGGGCTTCACCCGATTTCGTTCTCTACCGACGACTATTTTGTAAACCGCCTGGATACCCCGAAATTACCGGACGGCTCTTACGACTTCGACAACTTTGAGACCGTAGACCACGAATATCTACAAAACGATATCATCAAACTGATGAACGGGGAAACCGTGGAAGTTCCCGAATATAATTTCACGACAGGTATCCGCGAGATGAACGGCAAACGTCTGAAACTCGAAGAAGGGATGGTGCTTCTCGTGGAAGGAATTCACGCGTTGAATCCTCGTTTGACCAACCGTCTGCCCGAGACGTCCAAGTTCAGGATCTTTATCAATACGATTACCAGTATCTCTCTCGACAACCATAATTGTATCCCGACTAGCGACAACCGTTTGCTCCGCCGTATCATGCGTGACTATAACAAGGGAGCCTTTACAGCCCGGGAGTCCATCGCCAACTGGCCCAATGTCCGTCGTGCGGAAGTGAAATGGATTTATGCTTTTCAGGAAAATGCTGACATGATGTTTAATTCCACCTATATTCTGGAATTCGCTGTATTGCGTGCGCACGCCGAACAAATTCTGATGACGGTTCCTAAAAACTGTCCGGAATACAGCGACGCGAACCGCTTACTGAAATTCCTCAATTATTTCACTCCGGTATCCGACAAGGATATTCCTTCTACCTCACTGATCCGAAGCTTTATCGGAGGAAGCAACTTATAAGAATTAGGAATTAGGAGGGAGGAGGGAGAAGTTATATTGCTAGTGAGAAATGAGTAATGAGGAATGAGGAGGGAGAAGTTATATTGCTAGTGAGGAATTAGGAATGAGAAGGGAGGAGTTATATTGCTAGTGAGAAATTAGGAATGAGGAGGGAGAAGTTATATTGCTAGTGAGAAATTAGGAATGAGAAGGGAGGAGTTATATTGCTAGTGAGGAATTAGGAATGAGGAGGGAGGAGTTAGGTTGCTAGTGAAGAGTGAGGAATTGGCTGAAGACCTTTATTTACAACCATGCAGATAACTGCTCTGATTACTTATAGATATAAAAAAAGCTACCTGTTGAGGTAGCTTTTTTTTATTTCACTTATCGGTAGAATTATTATTTCTCTTCCACCAGACAGAAGTCTAACTGACGCGCCAGTTCTTCCTTATTCAAATTCTGACCGATGAAAACGATTTTCTGCATACGATCACCGTACTTCTCGTCCCAATCTCGACGCAAACCGGGTTCTGCATCGAGAAGTTGTTCCAATTTGTCGGCTGGCATTGTGGCATACCAACGGCCAAACTTGGTCAGCTGTTTCTGAGAACCGGCCTGTTCGAAGATATAGGACATATCGTACTCGTCCTCAAAATAGCAGAGACCTTTCGCACGGATAATATTCTTCGGCCATGCCATCGTTGCGAAGAAATCAAACTTATTCATATCGAACGGACGGCGACGGAAATAGACATAGGTGCCAATGCCGTACTCCTCTGTTTCGCCATTCTCATTATGGTGATGATGATGTCCACAATGACAATGACCTTCTTCATGATGGTGGTGGCATTCGCATTCCTCATCGTCATGATGGTGGTGGCATTCGCATTCCTCATCGTCGTGATGGTGGTGGCATTCGCATTCCTCGTCGTCGTGATGGTGGTGGCATTCGCATTCCTCATCGTCGTGATGGTGATGATGTTCGTGGTCATGACGATGGATTTCCTCTTCGTCACTTTCCGCATGTTTACCAATTTCCTGAATCCAACCAGCAGAGGATGCCACATTCTGGAACTTGAAACAACCAGTATTCACCAAACGTTGCAAATCGACATCGGCATAGTCACATTCAATGATTTCCGCCTTGGGTTGCAAAGCATGAATAATATTCTTGATACGGGTTAAATCCTCTGGAGCTACTTCGGAAGCCTTGTTCAGCAATACCAGATTGCAGAATTCCACCTGCTGAATCAAAAGATTCTCGATATCGTCTTCTCCAACCTTTTCTGCATCCAAATCATCCGCACAATTGAATTCATCCTTCATTCGTAACGCGTCTACTACCGTAGTGACGCAATCCAGATAAAGGTGACCGTACTTGCGATAATTTTCTCCCAACTGCGGGAAGGTACAGATGGTCTGTGCAATAGGAGCTGGATCACAGACGCCACTCGCTTCAATTACAATATAGTCAAAACGTTGACTCTTGACCAAATCAAAAAGCTGTTCAATCAGATCGTTCTGTAGAGTACAGCAGATACAGCCATTCTGCAAGGATACCAGACTGTCATCCTTCTGGTTGACAACCCCACCATGCTGTATGAGATCAGCATCAATATTCACCTCACCGATATCATTAACGATGACCGCAAATTTGATACCCTGTTTATTGTTCAATATGTGATTGAGAAGTGTAGTCTTACCACTACCTAAATACCCAGTAATTAAAAGTACAGGAATGTCTTTTGTTTTCATAACGTATAAAAATCTAGTTTTGAAACTTTCTGATGCAAAATTGCACATATTATTTCACAAAAGCCCCATCCTACCGCCGAAAAACGAAGGTAAAGGGACCTAATCCAGACTTTAACTCGATTTTTTCGTACTAGATGAAAAAAACGATAATGAAATAGGTATTTATTTCCACAAAATAATAACTTTGCAACAGAACTTAGAAGAAAGTTTGGGGAGTATCAAAAATTCTTGGAAACAGTCTACTACCAAATTCATAGAGAGTATTTTAGAACAATGGAGAACAATGGAGAACAGTAGAGAGATTTAGCAGAACTTTTCCCCGAGAACAATACTTTTACCATATCATCGCAAATCAATAAAAAGAACGATGACGCGAACAATCCCCCAAAATTAGAGAGGATAGGATTTCTTTCATTGGGGACACTTATCACCGATTTTAATTATTAACCATCTAATACATTTAAATTATGAGCTACGACAACGGAAAATACGATTTCCTTAGAAATAAAGATGAGGAAGATTACCAGGAAGATTACGAAGATACCTCTGACGAAGATTACGAAGAAGACGAAAACTCGGACGAAGAAGAATACGAAGGTGACGAGGAGTACGAGGATGATGAGGACTCTGAAGAAGATGAAGAAGATGAAGAGTATGAAGATGAGGAGTACGAGGACGATGAGGATTCTGATGACGATGAAGAGTATGAAGATGAGGAGTACGAGGACGATGAGGATTCTGATGACGATGAAGAATATGAAGATGAGGAATACGAGGATGATGAGGATTCTGATGACGATGAAGAGTATGAAGATGAGGAATACGAGGATGATGAGGACTCTGAAGACGATGAGGAATACGAAGATGATGAGGAATACGAGGATGATGAGGACTCTGAAGAAGATGAAGAATATGACGATGAGGAATACGAAGAAGATGAAGAGTATGAAGATGAGGAATACGAAGACGATGAAGACTCTGATGACGAGGAGGAATACGAGGAGGATGAAGATGACGATGAGGAATACGAGGAGGATGAAGACTCTGGAGACGATGAAGAGTATGACGATGAGGAATATGAGGAGGATACTCCTTTCAGCACAGCCCACCTCACCCTCAACGATTACGCTGAAGCCGCTGCGGCTCTCGGCGTAGAAACAGCAGCGATATTAGCTGTCAAAGAAGTGGAACTTGGTAATAAACCTGCTTTTGTCCAGCCTGGTCAGCCTAGAATTCTTTTCGAAGGACACATTTTTTGGCGTCAGCTAAAGAAACGAGGTATCAATCCTGAACAATATGTACGTGGTAACGAGGATGTTCTTTATCCCAAATGGACCCGCTCGCATTATACCAACAGTGGACAAGGGGAATACGCACGTCTACAGAAAGCCATGGCGATTGACGAAAAGGCCGCTCTGGCATCAGCAAGCTGGGGAATGTTCCAGATCATGGGATTCAACTATAAAGTCTGCGGTTGCCGGAACATCAATGAGTTTGTCGAGGTTATGAGTCAAAGCGAAGCTGCCCAACTTCAGTTATTCATGAACTTCTTACAGGCCAACGGACAAGATGATTTCCTCCGGAACCACGATTGGGCCGGATTTGCAAGAAGTTATAACGGACCTGGATACGCACAAAACCGTTACGACGTAAAACTCCGCGACGCCTACCGTCGACATTGCTAAACTGCCATAAAACCAAACATCCCTTGAGGAAACCTCAAGGGATGTTTGGTCATGAGTTCAAAGCGATTTCGTTCTTCTTTTTTAAATCGCCAGGTGAATTCATACTCTAAATAAGAAAGAAAGAGAGAGAGAGAATGGTTATCAACAGAGATTGAAGTGCACTCAATGAAATACGCTTTCTCAATCTAAATTGTGCAGAATGCTCTACATGACCTGAAGTTCTCTTGAACAGGTACAGACTATAAAGCATGGTCAAGATTCCTCCCGCCATGACCAAAAACAGCATCGTTTTGGACTGCAACCAAACATAAGCTACAGCCAAAACCAACCAACATAAATTAAATAATACCAGATTGTCGATTTTTGTTCTCATAACAACATATTGCAAATTGATAGCGCAAAGGTAGTAAACCACATTTTTATAAAATAGTTTCGTTAAAACTCATTTTTAGCTATCAGAAAAATCGACATTACATTAAGTCTGTTTTGAACAATCATATAGATTTCCACAGGTTAAGATGACAAAATGCATTACTTTTTCATGTAATAATACTTATCGTTATCAAAAAACAAGCTACAACTTATTTTTTCATTTTTTATATTCTCATCGAAAGACTTTCTTTTGTAACTTCGCTGAAAACATTTATTCACCATGAAAAATAAAATCAAAATGGGATTATTCTCCCTACTTTTCGGAGTGGCTGCCTGCCAGCATACCGCCACTCAGTTTGAAACCGTCAATGCTGATAAATTTGCAGAGGTCATCTCCGACTCTACCATCCAGATTCTAGACGTCCGGACAGCAGAAGAATATGCAGAAGGCCATATTGCCAACAGTCTGAACCTTGACGTCAAGAAAGACGACTTTACCCTCCAAGCCCAAAAGAACTTGAACAAGAATCAGAAAGTAGCGCTCTACTGCCGAAGTGGAAAACGTAGTAAGATGGCTGCGGACCAACTGACCCAAGAAGGGTTCGAGGTCGTTGAACTGGGCGGTGGCTTCAATGAATGGAAAGATACCAACCACGAATACGTGAAATAATAGACCAGATACAGACAGAGGGAGGAAATCCGGCGGATCTCCTCCCTCTGTCTGTATCTGAATTTTGTTATTCCTTATTTATCCTTTCTGCCAAATACGGAGAAATGAACATAACGTTTTGGATGTGCCTTCAAATCGATCATCAACGAATCTGCATGATTCATCGTGCTGTGAAGTTTGTCATACACACCACGGTCATTCAAGAAGAGGCCCAAGGTATTATCTCTACTGTTCATCTTTGCAGAGAGATTTTCTGTGATATGAGTCATCTCTGTAGAGAACTGTTCCACTTTGTTCAAAGTAGCGTTCACCTGGTTCATCATATTCTGAATATCCACCTGGGCAACATCATTGGTAATTTTGTTGACATTACCAGTGATTGCTGTCAAATTAGCAGTTAACTGAGGCAGAGACTTATTGAGTTCCTGGGAAGCTGTCGCCAATTCCTTTGATATGACCGAAGTATTATGCAATACCGCTATCAATGCAGAATCATTGACCAAACGATTGATGCCGGTCATGATGGAATCCATCTTAGGAACAATGCTCTCAAAAGTAGGAATCATAGCTTCGAGCTTATTGAGCGCACCTACATGCATACCACCAGAAATCGTATCACCCTGGGCAATGAATTTAGTGGGATGGTCTCCAAGAATCAAAGTCATCTTCACACCTCCCATAAGCTCCGCTTCGAGTTCTGCACGGGTACCTACCGGCACACGCATCTCATCATCGAGTTCCACACCGACCACCACACGCTCAGTACTTGAATAGTCATAATCGATAGTACGAACAATACCTACAGGATATCCATTGGCAAACACCGGATTAGATACCGCCAGTCCACCAATGTCTTTAAATTGCACATAATAAGTATTGGTGGCTTCAAACACATTGATACCTTTTAGAAAATTGATACCAATAAAAACCAAAACTGTTGCAACAACTGCAGTCAAACCAATCTTGACTTCTTTTGTAAGAAACTTCATATTGATGATTTTTTTATTTTCGTTTTGTCATTTTGAGGGCTTTCGCCAAATCAATACGTTCACCGTTTAAGAAGGCAACAATGAAAGTACCCTTGAATTTTCCTGAGACCGACTTCTGTTTACGGCGAATTTCGTTATAATCGGTGGAAGATCCATAAGTGTATTTATACATGCCTTTTTCGTGATAGCAATCCACTGACTTCAATCCCTTAAAACGCCGATCGTTAGTTTTAAGTTTACGTTCGCTGATCAATAATTGTACTTTAAAGACCGGACGTGACGATTGCTGACGATTGGAAACTTCCTGAACAACGCGCGCCGGATGTTCCGATACAGGCGTTTTCGTTTCCACATCGACCGTTGACGTCCTATCCTCCACTTCCGGAGTAAAATCGTTAGATTTTGTCGCGTATTGTCTGCGATAATTTCTAAAACCGTTATATAGACTCCGTGCCAACTTCTGCACTCCATCAGCCGAAGATAGGAATTTTTCCTCCGCAGGAGTAGAGATAAACCCCAGTTCTGTAAGAACTGCAGGCATTGAAGTGTTGCGCAAGACCAAGAAACCAGCCTGGTGTACCCCTTTGTCGCGGCGTCCCGCATGACCTACGTATTGTTGTTGTAAACAACGGGCCATTTCCACACTCTGTTCCATATTCTGATCCTGCATCAGCTCAAAGATGATATAGCTCTCCACCTGATTGGGATCGAATCCATGGTACACCTGCTGGTAATTATTCTCATAGAGGATGACAGAGTTCTCACGTTTGGCCACTTCCAGATTTTCGTCTGCACGTGCTATACCGAGCGTGTAAGTCTCCGTACCATAAGCAATCCGGCCTTTGGGTAAAGAGTTCGTATGGATGGATATAAAGAGATCTGCCTTAGCGTTGTTGGCGATATCAGCTCTCTCCTGCAAAGGGACAAAGACATCAGATTTGCGTGTATAAATCACTTGGACATCCGAACAATTATCCTCTACGAGTTGACCAAAAGCCAGAGCAACCTTCAGATTAATGTTTTTCTCCTTGGTAATCCGACCGATAGCACCTGCGTCCCTTCCTCCATGGCCTGCATCTATAACCAATATAAATCTGTCGTCTCGATTTACCGCCGTTGCATCAAACACCGTAAGCAAGGAAATCAAGCAGACTGAAAAGTATTTCAGAAAACAATTGTTCATATTATTATATTTGCGTGACAAAGGTAATATTTTTTTTCCGAGAAACTACGACCTTTAACAGGGTTTTCCGTTTATAATGATTTAATGTCACTTTCCTGACGTCTAAAAAACAGAGATTAGCGAATCATTTCGTCACATTCATCCATATATATTTCGCTCCATCCATCAAAGGTTCTGCTATTTGCACCTTCTTTTGAGTGTCGAACATGGTGACAGGAACAGATACCGTGGTATGTCCATATCCATTGGGCTCCAGATTTTCAGAAACCACATCTTTCGGGGTATAACTGAAGCCTTCTGTCGGCTGCATGAATCCATAGAGCAAAGGTCCACGTTGCAAGGCGACCACATTGGTATTGAAATACTCCTGCTGGCGTGGATAGAGATGCTGGACCTTAAAGGGGAAGTCAAAATAGACCTCGTCACCACTGTTCCACTTGCGGTCAATGACCAGATATCCATTGACCACGGGATAATGCTCCTCCCGCCCATTAACATAAATGGCAGGGACGGTCTGAGTATTCTCTAAAATTCCAAAATGACAGGCATCCGGCAGTGTACCACAGGCCCAGTTGGGCATACGGAGACGAACCTTGATGGGCTGCAATCCGCTTTTGAGTCCGCCCATACGGAGTTTCACCCGGCCTTCATGCGGCATCGCTGTCAGCTGATCCAGGACAAAATCAAGTTGTTCCGTTTGGATATGTGTAGAACTATTAATATAGAGATTGACATAAACACCTTCAGCATCTGTTGCATAGACCATACCGGAGGTGTTCATCAAAGCCTGTGCTGCAATATGTTTTTCAAAAGATAAATCTCCGGGTACCGCAACGGACATGAGCGCATTCAAAGCTGCACGTTCCACGGCATCCATATATTGAGCATCGGCGGTCTGCAAATAAAGTTTACCTGCCTGAAGTATCATGGCCGCCGTTGGGACAACCGCAATCCCCCCCAGTTCATCGGCCACGGCTCCTGAAAGATTCAACGATGGCAACAGTTCCTTCTGCCAATGAGTCCTGTCCTTCTGCAACTGTTTCTTAACCACACGCTCCACCTGAACGGGGCGCACCTGAAGCTGAGCCGCTACGCTCAAAGCGGTCGTACGATAGTCACTACGATCTTCTCCCCAGACCACCACACTGTCTGCCGAGACGAAGGTCAAAGGTTCCTCTAACCGGGAATCAGCCCACGAGTTCATCGAAGCGACCCAAAATCCCAATATCAATAATAAATTATATTTCATGGTTCCATCTTATTTTTAATGCGTAATTTTTCTCTTAACGCCCGCACCTGCTGTCGCAAAGAATCCGGCGTACGTCTCGACTCTAATATTTTCTGGCAGGCTTTCAGGCGGACTGAAAGAGCGACATTACCGTCCTGCAATACCTGCAACGTGGAAGTCGGATATCGCAGCGCCGCGACCGACAATCCCCAGCCTACTGCCATCTCCACATAATACCCCGAAGGCTGGAGGTGCTGCCAGGCAGCCAATACCTGATCAATGTATTCGTCCACCAAATAATGGTCCATCATCATAACGACAGCAAAACGTTGGTCATATTCACGTATGGAATACAAATAAGCCAGCAGATCAGGGAAAGCATCGGCACGATGATGCCGAATGACCTTATAAGTAGCACAACAACTGTCACACACGGACCAGTTGTCCATCAACGGAACAAATTTACAGATTTCTTTCCAACGGACAGACCAAGGTAAATCCAAATAACCTAAAAGCATCCCCCACAACATCACTTCCTCAAAAGTATCCATTCTCCAGGGAACCAAAGCGGGATTCCGACCTTCTTCCTTAGCCAGACGGCGAGCCAGGGTACGCAAAAACGGAAGACGTACTCCCAACATCGGTCTAGAAAGATGAGGAATCAAAGCTGAAGCAAATGCAGCATACGATTGGTCGGAGTTTGACACTAGCTCCTCCTTGATCTTTTCGAAGAGTCCTTCTTGCATAACGGGAAACACTAACGTAAAAAATTTGAAAGCGGTGGAAAACAAAAAATCCGCAACAACTTGCCTTAGCTTGTCATTGCGGAAATCTTTGTTGGGGTATCCGGACTCGAACCAGAAAAAACAGGACCAGAATCTGTT